>Ga0105047_10007111_pt1 | contig 18926 bp, 11 predicted proteins | sample MAT04_FD_78384 | JGI IMG/M metagenome (GOLD analysis project Ga0105047, IMG submission 78384) | Freshwater microbial communities from Lake Fryxell liftoff mats and glacier meltwater in Antarctica - MAT-04 (megahit assembly) | ecosystem: Environmental > Aquatic > Freshwater > Ice > Liftoff... | reverse complement strand
GCTGTATATGAGCACATGAATGTTGGGAGCGATGGGGGCGGCGCCGGGGGAGGGGCCGGGGGAGGGGCCGGGGGAGGGGCTGGGGGAGGGGATGGATTTGGCGGCGGGTGTGGTGAGATCGCGCACCGCGCCGAGTGGTGATTTACCCTTCATGTTGGCATCGAGCAGGACGACGATGGGCCCGCCGCTGGGATTGTGCATCCCACCGGTGGCGAAGTAGGCGAGGAGTTCATCAGCACTGCCGAAGGAACTGTCGCAGTACATATCGGCCTCGATATCGATGATGAGCTCAAGCCCGGCGACGATGTCGGGGTTGTCATCGACACAGAGCACGGCGATCTTGCTGGTGGCGCGGGAGGTGGGTGCGCTTGCTGGTGTCGAGTCGCCAAAGTAGATGCTGCGGCTGGCGGGCCCGCGGGCTGTGGTGGCGGCTGTGGTGGCGGCTGCGGGGGCGGCGGTGGCGGTGGGAACGGCCTCGTCGGGGAGTTTGACCGAATCAAGCTCAGGGCGATTGAGCAGGATCGCGGCTCGGGTAATCAGCGATCGAAGCTTGGAAAGCTCCTGCTGCATGGAGTCAAAGGCATCCTTGAACTTCGCCTCATCGAAGTGGGTGCGCTCCAGTGCTTCGAGATCGAAGAAGAGCACGCTGTTGACATTGCCGAGCGCGTGGGCGAGAAGTGCGCCATCGCTGCGAATGACTGCTGCATCGCTGCGCTGGATGGTTGGTCGGTGAGATGGGTGCATGGTGAGCCAGATGGTGGTAGACAATCAGCGTGAAGGAGTACTGGCGAGGTGAACGAATTCGGCGGGGCGTGCGGCGATGATCTTGCGGATCATGGCTTCGACGGCTTCCAACTCGGCCGGCTTGGTCATGTGTGCATCGAAGCCCGCCTGCCTGGCCATGAGTATGTCTGCCTCGCTGCCGAAGCCGGTAAGTGCGACCAGACCCATGCGCGTGCTTGAGGGCAGATGCTGCTGGCTTGCGCGGAGGCGGCGGGCGACCTCGTACCCATCGATGCCGGGCAGGCCGATATCAAGCAGCACAATGTCGGGCTGCCAGTTGGCGGCGATCATCAACGCATCGGGGCCGCTATAGGAATACTGCACGCTGTAACCGCGCTGGCGGAGCGCGCGGACGAGCATGGCTACCAGATCGATGTTGTCATCGACGACGAGAATGCGCCGGCCATTGGGAGGCGCTGCCGCGGCGGTGGGTGGCGGCTGGGTCGGTGAGGGTTCGGCGGCGAGCGAAATTGGCTGGCACTCAAGGCGGATGCGGCCCTCGGGTGCGCGGGAGCATCCGATCAGGTCGGTTACCAGGCGGCTGAGGTCGGCGGCCTGTCGCTCGATGATGCCGTGTGCTTGTTTGGCAACAGCGGAGAGCTGGCTTTGAGTGTCGGTCTTGAGCAGGTGGAGAGCGACACCAATAGGCGCAAGGGGGCCGCGCAGTTGGTGGCCGAGCATCATCAAGGACTCATCTCTGCGGCGGGATTCATCGGCGATAACCTCGGCCTGCTGGGCGACTTGTGTTTGCAGCGCGATCCGCTCGGTGATATCGCGGCTGATGCTGATGATGCCGATGATGGTGCTGGCTTCATCGAACAGCGGGTACTTGGTTGTGAGGTAGGTGCGTGTGCCAGCGGGCCCGGCAATAAGCTCCTCGCGCGTGTGCGTCTGGCCGGTGGTCAGCACGGCGTGATCGTCCGCGGTGATCCTTGCTGCCTCCGCGACACCTACGCCGCGGTCGGCCTCGGACAGTCTCATGACGGTCAAGGCAGCGGGATTGGCAAACACGAGGTGGGATTGCAGGTCGTAGGCGCAGATCAGGTCGGTACTCTGATTGGCGATGCCCCAAAACAGCTCAGCCGTGCGCGCGGCAGAGGTTTCGTCGGAGAGAAATCGCTGTGAACTCTGGCTGGCGGGCGCGCGTGCTTCCATGAGGGCCATCGTGTGCCTGGAGGGCGGGTGTAAACTAAGGGACGGGTGTAAACCGGCGGCCGGGGGGAGAGGTTTGGCGAATGGGCGATCATGGCCCAGTAACGCGGGACGAGAGGCGTCGCGGAGAGGCGAAGTATAAGTGTTGTGCGGCCTTTGGCTGGTGCGGGCCTTACCCTTGCAACATATGGGAATTACACCCTACTGATCTCTGGGCTTTCCGCTGGGCTTTTCGCTGGGCTTGTGTAAGAGCTTTTGGCACGCTTTCCTTATGGCCGCCGCATCATCTTTTACTGTTGCTGTGATGGGGCTTGGCTATGTGGGGCTGCCGCTGGCGCATGGATTTTTGGCAAGTGGCGTGCGCGTCATTGGCATCGACAACGACCCTGCCAAGCCCGAAGCGCTACATGCTCAGCCGATTCGCCCTTATCTGAAGCACTTGGGGCAGACGGTGTATGGCGAGCTGGCGGCGGCCGCGCGCGCGGGGCGCTTCTTGGCGACAACCGATGCGGGGTATCTGGCTGATGCGGATGCGGTGCTCGTTTGTGTGCCCACGCCGCTCGATGAGGAGCATCGGCCCGACTTGTCGTATGTGATGGCTGCGAGCGCGGCGATCGGGCGCACGCTGCGGCGGGGGCAGGTCATCGTGCTGGAGTCAACGACGTATCCGGGTACGACGCGAGAAGAGTTCTTGCGTCCGCTGCTCGCAGCGCGGCCAGAGTGGAAAGTGGGCATCGACTACTTCGTGGCCTTCTCGCCAGAGCGCGAGGACCCGGGCAATCGGGAGTACTCGACGACGCAGATACCCAAACTGGTGGGCGGGCTGGATGCGGCAAGCACGCGGGCCGCGGCGGATGTTTATCGCCGCGCGTTTACGACGGTGATTGCGGTGGAGAGCGCTGAGGTAGCCGAGGCGGCCAAGATTTTGGAGAACACTTTTCGCGCGGTGAACATTGCGCTCGTCAATGAGCTCAAGGGTGTTTTTGGCGCGATGGGTGTTGACATCTGGCAGGTGATTGAGGCGGCGCGATCCAAGCCGTTCGGCTTCATGCCGTTCTACCCAGGGCCGGGGCTTGGGGGCCACTGCATACCGATCGACCCGTTTTATCTGGCGCATCGTGCGCGACAGTTGGGCGTGCCATCGCAGTTCATCGAGCTGGCCGGGCGCGTCAACACCAATATGCCGGGCAAGGTTGTGCAAGTTACGCTGGCGGTGCTCGCGGGAGTGGCTGGCGCGGGCCCGCTGCGCGACGAGATCAAGGGGCGTGATGGCCGCGCCCCGCGCGTGCTGGTGATGGGTCTGGCGTACAAGCGCGACATTGATGATGTGCGCGAGTCGCCCAGCTTTGCCATCATCGAGGGTCTCGCCGCGGCGGGCTGCCTGGTGGATTACACCGACCCGCATGTTCCTGCGACGCATCGCATGAGAAGGCGCGACCTGGGGATGAAGTCGGTGGAGATTGCGGGGCCGCAGGGTGCAGCGCGGCTGGCGGAGTATGACGCGGTGGTGATCAGTACCGATCACTCGGCGTTTGACTATGCGCAGGTTGCAGCGCATGCCCGACTGGTGATTGACACGCGCAACGCAATGGCGGTGTATGCCGAGCGAATGGGCAGCCGACTGGTCAAGGCGTAATGAAAGGCCTTAGCGGGTACTGGCAGCGCGCGGGCATCTATGCTCTGGCATGGAGCCAATGGCTAAGCAGAGTGTTGCCGGGTTTTTGTCAGCATTAGCCGCTAAGACGCCCGCGCCCGGCGGTGGTGCGACAGCGTGCCTGGCAGGCGCGCTGGCGTGCGCGCAGGCAGAGATGGTGGTGGCGTATTCGCTCGGCAAGAAGAATCTGGCCGAGCACCAGGAGCTGCTGGCAGGCGCAGCGCAGGAGCTGGTCCGGGCGCGGGGTATGCTGCTGGAACTGGCTGATGAGGACGCCGCGGCGTATGGCGAGCTGAATCGGCTGATGAAGCTGGCTGAGGGGGATGCAGAACGGGCAAAGTTGCCGGTGGCGAGCGAGCAGGCGGCGATGGTTCCACTTTCGGCGATGGCGGTGTGCGGCGAGGTGGCGCGGGTATGCGCTGAGCTGGGGGGCAAGTCCAATGCCATGCTGCGGAGCGACCTCGAGATTGCCAGGGGTTTGGCGGAGGTGGCCGGGTGGGCGTGCAGCAAGAACGTAGCGGTGAATCTGGCGGGGCTGGTTGAGCCCGCGCTGGGGCGGGTGAGCGGTCAGCTTGCGGCGCTAAAGGGGAAGGTCCCTTCTAGATGGTCAAATGACTAACGGTCAGAGGGCTTCTGGCCCAAGGACCAAATGAGGGGAAGGATGCGGACGGATGCGCGGCGGCAGCCCGGCTGTTCTACGCTTGCAGCAATGCGGGCTCGATACTTTCAGTTATGGCGGCGGCAAGTGCTGGTGGCTGCGGTTATCGGAACGGGGCTCTTAACCGGCGCTGCCGGGCCGGGCTGCGGCAAACCACTTCTATCTCCGGATGAGGAGCGGTCGCCATTTGATCGTTACGACGGGATTCGAGCCCAGTACAGCCCGCAATTTACCACGGATGAGTACGGGATGCGCAAGCCGAACCTACGGGCGCGGTTGACCCCGAAGAACTGATTTTGCGCGTCGAAGTGCAGAGATGATTGATTCACGCCAGCGTCGCCTAGGGGTTTCCCCCATGGTGCGGGTCGATATCGGGGGCGTGCAGATTTAACAGCTAATCTAAAATTTTTGTTAGGGTCTGCTCGCACGGGCGGCAATTTCGTGGTACGTTGAAGGGGCTTGGAAATAGGACGTGGGATCCGACCGTTCTGGTTCGGAGCGTCTTTCGGCAGAAACTGCTGTTGGTTTAACTGAGGAGCTGAATCGTGAAGATCGGAAACATGAATGTGCGTGGTGGTTTTGCAGCGGGTGTGCTGCTGGCTTTGTGCGGCATCGCTTCGGCGGCACCACTGGAGACCATTACGCTGCCCTTGGCTGGTGACCCCGCGCCACTGGATAGCAATGGCATCGATGGCAGTGCGGTCAACCGCGTGACGAACTTTACCCCGACTTCGGCTGGCACAGTGCGAAGCATCCGGATCAGCGGCACACTGAACTCAGTCAACCCCGGGACGTGGGGCAACGAAGCACGGATCGCGGTCACCAGCCCAACTGGCCAAACCGTGACCGTGCCATTCTTTCCAGGGCAATTCACCTTTACGACGCTCATCGCGACTAACGTTAATGCTTTCGTGAACGATGTGGTCGCTAACTCAGGCGTATGGACGGTTCGCTTCTTCGAGACATTTAATGATGGTGGTGATGCCAGCATCGATGCAACGTGGGCCGATGGCCTGACGATCGTGCTCGACGATTCGGGTCTGCCGCCCGTCATCTCGCTGGAGACCATCACACTACCTTTGGCAGGTGACCCAGCGCCCTTGGACAGCAATGGAATTAACGGCAGTCCGGTCAATCGCGTGACGACCTTCACGCCCACCACATCGGGCACGGTGCGGAGCATCGCGATCAGCGGCACGCTGAACTCGGTCGATCCCGGCACGTTCGCGTCAGAGGCGCGCATCGCGGTGACCACCCCATCTGGGCAAACGGTGACTGTACCGTTCTTCCCCGACATATTTACCTTTGGTTCTGAGACGGCAACCAATGTGCAGTCCTTCGTGACCGATGTGGTCGCCAACTCCGGTTCTTGGACGGTGCGTTTCTTTGAGACGTTCAACGATGGTGGCGATGCCAGCATCGATGCGACGTGGGCCGACGGCCTGACCATCGCGCTGTCCGGCACGGGCGCGCCAGCCATCATTTCGACGCCACTGGGCACGCTGGCGGCGGGCACGACGACCGTCAACCCCGTTGCCCTCAACGCGGGTCAGGTTCGCTACTACAGCTTTACGCTGGCAAACCCGGTTGAGACCGGGCTGGGCACGTTCCTTGACATTGACACCGAGACAACCCTCGGCGGCCTTGACACGGAGATTGGCCTGTTCACCGCCGCTGGCGCGCTGCTGAGCAGTGATGATGACAGCGGCAACGGTTTGCTGAGCCAACTGACGTACGGCGCGGGCACGCGTTGCCCCGTCGGCACCGGTTTCCCCTATGACGGCTTCAACGGGCCGCTGCCCGCTGGCAACTACGTGCTGGCAGTGGGTCTGTTCAACACCGAGTTTGCTAACGGACCGCTCGTCACCTCGACCTCCGCTGCCGCTGGCGATGTGGTGCTGAACCTCAACCTCGGCACGCAGGGCCCGGCGACACCACCGGTGATTAGCACCGCACTTGGTGCGATTAACATCACGCCGGCATATGCGTCGACAACAAGCGTGACAATTCCTGCCGCGGGCAGCGCGATCATCTCGTTCTCACTGCCAACCGGCGTGGATGGCACGCTGCGTGAGTTCTTGGATATTGACACCGAAGGTACGGTTGGCGGCAACGCGATTGTGCTTTACAATGCCACCACCGGAGGTGGTATTGCCGGCGTCATTGGCGGCGGCACAGGTGATGCGTCCCTGCTCTCGTTTGGTTCCGGTTATCGCGCTCCGGCTGGCCCAGGCGGCAACGCGTATGACGGCGGAGCTGCACTGACGCTGCCCCCCGGCGACTACCTGCTCTACGTCATCAGCACGCCGACCTCGGCGTTCGATGGTCCGCTGGTCTGCAGCACTGGCCCCGGTGGCGACGCGACGGTGAACATTCGTACGGGCATTCAGCCCGCGGCGGTCGCGCCGGTGGCTGAGGACCTTGGAACGTTCAACCTCTCGCAGCGCAACGTGTCCCGCAGCGCAGTTCCGCTGGCAGCTAACGAGGTCAAGTGGTACCGCTTCGACATGCAGCTCGACAACACGGCGGCCGACTTCTACTTTGACATTGACACCGAGGGTTCTGCCCTCGCGCCGGTCAATGACACCGTGCTTCTGCTGTATACCGAGACGGGCGATATCTACGACGATGTCGTTGGCGGGTTTGGCTTTGATGATGACAGCGGCAGCGGTTTCCTGGCCATGCTGACCTACGGCAACGCTCCCGATCGTCCGGCTCCGGGTGATGGCTTCCCGTACGACAACTTCAACGGTGTGCTGCCAACCGGTGTGTATTACCTTGCGGTTTGCGGGTTCTTCCCCATTGCCTACATCGAGGAGTTCGCAGTGTTCGGTCTCTCTGATGAGACGGGCACGTTCAACCTGAACATCCAGAGCGCTCCTGCGGCGCCATTATGCATCGCCGACCTTGTCGGTGGTGATGGCAACCCGCCAGGTGGCGACGGTGTGGATGGTAACGACTTCCAGGCCTTCCTCAACGCCTTCGGCGCTGGGTCCGCTCTGGCTGATATCGTCGGTGGTGATGGCAACCCACCAGGTGGTGACGGCGCCGACGGCAACGACTTCCAGGCGTTCTTGAACGCCTTCGGCGCCGGATGCTGAGTTTTCACCTGATGCGGGACATCTGACCGCGCAGTGAGCACAAGTGAGTTTGAGTAAGCAAGCCCCGGAGCATTTCGCCCCGGGGCTTGTGTTTTTGTGGCTTGTGTTATTGCGATTATGCTTTTGTCGGTCGCTGGCGTGATTGCTGAATCGGCGAGACAGAAACTAACGACGATGACGCTGCACTCGGCCGCATCGGCTCCAGAATCGGGATTGGTGCAAGAGGGCGTGCAAACTTAATCAGCTTTTGCAGACTTTTTGCGAGGGTCGGCGAGCTCGGGCGACATACCGATATGTGGTGGGCGTCCTGAGATTGAGATGTGGCGATCCGACCATTCTGGCTCGGAGCGTCTTCCCGCAGGAACCGCAGGCAGTCTAACGAGGAGCTGAATCGTGAGTTGTCGAAATATGAACGTGCTTGGTAAGTTTGCGGCGTGTGTGCTCCTGGCGTTGTGCGGCGCCGCCCGAGCTGCTCCGCTTGAGACCATTACGCTGCCCTTGCCCGGCAACCCCGCGCTACTGAACAGTAATGGGCTCAACAACACTGCGGCGAATCGGGTGGTGAGCTTTACGCCAACTTCGGCCGGTATGGTGCGGAGCATCAGGATTAGCGGCACGCTGATCTCGCTCAACAATGCGACGTTCGGCGAAGAGGCGCGGATTTCGGTCACCGCCCCATCGGGCCGAACAGTCGGGCTAGCGTTTTTTCCCGGGGTGACTCGCTTTACGACGCTGACGGCTACCGATGTCCAAGGCTTTGTGGGCAATGTGGTTGCCAACTCCGGAGCGTGGACCGTTCGGTTTTTCGAAACATTCAACGATGGTGGGGATGCCAGTATTGATGCGAGGTGGGCCAACGGCCTGACCATCGTGCTCGACGATGAGGGTGAGCCGCCAGTGACAACGCCGCTGGGCGTGCTCGCGGCCGGCGTGACGACCGTCAACCCTGTGGCCATTGGTGCCGGCGAGACTCGTTACTTTACATTTACGCTGGCAGACCCAGTTGAAGTCGGCCTCAGCACGTTCCTGGACATCGACACAGAGACGACCTTTGGTGGCTTAGACACTGAGATTGCCCTGTTCGACGCCGCAGGCACCCTGCTCAGCCAAGATGATGATAACGGAAGTGCTTTACTGAGCCAACTGACGTATGGGGCGGGTTCGCGTTGCCCAGTTGGGGATGGTTTCATCTACGACGGCTTCAACGGTGATCTGCCCGCAGGCGATTATGTGGTGGCCGTGGCTCTTTCCAGCGCCGCATTCTCCGATGGCCCAAATGCCGTTACAAATTCCGGCATCGCTGGCGATACGGTGCTGAACTTTAACCTGGGTACGCAGGCAGCAACGCCGACAGTGGATGTTGAGCTCGGTGAGCTGACGGCTGATCCGGCATACTCGTCAACAACGATCGTCACGATTCCTGCCGCGGGCAGCATAATCATCTCGTTCTCATTGCCCGCAGGCGTGGACGGCACGCTGCGTGAGTTTCTTGACATTGATACTGAAGGAACCGTCGGCGCGTCAGCGATCGCGCTTTTTGATGCGGTGGACGGCATTGGCTTCGCCAGCGACGCTGGTAGCGGCTCTGGCAACGCGTCGCTGCTCTCCTTCGGTCAGGGCTTCCGTGCTCCGGCTGGCATGGATGGATTTGTCTATGACGGTTCATCAGGGCAGACCCTGCCCGCGGGCGATTATCTGCTCTACATTACCAGCGGCGAGTCGGTCGTATTTGATGGCCCGCTGGTCTGCAGCACTGGCCCCGGTGGCCCGGCGACGGTCAACATTCGCACCGGAATTCAGCCCGCGGCGGTCGCGCCAGCAGCTGAGGATCTTGGCACCTTCAATACCGCTCAGCCTAATGCATTCCGCGCTGCCGTTCCATTGGAAGAAAACGGTATTAAATGGTACCGCTTCGACATGCAGCTCGACACCACATCGGCAAACTTCTACTTTGACATCGACACCGAAGGTTCTGCCCTCGCGCCCGGGAATGACACTGTTATTGCGCTGTACACTGATACCGGGGACATCTTCCAAGGGCCCTTCTTCATTCCGGCCCTTGATAGCGACAGCGGTAGCGGGTTGCTGAGCCAGCTGACCTACGGCAGGGCAGCTCCGCGTCCGGCGGTGGGCAACGGCCTGCCGTACGACAATCGCGATGGTGTGTTGCCCAATGGCCTGTACTACCTCGCCGTCGGTGGGTTCTTCCCGATCACCTACGACAACGAGTTTGCGGTGTTTGGCTTCTCTCTTGAGACAGGCACCATCAACCTGAACATTCAGAGCGCTCCTGCGGCGCCCTCATGCTTAGCCGACATCGTTGGTGGTGATGGCAACCCGCCAGGTGGCGACGGTGTGGATGGTAACGACTTCCAGGCCTTCCTCAACGCCTTCGGCGCTGGGTCAGCTCTGGCTGATATCGTCGGTGGTGATGGCAACCCACCAGGTGGTGACGGTGCCGACGGCAACGACTTCCAGGCGTTCTTGAACGCCTTCGGCGCCGGATGCTGAGTTTTCACCTGATGCGGGACATCTGACCGCGCAGTGAGCACAAGTGAGTTTTAGTAAGCAAGCCCCGGAGCATTTCGCCCCGGGGCTTGTGTTTTTGTGGCTTGTGTTTTCGCCGGTCGCCGCGAGGATTGGGATTCGGCGGCTGACTTGGGCAACAGGGGCTGGAAAGGGGATGGGATCAGCTCCTGGCACCAAACGCATTCAAGAAGGCCATGAAGTCGTTGCCATCGATTTGGCCATCGCCGGGAGGGTTGCCATCGCCACCGACGATGTCGGCCTCAGGGGTGAGCGCGGCATCGCGGAGCATGAAGCAGTCAATGAACATGGTGAAGTCAGCCGCATCGACTCCGCCATCGTGGTTGATGTCGCTGAGCAGGTTGATAGTTTTGGAGTCGTCAATGTCGTCAATAGGGGGCCGGGGGGCTTGCAGGCGATTGGAGTTCTCTGTGTTGCTGCCATCTGCGATCTGAATGACGCCCTGCAGGCCGTCACCATCGGCGCTCGTGGGCGGCACCACATCGTTCGGTTGCCTCGTGAGGTTGCCGGGGTCGGCGAGTGCCGTACTCGCCGCCGCGGCGGCCAGCAGCGCGAGCACCAGCGAGGCCCGTGTGATGCGGGCGACTGCGGCGGCATTCGCGGTGCGTGCGGGGGAAGTGGTCGTCGAAGTCTCGTAGTTCACGGTCCTGCTCCTGAAGTCTTTGCGCGGCGCGCCGAGGTTTGTCCGAGGTGGCACCGCAAAGAGGGCTGGCCTGTTTGTTGTTGGCACACGCCAGCAGCAACGGGCTCACTTCAGCACGCGCCGATTGGGAAATTGGCGGCAAAGAAGATCGTGAAGCTGCGGAAGTCCAACGTTTCGATAAGATGGGCCATACCTTCATTCGTGTGCGTGTGGCAGTATGTATTTAAGGCAAAAACGTAAGGAAACAAGCATGAGCAAGCGCAGTGCATCAGGTGTGGCAGACAACCAGCGCGCGACCAAGCGCAGCGCGAGCATTGTGATGGGCGTCCAGGTTGGTGAGCGTGCGCCAGAGTTTGCGTTGCCCGATCAGAATGCAGCACCGCGAGGCCTGCGGCAGTTTGCGGGCAAGCGCATCGTGCTCTACTTTTATCCAAAGGCCAACACGTCCGGGTGTACGCAGCAGGCCGAAGAATTGCGTGATGCACTGCCGCTGTTCGAGTCACTTGATGCACAGGTGATCGGCATCTCGCCGGATAGCACCAAAAGCATCAAGGCATTCGCCAGCAAGTTTAAGCTCACGTTTCCGCTGCTCGGCGATGAGCCAGTCGGTGATGATGCGCCGACGACCATCGCGAGGTACGGCTGCTGGGGGCAGAAGCAGCTTTATGGACGCAAGTACATGGGTGTGCTTCGCAACACATTCATCATCGATGGCGCGGGCATGGTGACGCACCGCTTTGACAAGGTGGATGTCGAGAAGCATCGCGACTTGGTGCTCGGTGCGCTGCGCGGTGTGACGAGCGAATTAGTCGCTGTGAAAGCTCGACGAGCACCGGTCAAGCCCGCGAAAGCGGTGGCCAAAGTTATAAAGAAGGTGGCCAAGGTAACGAAAAAGACGGCCAAAGTGAAGAAAAAGGTCGCCAAAGCCCCACCGAAGGCAGGCAGCGCAAAGCGGTCGCCCGCCAGCAAGAGGCCCCGGTGAGCTTTCCGATCGCGGCCGAGGTTTTCCCTGCCACGATGGTGGCAATCTGGGCAAGGCCTGCGGCACCAAAGCCGCCGCGATCATGTAGTTTGTGCGAGCTTGTTGTGCTCGGAGGTGGCCCGGTCGCCGGTGGGTGGTACCCTTGGATGTGATGGCCCTGCCGGACAGAACAGGACGGACGAATCAGTACCGCGGCGTTTACCGCGGGCTTGCGCATGGAGTTCTGCCTCGTGGTCTCGCGGCATCGCTCGTGGGGTGCATATGCAGCGGCGCGCACGGGCAAACCGACTTCTTTGAGTTTGAGCCCAACGATGTGCGTGCAACGGCCACTCTAATTCCATCGTTTGCCCCGGGAGATCGCCTGATCGGCTATACCGCGGGCAGTACCGGTGGGGGCATTTTCTCAGCTGATTATCTGTTTGTGGAGTTGGCGGCTGGCCCGCCTCTGAGTTTGTTTGAGATTCGGCTGTTCAACACGCGCGCCAGCGAGATCTCGTTTGCGGTTCGCGGCGTTCAACAGGCGAACGGGGTGCCAACTAATAGCGATGTGACGTTGCAGGCCAGCGTGGGCGAGAGTGGCAATGCGAGGTTGCTGCGCGTGTATGCGGGCGGCGCGACGAATCAGCGGGTGATGCTGCGTGCCAGCGGGCGCGTGACGGTGACGGCGGACTATGTGATCGCAACGCAGCGCGTGCTTTTGACACCGATTGCGATCAACAACATCGCGCCGGGCCCGGTGACGATTACGACCCAGGGCCAAGGGCACAGTACTGATACCGAGTTCTGGCTTTTCGATGCAAACGGGCAGGTGATCCCCGACTTTGGTATTGATGATTCGGGGGTGTCAAACCGCGGCACGCTGACGCGCACGCTGGCGCCGGGTATCTATTACCTGGGTATCTCCGACACGGACATGGTCGTTGGCGTCCCCAACGGACCGCAGGATTCAAATCGAGGCAGGCCGATTTCCGACTCTCGCGGCGTGAGCATGAACACGTCGATCAACATTGGTGTGCCGCTGACATTTACGCTTTCACACGGCGGCGGCTCAATGCAGGTCGGGGCAGTAAAGAACGCCGCCTTTGAGATCGTGTGGTACGCGCTCGGCGTCGGTCAGGTCGTGCCGCAGGGGTGCTCACTGGCCGACCTGGTCGGTGGCAATGGCAACCCGCCGGCAGATGGCAGCGTCGATGGCAACGACTTCAGTGCCTTTTTGAATGCGTTTGGCGCGGGAGATGGGCTCGGCGATATTGTCGGTGGAGATGGCAACCCGCCAGCGGATGGAAGCGTGGACGGAAACGATTTTACGGCTTTTTTGAATGCGTTTGCCGTGGGGTGTTAGACGGGGTGCTGGCCACACGGGTACGACGCGCTGACGGTCCCGCACGCCAGATGGGGTGAAGCGAGGTGGTAATCGGGCCGATTTCAGGCGTGTGAATACAGGTTTAATCGCTAATAGTGCCGCTTCACAGGGTATAGAGCGGCGGCGCAGTGCCCGCCAGAGCATTGTGCGGGCTGCCAAGCTGGTCGAGAGCTGCGGCGTGCGCTATTGGTCGGCCGAGACGGTTGATGCCTCTGAATCGGGCTTTTTGCTTCGCCTACGGGGGAATGGTGGCGGGCCGCCGCCGGGCACCGAGGTGCGGGTAGGCGTGGCCTGGGGCGGACAGGGGTTTTTGCGCTCCGGGGAGCTGGTCGCTGGGGGCGTGGTGAGGGCGGTGCGGGCTGATGAGGCTGCGGGCGAGCTTCTGGTGGCAATTGAGCTGAAGCTAGCGCGGGCCATGCGGAAAGCGGCATAGGGGCGCGAAGGGGCCGGCATGGCAGCGAGCGGCTTGGCGCGCGGGATGGGGCTAAGGGGGCATGAAACGGCATCAATGGGCTTGGGAGCGGAGCTTTTGCGCTGCGCGCTACGACACTGCGCGGGAAGCGTCCTAAACTATCCATTCGTGAGAAGATGCGGCAACCCCGTTCGCCGGAGGGGACGCCGCGCCACACTAACATTTCCCGATTTTGGGTATTTCCGGCCACGACTGCGAAAAGGTTTACACCTATGTCGACGCTCTCCGGCAAACATTCCTCTACCAACGGCTCCGCAAACGGTGCAAACGCTCGCATCACGGGCAAGGCCACTCCAAGCAAGCTGCAAGCCAACAAGATGGTCTTCTACTTTGGTGCCACGCGCACCGAGGGCGATGCCACGCAGAAGATGCTGCTGGGCGGCAAAGGTGCCAACCTGGCTGACATGTGCTCGATCGATCTGCCGGTGCCACCGGGCTTTACGATCACCACCGAGACGTGCGCCCGGTATTACCAAGCCGGTCAGCGGTTGCCAGTCGGCCTCATGAACGAGGTGCACAAGTACGTCAACCAGCTGGAGAAGGAGACGGAGAAGCGGTTCGGCTCTCCGGAGAATCCGCTGTTGGTCTCAGTGCGATCTGGTGCTGCGGTCTCCATGCCGGGCATGATGGACACGATTTTGAACCTGGGTCTGACGGACCAGGCCGTTGAGGGCTTGGCGCGCGAGACGGGCAATCGCCGCTTCGCCTATGACAGCTATCGCCGGCTGATCAATATGTTCGGCGATGTAGTGATGGGCGTGCCGCACGACATGTTCGAGGATGCCTTTGCCAAGGTGAAGAACAAGTACAAGGCCACGGATGACACGGAAGTGCCAGAGGAAGGCATCGTCGAGTTGTGCGAGGCATACAAGGAAGTCTTCCGCAAGCGCGTGGGCGAGATGTTCCCGCAGAACCCGTTCAAGCAGCTTGAACTGGCCATTGAGGCCGTCTTCAAGAGCTGGAATGGCGATCGCGCCATCGCCTATCGCCGCCTGCAGGGCATTACGGGCCTGCAGGGCACCGCAGTAAACATTCAGTGCATGGTCTTCGGCAACATGGGCGAGGATTCGGGCACGGGTGTGGCCTTTACCCGCTCCAACACCACCGGTGAGAACAAGCTGACCGGCGAGTTCCTGATCAACGCCCAGGGCGAAGATGTGGTGGCGGGCATTCGCACGCCGCGGCCGGTTGATGAGATCGCCAAGTGGGACAAGAAAGTCTTTGACCAGTTGCAGAAGATCAAGCTGAAGCTTGAGAAGCACTACAAGGACATGCAGGACATTGAGTTCACCATCGAGCGCGGGCACCTGTTCATGTTGCAGACGCGCAACGGCAAGCGCACCGGTAGCGCGGCGGTGAAGATCGCCTGCGACATGGTCAAGGAGAAGATGATCACCGAGAAGGAAGCGGTTCTGCGCATTCCAGCGGGCGATCTGTATCAGTTGCTGCTTCCCAGCTTTGACCACAGCAAGAAGAAGGGCGTTGAGAAGATTGCCGAGGGCATTCCGGCATCCCCGGGCGCGGCGGTGGGTAAGCTGGCGTTCTCGGCCAATGAGGCCAAGGAGCGCGCATCCAAGGGCGAGAAGGTCATTCTCTGCCGCACGTTTACCAGCCCTGAGGATGTTGAGGGCATGCACTCGGCAGCGGGCATCGTCACCAGCACTGGTGGCCGCACCAGCCATGCTGCGGTGGTTGCCGCGGGCTGGGGCAAGTGCTGCGTGGTGGGCGCGGGCGAGCTGAACATTGATGAGAAGAAGGGCATTCTTACGGTGGGCAAGCGAGTGTTCGCCCGCGACGATGTCTTCTCGCTCGATGGCACAACCGGCGAGCTGATGCTCGGTGCGCTGACGACGATGGAGCCGAAGCTCTCCAGCGATTTTGCCGTGGTGATGCGCTGGGCCGACAAGTATCGCACGCTGGGCGTTCGCACCAATGCTGATACCCCCGAGGATGCGCGCCGCGCTCGCGAGTTTGGCGCCCAGGGCATCGGACTGTGCCGCACTGAGCACATGTTCTTTGACAAGGGCCGCATCACGGCGATGCGCGAGATGATTCTGGCCGACACGCTTGAGGCCCGTGAGAAGGCGCTCAATAAACTACTGCCATTCCAGCGCGACGACTTCTACGGCATCTTCAAGGAGATGAAGGGCCTGCCGGTGACGATCCGCCTCATTGACCCGCCGCTGCATGAGTTCATTCCGCATGATGAGGCGGGCCAGCAGGAAGTGGCCAAGGTGCTCAAGATCTCGGTAGACAAGGTCAAGCAGCGCGTGCGCATGTTGCACGAGTCCAACCCGATGATGGGCCACCGTGGTTGCCGCCTTTGCGTGACGTACCCCGAGATTCTCAAGATGCAGGTTCGCGCCATCGTCGAGGCATACCTCGACTGCGTGGCCAACGGCATCAAGGCGCAGCCGGAGATCATGCATCCGCTGGTGGGCACCAAGAAGGAGCTTGCCTGGCTGCGGGCTTTGACGCTGGAGACCATCGAGCAGGTCAAGAAGGACAAGGAGTGGACCAAGCGCATCGAGATTCCGATTGGTACGATGATTGAGATTCCGCGCGCGGCGATGACGGCCAACGAGATCGCCGAGCATGCCGACTTCTTCAGCTTCGGCACCAACGACCTGACGCAGCTGACCTTTGGCTACTCGCGCGATGATGTGAACACCTTCATGCCGAGCTATCTGGAGAAGGAGCTGCTTGAGGGTGACCCGTTTGTCTCACTCGACAAGTCTGGTGTGGGCCAGCTCGTTGAGATGGGCACCCAGCGTGGCCGCAGCACCAGCCCCAAGCTGAAGGTGGGCATCTGTGGCGAGCACGGTGGCGACCCCAAGAGCGTTCACTTCTTCCACAATGCCGGGCTTGATTATGTTTCGTGCAGCCCATATCGCGTGCCGGTGGCGCGCCTCGCAGCAGCGCAGGCCGTGATCATGGCCGAGGCCGCCGAGAAGAAGAGCAAGTAAGACAGAGCCAGTACCTGGCTGAAACTTCAAACCTCACATTCGCCCTGGCAGAGATGCCGGGGCGTTTTCTTTTCTCAGTCGTTAATGTGGTCCACAGCTCGTGCGCGGCATATTCCGCCAATCACGTCAGGCCGTGCTCGTCGAGAGCCAGTGCCTCGCGGGCCACCTGCGTGAGCATGCCGCGGGATGGCTCGGCGCCGGTGAAGAGCTGCGATTGTGCCGCGGCTTGGGCTACAAAAAGTTGCAGCCCGCTGAGGGTTTGCAGGCCGCGGGCCTGAGCGGCGGCAAGCAGGGGCGTGCGCAAGGGCCGATACACACTGTCGGCCACGATGCAGTGCGGCGAGAGCGCGGCGATGGAGTCATCATCGAGCGGGCAGAGCTCCGGCGCGGGCCCACCAGACATGCCCGCTGGTGTGCAGTGATACACACCGGAGCAGGTGCTGAGTGCCTGCAGAAGTGATTCGCGCGGGCCAACACATGCTGAAAGGTGCGCCTCATCGCAGCGGAGGATGGTGCGGAGCTCGCTGGCGAGCGCCTCGGCCTTCGCCGGGGTGCGATTGATGATGATGACGCGGCCACCATCCATGACGATGCTGGCGGCCACTGCGCGCGCGGTGCCGCCAGCGCCGAGTACGACGATGGTGTGACCGGTGAGCGTGCCCAGGGAGGTGCGCAGCAGCCCGCTGGCAGCAGGACCATCGGAGTTGCTGATGGAGATGGCGCTGGCGCGGCCGCGCGCATCACGCTGCACCGTGAGCGTGTTGGCTGCGCCGCAGGCAGCACTGAGCGCATCGACCGACCAGCGCTCATCGCCCTCTTGCTGCATCGCCGCGGCGAGGGCGATGAGGTTTTCCTTGTGCGGAATGGTCACTGAGCAGCCGGCAAAGTCGAGTCGGGGGTGGTCGATCATGGCCAGCAGCGTGGCGCGCAGGGGCTCGTAACCCGGTGCTACGGGCATGTGCATGTAGACACCATCGTGCTCAGCGGCCTCAAAGGCCGCGTTGTGGGCCTGCGGGCTTACGGAATGTTCGACTGGCCAGCCGATGACGCCGTAAACACGGGTAGCAGGCGTGTGGGCGCGCACGCGGTAAAGCGAGAGCAGATCCTCAAGCGTGGGCTGACCCGGCGCGGTGGCCGTGCTGCGGCGCAGCGAGGCGAAGGTGAGAAAGCCGTCGAACTTGGCAGCCAGCACGCGCGACATGAGGCCGAAGGGGCCCATGCCAAGGGCGATCAGTGCGCGGCCGGCCTCGCGCGCCTCGGCCAGAAGATCGAGCAGCTCGAGATTGTCGCGCAGCGAGCGCGCTCGATAGGCGACCTTGCTTACGGCGGAGGCGGGCTCAGCGGCCATTTGCGAGATGCGCCGAAAGAAATCCTCCGGCCGACCCTGAAAGTCGTGCATGGAAAGCAAAAGCTTGGTGCGCACATCGCGGAGCTGGTCGGGGTGCTGCACGCACAAGTTGACCTTCTGGCGGATGTTGTGCGAGCGCGTGTAGGTGGCAAGCTCCACATCGATGTATCGCGGCGGTGCTGGTGCGGGCTGCTGGCCGGCCGCGGCGGGAACGCTCACGCAGAGATACTCGAGCATGGAGATGCGCGCATCATCAGGGCCATCGTACTGACCACCTTCAAGTACAGGGCGGCAGGTGAGAATGCATGGCAGCGGGGCGGCGGCAACCAGGCGTGCAAGCTCGGAGAGCTGAACGTCATCGTCGGTGCCGCTGTAGTAGGGGTCGATACGCAGCTCGATGAGGTCGGCGCCGCGATGCCGCGCCTCGGTCATGTCAGCGATGGAGACATCGATATCGTCGACGAAGATGGAGACGCACAGAAGTGTCACGGCAGCAGGATATGGCCTTGGCGGCATTACGCGATCTGGGCGGCAATGGTGCTTGCATGCAGTGGCCCGATGTGCGCTTCGGTCAGAACGCAGTCGGCGGCTATGCCTTGCATGAGCGTGCGGCCAAGGACCACGCTCTGGCGGTGGGGGGCAAGGCCAGTGCCGGGCCGCTTGAAGGTGATGTCTGCCGGCGTGATGATGTGGCCAGCCGGTAGATCGCGCACGATGACGATGGATTGGCGGCTGACGCGGCGAACATCCTGCTCAACATCCAGCACGAGCTTGGTTGGCGGTCCGAGGCATGCTTCCGCTTCGGGATAGTGCGCCAGCGGCTTGCGTGCTGCTCGAATGTAATCGGCCAGCGCGGCAGGGCTTAGCGATGCGGAATGGTCGGGGCCAGGCCGCGCGCAATCGTCGGTAAAGTGCTTCTCCAGGATGCACGCACCGGCGCTGGCGGCGAGTTGACCGGTCGTGATGCTGGCGGTGTGATCGCTGTAGCCGATCAGTGGGTGAAGTGTGGCAAGATCATCCATCGCGGCGATGCTGGCAAGATGCAGCGGGCAGGGATAGGTGCTGACGCACTGCAGTAGCGCTAATCGCGCGCGAATGCCGGGCGCAGCGAAATCGAGCCAGCTCAAGGCGCGTGCCACCTCGCTCTTGTGCGCAGCGCCAGTGGAGACAATCATCGGCAGGCCGCTGCGCGCGAGCCGTTCGAGCAGCGGGCGGTGGACGATATCAGGCGAGGCCGTCTTGAGGGCATCAAAGGGC
>Ga0105047_10007110_pt1 | contig 18927 bp, 13 predicted proteins | sample MAT04_FD_78384 | JGI IMG/M metagenome (GOLD analysis project Ga0105047, IMG submission 78384) | Freshwater microbial communities from Lake Fryxell liftoff mats and glacier meltwater in Antarctica - MAT-04 (megahit assembly) | ecosystem: Environmental > Aquatic > Freshwater > Ice > Liftoff... | reverse complement strand
TGTTCTGCTTCAAAGCGTTGTAGATCAGCACCTCAATTGCCGGACGGGCCGAGCTCTCGATCGGCCCGAGCGGGATGTTCTGCTCGCGGACGACGCGGAATCGCATCTTCTCGTCACACTTGTGCAGCCGCGGCGGGTGGCCACAGTCAGACGCCATTACGATTGACCCGATCGTCATGGCCACCAACGTACCGACCACGGATGGTTTAAAGCGCGTTAAGTGTCCGCAAGCCCTCATCTTCATCGCTTAGCTCCAAAGGTAAACTGTACTCATAGGCTAGCCAACCCCCCCCCTCCATGTCCAAGTGGAAACGCCAGCACTTGCAACACCTCTGCTGCCATTGCATTGCCTCACCGTCCGGATCTCAAACACCCGCCTTGCGCGGGCGCTCAATCCAAAGGTGGTTGCGGCCGGCCCGCTCCCCCGCCAGCCGCCGCCGCCTAACGCTGCGCAGGCCCCCACCCGCCCCCGCCGCTCCCGCCCGTACACTCGCCACGAATGCTCCCGCGCGCGACAACCACCCTCTGGCGGTTCCTCTTCGCCGAGGTTCTCAGGCTCCTGGCCATCACTACCGCCGTGGTCGTCGTCGTCGCCAGCTTCGCCGTCGCCGTCCGCTTCATCGCCAACGGCACCCTCGGCCCCGCCGACGCCATCCGCCTCATGGCCCTCGCCGCCATCCCCATGCTCCAGTACGCGCTGCCCTTCGCCGGGGGCTTCGCTGCCACGCTCGTTTACCACCGCATGAGCCAAGACAATGAGCTCACCGCCCTCTACGCCGGCGGCATCTCACACCGCGCCGCCCTCGCCCCCGCAATCGCGCTGGGCCTCGCACTCGCCCTCGCCCTGTTCCTCATGGCCGACCGCGTCATGCCCGGCCTCCTCCGCTCCATGCAGCAGATGGTCGCTGACGACGCCACACGCCTGCTCCAATCCGCCATCAGCCGCGGGCAGTCCATCGAGCGTGACGGCAAGGTCGTCTATGCCGACGCTATCGAGCTGCTCCCCGTCGAGCCAGGCTCAGGCGCCTACCGCCAGTTCATGCTCCGCGGCGTCGTCGCCGTTGACCTCGCCCCAGACCGCACCGTCCGCCGAGAGCTCGCCGCACCACTCGCCCGCGTCTGGCTCTTCCGCCAAACCGGCGGCAACCTCGATAGCGACACCCGCGACTGGAACATCCAGCGCGACAGCATCACCACCGTCGTCATGCGCCTGCGCGACCCCGCCGGCGGCCTGGGCAACCGCCTCCTTGGCGAGGCCGACCAAACCGAGGTCCGCTTCACCCTCCCCACCGCCTTTGCCGACGACCCCAAATATCTCTCATGGGCCGAGCTTAACGCCGCCAAACGCACGCCCGAGTCGCTCAACATTGTCGATCAGCCGCGCCGCGCACTCGCCCGCGTCCTGGCGTTCCGCCTTAGCATCGACGCGATCGATCAGACCCTCCGCGCCACCGGGCAGGCCACCTTTACTGACCCGGCAGGCCGCACCATCACCATCAGCGCCGCCGCCCTCAGCAAGACCGCCGACGCCCGCGGCTGGGCCCTGACCCCCGACGCCACCGGCGTCATCTCCGCCCGCGTCCAGCTCCAACCCCTCGCCCCCAACACGACGAACCCCGCCAGCCAGCCCGCAGCGCGAACCTACCGCGCCAACCGCGCCTGGCTCGCTCGCCCCGTCACCGCCGACTCGCCCGGCGTCACCTTCGGCCTGACCCTCGAGGCCGTCACCACGCAGGCCCAACCCGATCCCGATTCGACGCTCACCACCACCACTGACGCGCCGGCCAACCCCACCACCACCAACGCCACCAACACCACCGACCCCGCCAACACACCAACACTCGCCGAGCTCGATTTCGCCGCACTCGCCCCGCAGCAAGACCCCACCGCCCCGCTCATCAAGCTCACGTCCGCCGAGCTCATCGCCGCCGCACGCGCCCGCGCCACCACAGCCACCACCGCGCGCGACGAAGCCCTCTGGCGCTGGGCCAACAACCTGCAGAGCGCCGTAACAGACCTCCGCCGCGAGATCCAAAGCAAGCAGCACGAGCGCCTCGCCGCCTCCCTCGCGTGCCTTGTCATGGTCGTCCTGGGCGCGGTCATGGGCATGAAGCTCGCCACCGCGCCCCCGCTGGTGGTCTACGTCTGGTCCTTCCTCCCAGCCATCGCCGCCATCGTCTCTATCGCCGGCGGCCAAAGCCTCGTCCATGAGCACGGCACCGCTGGCCTGATCCTGCTCCACGGCGGCGTCCTCGCCCTCGCACTCTGGACGTACCTGGAGTACCGCGTTGTCGCCCGCCACTAGCCCACCACCACCCCGCCTTCGCAGCTCCCTGCGCGCATACGCGCCCGTGCTTATCTTCGCCGCCGCCGTCACCCTCGCACGCCTCGCCTACCTCGCCTGGTTCAGCCCGTACCAGCTCAGTGAGGACGAAGCCTTCTACTGGGAGTGGTCCCTCAGGCCCGACTGGTCCTACGCCACCAAGGGCCCCGGCATCGCCTGGGCCATCTGGCTCGCCACACACACCCTCGGCACCACCGAGCTCGCCATCCGCGCCGTCCCCGCACTCGCCGCCGGCATCGCAACACTCGCCCTCGGCGCGCTCACCACAGACATCACCGCCCACGCCGTCGGCCCCAGTTCCGCCTCCAACAATCACCGCCCCACCCGCGCCGGCCTCTGGGCCGCCGCCCTCTACAACCTCGCGCCCGCCTTCCAAGCCACCGCCCTGCTCTGCACCATCGACGGGCCCTACTTCGCCTGCTGGGCTCTCGCCGCGTGGGCCGCCTGGCACGCGCTCACGCGCCGCTCACTGTTCGCCTTTGCCGCCCTCGGATTCGCGTTCGCCGTCGGCTTCCTCTTCAAGTACACCATCTTGCTGCTGCCGCCCGGCCTGCTGCTCTTCGCGATCCTCCACCGCTCGCGCCTCAGCCTTCACCCGCGCTGGGCCCTCGGGCTCGCACTCGCCGCGCTCATCGCCGCCCTCGGCCTCGCCCCCGTGCTCATCTGGAACAGCCACCACGACTGGCAGACCGTCCGCCACCTCCTCGGCCACGCCGGGCTCAAAGGCGGCGACATCACGCCTCGCCCGCCCACCGAGGGCGAGGCCTTCCTCGGGCAGTGGACCCTCGAACTCCTCGCCACGCAAGCTGGCGTCCTGCTCCCAGTCATGCCCGCGCTCATCGCCGCCGCCGTCTGGTCACTCCGCCGCGCCGGCCCGCTCTTCGCCCGCCCCGCACCCACGGCGTTCCTGCTCTACACCGCCGCACCCGTGCTGGCCTTCTACCTGCTGCTCTCGCTGCGCGCCCAGGCCGAGGCCAACTGGCCACTCGCTGGCTACCTCACACTCTTGCCACTCGCCGCCCTCTGGCTGACAGAGCCGTTCGAGCCGATCCGCCTGGTCCGCTTCGCCAAGCACCTCGCCATCATCGCCGGCGTCATCACCCTCGCCTGCCTCCTGCGTCTTGACCTTCTCCGCGCCGGCCTCGCCCCGCTCTCGCCCACACTCGCGCGCGCCGTACCCGTCCAGCGCGTCATCGGCGGACAGCAGATGGCCGCCGACGTAGACGCACGCCGCGCACGCCTCCGCGAAGCCACAGGCCTCGAACCGCTCATCATCATCGACCACTACGGCCAGGCCTCGCGCATCCGCTTCTACCTGCAAGACCGCGCCGTCGTCTTCGCCGCGCAGCACCGCCTCGGCGGACGCAAAGTCCAGCACGACTACTGGCCCGAAACCAGCCTCGATCAGCCCGCACTCCTCGGCCGCCCCGCCGTCCTCGTCGGCTCCACCTACGCACAGTGGGCACCCGCCTTCGACAAGGTCATCCCCACCGGCTCGCTCGACGGCGAAACCAAAAAGAACCGCGAAGCCTTCGACGCCCTCGGCTACCGCGGCTTCAAACCCTTCGCCCCAACGCCCGCCACCACATCCACTAAACTCACACCATGATCACCCGCGAGCCGACCCGCGCCGCGCTCCACCGGCCCGCACGCCGCCGCGGCCCAACACTCCTACGCGCCGGCGTAATCGCACTCGCACTCTGCGCGCTCGTCGCCCTCAGCCACACCCTTGACCCATGGGCCTACGCCGCCAGCACGCGCTTCCGCAGCGGCCTCCCCAAACCCGTCGCCCTGTACGACTGGTACCAGCTCCTCCGCCAGCTCGGCAGCGCCCTGCCCTGGGCCCTCATCACCCTGCTGCTGCTGCTCGCCGCCGCCGGACGCCGCTCCTTCGGCCCAAACCGCCCACCCGCGCTGCAGCTCGCCGCACTCCTACCCGCCTCCGTAATTACCGCTGGCGTCAGCGCTGAGCTGCTCAAGCCCGTCTTCGGCCGCCTCCGCCCCGAAGACGCCATGACCGCCGCCGACAACCAGCTCGTCTACAAGTTCATGCCCGTCGCCGAACGCCTCGGCAACTGGTCAGACCTCGGCATCCCCAGCAGCCACGGCTCCGTCAGCGTCGCCGCCGCCTGCGCCATCGCCACCCTCTACCCGCGCACACTCCTAGTCACGCTCCCGCTCGCCGCCGGAACGTGCTTCACACGCATCGTCAACAACAACCACTACCTCTCAGACACCGTCGCCGGCGCGGCCCTCGGCCTCGCCTCCGCCTTGCTCTGCGCACGCCTGCTCCGCACCACACGCGCGTGACCGACCCGCGCCTTCTTGCCTCGCGTGGGGCAGGTTTTCAAACCTTCCTCTTAGTTCCGCGTGGCGCAGGTTTTCAACCTACATCTTGATTCCGAGTGGGGCAGGTTTTCGCAACCCGCATCTTCCCACTCCGTCCCGCTGCGCTCGCCATCTCCTCCCAGCTTTGTGGGCCAATGGAAGGTGCCTCAGCGAACGCAACGAGCAAGGCGGAAGGGGCCGTCTTTGCTTTGAGCACCACCACACGCCCCGGCGTCACCCACGCCAGCACAGGCTCTAGCACAATCGTTCGCCCGCCCGCGCAACCAACCGCGAGCCCCGCCACGCCAAGCCCGCACGCCAGCGCCACTCTAACGCCATACAACCAGCCCGCTTCTTCAGTTCAGCGCCCATGGACAACCTCTCGGCGGTCGCCCCTCAGCCCGCCATCGCGTTCGTCGCTCGCAACAACAGCACCTTTGCAATGCAACCCCCAAAGGCCAATCTGGCTCGCTCACCCAGCAAACCCCACGGTCCGCCGACCGAGCGCCACCCCCATCTTCTCCTTCGCCAAATACAGCGTCTCCTCCGCCACCGAATTCGCCCGCGCCGCCCCGCGCTTGAGCACCTCCAGCACCAGCGAGTCGCCCTTGTCAGGCCGCGCCTCCAACTCGCCGCGCCGCGCCCGCATCGGTGCCAGCAGCTCGTTGATCGCCGCGCCAAGCTCCGCCTTCACGTGACCGTGCATCACCTCGCCGCCCGCGGCGTACATCGCCCGAATCTCCTTCGCTCGCGCGTCGAGTAAAAACGCGTCGCAATACTGCAGCAGCACATGGCTCTGCGGCACAAGCCCAGTCGCCGCATCCGCCTGCACCGTCACCTTGTTCAGCTTCTTCTGCACGCTCTTCTCGTCGTCATACAAGAAAATCGCATTGCCCAGGCTCTTGCTCATCTTGTTCACGCCGTCAAGCCCCGCCAGCCGCGCCACACGACCGATCTTCGCCCGCGGCACCGGGAACAACCCGCCCGCCTGCACGTGCTCCTCCGCCGCCACGCGATTCCCTACCCCGCAATACAACTGGTTGAACTTGCTCGCCACGTCGCGGCACATCTCAATATGCGCCTCCTGATCCTCACCCACCGGCACCAGCTCGGGCCGAAACGCTAGAATGTCCGCACACTGACCCACCGCGTACATCGGAAACCCGAACGGATAGCTGTCGCCAAGCCCCTTGGTCTCGATCTCCGTCTTCAGCGTCGGGTTCCGCATCACCTTGTTGAACGGCAGCAGCATCGCAAAGAAAAACGTCAGCTCCGCGATCGCCGGCACCTCGCTCTGCAGCACAAACGTGCTCGTCTCCGGGTCCAGCCCCACCGCCAGCCAGTCCTTGACGATCCCCAGCGTGTTCGCCCGAATCTCGCCGGGCTTCTCAGCCAGCGTCGTAAACGCGTGTACGTTCGCGATCAAGAAAAAACAGTCGTACTCACGTTGCAGCCGCAGACGGTTCTCAAGGCTGCCCACGTAGTGCCCAAGGTGCAACCCCGTGCTCGTCGGCGTGTCGCCCGTCAAAATCCGCGCCCTGCTTGGTGCCATAGCCCCCAGCGTACGCCCACGCGCCTTCGTTACCTCTGCCAATCCGAGGGCAGTTCGTCAACCCGCCATGCCGTTGCCTTCGGAGGCGGATCTTCCATCCTGCCTCTTGGTTCTGCGTGGGGCAGGTTTTCAACCTGCCATGCCTTTGCCTTCTGAGGCGCGGGCGCAGGCCCGACCCTCATCGCTCATCGCTGCCTTCCGCCTCAAAACGCCCAGCTCACCCCCAAATATAACTGCGGCGCGTTGAAGTCCGGGTTCTTTCGATCGCTATTCGTCCGCGCGTTGCTGACGTGGTGCAACCGCACCCCGCCGACCAGCCGCGTCCCGCCCTCGCTGATCCGCAGCGTCCCGCCCACGCCCCCGGTGGGCAGAAAGTTCAATCGCGTCCCGTCCGAGGGCACCTCGCCCGACGACAGCAGCACGCCGATGCCACCTTCTATAAACAGCGTCCAGTCAAGGTCTTTGGCGCCCACCGGCGCATCGCCGTAGGTCCCGCCCAGCAGGTGCCAGCGCGCCAAGAAGCGGAAGCTCGCCCCAAACGTTGAGTCGTCCTCGACCTTCGCGCCCGCCCCGGTACCGCGCGACTCTTGGTCAAAGTACCACCCCGAAAGCTCAACTCCAAACTCCAGCGTGTCGGCCACAAACCAGCTCGGCGTGATCGCCAACTGGTGGTGCGTTCCCTCGTCGCCGTCCGCCGCATGCCCATAGCTCAGCGTCAACCAGTCCGGCGCGCGCCACGGCCCGTCCGTCGTCCCGCCCACCGGCCGCACGCCAAAGGGCCGACGCACCTCGCCCAGTGCCGCCGCGGAAGCATCCAGCGTCAGCGCGCCCGAACTGCCCGCACTGCCCTCGCCCGCGCCGCCACTCGCACCAAAGACCACGCCCGCCGGCACCAGGCACGCAAGCCCGGCACAGGCGACAATCACGGACACCCTCGACATGCGATCGCTCCTTGCTCGCCGCACCACGACCCACGCCCCACGCACCACGCACCGCGGCACTGCGGCCCACCGTTCCGCACTCAATCAATCGCCGTCTTATAAGCGATCGGGAAGTTGTAGATCTCCGCCAGCTCGCCCGCCGACTTCTTCTCAAGCTGATCGAACCGCTTGATCAGCCCCGCCGGGTCGTCGCTGGCCAAGGCCCCAAGCAGCTTGAACTTATGCGCCAGCAGCTTCTCAAGCACCGCGCCGCTGGGCCCGCGCGCGTGCCCCTTGGGGAACATGACCCGCTGGCTGTCATGCTCCGCGCCCTTGTCGTCGGTGATCACCACGCTGGTGGGGATGCCCTCGGGGTATCCCGCGTCGTAGTCCGGCCCGCCGTGCGCAAAGGCGATGCGGTCCATCAGTTGCCGCGTGAAGCTGTTGAAGACCGCCTGCTCGCTGTAGTCGTGCGGGCTCAGCATCAGCTCGGCCCAGTCGCTGGTCTTGCGCTCGATGGCCTTGCGCAGCAGCGTGCTGAGAATGTACACCATGCTGTGGTCCGCGCTCTGGCGCGTCCGCGGGTCGCGCTTCGCCGGGTCGCCGATGATGTGGAACGCCGGCTCGTACGCCAGCACCCGGATCGACCGGATCCGCTCGCCGTTGTCCGCCAGCAACCCGGGGTTCTTGTCCAACAGGTTCAGCAGCGCCTGGATCGCCCCCGCGCTCTGGTGCTCGTACAGCCCCAGCTTAAAGTGCATCCCCATGATCGTGAAGTCGTCGCCCGCGGTGCTCAGCGCCAGATCAAAGGGGCTCTCGCCCTTGGGTGTCTTCTTCCCGTTCATCCCCGGCAGCAGGCAGAAGACCGCCTCAGCGTTGCGGAAGATGTCCTTGGGACCGATGAACCCGTGCATCGCACGCTTCACACACAGCACCGCCGCCTCGGTGCTGATCGCCGCGCTCGCCCCCTTGCTGTCGCTCAGCTGCTTGCCGTAGCGGATCGCGCGGAACGGGACGTGGTGCGACACCACCATCCCGATGGCGTGCTCGATCTGCCCGGCGCTCGCCCCGACCATCGCCCCGTACGCCGCGGCGCTGGCGATCGCACCGTGCAGCACGTGGTCGACCTTGTACGTCTTGAGGCTGAAGACCTCCGCCAAACGCCCGCGGATCTCGTCGAGCAGGATCATCCCGCGCAGCGCGAACGCTCCGTCACGCCCGGTCTGCTGCGCCGCCGCCAACGCCACCGGGTAAAAGTCGTTGTGCCCAAACTCGCCGGCAAAGTGCCCGTACCGCGGGTCGTAACCGAAGTTCGTCCCGTTGCTGTCCCATTCGCGCACCGCCGCGCTGTTGGCCGCGATCGCCTTCTCTACACAGCAGCCCTGCGAGGAGCCGAAGACCGGCACCCCGCCCAGCCGCATCGTGCCCGTGCCCCCGCGCGGGGCGGCGTACTCCAGCGCCTCGTTGCGCAAGATCGTCGGCGCGTTGGTCCGCAGCGCCAGCGCGCTGGCCCCGCAGATCACGCTGTCAACATGGAACTGGTTCGTCCGCTTCACCACCGCCGCCGACGGCGCGCCCGCCGAGCCCAGCTTGGCGGTGCTGGCCATGAACGCCACGGCGTACGCGCCCAGGCCCAGCGCCTGGTTCGAGTCGCGCGCCAAAAGGACCTGAGTCTTCGGGTCGATCGTGATCGCCATAAGCGTGATTCCTGCCGGTGGGGTGCGAGCCCGAGCGTACGCACCTACCGCGCCGACCGCTCAACGCGAACGCCAGAGCGCAAACGCCGGGGCACTTACCCTGCAAGTTAGTTGCCGTAGATGTACAGCCGCAGTACCCCGCCCCACAACCCCGGGTTCCAGACCAGCGCGCCCGTCCAGAGGTTGCCGTCGTCGATCTGGCGGTCCACGTCCAGCATGATCGCCATCGTCCGCGCCGAGGGACTGGCCCCGATGTTGTAGATGCACCAGTCGGCGTTGGGCCCGCCAAAGTAGTTCCAGTTGCACATCCCCCCGATCGGCGACGCACGGTCGTGCTAGTCCTTGCCCGTCGCCGGGACGCTCATCACCGCGCCCTGCTCGTCCGCCGGCCAGGCCCGGTTGTTCATGTAATACGCCAGCGACTCGCTCTTAAGCACCTTCAGGTCACGCGATACCCGCCCCCCTCAAGTTGAGGGCCAGTTGCGTGTGATGATGTGAACGCCGCGGCTGTGCGCTGTGCCGCGCACGTAAGCACCCGCGAACATATCGGTAACCCTGTATCCGCCTTTGTGGCGGGCGTAGAGGGCCATGACAGCCCCGCGCGCGGGACCCTACCGCAGGGTGGGCTGGGCCCGCCGCAGCGATCCTGAGCAATCGTAGAGGGTCGTTTGTAAGCTGCGCGGTTGTGCGCAAAGCCCCGGCGTTCTCACACCCGCAGCGTCGCGCCCGTCGCGGCCTTGAGCGCGGTGACGAGGACCTCAACCTGCGGCGAGACTTCCTCATCGCGCAGCGTCCGCGTTGCGTCACGAAAGACCAGTCGCAGCGTCACGCTCTTGGTGCCCGCCGCCAGCGGCTGGCCGCGGTATGTGCCGACAAACGACCAGCCTTCCAACAGCGCCGCGCGGCCCGGGTGCAGATCTTGGATCTGATCTCGGTGCTGGCTGATGGTCTGCTCTAGCGTGGCCCACGCGACGTTCTCGCTGACAACCAGGCTCAAGTCGCGCTCGACCGCCGGCATCGAGGGCAGCTCACGCACGATCGCGCGGGGGGGGTAGGCCTCCATCAGCGCGTCGGCATCAAGCTCAGCGGCAGCGCAGATCGCCTGCAGGTCGTACTGCGCGCGGGCCGCGTCACTGATGAGCCCGAGCCGGCCGATGACGCGCCCGTTCAGCACCACAAGCCCGCTGGCGGCTTGATCAAAGCCCGCGACACGCAGGGCCAGCTCACTGCTGGTGTCTCTGCTCGCGTCGGCGTCGGTGCCGGCGTCGGTGCCGGCTAATGGCACGACTTCGAGCCTGGCCCCAAAGCCCACCAGCGCGCGGGCGAGCTCTTCGACCACGCCACGCACGAGGCGCACGCCGGCCTGGCGGCGCTCGAAGCTGGTGCCGGTCTCGGGCGCGTCGGCCAGCAGCGCGAGCGTGCGCGTCTCGCGTGACACGGGCGCGACGGCGGCTGGTGTTGCGAGCTGGCTGAAGGTGGCGCTGAGTTCAAAGAGGCGGACGCCGCCGGGGCTGGTGACGCGGGCGTCTTGGTTGCTGCGTCGGCACGTCAGCAGGCCGCAGAGCGCGCTGGGCCGGCAGACGTTCTCTTCGCCGCGCCGGTCATCGCCGACGCGGACAAGCTCACGGCCCTCGGGCAGGAAGAGCTTGGCCTGCTTTTGGCTGGTGAAGCTGAAGGTGACGGCCTCAAAGAACCCCAGGCCCGTGAGCACGCGGGCCATCTCGGCGCGGGCCCGCTGGCTGCTTTGCAGGCCCGCGACGCGGACGGGGAGGAACTCGGGAACGCCGAGCTGGTCGTAGCCGAGGGTCCGGGCGACCTCTTCGATCAGGTCGATTTCGATGGTGACGTCGTGGCGGTGCGGCGGGACGCGGACGAGCCAGGACTTTGACGCGTCGGTGGTAGGGGTGGCGATGAGGCCCTGAGCGGCAAGGACGCGCGCGACCTGCTCGGGGCGGACGTTGATGCCAAGCACGTCTTGCAGCCGCGCGTGGCGGAGGGTGATGGCGGTGAGCGGCGCGGGGGGGATGCCGTCGGCTTCGGCGCGCTCGACTTGGCCGCCGCCGAGCTGGGTGATGAGCTCAACCAGGCGTGCGCGTGCGGGCTCGAGGGTGCGGGCGTCAACGACGCGCTCGTATCGGTGGCTGCTGTCGGTGCGGGCGCTGTGCCTGCGGGCGGCGGTGCGGACGCGGGTGGGATCCCAAGTAGCGACTTCGAGCAGCACGTCGGTGGTGCCGTCAGTGACGCCGGTGAGCGCGCCGCCCATGACGCCGGCGAGTGAGACCGGGCGGGTGCCGGCGGCATCAGCAATGACCATCTCCGCGCCGGTGAGGGTGATGGTCCGCGCGTCGAGCAGCGCGAGGCTCTCACCTTTGGCGGCGGAGCGGATCGTCAGCAGGGGCTTGCCGGGTGTGCGGCTGAGGGTGGCAAGGTCAAAGACGTGGCTGGGCTGGCCAAGCTCGGCGAGGACGTAGTTGGTGGCGTCAACAATGTTGTTGATGGAGCGCTGGCCGATGGCAGCGAGGCGGTCTTTGAGCCAGGCGGGCGAGGGCCCGACGCGGACGCCACGGATGATCGTGGCAATAAACAGCGGGCAATCTGGCCCGCGGAGCGTGTTGTCGATGAGGGCCGCAGAGTCCGCGGCGGCGGTAGTGGGGGCAGTGGGGGCGGTGGGCGCGGTGGGCGCGGGTAATGGCGGCGATGAGGGGAGGTTAAGTGTGTAGCCGCTGGCGGCGGCGAGCTCGCGCGCGAGGCCGGCGTGGCACAGGCAGTCGCCGCGGTTACTGGTGAGCTCGACTTCGAGGGCGGTGTCGTTGGGGACGAGGGTTTCGTGCGCGTCAACGGGCATGCCGGCGAAGGTGAGCAGCTCGTCAGCGGCGTGAGGTGAGAGTGGGTAGGCGTGAGCGGGCGTGGGCGTGCTGGCACCGGTGCCGGTGCTGGCGCCGGTGCCGGTGGTGGTGGGGGCGAGGTCGCCGGTGGCGGTGGGGGTGTGGGGGGTCAGCAGGGCGTTGAGCCAAGCGAGAGAAGCCTTCATAGGGGCCGATGGTAGTGGGGACGTCGGGTGTGGGGTTTGAAGGTGGGGGGGGAGGTGGGAGAGCGCAGGGGTGGGGGGTGTTCATCGCAGCCATCTGGGCGGGCTGCCGATATACTGTGACAGCATGAGGCGTTTCGGGCGTGCAGCAATGGAAAAACTAGCTACAAAGTGGAAGCGGCCTCCGGTGACAGAGGTCATCATTGGTGTGCAGTTTGAGCAGCTTTCGAAGCTGACCAACGGCCACTTGGGTTGGTTCTGGGGCGAGATGCACGGCGAGTTTCCGGGTTCGTCGGACGCGCCGGCGCTGCCACGGGGATCTGTGCCCGAGGACGAGAATCTGGCCTACCTGGCACCCGGCTTTGTCTTTGGGACGGCGACGGGTGAGTCGCGGCTGCGGATGTCCTCGGCGGATGGGTCGCGGATGGTCCAGGTACAGAATGGATGGTTGATCGCGAACTGGCTCAGGCGCGACGAGGTGCAGGAATACCCGGGCTACTCGGGGGTCAAGAGCGTCTTTGACAAGGCGTTCCAGAGGTTTGCGGCGTTTTGCGAACTGCGGAACTTGGGGACCATCAAGCCGAATCTTTGGGAAGTTTCGTACGTGGACCACGTGCCCAGGGAAACGGTCTGGACCTCCCACGAAGATCTGCCGCGAGTTTTCCCCGGGTTGTTCGGGACTGGCGCGTGCCCTGGCGGCAAGCTCGAAGGGTCGGCGCGGTCTGCGAGCTGGTATGTGCCTGGGCTGCCGGCGCGGGTCCAGATGGTGGCGGAGTCTTCGCGCGATCGAGACGATCGTGACCTGCTGGTGATCCGGTCGACGGCGCGAGGGCCGCTGAAGTGGCTGGCGGGCGCCGATAACGCCGAGGTTGATGCAGCGAACTTGAGTGCGCAGCTGAACGCCGGGCAGGATGTGCTCGTAGAGACGTTTAAGAGTTGCTCCTCGGAGGGTGCCAAGGCGTATTGGCGAGGGGAATGAAGTATGGTTTGTGAAACATCGGCATCGAGTGGTGCGAGTGGACGGGCGGCGGGCGGCTCGGGGGTGTCGCGTGGCGTCAGAGGTGATCAGAGGATGAGCCAGGCGTGGTATAGCGCCTCGGCGCAGGAATTGGATTCCGAGTGGGCGCAGCGGTTTGAGCGGGCGGTTCGGTTGGCGAACGAGCGGCTGAACCTGTGGGCGAGTGACCCGGGCGCGCTGGAGGCTGAGGGCATGATCGTGCCAACCTCTGCGGCGATGGATCGGGCGCGCGTGGAACTGGACTGGGTCCGTCGGAGCGAGGCTGCGCGGCGGACGCTGGATGCCGTCACGCTCGGTGGCGGCGGCGAGATCAGCATCGAGCTGTCGCTGGGATCACGGGCTTGGACGTTGGTGATCGACCGGGACTGTTCGATGGAGTGGCTCCGCTTTCAACATCAGCGGCTTGTTCATCGCGATCGGCTTCCTTGACAACGCCGGGGGCCGAGGGCTTGTGAGAGGGCACTGCTAGAGTGCGCGCGTGTTCGGTGCCGATCCCGTTCAATCAGATGAGGTTGTCCTGCGGCGCGTGCCGGAGGCGTCTATGAACTTGAGCGGTTCCGAGCGTCGGGCGGCACCCGATGCCTTCAGCCCGCACTCGGAGCGCGACGTGGGCGGTCTTTCAGTGACGCGCATGAAATACCAGACGGCGGAGGAGATGGCTGCGGTCCCGCGTGTGGGAAAGTCGACGTTTTGGATAGCGAGCCTGCGGGTGTCGGACCTTGAGAGGTTAGGGCTTTCTGTGGTCGCAGACCCGTTGCCCGAGTCAGCCTCGGGCCCTGCGAGGCGTGGGCACGCGTTGATTCCCGGGATGAAGTCGGCGAATCGCAAGACGGACGAGGTCCTCAACTGGAAACAGCAGCTCGCGACGGCCGTGATCGAACTACACGGCCCGTTTCAATGAGCGGCCCCGGGCTGATCAGTAGGTTCTTGGCGACTTTAAGGGCGGGTGCACACGAACTTTGCTAGCCTTGGGGCATGAGCACTTTGGGCATGGCGTTGAGTGAGCGTGAGCTGTCGGAGGTCGTGTCGATAAGGCACGATCTGCACATGCACCCGGAGATCGCGTATCAGGAGGTGCGAACGGCGGGGGTGATTGCGCGCGAGCTGCGCGGGCTTGGGCTGCGGACCATCGACGGGTTGGCGGGCGGGACGGGCGTGGTGGCGCACCTGCCCGCGACTGGTGAGGCGGGTGTGTCTGGCGCGCGTGGCGGTGCGCGTGGCGGGGAAATTGGCGGGGCGCATGGCGGGGGGCTGGCGTCGGTGGGTTTGCGGGCGGACATTGACGCGCTGCCGATTGTGGAGCAGACGGGCTTGTCGTACGCGAGCGCGGTGCCGGGGAAGATGCACGCGTGCGGGCACGACGGGCATACGGCGATCATGCTGGGTGTGGCGCGGGTGCTGGCGCGGGTGCGACGGCCACGGGCGGTGACGCTGGTGTTTCAGCCGGCGGAGGAGGGCGGTGGCGGCGGCGAGCGGCTGTGCGACGAGGGGCTGATTGAGGGGCGGATCACCGGGACGCCGATTGCGGAGATGTATGGGCTGCACGGGTGGCCTGACATCGCGCTGGGGAGCGTGGGGACGCGCCCGGGCCCGCTGCTGGCGAGCACGGACGAGCTGCGGGTGACCATCCGCGGCGTGCAGTCGCATGCGGCTTATCCGCACCAGGGGCGCGATGCGGTGCTGGCTATGGCGCACTGCATCACGGCGGTGCAGAGCGTGGCGAGCCGGAGCGTGGCGCCGACGGACAGCGTGGTGGTCAGCGTGTGCATCGTGCAGGCGGGGACGGCGGTGAACGTGCTGCCACAGACCGCGAGCTTTGCGGCGACGTTGCGGTGCCTGAAGGGCTCGACGCGCGAGCTGGCCAAGCGGCGGCTGAGTGAGATTGTGAGCGGGACGGCGATGGCGTTTGGATGTACGGCGGAGCTTCATTGGGAGGACGGGTACCCGGTGACGCACAACGACCCGGCGCTGACGGCGGCGTGGTTTGAGCTGGCCGACGGGGCGCTGGGGCGCGAGCGGGTTGTGCGGATTGAGCACCCGACGATGGGCGGGGAGGACTTTAGCTATTACGCGCGGCTGTGCCCGAGCGTGTTCTTCTGCCTGGGGCTGAACCCCGGGGGTGCGGAGCGTACGGCGAGCTTGCACCAGCCGGAGTTTGACTTTAACGACGCGGCGATCCCGCTTGGCGTGGAGATGTTCTGTAGGTTGGCGACGCGGGAGTGAGGGGGAGCTTGAAGGTCGTTAGGCGCTTCAACACGGCTTGAAGGCGGTTCGCGGAGGAACGCGGAGGGCGCGGATGTTTTTGGCGAAAGGCACGTGGCGGTGGGGGAGTGCTAGGAGCGAAAGACACCGGGGTTGGAAAGCCGCCACCGAGAAGAGAAGAAGGCAGGGTGGAATTCTGCCCCCACGCGACGGCGCGGCGGGTTATAAACCCGCACCGCGGAAGGTAAGAAGGCAGGGTGAAAATCACTTCTAGGCGAGGCAGTCAGCGCTGATAGAAAAAGCCCCGCGAGGTGCGGGGCTTGGGGGCGGTTAGAGTTTGAAGAAGTAGAGGAACCTGGTGCCCGAAGGCCGGCGCGGTTGTGGTTGGGGTTGGGGTTTACTTCTTCTCGTACATGATGGCGGCCTGCGCGGCGGCGAGGCGAGCGATGGGGACGCGGTAAGGCGAGCAAGAGACGTAGTCCATGCCGACCTTGTGGCAGAAGTGGACGGACTTGGGGTCTCCGCCGTGCTCGCCGCAGATGCCGATCTTGAGCTTGTCGTTGACGGAGCGGCCCTTGGCGATGCCCATTTCAACGAGGAGGCCGACGCCGTCGACGTCGAGTGAGACGAAGGGGTCACCCGGGAGGAGTTCGTGCTTGAGGTAGTCGGGGAGGAAGGTGCCGATGTCGTCTCGTGAGTAGCCGAAGGTCATCTGAGTGAGGTCGTTGGTGCCGAAGGAGAAGAACTCGGCGACGTGTGCGATCTGGTCGGCGGTGACGGCGGCGCGTGGGACTTCGATCATGGTGCCAACGGGGATATCGATGCGCTTGGTCCAGCCCTTTTCCTTCTTGACCGCCTCGATGGTGGCGAGGACCTGGGCCTTGAGGAACTCGAGTTCTTTGGCGGTGCCGACCAGGGGGATCATGATCTCGGGCATGGCCTTGATGCCGTTGGCGAGGCAGTCGAGTGTGGCCTCAACGATGGCGCGGACCTGCATGTCCTGGATTTCTGGGTAGGTGACGGCGAGGCGGCAGCCGCGGTGCCCGAGCATGGGGTTGGCCTCGTGGAGCTGGGCGACGCGTTGGCGGACCTTCTCAACGGAGATGCCCATGAGCTTGGCGAGCTCGGCCTGGGGCTTGTCCTCGTGCGGGACGAACTCGTGCAGGGGCGGGTCGATGAGGCGGATAGTGACGGGGAGGCCCTTCATGGCGGTGAAGATGCCGACGAAGTCGTCGCGCTGGTAGGGCAGGAGCTTGAGGAGGGCCTTCTTGCGCATGTCGAGGCTGTCGGCGAGGATCATCTCGCGCATGGCACGGATGCGGTCGCCCTCGAAGAACATGTGCTCTGTGCGGCAGAGGCCGATGCCTTGTGCGCCGAACTCACGGGCCTTGCGTGCGTCGTTGGGGGTGTCGGCGTTGGTGCGGACGTCAATGGTGCGGTACTTGTCGCTCCAGCGCATGACGGTGGCGAAGTCGCCGCCGAGCTTCTCGGGCTCGATGGTGGGGATGACGCCGAGGAAGACCTGTCCGGTGGCGCCGTCGATGGAGAGCGTGTCTTCGCGTGTGAGGGTTCTGCCGCCGACTTTGAGCGTGCCGGCCTTGACGTCGATGTGCATCTCGCCTGCGCCGACGACGCAGGGCTTGCCCCAGCCGACGGCGACGACGGCGGCGTGGCTTGAGCGGCCGCCGGTGGCGGTGAGGATGCCGGTGGCGGAGTGCATGCCCTCGACGTCCTCGGGGCTGGTTTCGTCACGGACGAGGATGACCTTCTCGCCAGCGGACTTGCGTTCGACGGCCTCGGCGGCGGTGAAGGCGATCTTGCCCACGGCGCCGCCCGGGCTGGCGGGGATGCCCTCGCAGACGACGGTGGCGGTCTTGCGCTTTGCGGGGTCGAACATGGGGATGAGCAGCTGGGTGAGGTCGCCGGCGGGGATTCGCAGGACGGCTTCCTTCTCGGTGATCAGGCGCTCTTTGACCATGTCGCAGGCGATCTTGACGGCGGCGGCGCCGGTGCGCTTGCCGGTGCGGGTCTGAAGCATGTAGAGCTTGCCCTGCTCGATGGTGAACTCGATATCTTGCATGTCCTTGTAATGCTTTTCGAGCTTGGTCTTGATCTTGTGGAGCTCGTCGTAGACACGCTTGTTCCACTTGGGCATCTCGTCGATGAGCTTGGGGGTGCGGATGCCGGCGACGACGTCTTCACCCTGTGCGTTGATGAGGAAGTCGCCGTAGAACTTGTTCTCGCCCGTGGCGGGGTTGCGAGTGAAGCCGACGCCGGTGCCACAGTCTTCGCCCATGTTGCCGAAGGCCATGACCTGGACGTTGACGGCAGTGCCCTTGAGGCCTGCGATGCCCTGGATGCGCCGGTAAGAGATGGCGCGGTCGCCATTCCAGGACTTAAAGACGGCCTCGATGGCAAGCTCGAGCTGCTTGTGCGGGTTCTGGGGGAAGACCTCGCCGATGTGCCTACGGAAGACTTCCTTGTAGGCTTCGCAGAGCTCGACGATGCCGTCAGTGGGGACCTGGTTGTCGCTCTCGGCCTTGTACTTGGCCTTGATGTGCTTGAAGGCGTCCTCGAATTTATGGTGGGGTATGCCCATGACGACATCACCGAACATGTTGATGAGTCGGCGGTAGGCGTCGTAGGCGAAGCGTTTGTTCTTGGTGAGCGTGGCGAGGCCCTCGACGGCGACGTCTGTCAGGCCGAGGTTGAGGATGGTGTCCATCATGCCGGGCATGGAGACGGCGGCGCCTGAGCGGACGGAGAGCAGCAGCGGGTTGTCGGGTGAACCGAAGCTCTTGCTCGTCTCTTTCTCCAGCATGGAGATGTACTTTTTGACCTCGTTCATGAGGCCGACGGGCAGTCGCATGCCTGCGCGGTAGTAGGCGTCACAGGTCTCGGTGGTGATGGTGAGGCCCGGGGGCACGGGCAGGCCGATGACGCACATGTCGGCGAGGTTGGCGCCCTTGCCGCCGAGGAGCTGCTTGAGCGAGGCGTCGCCGTCGACGCGGGTCTTGCCAAAGTAATAGACCATCTTGTGAGCCTGGAGCTTGCTAGGCGTGGCCTTGCCGGTGATCTGGATTTTTTCGGTGATGGGCTTGGCGTGCGCGCCGTTGGCGGAGCCGTTGAGTGCGGCGCGGGCGGGGACCTTCTTGGTCGAGGAGGGGGACGGCATGAGAGCTCCTTGGCGGGACAACAGATCAGGGTGGCCGCCGCGCGTGGGCGGCTGGCGTGCTAACTTCGTCGTTGGTTGGCTGTGCATGTTCCCACACGGTGCGGGGTTGTGCGCAGGCCCGAAGTTTGGGCCTCTTGGCCGGAACGTCGGGCCGGCATTTTAGGACGTTGGGTGCTCCGGTTCGAGCCCCGGGGGCGTTGGGCGCGGGTGTTTGCCGGGTTGGAGGGCGCAGAGGGGGTGAAATCGGTCAGAAAATGTGGGTTTGGGGGGCGGGGATTCTGCGGAAAGGTTGCGTCCGGGGCTAAAACAGGGGCCGAACGTTCGGGGCGTTGGGCGGCACGCCCGGCGGCGGACAAAGATGCGAGCTTGAGTGAGCTGAACCAATCGCGGCAAGTCGGCGCGGGTGTGCCGGTGGGTGGCGGCGGGCTTACGCGCGGGGCGGTTGTAGCGTGCGATTGGCTATTGGGTGCGGCGAGCTCGCCGGTGGTGGTGCTGACATCAGGCGATGAGCATGACGCTGGGCGGTGGACGATTATTGCGGAGCCGACGGCTGCGCACGTGGGGTTGACGCCGCCGCTGGAGGGGTCGGGCGAAGGAGTGGGCGTAGGAGTGGGCGCAGGAGTGATGTGTGGCGGGGCTAACGCGGCGGGCTTGCCGTTTGTG
>Ga0105047_10007107_pt1 | contig 18930 bp, 17 predicted proteins | sample MAT04_FD_78384 | JGI IMG/M metagenome (GOLD analysis project Ga0105047, IMG submission 78384) | Freshwater microbial communities from Lake Fryxell liftoff mats and glacier meltwater in Antarctica - MAT-04 (megahit assembly) | ecosystem: Environmental > Aquatic > Freshwater > Ice > Liftoff... | reverse complement strand
GCCGCCGATGCCCTACTCGACGAGATGCTGGCCGGCCTCGACTGGATCGACGCCAAGCTCTGGCGCTACGAGGTGTACCTCGACGTGCCCCGCATGTACGCCAGTCTCCCCCGCACCGGCGAGCCCGCGGCCGTCCGCCAGACCGCGCTACACCTGCGTTCGAAGTATCGCGTCCCGTTCTCGGGGCCGGCCCTCCTGCAGTACCGCAACGGAAGCGACACGGTGGGATTCCACCGCGACCGCGAGATGCGCTACCTCGACGACACCCGCGTCGCCATCGTGGTGCTGGGCGAGCCGCGGCCGTTCCTGTTCCGGCCCCACGGCGGTCGCCGCGGCGAGGCCGTTGACGACGTCGACGTGGCGCCCGGTCGCGGCGACCTCATCGTCATGGGCGGGCGCGCCCAGGCCGATTGGATGCACGCCGTTCCCCGGGTCGACCACGCCACCGAGCGGATCTCGCTGACGTGGCGCTGGACGTCGCGCCAGGGCAAGCCCGACTCGTCGGCGTCCTACGGGGCGGGCGCCAACTTCGGCGACAGTGGACGGGTCGGGCCCCAGCGCAGACGAGGCTGAACGCGGCAACAATGGGCTCATGCGCGACGAACTGTCCGACCAGCTCTCCGACGAACTGCGTGACGCCCTCGACTACATCGCCATCACCAGGCTCCAAGCCACCTACGGCGATGTCATCACCCGCCAGGCCTGGAACGAGCTCGAGGCACTGTTCGTCCCCGACGCGCCCATCACCCTCGACCTGCGAACGGGCACTCCCATCGAGCTCGTCGGTGCCGCCGCGCTCGGGTCGATGGTGGCCACGGCCATCGAGCGGTTCGAGTACTTCCAGTTCGCCCTGCTCAACTCGGTGGTCGATGTGGTCGACAACGGCGATCCGTCGGACCCCGAGGGCCGCACGGCGACGGGGCGGCTCTACATGTGGGAGCTGCGCCAAAACGTCGCCGACGGCAAATGGTCCAACGCCTACGGGCTCTATCGCGACCACTACGTGCGCCACGAGGGGCGCTGGGCGATTGGATCGCGGTCGTACTCGTCGCTCGCCCGCAACTCTGCCGCCGCCATAGACCGCGACTATGAGGTCTTCCCCGTCCCGCCCGCGTGACCTCTATCCTCCAGGCGGTGAAATTCGTAGATGAAATCTAAGGCGAACCAACTCATCCGACTCCAAAACTCGGAAACGCAGCCACCGCCGGAGGCTGAGAACCGGCCCCGAGTTCACATGCCTGGGCTCGACGGACTGCGCGGCCTGCTCGTGCCGATCATCTTGCTCTACCACCTCGGCGTGGCGAACTTCGGCGGCTTCATCGCGCTCGAAGGCTTCTTCGTGCTGTCCGGCTTCCTCATCACGACATTGCTGCTCGACCGCCAGCCCGATGGCGTGCGAAAGCTCGGCCATTGGTGGCTCCGCCGCTTTCGCCGTCTGGTTCCCGCCGTCGTCGTCGTGGTGTCCGTCACGCTGGTCGCGTTCAGGACGACCAACGGCATAGCCCTCGACGCGTTCTCAACGCTGACCTGGTGGCGGAACTGGGAGATGGCGTACGGGCCCACGACCTACTGGTCCACGGCCACGAGCCCGCTGAAGCATCTGTGGTCCCTGGCAGTAGAGGAGCAGTTCTATCTGGTCTTCCCGGTGCTCATTGTCGCCCTCCTCTCGGTGGCTCGTCGCCGGCGCTGGTCGACGCAACGAACGGTCTCGGCCGCATGCGCCGTGCTCACCGTCGCCGGCTACGCGTGGCAGGCGACCCTCGCGTCGCAGGCAGCGCTCAACCGCGTGTACCTCGGCACCGACACGCGGGCGGCATCGATCCTGCTGGGCTGCACCGCGGGCGCCATGTTGCAGCGCTCGCCATCTCGTGAACGGCCAGCGACCCGCGTCACTACCGGTCTCGCTCTCGCTGGGCTCGCTACGATTGCCTGGCTCGGATTCGTTCTCGAGATCGAGGGCGTTCGCACCTACCAGGGCGGTTTCCTCCTGGCGGCGTTGTCGTGGCTCGCGGTGACCCTCGCCGCGTCGCGGCCGGGGCTCGTCACATCGGTGCTTTCATTCCCGCCCCTTCGATGGTTGGGCGAGCGCTCCTACGGGATCTACTTGTGGTCGTGGCCAGTGCAGATCTACGTAGCGTCGCAGTGGCCGACGCTGGGGCTCGGGGCACTCGCCGCTGTCACCGTCGCCGTTTCTTTCAGTCTCGGAGCGCTGTCACTGAGACTCGTCGAGCGTCCCCTGCGCGAAGCCAGCGGTTGGGCCACAACCAAGTCGATACGGCGGATCGCCTGGGTTGGAGGACTCACGACGGTGGCCGTGGCAACGGTCATCGCGGGCCTGACGGCAAGCGTGCCCGACCCGGTCACAGCGATGACCGAGGAATCAACGACGAACGATGCAATGGAATCAGTCGAGGCGCTCATCGCCACAGGGCGGACCTCGACAACAGACCCGTCGGCCGATTCACCTCCAACCTCACTCGCTGCAGCTCCCCCAGATGCACCAGCGTCGTCGGATGCACCGGCGTCGTCACAGCCACCAGGGGTCCCGGCTTCGCAGCCGGCGCCGTCGCAACTGCCGCCACCGGTGCCGCAACCGCCACCCCCGTTGACGGTTCTTGTCGGGGGCGACTCCCAAGCGTCCACCATCGCTCGCGACCTGCGCCCATCGGAGCTTCCCGATTACATCGGAGGTGTCGCCAATGCGGGTGTTCTCGGGTGTGGCGTCCTCGTGCGCACCGAAGGTTGGATGGTCGACAACCCAGCTCGTGGCGGCCTGGTCGACGGCTCATACTGTCGCGGTGACCGCTCGTCCGAGGCAGCAGAAATTCTCGGGTTGTCAGCGCGTCCTGACTGGCTCGTCATCACGTCCGGCGGGTACGAACAGGCACACGCCTACCAGACGCCTGATGGTCGGATGGTGCCAGCGCAAGACCCCGAGATCCGCCAAGCGGTGAAGACGGCCTTGGATCTGCGAATCCGACGGGCCAACGCGAAGGGAACGCGCGTCGCGTTGCTTGAGTTCGTCTGTCCCGGGCGGCTCCCCGGCGAGCCCGGCGCGGACGAGTTCACCCGTTCCACCATCGAATGGCACAACTCAAATCTCCGTGAGGTCGCCGCCCAACACCCGGGAACGATCACCATCGCGGCGACCGATCAGGTGTGTGTCGGGGCTGACGCCGGCGGGCAGCCGACGCCCGAAAAGGCAGCAGCCTGGGGAGCCGAGGACCGCGTACACGTCACCGACGACGGGCAAAGCTGGGTCTGGCACGTACAGATCGGGCCCGCCCTACGGGCCGCCATGCTCAATGCTGCTGGCCCGAGCACTGGCTCAGGCTGACACTTTTCAGACTGTCGGCCACAGATTCAACGTCGAGTTCATGCCGCCGTCGGCCGAGATGACCTCGCCGGTGATGGCGCTGGCCGCATCGCTCGCCAAGAAGGCGACCACCGCGGCCACCTCCTCGGGCCTACTCAAGCGACGGGTGGGGATGACGCCCATGACGGCGTCGGCGACACCGGGCTTGGCCAGGTTCTCGGCCCACATGGCGGTCTCGACCACGCCCGGCGCAACGGCATTGACCCGGATGCCCGAGGGGCCGAACTCCATGGCGAGCGAGCGGGTCATGCCGTCGAGGGCCGCCTTGGTCGCGGCGTAGACGCTGCGGCGCGGCGCGCCGCGCCGTCCGCTGATCGAGCTGATGTTGATGATGGACCCACAACCGGCCGCGACCATCGTCGGCAGCGTCGTCGAGCAGGTGAGCAGCGCGGCGCGAACGTTGACGGCGAACAGCTCGTCGATCTCGGTGGCGGTCACCTCGTCGGACGGTTTGCGCAGCGCCATCCCGGCGTTGTTCACCAACACGTCCAGCCGGCCCCCGAAGGCCTCCAGCGCCGCTGCCACCGCGGCGGGCGGCCCCTCGTGGGTTCCCAGGTCGGCCACGATCACCACCGGATCGTTGCTGAGCGTCGCGGCCACCTCGTCGAGCGCCGTGCGGGTCCGCGCAACGAGGGCAACCCGGTGACCGGCCTCGTCGAGCGCCTGGGCGATGGCGGCGCCGATGCCGCGTCCCGCGCCGGTGACCAGCGCCGTGCGGAGCTCGGCACTCACGGCTGCATCGGCGGCTCGGGCGCCGTCCCGGCGGCAGACCCATCGTGCGCCGTCCCGGCGTACATATAGCCTGAGGCTTTGGGGCCGGCGATCTGGAAGTTGGCCAGCTTGTCGATCTCGAAGCCCGCCGCCTCGATGAGCGCGGTGTGATTGCGGTCGAGGTGGCAGCCACCACAGAGCTTCTGTTGCAGGCCGTCCAAGCGATGCTGGATGCGGGCCACCTTGGGTTCGTCGGACAACCCGTGCTCGAGGAAGTAAAGGTGCCCGCCCGGCTTGAGCACCCGTCGGATCTCACCGAGCGCCGCATCGACATCGGGGATGGTGCACAGCGTCCAGGTGCTGGCCACGTTGTCAACGGAATCGTCGGCGAGCGGCAACGCCTGGCCGTCGAGGCCGATGAACTCGACCGGCAGCCGTGTTGCGGCCAGGCGCTTACGGGCCAACTTGCGGCCGGCCACCGCCGGATCGACGGCGAGCACCTTGTCGACCTCGGCGGGATAGTGCTCCAGGTTGGTGCCCGACCCGAAGCCCACCTCCAACACGGTGCCCGATATGCCTTCGAGGGCCCGGCGGCGCAGCTTGCCCATCGCCTTGTTGCCGAGGACCACGTCGATGAGTCTCGGCAGCACCTGGTTCTCGTAGAAGCCCATGGCCCAGCCTGACACAACTGCCGGCGGACCGGCGGCGAATCAACCTCCAGCAGAAGGGCCCTGCGTGGAGGTACCGCGAAAGCAGCTAACGGTGTACGGGAACTCTGCGGTGGCGTGATAGTGGTACATCTCGACCTCGGCTCCGTCCCAGTCGATGGTGTGGGTGTGGCCGTGGCACTCGTCGAGATCGGCGTTGGTCAGGGCCACCCCGCCTTCACCCCGAAGGCCGTAGATGCCGAAGCCGTCATAGGCATAGCCAGCCAACAGCGAATGGCCCTCGCCCTCATCGTCGAGGCACGGTGAGACGTCGTGATAGTGGTACTGGCCGCTCTGCTGAGGGTGGCCATGGCAAGCATCCTGAACCTCCCACGCAACCGCGTCGCGTCCACCGGCATCGAATCCGTCGTAGATCGGTACGCCATTGGTGGCGATCCCCACCTCGCCGCGGATGCACGAGGCCCCGCCGGCCAACGCCGGGACTGCGGGCAGGTCCGTCGAGATGGTCTGCTCGGAAATGCTGTTGGGATTGCGGTCATAGGCGGCCGCCGGGTCATCCGCTGCGATCGGGAAGGTGCCGGTGTCGTGGTCGGGAAGGGCATTCGCGGTGACGAGGCGGGAGTCGCCGCCGAGGGTGAACTTCACGCTGGCCGCATCCCACTGCACCTCGCCCTGCACGGCGATCTTCGCGGTGGAGTCCCAGGTTCCGTCGCCGTTGAACCACGGCCCCTGGGCCTGGGCGCCGCCACCATTGAACTCGGATTGGCAGGTGAAGATCTTGCCCACCGTCGCGGTCGAGGCGAACTGGTCGTCACCCACCGCAAGGCGGGTGAGATCAACTGCGCCCGTGCCGCCCGTTGTCGTCGCCACCGGCGCGGTGGTCGCCGCCGCCGCGGCAGTCGTGGTCACCGCCGCCGCAGTCGTTGCCACCGAGGATTCGGTTGCGGTGTCGTCGCCCTCGGATCCGCATGCGGACACGGCGAGAGCTCCAGCGATGAAGAACGGCAGGAGGCGTTTCATCGGATCGAATGTATCCAGTCATGACCGCTTCGCGGCTGAGTGAATTGACTCGACCGACCATGCCGCAACGTCGGCGACTGCCATCGCCGTCGCCGGGTAAAGCGCGGCGGTCGGTTGCCGATAAGAAGCACATGAGCTTCGTGAACAGGTCGCGCCGACTGGGCCAGCGGTTGCCGGTCAACGGCATCGTCGTGGCGTGGGACACCCGGGGCCGACGCAAGCCGGGATTGCTCCGCCGCCCCTTCGCGACGGCCGACGTCATCGACGTCTCGGTGTCGGGCGTCCAGTTCCTGGCCCCGAGCGACGATCGCATGACCGAGGACCGGCTGGTCACGATTTGCGGTCGGGGCGCCATCGGAACGGTGCGGGTGCGGCGAGTGCTGCCCGTGACCAACGGCCGTCTCAGCGTGTTCGGCGTGGAGATCGTGGCACTCGAAGCGGCGCTCGAGGAGTGCCTCTTTGCTCGCATCGGCGAGAACCGCCCCCAAGAGGTCGAGCGCTACTGGCAGCGCATCTACCTCTGAGCTGAGCTGAGCTCAATCTGGTTCGCTAGCGGTCCGGCTGAGTGGTCCGCTTCGTCCGCCGGGAAGCCCGGTAGGCCAGAACGAGCGCCGAGGCGACCGCCGCGATGGCGATCGCCGGTGTCACAAGCAGCAATACACCGCCCCCGATGTTCGCCCCGATCACGCCAGCGGTGAGCGCCCGGTAGCCGAAGCCCACCCAAGCAGCGAAGAGGGCGAGAATGACGCACTGAGCGAGGAGTGGGGCCGGCATCCGCCCGGCCCTGCGTGCTGCTGCCAGCGCTGCTCCAGCGACCACGAACACCACTACGGACACGGACCCCGATAGCAGTCTCATGGTCATTCAGAAATCGCCAGGGCCGCCAGAGGTAGTCGGCGTCGCTCGGTTCGGTCTCGGTCAGGTCCCCAACCAAGAAGAACGTGACGCCCGACGCCGCTGTTACGAGGAGTCCGCCCAACCCGAGAACCCCCAGCCCGAACTTGGATCTCGATACGTCGGAAGCTGAAGGCTCTGGCATCGGGTGAGTATTGCCGCCGCACACCCCCGCCATCTCACCGTGGTGACGAACTCAGCTCGGCGTGAGCTTCAGGATCGAGCCCGAGCCCGAGTCGGTCGCCACGTACAGGTTGCCATCGGGTCCCTGGGTGACCGTGCGGATCCGGCCGCGATCGGTGAGGGTGGTGGCCTGGCTGACCAGGGCGTTCGCGGCATCGAACGTCAGCACCCGGAGCTGGTTTCCGGCCAGCGCTCCGGCGACGAGCGCCCCGTTCCACGAGCCCCACTGGGCGCCGGTGATGAACGACCCTCCGGAGGTGGCGATAGTCGGGCAGCCCGATGACCATGCGGCCGACCGTGCGCCCGGCACGCTGAACGTGTCGGTCATGGGAGCGAACTCGTTGTAGAACCCGAGCGCTCCCGGGTTCCAGCCGTAGTTGCCGCCGGGCACCAGCACGTTGACCTCGTCGTCACAGTTGGTGCCCTGCTCCACCGAGAACGCTTGACCACTGGTAGGGCGGAAGGTGATGCCCTGGGCGTTGCGATGGCCGAGGGTATAGATGCGGGGATCGAGCGCTCCCCCGGGATTGCCGGCTGGGGCGACACCGTCGGTGGTGACCCGCAGCACCTTGGCCCCCAGCGAGGCCGGGTTCTGCGCGGTATCGGAGCGGGCCCCGTCACCGGTGGTCACCCACAGGTTGGCGTCGGGCCCGAACGCCAGGCGGCAGCCGGAGTGGCGCCCGGTCTGGCCAGAGTTGTTGAGCGGGATACCGGTGACGATGTCGGTGCGGCCACCGAGTGCCGTGTAGTCGGCGTTGACCTCGAATCGCACCACCCGCTCATCGAGCGAGCCACTGATATTGGAGAGGAAGCAGGCATAGATGCGCCGGTTGGTGGCGAACCCCGGGTCGACCGCGAGACCCAACAGCCCGCCTTCGGAGGCGACCACCACATCGGACGGCGCCGCGAGAACCCGCTGGGCGCCACCGACCACGGCGTTGATCCGCCCGGCACGCTCGTTGAACAACAGGGTGCCGTCGGGGGTGAAGCGCACCTCCCACGGGTTGGACAGGCCACTGAGCACCGTGGACACCGTGTAGGTGGGCGTCCCCACAGGGGTGGTGGTGGTGGTCGTGGAGGTCGTGGTGGTGGGACCTCCCGGCTCGACCGGGCACCCGGTCACCGTCAGCGCCAGGGCGCCGCCGACGGCACCCGTCGTCAGTAGTCGTCGCAACATCTCGAAACCCCCGGGGAAGTAGACAGTCGTCACATCGACCGCTTTCCCGACTACCCGGTGGTCAGGGTCGCCAGACCCGGCAGTAGTTTGTGACAGTGAGTGCCCCCCAGCATCGTGACATCCTGATCATCGGCGGCGGCCCGGCCGGAACCGCCACCGCCATCCGCGCCGCTCGCGCCGGAGCATCGGTCACCCTCTTCGAGAAAGGCGCGACCGGGCGGGACAAGATCTGCGGCGACGGCCTCACGCCCCGAGCGGTCAAGGCTCTCAACGAGCTGGGCGTCGAGCTCACCGACGCCCACCGCATCGACGGGCTGCGCATGATCGCCAACTCGACGGTCCGCCAGCTCAACTGGCCCGGCATCGCGCCATTCCCCGCCCATGGCGCCGTGTGGCCCCGCCGATTCCTCGACACCCGACTGATGGAACTGGCCGAAGCCGCCGGCGCCGAGGTGCTCTGGGAACACGAGGCCATGCCCACGCTCGACGGCGACCGGGTCACCGGCGTAACCGTCGACGGCGCCACCTGGACCGCCGATCTGGTGGTGGTCGCCACCGGTGCGCCGGGCCCGGTCACCAAGCTGCTCGGCGCCAACCGCGATCCCAACGAGCCGTTCGGCCTGGCCATCCGCACCTACGCCGAGACGCCGCGCCATGCCGAGCGCTACCTCGAGGCCTGCCTGACGCTCCGCGACGAGACCGGCACTCCGGTGCCGGGCTACGGCTGGATGTTCCCCGCCGGCGACGGCACCGTGAACATCGGCGTGGGCGCGTTGAGCACCATGAAGGGGTTCAAGAAGCTCAACCTCAACCGGCTGCAGGACAGCTACCGGGCGCTGGTGCAGGACGACTGGCAGCTCGGGCCCGACCTCGAGCGTCCTCGGGCCTGGCGCCTGCCGATGAGCGTCACCAAGCGCCATGGGCCGGGATGGGTGGCCATCGGCGACGCCGCCGGCCTCGTCAACCCGATGAACGGCGAGGGCATCGACTACGGGCTCGAGTCGGGCATGTTGGCCGCGGATCTGTTCCTCGCCGATCCCGCGGGGGCTCCCGCCGCCTACGACCGCGAGATCGGGGAGCGCTTCGACAGCTTCCTGCGTACCGGCCGCCGCTTCTCGTTCCTCATCGGCCACCCCTGGATCCTGCGCACCGGCCTGCGGTTCGCCGTCGGCACCGAAGGCATCGCCAACGTCACCCTGCAGGTCATGGGCAACCTGGTCGACTCGTCGACGCCCGGCGTGGGCGGGTTCACCATGCGGGCCGCCGACTCGCTACTCGGCATCGCCGACCCACTCCTCCGCAAGACCCGCGCCGCCGCCTAGTCCCGCGGCTTCTTCTGTCACGAACGGTCAGCGACGAACACTTCGTGTCGGTAAAAACGCCACCGCTTGGCCGGCGGTCGCCAACAGGATCATCGCGGTCGCGACCTTCCAACCACGACGATGGCGGTGGAGCCGGCCGTGGCCGAAACGCCAGGCCGTGGCGAAGGCCGGCGTCCCCATGAGCGACCGGGTGAGCGCGCCGAATCGACGGCGCCGCGTGGTGGCGCCGATGAGGCGACCCGAGATCCAGCGAACCGAGGGCGAGGCGGGGAGCCGGCCGACCGCCCGGAGGTAGCGGTCGGCGTCGGTGAGGACAGTCCGGCTCCACCATGTGCCGACAGCGAGCGTCACAAGTGCGGCGACCAGGACGACCATCGGCGCGACGTTAGATGCGCAGGGTGTCGCGGCGATAGGCCCAGGTGACGAGGGCGGTCATCGCGGCCGACCACCCTGGCGACGACGGCCCTCCTACCGCCTCCCACCGGGGTTTTTCTGTCACGAACGGTCAGCCACGAACACTTCGTGCCGGGAAAACCGCTTGTCCGTTCGGGATCCCGCTCCCACGGCGGGTGCCCGCCGCCAGATCGAGGGTGAAGGTCCGCTGCCCGTCGTCGATGACCACCGTGACGTCACCCTCCATCACGTGGGTGAAGCGGTTGTCGAAGCGGGGGTAGTCATCGATGGCAACGATCCGACCACCGACGCGCAGCGGACCGTCCCAGTCCAGTTCGATGAGTCGTTCACCCGGCGAGTCGTAGGCCACCTCGAAGCCTCGATGGACGTGACCGTGCGCACCCGCGTCCGAGTCATCCTCGCCCCAGCCGAGGTTCTCGACATCGAGTGACGCCGCGGCCACGGCGCGGGCGAACTGGTCGAAGGAGCCCCATCGCTGCTGCTCGCCCATCTCGAGGATCCACACGTTGTCGGGCCCGCCCTCGGCCACCAGGTCGAATCGTCCGGAGAGCCCGTTGGTGAACACCTCGGCCGGGTCGTGGTGGCGCCAGGTCGCCGGCCGCCACGACCACAGCGCCACGTAACCGTCGCCGCGGCGGGCGAACCGCCAGCCACCGTGACGGTCGGGTTCGTCGATCACCTCGTCGAAGCACTCCAGTGGAAAGTAGGCGTGGGTGTAGTCGCAGTAGCCGAAGCCGCTGAAGGCATCGAGGTCGGGCAGCACGAACCCCGGCGCGTACTGGTGGACGCTGACGCGACCGTGTTGAACAGCTCGGGGAAGGGTCGCGCTGCCGGTCCAGTAGCGGTCGTCGTCGTCGTAGTTGCCGGAGTGGACCGAGGGCTCGTTGCCCGGGTGGTTGGTGAAGACGATCGCCCGCTCCCCCAGCGTCGCCTGCGAAATGTGGTGCTGGAAGCCCACACAGCCCGGACGGTACGACTGCGCCGTCGACAACATGGCGTTGCGACTGCGCCACGTATAGGTATGCACCCTCGACAGCAGTCCGGCGTTGAGTACCCGGTGAAGGTCGTGGCTGAGCTGAGAAACAACGGCGGGATCGTCGCCGACAATGTCACGAACCTGACGGAACTGGGCGAAGAGGTCGGCGTCCCACAGCTGGTGGCGGTTGAGCGTGTCGAGCATCAACGGGACAAGTTGCCAGGGGGTCAACGCCCCGCGGTCCCACCAGAACGGAGCCATTGCGGCATCGGTGTAGGACAACCCGTCATCGCGGCCCGGCGCTGCAAGGCGGTCCGGCTCGACGCTCGGTTGACCCGGGTCGATGACCACACCCATGGACTCGCGATCGATGAGTGGCAGCAGGCTTGAGCCGATGCCGCAGATCACGCTCGACGGGCGGTAACGGGCGGTGCGGGCCAGCAGCGTCGCGAGCTCGGTGCGCGGCAGCAGGTCGCCACCGTCGTCGGCGTCGACGGGCCACGGCTCACTGGTGTTGTCGAAGCAGAGCTTCAGGGCCGCGAACACGGGCTGGTCGGCGCCCCGCGACTTGTCCTTCATATAGGAGCGCCCGTGGGTCGAGCCGACGTTGCCCTGGTAGTTGTGCAGCGCGAGGTCGAACAGCACTAGGTCGCAGAACGTCGCCGCCCGCTCGGCGAGGGCGGGGTCGTCGACGAACTCGGCGAGCGTGACCAGCGGCGCCAGGTCCTTGGCGTAGTACACGTCGGAGTGCCACTCGCTGAACCCGTAGATCGCCTTCTCGTCGAACCATTCCGCCAGCCACGCCGCGGCCCGGTCCCGGTGCTGGGCGCCGGTGAGCCCGGCGGTGCCGAACACCTCGTCGAGGAAGGCCTGGCCGGCCAGGTACTCGCAGGTGTGGAAGATGAGCCGGTGGTTCTCGGACCAGTACCAGCGGTGATCGACGGTGCCCTCGGGGGTGGCGTCGGTGAACCAGTACTTGAACCCGGTCAGCCGACGGCGCAGTGGTTCGCGTACCCGGGCGGGTAAGTGCTCGCCGTAGCCGTACCAGAGGGTGAGCAACCGCAGGATGTCGAAGTCGGCACAGTCGAGCCAGTGGTCGATGCGGTGACACCAGCGGTCGATGGCCCCGTCGTCGATGTCGTCCCACGCGAACTGGTCGATCGAGCCGCCGCGGCGTCGCGTTTCGAGGTGATCGATGACATTTAGGGGTGACGCCGGATGCCACACGGATGTGGCTACATCCAGGTACCCCTGCTGCCGGGCAGACCAGGCCTCCGGAGCGAACAGCCCATCGATCGGCTCTGGACCCGTTCGCCGACCGAGTTTGAAGTACGACACGACGGCGAGCGTAGACCTCCCGTCTCAGCTGCTGATGCGGAAGACCGGGAAGCCGGGGGCAATGGCGAGGAATTCCTCGTCGGTCGAGTTGGCGTCGATGTTCTCGAAGAACTGTCCGACCTCGGCCTTCCAGCGCCGCACGTACTCCCGCAGCAGCGGCGCCTTCACGTCGTCGGGGAGCTCGGTGATGGTGAACGCCTCGGTCACGCGGCCCAATCGCAACTCACCTCCACCCGACACCCGGATGTTTCGCACCCACTGGACGTTGCCACGGGGAGCAACCAGGTAGCGCTCGCCCTCGAAGGCCATGGGGTTGACCGGTGTGGTGCGCCACTCACCGCTGGTGCGGCCCCGCACCGCCAGCTGACGCGATCCCCTGATGCTGATACCCCGCCGGACGAGCCAGGCGACAAAGGGGTTGAACACGCGGCGGGTGAACCGGCCGGGTGTGAGAGAGCGGACCTCGTTGTTCGTTACTGCCTGCATGGCGTCTCCTCGGAATGCGTTTGAGAGAGCAGTGCTCTCGTTCGGTGGGGGCCATCCAACCACGACTGACGGCCACCATCAAGAGCACCGCTCTCGATTTATTGCACTGCTCTTGTATCGTGGCAGACTGACACCATGACCGCCCCCACCGCCCGAGCCCGGGCCCGCGCCGAGATCACTGACGAGCTCCTCGCCATCGCCCGCCGCCACCTCGCCGACGGCGGCGCCGCGTCGCTCTCGCTACGGGCGGTCGCCCGCGAGGCCCAGATGGTGTCCTCGGCCGTCTACCGCTACTTCCCCAGCCGCGACGAACTCCTCACCCGCCTCATCGTCGACGCCTTCGACGCGGTCGGGGTCGCCGCCGAGACGGCGGACCGCACCTGTGAGCGCGCCGACCTCATGGGCCGTTGGATGGCCGTCAGCCACGCCGTGCGCGCCTGGGCGATGGCCAACCCCCACGAGTACGCCCTCGTGTACGGCACACCGGTGCCGGGCTACGCCGCGCCGACCGACACCGTCGATCCCGCGGCCCGGGCCAGCCTGGTGCTCATACAGCTCCTGGTCGACGGCGTCGCCACCGGAGCGATAGCGGTTCAGGACCACGTGGCCACCACCCGCGCCGTGCGGCGCGACCTGGCCCAGCTGCGCTCCACCATCGCCCCCGGAGTTCCCGACACCGTCCTGTCGCGGGGCTTTCTGGTGTGGACCCAGCTGTTCGGCGCCATCAGCTACGAGCTGTTCGGCCATTTCCACAACGTGATCAGCGATTTCGACGCCTTCTTCGAGCTGCAGACCCAACGGGCCGGCCAGCTCCTCCTCAACGGCCAGGTCTGAACGGCCAGGTCTGGGCAGCCCGGTCTGACCCGGCTACAGAAAGCGATCGATGTACTCGGCGAACCCCGCCCGGCACTCGATCGGGTCGATGTCGAAGTCGGCGAGGTCATAGACGAGACCCCCGAAGCGGTCGCGTTGATGCGATGCCAGGTAGGCGGTGTGGCCGGCCCGGGCGCGATCGTCGAGCGGCTGTCCGGCCAGCTCGTAGATCGCGGCAACCGTGCCCCGGTCATCGGCCATGAAGTCGTCGAACCGGACGTCCATCGACTGATCGGCTGCCAGCAGGTCGCGATCCGCCACGGCCGAGCCGAGCATGGTTTGCAGTCGATGCATCCACGAGTGCCCGAGCGCCACCGGATCGACGCTGTTGAGCTGCAACCGTGAGGTGTAGGTGATCATCGTGTTCATCGAGGTGGTCACGGCCACCGGGTCGCGGTGGGTGACGATGACCGTGGCGTCGGGGAACACCGCCATGAGCGCCCGGTACTGCTCGAGATGCTGCGGCGACTTCAGCACCCAGCGTTCGCCGCCCCGCAGGAACGTGAGCACTTTCAGCACCGTCTTGAGGTACTCGTAGTGCGGGGTCTGGTCGGTGGCGAGATAGTGGTCGCGCCACGACGGGACCGGAGCAAGCGTCTCGAAGAGCATCGACGAGAAGTCGATGGCCAGCAGCTGGATCTCTTCGTGGACGTGCTCGACCGTCATCTCATGCATGCGGCGGAAGTAGGGCAACGCCGAGTTGGTGAAGTCGACCGCCACCCGGGTGCGTTCGAAGCGGGGGTCGTTGCCCCCCGGCGGCGTCACGTCGTTGGGCATGGGCACCGGTTCGCAGCTCTCCCAGTACGGCAGCGACCGCAGGGCGGGGTCGGCCGCCAGCAGGTTGTGCAGGTGGGTGGTTCCAGTGCGGGGCAGCCCGGCGATGACGATCGGCGCCGTGATCTCGATGTCGTGGATCTCGGGGTGGCGACCGAGCAGATCGGCGATGAGCAGCCGATTACGCACCAGCTGGGTCGACAAGGTGTGCACCGCAATGCGGCCCATCGCAGACAGGTCGGGTTCGGTGCCGTAGGCCCGCAACAGGATCGCCATGGGCTCGCGGAACGCGTCGCCACCGAAGTCGACCAACGGACGATCGGGCGTGGACACTTCGGCGGCGGCCTGGTCACAGATGGCGTCGACCTCGAGCGGTAGGCCCTCGGCGAAGGGCGCAGCAGCTTCGAACAGGGCGGCGACGTCGGGAGGCAGGACCGGGTTGGCCAGGTCGTCGATGTGGATGCGGTCGGGGCTCACGGAGTGACCACCTCGCAGATGAGCGGTTCGGGTGTGTCTTCCGGCAGGAACCAGCGCAGGAAGATACGTCCGCCGTGGTGGCCCTGGGTGGAGACCCAGTTGGGGTGTCCGGGATTATCCTCGCTGATGACCACGACCCAGGATCCGTCGGGTTCGTAAACGGTCTGCATGCCGTTGATCGTGACCCGGTCGCGGTCGTAGTTGTAGGTGTGCAGCAGCGGGTTCCACAGACAGAGATTCCAGAACGCGCACTGCGGTGAACGGCCCCGCACCCACAACTGTTGGCCGGGCTCGAGGTCGAAGGTGCCCATGGCGTAGGCAGCGTCGCCGGCCGCCCACCCGAAGGTGGCGGTGGGCACCGGATAGGGCGGGTCGATCATGTTGGGGCCGGCCATGATGCCGACCGGCACCATGGCGCCCTGGTCGCGGATCCAGGTGAGGGCGGTGGCCATCCGCGCCGCCAGGTCGTCGTCGGTGAGCCGGTAGGGCGGAGCGTCATCGAGGCATTCGATGCGCCAGGTGCTGCGCTCGCCGGTGGCCGGATCGGCCAGGTAGTCCCGCGTGATGGCGACGACGGCGTCGGCCGCGAGCGTGATGCCGGGCCCTTCCAGGGTGGCGGCGACATCGGCCGGAGCGATCCAGAACTCGTAGCGGCCGTCATCGTCGAAGGTCATCTGACGATCGTTGATCGACCCGACGATGCGGTCGGAGTAGTGGCCGTCGTTGGGGCCGCCGTAGACGGTGAGCGACATGTAGACGGCGTCGCCGCGTCGACCGCTGACCCGGTAGTGCCGGGCGGGGTCGAGTGGCGCGTGTTGATAGAAGGCATCGGCGTTGTCGCCGCCCCACTTCTTGGTGGTCCCCACGATGTCGACGAACCGCGGCGCCGCTGTATCGCCCCAGACGAAGCAGTCCATCGCCACCTGGGTGATGGAGAACAACCAGCGGTACGCCTCGCCCGCGCTCTGTTCGTCGCCGCCCAGCTCGGGGCTACCGAGCAGCTTGGTCTCGAGGATTCGTAGCTCGTCGAGGATCTCGCCGAACACCACTGCCGTCTTGGTGCCATGAACCTGGCGGTCGTCACCCATCTGGCTCCCCCCGGAGGATTCGACCGGGCGTCGCGCCCGGTTCAGGTGGTTGTTCTACACCGGTTCACGAGCACCCCGAGACCCTCGACCTCGACGACCACCACGTCGCCGTCGGCGAGGAGCCGCGGCGGCAACATGTGCACGCCCACTCCACCCGGCGTGCCGGTGGTGATGAGGTCGCCGGGCTGCAGCGTGATGACCTGGCTGGCGTAGGCGATGATCTCGGCCACCGAGAAGAACATCTCGGAGGTGTTGGACGACTGGCGCACCTCGCCGTTGACGGTGCACGAGATGTCGAGCTGCTGGGGATCGGGCACCTGATCGTGGGTGACGACGACCGGCCCGAAGGGGCAGAACGTGTCGTGGGACTTGCCTCGCAACCACTGGCCGTCGCTGCGTTGCAGGTCGCGGGCGGTGACGTCGTTGACGCAGCAGTACCCGAACACCGAGTCGAGGGCGTCGTCGACCGACACGTTGGACGTGGTGCGGCCGATGACGACACCGAGCTCGGCCTCGTAGTCGACCTGCGTGGCGATCTCGGGATTCCAGACGATGTCCTGGCCGGGAGCCGCGATGGACGATGCCAACTTGGCGAACAGCATGGGGGCGGAGGGTGGGGTGGCTCCCTGCTCGCTGGTGTGTTCGCGGTAGTTGCGGCCCACCGCAATGACCTGACGGGTCGCCGGAACCGGGGCCAGCAGGGCAACCTCGCCGAACGGCCGCCCCTCGGTGGCGAAGCGGGCCGCGTGGGTCTCGACAGCACCGTGCAACTCGCCGAGCGCGGCCGGACCGCCGGCCAGCAGCTGGGCCATGGTGGGGGCAAGGCCGGGCCCCAGCTGATCGGCAGTGAGGACTCGGTCGTCGACGACGACTCCGAGCGGTGTTCCGGGCGCGGCCAACGAGATCAGGTGCATGTGCGGACCCTACTGAGGGGTGGGGGCGATGCAGCACCAACCGCGGCGCTCGAGCTCGGCGGCCAACAGCTGCGCGGGCATGGCGGCAACCAGCTCTTCGCGTTGTGCCTGAAGCTTGCGCTCGGCGCGGTCGGCGACGATCGTGTGCTCGACCGCCGGGGCGTCGGCCGCTGCGTCCGGGACGGCCTCGGCGAGGCGCTCGATGAGCTCGGACACCTCGCCGCGGGTGAACTTGCCGCCGGCCTGGCGCTGGGTGAGGCCCAACTTGTGGCGGGCCTCGCGGAAGGTGCCGTAGTCATGCTGCTCGAGCAGCAGCTCGAGCTCCTCGATCTCACGCTTGGTCGCTGGTGGTCCTGATGCCTGTCCGAATGCCATGGCCGAAGCGTAGTGACGGGCCCTGACAGTGAAGTTGCGACCACGCGGGGGAACGGTTGACCTCAGGTACCGAGCACCGTGAAGCTGCCGTCCCAGGAGCCGTACTCCGAGGCGGTGATGCCGTTGACATCTCCGCCGGGGTAGCTCTCCTGGCCGGGGTCGATTCGGATGACGACCCGTCCCCCGTCAGCCGTCGTGAACAGGCCCGCGAACACCGCAGCGGTGCACACCGAGGAGTCGTCAGTGAACGGTCCGGACCCCCACACCGTCGCGGGAGTGCCAGCGGGCGGGCACACATATCCCACCCGCAACCCGTCACGCCCGCGGTACTCCGAAGCGCTCAGCGTCCAGCTGACATCGACCGCATCGGCATCGGCCGGGGTTGTCGAACCGGTCGACGTCGGAGCGCCGACTTCGGACGCGGTGGTCGTCGTGGCCTCGTTCGCCGTGGTCGTCGTCACGTCGACGTCATCGGCTCGGGCTTCGGTCGTGGCGGTTTCGGCGCTCGTCGCCGGCTCGGCGACGGTGATCTTGCCGCCGCTCCCGCAGCCCGATGCCGAGACGAAGAGAGCGACCACGAGCACGATCGGCGAACTGACCCGTTTGAACACCAGCTGCAGTGACATGAGGCTCACGATAGCCAGTCGGATCGAACGGTTCACGGAATCCGGTACAGTGGCAAGTGTGCGTCCGCCTCTGGACGCCCCCCGCTGTGCCGCTCGCCCAGATCATCGTCTCCGACGAACTTGATCGGCGTACTTGCCTGCGGAACTCAGCTTGGAGAATCCCCCATGGCGGAACACCGCCCCAGCACTACCCCTGTCCATACGGCTGCGGCCGCACAGGACGCCTCGTCAGACGCGACCGCTTCGGACGCAACCTTTGCCAGCCTCGGCGTCCCCGCCGCGCTGGTCGACGTGCTCACCAAGGCCGGCATCACCGCCCCCTTCCCCATCCAGACCGCCACGCTTCCCGACTCGCTCGCTGGCCGTGACGTACTCGGCCGTGGCCGCACCGGCTCGGGCAAGACGCTCGCCTTCGTGCTCCCGGTCCTCACCCGCCTCGCCGCCAACAAGGTCGATCGTCGCCCGGGTCGCCCCCGTGCGCTCATCTTGGCCCCCACCCGCGAGCTCGTCAGCCAGATCGACGCCGCTATTGCGCCGCTCGCCGCTCCGCTCGGCCTGCGCACCGTCACCATCTTCGGTGGCGTCTCGGCCGGCCCGCAGATGGCCGCCTTCCGCAAGGGCGTCGACATCGTCATCGCCTGCCCCGGACGCCTCGAGGATCACCTCGGCCAAGGCAACTGCCATCTCGACGCCGTTGAGGTCGCCGTGCTCGACGAGGCCGATCACATGGCCGACCTCGGGTTCCTCCCCGCGGTCAAGCGCATCCTCGACCGCACCCCCAAGGGCGGCCAGCGCCTGCTGTTCTCGGCGACGCTCGACAACGGCATCGACGTGCTGGTCAAGCGTTACCTGTCCAACCCCATCACCCACAGCGTCGACTCCGAGCAGTCGCCGGTGTCCACCATGGTCCACCACGTGTTGCACATCAGTGCGGCGGATCGGCTGCCGGTGCTCGTCGATCTGGCCACGGCCCCCGGTCGCACCATGATTTTCACCCGCACCAAGCACCGCGCCAAGCAGCTCACCAAGCAGCTCATGGCCGCCGGTGTTCCCGCCGTCGAGATGCACGGCAACCTCGCCCAGAACTCGCGCACCCGCAATCTGGCGGCCTTCTCCGACGGACGGGCCACAGCCCTGGTCGCCACCGACATCGCGGCCCGCGGCATCCACGTCGATGACGTCTCGCTCGTCATCCACGCCGACCCGCCGGTCGAGCACAAGGCGTACCTCCACCGCTC
>Ga0105047_10007105_pt1 | contig 18936 bp, 14 predicted proteins | sample MAT04_FD_78384 | JGI IMG/M metagenome (GOLD analysis project Ga0105047, IMG submission 78384) | Freshwater microbial communities from Lake Fryxell liftoff mats and glacier meltwater in Antarctica - MAT-04 (megahit assembly) | ecosystem: Environmental > Aquatic > Freshwater > Ice > Liftoff... | reverse complement strand
CTCAATCCGCTGCGCGATGCGCTGGCGGAACTGATGTGGGACAAAGCGGGCATCCTGCGTGACGCGTCGGCGCTGGCTGAAGCGACGGCCGGCCTGGATGCGATCGAGGCGGAACTGCGCGCCAGTGGCGTGGCAGACGGCGCGCGCGGCTTCAACATGTCCTGGGCGGATTGGCTGAACCTGGAGAGCCTCATCCTCACCAGCCGCGCCATCGTCCTCGCCGCCGAGGCGCGCTGCGAAAGCCGCGGCGCCCATTGGCGCGAGGATTTCCCGCAGACGAACGAGGACGCGGCAGGGCTGGCCCACACCCTCGTCACGCTGGAGGATGGCCGCGTGAAGCTCGGCTGGCGGGAGGTGCGCTTCTCCCGCCTCAAGCCGGGACAGAGCCTTCTCGCCCAAGCTGCGGAGTAGGCTCGGCCACGCGGTCCCCGGGCACCATCGCCAGCAGCCGCTCGCGGTCCAGCCGCGTGCCGAACACGTCGAGCAGCGAGACCAGCGCGCCCGTCTTGAGGCGCATGAACTCCTGCCATTTCGGCTCGCTCTCGGGCTGGCCGATGGCATCGCGCTCGGCGGTCCGCAGCACGTTCAGCTCATCGTTGAGGCGGCGCATGCTCTCCACCGGCAGCGCGCGGCCGGCCACGTAGACCACCTGGCTGAGGCCGATCAGGTAGTTGAGCTGCTCGGGGATCTCGAAGCTGCCGAGGTTCTCGGCGCCGAGGAACACCAGCGCGCAAGCCGCGAAGAGCGAGAAGCCCAGCGCCTGCACGCGCGTGATGTCCACCTCGCCATCGCCGGTGACGAGGTCGTTCCAACAGGGCACGCGGCGCGGCAGGCGCAGCACGCCCGTTCCCGTCAGCCAGAGGCGATTGCCCGTCTCGACGCCAGGGCGCGTCGCGGCGCTGGCGAGCGTGGAGCCGGCGAGCGTGATGCCGAGCAGCGCCAGCACCGTGCCCGAGACCTGCGGCGGCTCCTGCGAGGCGGCGAAAGCATAGGCGTAGACGCCGAGGACGACGACGGTGAACAGCAGCACCTGGAAGCGCGAGAGGCTCGCATGGCCGAAGGCGTCCTGGCAGATGAAGATGGGACTGTAGCGGCTGCGCATGGCCTTCTGCCCCCCGCCCACCTGGGTCGGGTCGAGTTGCCAGCCATTCATCGCCGCCGCCGCGCGCCCCAGGAAGTAGATGATGAGCGCAACGACCGAGATGCCCAGTGCCGCCGCGAACCAGCGCCCGGTCAGCAGCACGTCCCGCTCCGCGAATTCCGTGGCGATGGGGGCCGCGGCGGCCGAGGCGCCGGCAATGCAGGGCAGCACGAAGATGCGCCAGTAGCGCATGGTGTAGCCGAAGGGCGGCTCGAAGGTGAGGTTCAGGCGGGTGCGGCCGTCGGTCAGCACCTCGCCCTCCGGCGGCAGCACGCGGGCGCGCACGGCGGCATCGGATGTGAGCACGCGCTCGCCCTTGAGGTTCATGACGTCCCGCGAGACCATGAGGACGGTGTAGTGGACCTTGCCGGGCGTGGGCGGAGACCCGTTGCCCGCCCCGCGCAAGGGCGGCACGACGACGACGAAGTTGGGTCGGCTCCAGCGGGCCGTGACCGCCACCTCCTGGAGTTCGACGGTGGGTGTGTAGAGCAGCGCGGCACGGAAGCGCATGAACACCTGGTAGATGGCCTGGTCGTTGAGTTGGTTCTCCGGGGGCATCGTGCGGTTTTGCCCGCTGGGCGAAAGCGGCGCGGGGACGTGGGCGCAGACCTGCTCGGTGGGTAGCGGCAGGGCGGGCTGCGCTGCGGCGGGCAGCGCCAGAAGGAACAGCACGGCGGCCAGGAAATGCGGCATTGGACCTCTCCTGAGGCAGCACACAATGGGGTCGGCCCGGCGATGCGGTATCGAAGCGAAATCGTGCGGCGGTTGCAAGCTCCACGAAAAAGCGCCTGGTTTCTGTGCGATGGAGCACAGGGCGCGCGTTAACTGTTCGGAAAGATTCAGCCATCTAATTTGCGAGACAGACGAACGCTGGAGAGCCTCCATGACCCCCTCGCCCGCCATTCTGGCCCCCGATGCCGCGCTCTTTGCGGCGCTCATCGGCGCATCGCCCGCCCCGCCCCGCCGCGCGGAGCCGGATGTGGCCGACCTCGTGCTGCGCCTCGCCAGTTCCGTCCGGCACACGACTTCGGCATTGCGCGAGGCTTCGGCCTGCCTGCACGCGGGACAGACAGGGCCGCGCCTCGCCGGATTGCTGGCCCAGGCCGAGGCCGCATCAGTCGATCAGGCCGAATGCGCGACACGCCTGCTGGGCCGGCTCGCGGGGTCTGCCGCCGCCTGACGGGCGGGCTGCCACGCTTGACTTCCCATCGTCGCACCAGCAGGCTTGCCAATAAGGGGCATGTCGCGATCGCCCCCCTGCTCCAATAGGGGTGAGGCCGCGGCCCAAGCATCGCACTTTCCTGCTGGATGCACGCACATGCCCTCACCCGATCTCATCACGCCCGCTCATCTCGCACGCCGTATCGGCCTGCCTGACGCGCCGGCCCTCATCGACGTCCGCACGCCGGAGGATTTCGCGGCCGATCCGCGCGCGCTGCCCGGCGCCATCCGCGCCTCCCACACGGACGTCGCCGCCTGGGCGGAAGCCTGGCGCGGGCGCCAGGTGGTGGTGGCCTGCCAGAAGGGGCTGAAGCTCAGCCAGGGCACGGCTGCCTGGCTGCGACACCACGGCGCCTCGGCCGAGGCGCTGGAAGGCGGCTTCCTGGCCTGGGCCGAGGCGGGGCTGCCGCTCGTCTCCCCCGGCCATGTCCCCCCGCGCGATGCGCAGGGCCGCACACTCTGGGTCACGCGGGCGCGGCCGAAGGTGGACCGCATCGCCTGTCCCTGGCTGATCCGCCGCTTCGTGGACCCTTCAGCCGTCTTCCTGTTCGTGGCGCCCGCCGAGGTGGCCGGCGTCGCCGAGCGCTTCGGCGCCACCCCCTTCGATGTGGAGGGCGTGTTCTGGTCGCATCGCGGCCCGCGCTGCACGTTCGACGTGATGATTGAGGAGTTCGGCCTGGCGCTGCCCGCCCTCGACCACCTCGCGCGCATCGTACGTGGGGCGGACACGGCGGCGCCGGACCTCGCCCCCGAGGCGGCGGGGCTTCTGGCGGCCTCGCTCGGCCTCTCGCAAATGCACCGCGACGACCTCGCACAGCTTGAGGCGGGGCTGACCCTCTACGACGCGTTCTTCCGGTGGTGCCGGGATGCCGCGGGCGAAACCCACAATTGGCCCTCGGGACGCCCGGCATGAACCCCATGATCCCGAGCTTCGGCGAGGCGCTGCGCGTCTGGGCGCGCATCGGCTGCCTCTCCTTCGGCGGGCCGGCCGCGCAGATCGCCCTGATGCAGCGCGAGGTGGTGGACGAACGCCGCTGGGTGAGCGACCGGCGTTTCCTGCACGCGCTCAACTTCTGCATGCTGCTGCCAGGCCCGGAGGCGATGCAGCTCGCCACCTATCTCGGCTGGTTGATGCATGGGGTGAAGGGCGGTGTCGCGGCCGGGCTGCTCTTCGTCCTGCCGGGCGCGGCGGTGATGCTGGCGCTCTCGTTCATCTATGCGCTGCTGGGCAACGTGCCGCTGGTGGCCGGCCTGTTCTTCGGCCTGAAATGCGCTGTGCTGATCCTGGTCATCGAAGCGCTGCTCAAGGTCGCCAAGCGCGCTTTGAAGGGCGCCCTGCCCTGGGCGCTGGCGGCGGCGGCCTTCCTGGCGCTCTTCGTCTTCGGCCTGCCCTTCCCGGTGGTGGTGCTGGCGGCGGCTGCGGTCGGCTTCGCCATGCCGAACGCCTTCGCCCTCGGCGGCCATGGCGGCGGTACGGCGGGCAGCAACTCGGCGTTGGACGCGGTGCTGGCCTCGGACCCGGGGCGCATCGCCGCCATGGCGCCGCTCGCCCGCCGCGCGGGGCTGGTGGCGCTGGCACTGTGGCTCTGGCCCGTCGTGCTGCTGATGCCGGTGGGCGGCGTTCTCGCAGATGTCGCCTGGTTCTTCTCCAAGATGGCGGTCGTCACCTTCGGCGGCGCCTACGCCGTGCTCGCCTATGTGGCGCAGGAGGCGGTGGAGCATTACCGCTGGCTCTCGGCACCCGAGATGCTGGCCGGGCTCGGCCTTGCCGAGACGACGCCGGGGCCCCTCATCCTCGTGCTCCAGTTCGTGGGGTTCCTGGCGGGCTTCCGTGACTCCGGCCCACTCGGCGGCATCGCGGCGACGGTGCTGACGCTCTGGGTGACCTTCCTGCCCTGCTTTGCCTGGATCTTCCTGGGCGCCCCCTACGTCGAGCGACTGCACGATGTGGAGCGCCTGCGCGGGGCGCTGGCGGGTGTTACGGCGGCGGTGGTCGGCGTGATCGCCAACCTGGCCATCTGGTTCGGCCTGCGCGTCCTCTTCTCGCGGATCGTGGACGGACCCTTCGCCCTCACCCTGCCCGACCCGTTCAGCCTTCAGCCCACCGCCCTGCTGCTCACGGCCCTGGCCGGCTTCGCGCTGTTCCGCCTGAAGCTCGGCGTGGTGCCGGTACTGGGATTGAGCGCCCTGGCCGGCCTGGTGCTCAGCCTGATCGGGTTGTGAGCGCCCGCCACACCTGCCGCACGCCCACCACCTGCTGCGCAAGCCAGCCGCCCTTCACATAGGCGGCCGGCGCGCCGGGATCGCCCGTGCGGGGGTAGTTGTGGCGCTCGAAATCCGCCGTGCCGAAGACCCAGTCCCAGACCGGCAGCAGCACGCCGTAGTTCTTCCCCGAATTGCTCACGCTCAGCACGCCGTGGTGCAGGCGGTGGAAGCGCGGACTGACCAGGAGGCGCTCGCCCACGCGGCCGAAATCGAGGCGCACATTGGCGTGGCTGAGGCTCTCCGCGAGGCGCAGCACCAGCAGGATCACCGGGAACTGGCCCGGCGGCACACCGATCAGCACCGCGATCACGCCGAACCAGAGGGCCGCGATCACGTCATCCAGCACGTGGTTGCGGTCATCGGTCCAGAAGGTCATCTGCGTCTGCGCGTGATGGATGGAATGCAGCGCCCACCACCAGCCGACGCTGTGCTGGAAGCGGTGCCGCCAGTACTCCGCGAAGTCGAGCACTATGATGTAGAAGCAAAGCGCCACCAGCGGCCATTCGCGCAGCCAGGGCAGGAACGTCTCCAGCGTGGGCGGCACGAAGCCACTGTCGGCGATCCAGCCCTCGATCCGCGCGGAGGCGGCGAAAAACAGGATGAAGCCCAGCATCGGCAGCAGGCCGAGGCGCGCGAGCAGGGTGTAGAACACGTCCGTCCGCACGGCCCGCTGGCTGTCCCACTGCTCGACCGGGCGCCAGCGCTCCAGCGGCAGGCAGATGGCGACGACCACGACCACCTGGATCACGCCAAACACGAAAAAATCCATCCAGTGGAAGGCCTCGTCAGCCCAGTCCATCAGGCCGGCCTCGTACATCAGGGGCTGCAGCAGCGCCTCGAAAATCCAGCCGGTGAAGCGCTCATAGGCGTCGGCGATCATGCGATGCCTCCTGGTGGCAGCGGCGCGAAGCAGAAGCCGCGCCCGAGCAGGCCGGTCAGCATCTGCTCGAACACCAGGCCGAAGGGTTCGCGGCGCGAGCGCACGCCCCAATGCATCACCAGCACCTCGCCGTCACGGATCTGGGTGAGGTTGCGGCGCAACAGTGCCGCGTTGGGATGCGCGTCGGAGGCGAGTTCGTCGCCGAGGAAACCGCGCGCCGTCCACCCCTGGTGGCGCAGGCCGCAGCTCTCCGCCATGCGGACCGCGGCAGGTGTCACGATGCCGCCCGGCGCGCGCCATAGCGGTAACACGGTCACATCCGGGGCCATGGCGCGCAGCGCATCGATCGGGCGGGCGAGTTCGGCACAAAGGGCGCCCTGGTCCAGCACTTCCCGCCCTTCGTTCCGGCGGGAGGTGTAGGCCACGCGGCCCGGCGCCGGGTCCCCGCCGAAATACCAGTGGCGCCAGGTGTGGCTGGCGAAGGCGTGCCCCTCCGCCGCGCGGGCGCGCCAGAAGGGCGCCCAGGTGGCGTCCAGGCTGCGGTCGCCGCGGTGCGTGGGCTCGTTCGCGACGAACAGCGTCGCGCGCACGCCGTGCCGCGCCATGGCGTCGGCGATCAGTTCCGCCTCGCGCGCCCAGCCCGTGTCGATGGTGAGGTAGAGCGTACCGGCGCAGCCGCGCGCCAGGGCTGGCATGGCCAGGGCTGGCATGGCCAAGCCCGGCGCGGCCAAGCCGGTGAAGCCGGCGAGGAGGGCGCGGCGGCGCATCGCCTCAACGAAGCGACGGGCGGGCGGGGATGTGGCCCGGCATGCCCGCGTTCACGCGAACGGCCGATTCGACGGGCGGGACGGAATACGGCATGGCGGCGGGCGACATTCGCGCCACCGCGCCCCCACCCGAGACCGGCTCGGGCATCGGCCGGCTGCCACTGACCGCGCCCGGCGCGGCGAAGGCGAAATCAGGCCCCAGCCCCGGCCGGCGGGGCATCAGGAAGATGCCGTGCGGGCTGCGCCCCACGCGGATCTGCGCCTGCTCTCCCGTGTGCGGGTCCAGGATCAGCACGCGCCCGGCCCAGCGCAGCGTCGCGTAGATGCGGCCATCGGGATCAAAGGCGAGGCAATCCGGCCCACCCGCCACCTCGAACACGCGGCGGACCTCCAGCGTCTCGGCGTCCACTTCCGCGATGCGGCTGTCCACGCGCGAGGTCGCGTAGAGCGTGCGGCCATCGGGGGCCGGGAAGATCGTGTGCGCGCCGCGGCCGATCTGGAAGGCCGGGCGCACCTCGCGCGTCAGGGGGTCGAGCGAGACGAACTCGGTCCGGCCCATCAGGCCGATCAGCAGCCGCCCACGGTGCCAGATGATGCCGGCGGGCTCGGGCCCCACATCCTGCACCCAGGCGGTCGTGCGGCTTTCCATGTCCACCGCGGCGACCTGGCCGGTGCCCTGCAGCGTGACGAAGGCCCAGCGGCTGTCGGGGCTGAAGGCGACATGGCTCGGCTTGTCGGGTTGCCGGAAGCGGTGCAGCAGCGCGAGCGTCGCCGCGTCGTAGATGTCGATCTGGTCGCGCCTCAGACTAGCCACCACCAGATAGCGGCCGTTCGGGCTGTATTCCATGTGGTAGGGGTTGCTGATCCGCTCCCGCCGGCGGATCTCGCCGCTGGCAGGATCGATGAAGAGCAACTCATTGCCCCCGCTGTCCCCCACCACGAGTTCCCGCCCGTCCGGCGTCACGACCAGGTGATGGACCTCACGCAGGATCGGGATGCGGCGCATTTCCGTGCGCGTCGTCGCATCGATGACGGAGATCGAGGCGTCCCCGGAGTTGAGCACGAAAAGCATGTCGGCGCGCGCCGCAAAGCCGGTCGCGAGGAGCAGGAGAAGGGCGGCGCGCCAAATCACGGAGAGGTGCTTTCGAGGCGGGTTCTAAGTAACACTACGCAGCAGGAGGCGAATGGTTTCAAGCGCCTCCCTCGGCCTCGGGGCTGAATTCCAGGCTGACGCCATTGATGCAGTATCGCAGCCCCGTCGGCGCCGGACCATCGGGGAACACATGGCCGAGATGCCCGCCGCATGCCGCGCAATGGACCTCGACGCGGCGCATGAAGAAGCTGTTGTCCTGCGTCTCGCCCACGTTTTCGCCGATCGGGCTGGTGAAGGAGGGCCAGCCCGTCCCGCTCTCGAACTTGGTGTCCGAGGCGAAAACCGGCGTGCCGCAGCCCGCGCAGACGAAGGTCCCGGGCCGCTTTTCGCCGTTCAGCGGCGAGGCGCCGGCCGGCTCGGTGCCGTGCTCGCGCAGCACCTTGTAGGCAGCGGGGGCGAGGCTCTGCCGCCACTCGGCCTCGCTGCGCTGGATCGGAAAATCGGATGTGGCCGCCGCTTTCTTGCCGAACAACATGGCTCAGGCTCCTACGCGGCTGAGGCGCGAGGCGAAGGTCTTGCGGAACTTGCCGACCTTCGGCGCAATGACGGCCTGGCAATAGCCGGACCACGGGTTGAGGGTGAAGTAATTCTGGTGCTCGGCTTCAGCCGGGTAGAAGTCGGCCACCGGCTCAAGCTCGGTGACGAGCGCCCCGCCCCAGATGGCCGCCGCCGTGACCTCGGCCATTACGGCGCGCGCCGTCTCGGCCTGCTCAGGCGTCTCGGTCATGATGATGGATCGGTATTGCGGGCCGACATCAGCACCCTGGCGGTCCTTCGTGGTGGGGTCGTGCAGGGTGAAGAACATGCGCAGCAGGTCGGCGTAGCTGACCACGGCGGGGTCGAAGCCGATGCGGACCACCTCGGCATGGCCCGTCTTCTTGCCGCAGACCTGCTCGTAGGTGGGGTTCGGCAGATGGCCGCCGGCATAGCCGCTGACCACCTCCTGCACCCCCGTGACGTCCCGGTAGGCGGCATCGAGGCACCAGAAGCATCCCCCGCCCAGCGTTGCGTATTCCATGTGACCGGCCCTTCGTTCCTGAGCCCTCAACATAGGGAGCCCCGGCGGGTTTCAGAAGGGTGCGCGCATGCCAGGCGCCGCGCTGCCGGGCGGTGAGCGCCGGCCGCCAGCCGCCACGCCCCGCCGCCGCTCAACTGCGCCGTGGCGCCGCCGAGGAGCGCCAGGCTCGGCCCGAGCCGCGCCTCGACCCGCGCCGCCGCATCGCACAGCACGCCGCCCTGCGCGACCCGGGAGGCGAGCGAGAGCGCCGGAAGGCTGGAGAAGAGTTTGTCCATGCCGGCATGTTGCGGCATGAACATTGCTGCCGCGTAAACCGCCGGAAAACGTCAGGCTGGCACGGCGGCTTCCGCGTGCATCTCCATCCAGGCGGCATCCAGGCCCTGGCCGAAGCGGCGGCACATCTCGGCGATCTCCGCCTCGGTCATGATCAGCGGCGGCGTGAAGGCGATGCGGTCGCCGATGGCGCGCACCACGAGGCCCGCCTCATGGCATTTCTGCTGCACCAGAACGCCGATCTTCTGCGCGGGCTCGAAGGGGGTGCGGGTGCGCTTGTCGGCCATCAGTTCCACGCCGGCGATGAGGCCCACGCCGCGCACGTCGCCCACCAGCGGATGGTCGCGGAAGGCGGCGAGGCCGTTCAGGAAGGCGGGTGCGACGCGCTGCACATGGCCCACCATGTCGCGCTCGGCGTAGATGGCGAGCGTCTCCAGCCCCACCGCGCAGGCGACCGGGTGGCCGCCATAGGTGAAGCCATGGCCGAAGCTGCCGTGCTTCTTCGAGCCCTGGATCAGCGCGTCATGAATGGGTGCCGAGATCAGCGTGGCCGAGAGCGGCTGGTAGGCGGCGGTGAGCTGCTTCGCGCAGGTGAGGATGTCGGGCGTGATCCCGTAGGTGTCGCTGCCCCACATGTTGCCGGTGCGCCCGAAGCCGCAGATCACCTCGTCCGCCACGAACAGGATGTCGTGCTTCTTCAGGATGGGGATGATCGCCTGGAAATACCCCTCGGGCGGGGTGATGGCGCCGCCGCCACCCTGCACCGGTTCGGCAAAGAAGGCGGCGATGTTCTCCCCCCCTTCACGCTCGATCAGGGCTTCGAGCTCATCGGCCATGCGGATGGAGAATTGCAGCTCGCTCTCGCCTTCCGCATGGAAGCGGTAGTAGTTCGGGTTGGACACATGCAGGAAGCGATCGCCGAGCGGCAGGTCGAAATCCGCCTGCATGTGCGGCTGACCCGAGAGCGAGGCGGTGGCGACGGTGTTGCCGTGATAGCCACGCATGCGGCCGATCAGCTTCTTCTTGGCGGGCTTGCCGCGTTGGTTGTTGTAGTACCAGATCAGCTTGATCGCCGCGTCATTCGCCTCGCTGCCCGAGCACTGGAACAGCACATGCGTCAGGCCCGGCGGCGCCAGTTCGATCAGCTTCTCGGCCAGGCGCACGGCGGGCTCGTGCCCCTTCTGGAAGAAGGTGTGGTAGTAGGGCAGTGCCAGCAGTTGCTTGTACGCCGCATCCGCCAGCCGCTTCTCCGAGAAGCCGAGCGAGGCGCACCAGAGGCCGGCCATCGCCTCGATGTACTCACGGCCCTCGGTGTCGAAGACGCGCACGCCATCGCCGCGCTCCATGATGACCGCGCCGTGCGCGCCATGATCGGCGAGGTCGGTCTGCTGGTGGACAAAATGGGCGATGTCGGCGGCGTGCAGAGAGTTCGGGCGCATGGCGGTGGGCTCCTCGGCTTGAGGGCGCAGCATGGCAGAGCGATCAGGCCGGAAACCAGCCCCCATTTCGTATTTCGAGCGCGGGCGTCTCGCAGGCGGCAATCACCGGGATTTCGGCGGGCCAAGCCGGCGCCCAGGCGCGCGTCTGGATCATGGCCACGCAGAGCCCAACGGGGCGCATCCCCGCCGCCGCCAGCAGCGCCAGCCCCGCCTGCGCCGAGGCACCGGAGGAGACCACATCATCCACCAGCAGCACGCGCCGCGCGGCGAGGCGCGGCAGCATGCGCGGATCGAGCCAGAGCCGCCGCTCGGCCGTCGTCGTGATGGAGCGCATGGGGACGCTGAGCGCCTCCTCGTACCACAGCTTGCGCGAGTAGCCGGCCGCGACCCAGTTGGCGTGGCCGAGGCGCTCGGCCATCGGCGCGGCGAGGACGTGGCCCAGCGTCGGCAGGCCGAGGACGATCTCGGGCCGCAGCTTCCGGGCGAGATCGGCCATCCAGCCAGACAATGCATGCACCACCGTGAAGCTCGCCTGGGTGGCGATCAGCCCTGCCACGCCGATCGGGCGGATCGGCAGGTGCAGGAAGCTGCCATCGGGCATCCGCGCGGGGTAGCGCGTGGCGAAGGGCGGCCCCGGATCGGGTGCAGGGTCGAAACCCTGCCAAGGGTCATCGCGAGCCGGCTCCGGGGGCATCAGAACCCCATGCGGATCCGCGCCGTGCCGCGGCCGGCGAAGCCGTTGCTCGACATCTCGGAATCGAACCGCGCCAGGGCCATGATGCCCGGCAGCAGCCGCCACTCGACGCCGCCAGAGATCAGCGCGGCATTCACCTCCGGCCGGGCGCCGGTGACCATGAAGCTGGAATTCGGCAGGTTGGCGAAGCTGGCCGTCTGGCCGGAATCGCGCTGCGTATAGGCCGCATAGGCGAGGCGCCCCCACAGATTGACGCGATAGCCGAGGTCCATGTCAGCCCGCATGCCGATCTCGGTGCGGGTGGTGCCCTGCGTGCGGCCGGAGACCGTCAGCGCGGCGGCGTTCAGCGGGCCGGGGCCGGTTTCGGTGAAGCCCGGGGTCTGGAAGCGGATGTTCTGGAAGATGAGGCTCGGCGTCAGGTCGAGGCCGCGCGCGACGCCGGAGAACTTCCAGGATGCCTCCATGCGGGTCGAGACGGCCTGGGTGGTGTAGCTCGCGTCGAGGTTGCCCGGCCCCATGAAGCCGACCTGGCGCCGGGTGGTGACGTCGCCGCCCGCGGTCGTCACGGCGAAGCCGATGCGCATCGGGCCAAAGCTGCCGATGCCGTAGCCGCCGCCCTGAAGCTGGCTCGATTCCGACCGACCCAGCCCGGTTGCGACCTGGGAGGACGTGCCCGCCCCCGCCGCCGCGAAGCCCACGGTGATGCCGGGGAAGATGCGGATGTCCGTGCCCGTGGCCATGCCGCCGTTGCTGCCGGTCACCGCCGCGCTGCCGACCGCGTCCGCGCCCATGCGGTAGCCGCCGCCGAAGCCACTGGCCCAGGCGGAGTAGATGCTGTCGCCCTGGCCCTGGCGCGGGCTCGGTCGGGAACTGTCGAGCATCGTGTCCATCACCTGGAACGACACATCGACCAGCGAACGCATGCCCGAGGTGTGGACCTGGCCCGCCAACAGGTCGAGCCCGCGGGGGATCTGGTTCGCCGGAAGGTTGTACAGCGGGAAGAACGGCGAGACATCGGCGCCGCCGGCCACTGCGCGGTCAAAGGCGGCGGCGATGCTGCGCTGGTTGCCGGTGCCGATGATGCCGAAATTCGGCCTCGTGGGCTCCGTCGGCGCGATCACCGGCGGCGGCGGCGGCGGCGTGATGATGTCGAGCAGCGGCGCGGGATTGAGCGTGAGGCGCACCTGCGTCGCCGTGCTGTCCACCGTCGTCGTGATGCCGGCGCCGAAGCTGCCCTGCGTGTTGACGGTGCCGAAGCTGCCCGAAAGCGACTGGCCCTGGATCAGCGTGTAGGGCGTGCTGAAGAGGTAGGTCCCGCCGAGTGGCACAAGCCGCAGCGTCCCGGCCAGCCGCACCGCGCCCGAGACGTTGATACGGTCGGCCGCCGGTCCCTCCACCTCGATGATCGTGGTTGATCCCGGTGTCAGGTTGAGGTTGCCCGAGATGTTCATGGTGCCGACGGAATTGCCCGGCGAGAGGCTGCCGCCGGCATTCACCGTGATGCTGGGCAGCAGGCCATTGCCCCCCACGATGCCGCCCTGGTTCACCGCGATGCCCGAGGAGGAGGCGATCGACCCGTTCACCAGCAGCGTGCCGCCGCCAACCACCGTGGCGCCGGTGTAGGTGTTGGCGCCGGTCAGGTTGAGCGTGCCCGCCTCGACCCTGACGGTGCCGATCTGGGTGAAGGTGTCGCCGCCGAGATCCCGGATCACGCCGCTGAGCGTCGAGCGCCCGCTGCCGCGCTGCACGAGCGTCCCGCCGTTGCTGATGTCCCCCGCATAGACCAGGCCGGCATCCGAGCGATTGAGCGCCAGCGTGCCGCCCCCGCTGATGAAGGTCGCCCCGGTCCCGAGCGTGCCGGTGCCGCCGCCATTGCCGATCTGAAGGGTGCCCTGGCTGACGGTCGTTTCGCCCGTATAGGTGTTGGCTCCGGTCAGGGTCAGCGTGCCCGTGCCCGACATCAGGATGCCGCCCGCACCCGCGATCACGCCCGCGAAATTGCCGCCCTGGATGGAGGTGAGGTTGGAATTGGTAAGCGTGCCCGATCCCTGCAGATTGCGGATCTGGCCAAAGACGCCGCTGAAGTCGAGCGTGGTGCCCGCATCGATCGTCGTCGCCGCGACCTGGCTGGTGATCTGGCTGAACACGCCGATCTGGTCCACCACTGTGCCGCCCGCGATACGCACCCTCCCGGTCGGGTCCACGCTGATCGTATCCGGCGCGAGCACGACCCTGCCGTTGGCCGTTGTGCTGCCGAAGACCAGCGTCGCGCTCGGGTCGATGAACATGTTTCCGGTCAGCGTCAGCGTGCGGCCGGTGGCGGCGGCGACCGTGGAATTGCTGCCGGTCGCGATCACGTTGTTCGCCAGGCTGATGTCGCGGTCCGCGCGCAGCGTCGCGTTGCCGATGGTGATGTCGCCCGAGCCGAGCGAACCCGCGCCGGAGAGTGCCAGCGTGCCGGTCCGGATCTCTGTTCCGCCGTCAAAGCCGTTGGAGGCGGTGAGCGTCAGCGTGCCGGGCCCGGCCTGCACCAGGCGCCCGCTGCCGAAGATCTGCGACGCTACGGTGATGTCGTTCGACCGGTTGAAGGTCAACACGCCGGCGTTGCCGATGGCGCCCGTGCCGATCGAGCCGGAGGTGCCGCCCGCTCCCACCTGAATCCGCGAGTTCTCGTCGATGCTCGTCCCGCCCGAATAGGTGTTGTTCCCGGTCAGGATCAGGGTCCCGCTGCCCGCCTGGAAAACGGCGCCAGTGCCGGAGATCACGTTGCCCACGGTGAAGGTATCACTGCGGGCGAAGGTCAGCGTGCCGAGGTTGGACACGGCACCCGTCCCGAGCGTGCCCGTGGTCCCGCCATTGCCGACCTGGAGCGTGGTTGTCGCGGCAATGGTGGTGCCGCCCGAATAGGTGTTCGCGCCCGTCAGGGTCAGCGGTCCGCCCTCCTGCCGCAGCACGCCCGTGCCCGAGATCGCGTTAGTGAGCGTGAGTCCGAAGAAGACATTGGCCACCAGCGTGCCGTTGTTGACCACGGCGCCGCTGCCAAGCTGGCCCTGCGGCCCGGAAATGACGCCGTCGCCGACCTGCAGCGTGTTGCCGGCGTTGATCGTGGTCGCGCCGGTGTACGTGTTGGTGCCGGTCAGGATCATGGTGCCGCCGCCCGCCAGGGCGAGCGTGCCCGTGCCGGATATCGCGTTGGCCACGGTGTAGGTGCCGGTGCGGTTGAAGAGCAGTTGCGCGTTGTTCGTGACGGCGCCCGTGCCCAGGCTGCCCGAACCGGCGCCGAAGCCCACCGCCAGCGTGCCCTCGGTGATGAGCGTGGTGCCGCTGTAGGTGTTCGCGCCGCTCAGCACCATGGTGCCGGCGCCGAATTTCTCGATGCCGCCGCTGCCCGTGATGACGCCCTCGAAATTGCCGGAGAGCAGCGTCGTGGTCGCCGTGTTGTTCAGCGTCCCCGCGCCCTGGAGGTTGGCGATCGTCGTCGCGAAGCCGCCGAGTTGGACGGTGGCGATGGCGCCGATGTTGAAGCTGCCCACCTGCGACGTGATGCTGCCCAGCGACGTGTTCCCCGCCGCGAGCGTGCCGCCGGCCACCTGCACGTTGATGCCCGCGGGCGTGAACAGGTCTGTGCCGCCGAAGCTTGCAGTGATCAAACCCTCCTCGACGGGGGATCCGAAGATCAGCGTCGAACCGGGGCGCAAGGACAGCGCGCCGGTCAGCGTGATGCCGTCGCCAGTGGCGAGGCGCCCGATGGTGACCACGCTGTTGTCGGTCACCTCGATGGCGTTGGTGAAGGTGCCCGCGATGGCGAAGCGCAGCCGGGCATTGCCGCCGCTGAGCGTCACCTGGCCGGTCCCTGCCGCCTGCGCGTTGCCCAGTTCAAGCGTGCCCGAGGAGATCGTCGTGCCGCCTGAATAGGTGTTCGCCGATGACAGCGTGAGCACGCCGAGCCCGATCTGGCGCACCTCGCCCCCACCCGAGATCGCGTTGCCGACGGTGACGTTGTTGCTGCGGTTGAAGGTGAGCACGGCACCCTCGGCGACGTCCACCGGCCCACCACCCAGCGTGCCCGTGGACCCGCCCGCGCCGATCTGCAGCGTCCCGCCCAGGATCGAGGTGTCACCACTGTAGCTGTTGGCGCCGCTCAGGACGAGCGTGCCGGCACCGGTCTTCGCGAAGTCGGTACCGCCCTCTATGACACCGGAGAAATTGCCGCCGGTAACGATGATCGAGCCCGAATTGGCCAGGGTGCCGGCACCCTGGAGGTCCGCGATCGAACCGAAATTGCCGTTGAAATCGAGCCTGGCACCGACACCGATCGTTGTGGTGGCGGCCACGGAGGTGATGTCGCTCAGGCTCGAATTGCCGGCCAGCAGCGTGCCGGAGGCTACGCGCAGCGCCGTCGTCGGCGCGTCGAACAGGTTCACGGTGTCGAACTGCACGACGACGGTTCCGGGGGCGCCGGCAGTACCGAAGGTCAACGTGCCGCCGCCGAAAACGTCGAGTGCGGCGCCTGCCAGCGTCAACGTCGTTCCGTTCGCCGCGGCGATCGTGGGGGATGAGCCGGTGAAGACCAGCATGTTGTTGGTCAGCGTCATCGTGGCATCGGTGCGGAGCACGCCACCGCTGAGAAACACCGCGTTCGTGCCAAGGGCCGAGCCATTGCCGACGGCGACCGTCCCGCCGCCGATTGTCGTGCCGCCCGCATACGTGTTCGTGCCGATGAGCGTCAGGACGCCGCCACCCTCTTTTGTGAGGCCGCCAGTTCCCGAGATCACGCCATTGATCGTGGCGTCGGTCGGCTGCTGCATGGTCAGTGTGCCGCCGCCTAGGCTGATGCCGCCAACAAGGCTCCCCGCGGTGCCGAGCGTCAGGGTCGTGCCGCTTCCCTGGATGGAGAGCGCGTTGGCGCGCGTCACGCCATCGCCGGAAAGCCCGCCAGTCACGTCCGAATTGATGGTCAGGGTGGAACCGCTTCCGTTCACGACGATGCCCACGCCGCCCGCGCCTGGCGCGCCCCCGCCGCCGCCCGCAATGTTGACGCCGCCCGCACCGCCCGTGACGGCAGCGCCGATGATGACCTGGACATCATCGGCACGGAGGAAAAGGCCGGTGCCGCCGGTGCCGCTGGCGCTGGTCACGCTCTCGCCGCTGGTCAGTCCGGCATTGCCGCCAGCACCGCCGGTGACCGCCACGCCGAGTGTTCCGAGATCGCCCGTCGCCAATACGACGGCGCCCCAGCCGCCCGCGCCTCCGCCGCCGCCCAGGGGGCCATTGCCGCCGCTGCCGCCCGCGCCACCGGTTACCCCGGTCGTCGGCAGGGCGAAGCCGATGAAGCCGTGCGCGCCACCGCCGCCGCCGCCGCCGTTCTGCGTGAAGTCGCCGCCGGGCTGCGGGGAACCGCCGGCCGCGCCGGGTGGCTGGCCGCCGACGCCGCCGGTGGTGTTCCCGCCCGCGCCGCCACTGCCGCCGGCCTCACCCGCGCCGCCGCCGCTGCCCGATACGCCAGGGCCGGCGGGCGTCCCTGCCTCGCCCGTGTCGGAGGCGCTGTCGCCCCCGCCCACCGCGCCGTCGCCCGTGCCGGCACCACCCAAGGCCCATGCTGGGGAAGACATCAGCGGGGAGAGGAAGGGAGTGCGTCCGACACCAATGGCGCCAGCACTGATCAGCGCCGTGGAGGCCAGAAGCACGGAAAGAAAGCGGGGCATGGCAACTCCGACCGGATTCGCTTCTCACGCGGACCGAGACAGAGGTTAACCATAGGTTAAAGGTCGCAGCCAGCCCCGAAAGGCATGCTCTTGCAGCCTACTCCGCGGCGGCCACTGGCGGCGCCGTGCTGCCATGCTTCGCACCCTTGACCGGCTTCTCATGCGCCATCTCGCCCATCGCCTTCTGGACATGCGCCGAGAACACGTATTCGGCTGGGCGCTGGCGGGTCAAATCAATCTCGGGTGCCATCGGCCCCTCGGTGCGCGGCCCGCGGAGCTGCGCGGCGACGGCCTTCCAGGGCTTGGTGATGGCGTCGATCGCCGCCGTCGCCTCGAAGCCGGAATGCACCATGCAGTCGGCGCATTTCTCGTAATTGCCGACGCCGTACTTGTCCCACTCGGTGGTTTCCATCAGTTCGGCGAAGGTCTTCGCGTAGCCCTCCCCCAGCAGATAGCAGGGGCGCTGCCAGCCGAAGACGTTGCGCGTCGGGTTGCCCCAGGGGGTGCACTTGTAGCTCTGGTTGCCGGCCAGGAAGTCCAGGAAGAGGGGGCTGTTGCCCATGCGCCACTTCGTCTTCCTCGCCCCTTGGCCCTTATTCCGCGCGAACACGTCCCGAAACAGTTCCTTGGTCTTCTGACGGTTCAGGAAGTGCTTCTGGTCCGGCGCGCGCTCATACGCATAACCGGGGCTGAGCATGATGTTGTCCACGCCCATCTCGGTCACGTCGTCGAAGAACTTCGCGGTGCGTTCGGCGTCGGCATTGTTGAACAGGGTGCAGTTGATGGCGGTGCGGAAGCCGCGCGCGCGCACCTTCCTCAACGCCTCGACGGCGCGCTCGTACACGCCTTCCTGGCTCACCGCCCAGTCATGCTGCGCGCGGTCCCCGTCCAGGTGGATGTCCCAGATGAAGCGCGGATGCGGCTTGTAGGCCTCCATGCGCTTCTCGAGCAGTAGCGCGTTGGTGCAGAGGATGACGATGCGTCCCTGCGCCAGCAGGCCCTCCACGATGGCCGGCATCTCCTTGTGCAGCAGCGGCTCGCCGCCGGCGATGGCGACGACGGGCGCGCCGCATTCCAGTGACGCCTCCAGGCATTCGGTGACCGAGAGGCGCTTGTTCAGGATCTCGTCCGGATAGTCGATCTTGCCGCAGCCCGCGCAGGCCAGGTTGCAGCGGAACAGCGGCTCAAGCATCAGCACGAGGGGGAAGCGCTTGCGCCCGGCGAGTTGCTGCCGGACGACGTACGCGGCGACTTTCGCCTGCTGCGCCAAAGGGATGCCCATGACGAATCCGCTCCGCATTGGTGTGTTGGGTAGCCCATAGCACGCCGATTGCCGAAATGCGACGGCGGTTGCGCGGGGAGCGGACCCGGAGCCGGGCAAGCCGGCCCGTCCGGGAACCTTGCCGCGGCCCGCCCGGCCCGATAATCAAATCCGGTGGCCGCCCGCCTGAATCGGCAGGGGCGGCCCGAAGCCCGGAGTTCCGCTCTTGAACACCGCCGACGCCGCCACCATCGCCGCCGCCGACCACAATGCGCGTCACTGGCACTCGCCCGAGCGCGGCCCCATGCCGCTCGGCTCGGAGGCGCACAAGCGCGCGATGTGCAGCATGTTCGCCGAGACGTTCAACCCCTACAAACCCTCCGTCATCGACTGGCCTCGCCTGGAGCCCGAGGCGCTGGCGCGCATCACCTCGCTGCCCATCTGGGACATCGCCGTGGAGACGGAGGGCGAGGCGCGGCTGCGCATGGCCGCCTACGCCGCGACCCTGACCGACCCCGACCTGCGTGAGGCCATCGCCCGCAACGGCTGGGAGGAGAACCGCCACAAGGAGGTGCTCTCCCGCCTCGTCGAGGCCTACGGCATCCCGCTGGCGCCCGAAAAGGACTACCAGACGCCGAAGGACGCCGAGTGGGCGTACCTGCGCACCGGCTTCGGCGAGTGCCTGGACAGCTTCTTCGCGTTCGGCCTCTTCGAAATGGCCCGACGCTCCGGGTTTTTCCCGGAGGAATTGGTGGAAACCTTCGAGCCGGTGATCCAGGAGGAGTGCCGGCACATCCTGCTTTTCGCCAACTGGCTCGCCTGGCACCGCCGCAACATCGCCTGGTGGAAGCGCCCATGGTTCGAGGCGCGGGTCTGGGCCGTCTGGGTCGTGCTCGGCTTCGAGCGGGCGGGCATCGCGCGCGGGATGGACGACAAGAAGCCCGACACCAACTTCACCGTGACCAGCAACAAGAGCCTCTCAGCCGAGGAGTTCACCCTGGCCGACATCATCGACCTCTGCCTGTCCGAGAACGACCGGCGCTTCGCGGGCTACGACGCGCGCCTGGTGCGGCCGACGACCGTGCCCGCCATCGCCCGTTTCGCACGCAGGTTCATCCG
>Ga0105047_10007102_pt1 | contig 18938 bp, 19 predicted proteins | sample MAT04_FD_78384 | JGI IMG/M metagenome (GOLD analysis project Ga0105047, IMG submission 78384) | Freshwater microbial communities from Lake Fryxell liftoff mats and glacier meltwater in Antarctica - MAT-04 (megahit assembly) | ecosystem: Environmental > Aquatic > Freshwater > Ice > Liftoff... | reverse complement strand
GCATCGCATCGCATTGCATTGCATTGCATTGCATTGCATTGCATTGCATTAACAGTGGCATGGGCGGCTCGCCCATGGTTCTGCCAATCGCCACGCGGCGCATCCGATTCGCGCCCCCACCGCTAAAGCGGCCGGCCACCCCTTCTCTTCTCTTATCCGTGTTCCATCCGTGTTCAATCCGTGGCTAATTCTCTCCTCATTCCACGGCCTCAAAAGCCGCGTGGGCTGCCCGGCGCCCGCAGGGGAGCACCGGACAGCCCACGCCAATCTCACCCGTGGCTCAGTCGGCCTTCTTCCCGCACGCCGCGCAGAACTTCGCCGCCGCCGCCACTTCCTTGCCGCAGTCGCCGCAGAACTTCTTCGCCGCCACCGGCGTCCCCGTCCCCAGGTTCGACGGCGGGTCCGTCGTCACCGGCGGCGGGCCTGCGCGCAGCTCGCCGCCCGCGCCGCCATTGCCCGTGCTCGCCGCGCCGGTCTTGGCCGACGGGTTCCGCAGGAAGTTGTCGATCTTGGGCATCGCCTTCCGCAGCGCATCGTCGATCGCCAGCCGCAGGATCTTCCCCTTGTCGTCCTCGGCGATCTCGATGTCCGCGTCCGCCGTCGCGCTGGCGCCCAGCACGTCCACGCCCCACGCGCTGATCGCGTCGGTCTTGTGGAACTCGCTGAACGCCGAAACGACGATCTCCGCCGTCGTCGGGTTCACCAGCCGCAGGTCTACACCGCAGTCCGTCGTGAACTTGCTGCTCTTGTTCTTGTAGTCGAACATGCCGGCGTTCACCCCGCCCACGCCGCCGATCGCCGCGCCGACCTGACCGAGGCCGAAGCCCTTGTTCACCTTCTCGCCCTTCACCCGCAGGTTGGTCACCCGACCGATCAGCAGATAGTCGACCCCGCGCACCTGCCCGGGCTTCGCCAGCTCGCCCGGCTTCACGATCCCCTCAAGGTTCTGCTCGTCCAGCAGCTTCGAGAGCTGCGTCCGCTCGATCATCCGGAACCGCTCGGAGTTCTCCAGCAGCGTCGTCGCCTGATCCGCCGCCAAGTCGTTGAGCTGCCCGCCGTTCCCGAAGCTCCCGCCCGCCGATTTCACGCTCCACGGCGGCACGCCGACCTTCGGCTTGTTCACCCCCTCGGGCGCCGGCCCGTACTGCCCGGCGTTCGCCGTCAGCTTGTCGGCCTCCGCGCTCTCCGTCGAGCTCGACCCGCACCCCATCACCATCCCGACCAACGCCACGGCGGCCAACGGCCACCGAAGTCCCGCGATGCGCATAACACCTGCTCCTTGTCCCACAAGTTTCCGAAAAAGGGCTTTTTTGACGTGTGGGCACGTCACCAGCCAGCAAACCAAACCCGGCGTACGGCGTCAACTGCCGTTTCCCGCGAACACCAAGATACGGCCCGCGCGACCGCGTTGGGGACGGCCCTCAACAGGGCATCCCGGTGCGCGCGATCTCGTGAGCCGTCTCACCGACCAGATTGGAAGGTACGACAATCTCGCGCGCCCGCCGACCAGGCGCGCGAGATGAATCCGTCAGAATGCGAACCCGCCCCCGCCCCCGCCAAACAGGCTCCCAGCGCTCGATCCCAGCCCGGCGCCGCCGCTGGCCAGCCCGCCGTTAAAAATGCTCCCGCCGTTGTTGCCGAACAGGCCGCCGTTCCCGATCAACCCGCCCGGCCCCGCCGGCGGCACGTTCCCGAACAGGTCGCCCGGCTCGGTCGGCGGGATGTCATTGTCCTCGTTCCTATTCGAATTGACCGGCGTGTTGGGCGTGATCGTCACCTCTCCCACGCGCCCCACCCGAAACGCCGCCCGCAGCGTCTGTCCGCCCGTCTTGTTGATCACCTGCCCGGTCAGCACGTCGTCGTTCCGCCCCACGACGCCCTTCACGGTCAGGCTCTGCCCGACCCCGCGCAGCACCAGCGTGAACCGCTTGGCCCCCACCTGCCCGGTAAAGTTGAAATCCCCCAGCGCCCCCGCGTCCACCGTCCCCCGCACCCTGTTCGACGTCTGGTCGGCCACGTCCACCTTCAGCGTCGTCCGCACCCGCTGGGCCGCCGGCAGGACGCTCACGCCGCGCAGGTTGATGACCCCCGAGAAATCCCCCTCCAGGTTGGGCACCGTGACGGCAAAATGCCGACGCCCTTCGAGATCCTCAATAGCCGGAATGGGTTGGGTCTGGGGCTTCATGGGACGCGCTCCGTTCGGGTGCCACATTCTAGCACCTCCATGCGGCAAATGGGGTGCCATTTCCCCGCCCGGTCGCCCCCTCGATCACCAAACCGCAATATCGAGCGAACCGCCCCACGGTTGCACGTCTTCTCAGGACTCAGGACTCAGCACTTCCCCTGATCGCCTCCCGCAACCGCCCCCCGCACCGCTCCAGCACCGCCCGCGCCTCGTCGGCCGACACCCCGCGCCGGTGCATCACCACCGCCACCTTCACGTGCCCGTGCGCCCCCGCCAGTAAGGCCTCGGCCCCCGCCCGCCCCAGCCCCGTCAGCGACACCACCATCCGCGCCGCCCGGTCGCGCAGCTTCGCGTTGCTCGCGCGCACGTCCACCATCAGGTTCTCGTAGACCTTGCCGAGTTGCACCATGCTCGCCGTCGTGATCATGTTCAGCACGAGCTTGGTCGCCGTCCCCGCCTTCAGCCGCGTTGACCCCGTCACCACCTCCGGCCCGGTTAGCGGCCGGATCACCACGTCCACCAGCGCCTCCCCGGCGTGGGCCTGCACGCACGACAGGAAGATCGTCGACGCCCCAACCTCCCGCGCACGCACGAGCGCCCCCTGCACGAATGGCGTCGTCCCGCCGGCCGCGATCCCCATCACCACGTCGCGTTGGGTCACCCCCTTGGCGTCCACCGCCGCCGCCCCGTCGGCCGCGCTGTCCTCGGCCCCCTCGCGCGACCGGAACATCGCCTCGTTCCCCCCCGCAATGACGCCCTGGACCATTTCCGGGTCGGTGCGAAACGTCGGCGGGCACTCGCTCGCGTCCAGCACGCCCAGCCGCCCGCTCGTCCCCGCCCCGAAATAGATCAGCCGCCCCCCGTCCCGCAGGGCCCCCGCCACGATCTCCACCGCCCGCGCCACCTCCGCCAGCACGGCCCCCACGGCCTCGACCGCCACCCGGTCCTGCGCGTGCATGACCGCCACCGCCTCCAGCGGCGTCATCGCGTCCAGCCCCATCGATGCATCGAGGCGCCGCTCCGTCAACAAGTCCGACCGGTCCCGCATCGGCGACACCCTACCGCGCGGCGCCTCCCAAAAACACCAACGGGGCCGGCCAGATTCTGGCCCGCCCCGAAGGCGGTCATGCTCGTTTCCCGCCCGCCGCCCCTTCGCGGCCACGCGGGATATTCACACCTTACCCCCCGTCCGTTCAGGATTTGTGAGTGCCCCGTCAATGCCGCACGAGCGGCCCCCGCCGTTCCGCACGATCCCCGTCCGCCGGTACGGCCGCGCCCTGCCCCGCGCCCCGTTGCTCCCGCCCCGTTGCTCCCGCCCCGTCTTCGGGCGACAATGCGCCCCCCCGGGCACGCGTGGGGCGCGCCCGAGGCCACTGGAGATCCCGATGAGCTGGAAATGGGTCGTCGCCACCTACTTCGCCATTATGGTCGCCGCCTTCGTCCCCTGGTCGGGCGGCCGCGCTGCGAGCGTCAACGTCATCGGCTCCAGCTCCGTCCAGCCCTTCGCCGAAGCCCTCGCCGAGGAGTTTCACAAGGCCCACCCGGCCTACAAGGTGGACGTTCAGGGCGGCGGCTCCACCGTCGGCCTCCAGGCCACCCGCGACGGCATCGCAGACCTGGGCATGTGTTCCCGCTCCCTCAACAAGGACGAGGCGAAGGAGTTTAACACCGTCACCCTTGCTCTCGACGGCCTGGCGATCGTCGTCCACCCGTCCAACCCGGTCGATAACCTCTCGGTCAAGCATGTGCGCCAGATCTTCGCCGGCGAGGTCACCGACTGGCGCGACGTCGGCGGCGCCCCCGGCCCGATCCGCCTGGTCGTCCGCGAGGAGAGCTCCGGCACCCGCGAGGCGTTCATGAAGCTCGTCATGGGCAAGCAGCGCGTCGCCCCCCACGCGATGAACCAGGACTCCAACGGCGCCATCAAGGAACTCGTCAAGGACGACCGCCAGTCGATCGGCTTCGTCTCCTTGGGGCTCGTGACGAAGGAGATCAAGGCCCTCCGCATGGACGGGGTCAACGCGACGGTCGCCGAGGTGAAGGCCAAGCGCTACCCGCTCGTCCGCCCCTTCCTCTTCGTCATGAAGGGCGAGCCCGGCGAACGCGCCCAAGGCTACATCAACTACGTCCTCTCCCCCGAAGGCCAGCGCCTCCTCGCCCAGGAAGGCCTCGTCCCCATCAAGTGACGCGCCCGCGCACCCGCACCCACGCAGCCGCCCTCACCCGAAGCGCCCGGTAACGTACGCCTCCGTCTGCTTCAGGTGCGGCGTCAGGAACAGCGTGTTCGTCGGGCCGTACTCCATCAGCCGGCCCATGTACATGAACGCCGTGAAGTCGCTCACGCGGGCCGCCTGCTGCATGTTGTGCGTCACGATCACGATCGAGTACTTGCCGCGCAGCTCGTAGATCAGGTCCTCGACCTTGCCGGTCGCGATCGGGTCCAGCGCCGAGCAGGGCTCGTCCATCAGCAGCACTTCCGGGTCCGCCGCGATCGCCCTCGCGATGCACAGCCGCTGCTGCTGCCCGCCGGACAGGCCCAGCGCGCTGGAGTGCAGCCGGTCCTTCACCTCGTCCCACAGCGCCGCCCCCTTCAGCGACCGCTCGCACGTCTCCATCAGCACCCGCTTGTTTCGCTCCCCGTCGATCCGCAGCCCATAGATCACGTTCTCGAAAATCGACATCGGGAACGGGTTGGACTTCTGGAACACCATCCCCATCCGCTTGCGCAGCTCGATCACGTCCACCCGCCGGTCGTAGATCGAGTGCTCGTTGAACAGCATGTCCCCCTCGATCCGCACCCCGTCGATCAGGTCGTTCAGCCGGTTCATCGACCGCAGCAGCGTCGACTTCCCGCACCCGCTCGGCCCGATCAGCGCCGTCACCTTCCCGACCGGGATGTCCATGTTGATCCCGTGCAGCGCCTTGTTCGCCCCGTAGTAGAGGCAAAAGTCCGACACGCGCAGCACGTGCTTTTCCGCCGCCACCTCGGCGTGCGTGTCGGTCATCGCGACAGGCCCCGCCAGGCTGGCCGCGCTCGCCGCCTGCGAGGCCCGGCCGGGCGCCAGCGTTCCCTGGCCCGGGATGTTGAGCGAGGCCACACTGTCGCCGCCAAGGGTCATCGCCGGTTTCATAGTCGTCCTGCCCGTCCTGTTGGTCCGTCCTCAAGCACGCCGCCGCCGCGCCGCCCGGTCACCCGGGGTGCCGCGACCGCGTGAACACGCGCATGCCCAGGTTCAACACGAAGATCAGCGAGATCAGCACGATGATCCCCGCCCACGCCAGCGCCCGCGTCTCCGGGGCCGGCTGGATCGAGTTGCTGAAGATCTGAGCCGTCAGCGACGGGAACGGGTTGTTCAGGTCGCTCCACCCCGTCGGCGTGAACCGGCTCCCCAGCGCCGTGAACAGCAGCGGCGCCGTCTCCCCCGCCACCCGCGCGATCGCCAGCATGATGCCCGTCACGATCGACCCCGTCGCGGCCGGGATCACGACCCGGATGATCGTCCACGCCTTGGTCGCCCCCAGCGCGATCGACGCCTCCCGGTAGGAGTTGGGCACCAGCCGCAGCATCTCCTCCGTCGTCCGCGCCACGATCGGGATCATGATGAACGCCAGCGCCAGCGATCCCGCCCACGCGTTGTACCGGCTGAACGGCGCCACCAGAAGCTCATACCCCAGGATGCCCACCACGATGCTCGGCACCCCCGCCAGCACGTCGCAGATGAACCGCACCGGCGACGCGATGAACGACTTGGCGTCATACTCCGCCAGGTACACCCCGGTCAGCATCCCCAGCGGGATCCCGACCGCGCTGGCCAGCAGGATCAGCACGCCCGTCCCCACCAGCGCGTGCCGCATCCCGCCCGGGAACTTCGGGTCCCCGCTCGGCTCCTTCGTGAAGAAGTCCCAGCTCAGCGACCCGAACCCGATCTTCACCAGGTACCCCGTCACCAGCGCCAGCAGCGCCAGGATGAACACCGTGAAGAGGATGCAGACGACGAACGCAACCCGGTTGCTCGCCCGCGTCATCCTGTTGTGAAGGGAACTGGCCATAAACCCGCGCCGCCTTTGCTTGTGCGTGCCGTCAGTGCGCCTGTGCCGTCCGCGACGCCCCGCCCACCACCAGCCACCGCGCCACCACGTTGAACGCCAGCGACATCACCAGCAGGATCAGCGCCACCTCGACCAGCGCCGCCCGGTGCAACTCGTTGTTCGCCTCGCCGAACTGCGTCGCCAGCAGGCTCGACATCGTCTGCGCCGGCGCGAACGGCGAGGGGTTGATCTGGATCACGTTGCCGATCACCATCGTGACCGCCATCGTCTCCCCGGCCGCCCGCGCCAGCCCCAGCATCACGGCACCGAACAGCGCCGACCGGCTGAACCGCACCATCTCCTTGCAGCTCTGCCACCACGTCGCACCCAGCGCCAGCGTCCCCTCGATCTGCGCCCGCGGCACCGACCTGAGAATGTCCCGGCTCAGTGCCGTGATGATCGGGATGATCATGATCGCCAGGATCAGCCCCCCCGCGAGCATGTCCCGGCCCGTCATCGCGATCGGCATGACGATCGTGTCCTTGCCGACCTGCACCTTCTGGTGGAACATCCAGAAGAACCCCGGCACGTTCCCCAGCATCGACCGGCAGAACGGTTCGAGGTGCTCCTGCAGGAACGGGGCCATCACGAACAGCCCCCAGATCCCGTACGCGATGCTCGGGATCGCCGCCAGGAACTCGATCAGGAACGAGACGGGCGTCGCGAACCGCCGCCCCGAGATCCGCGTCAGGAACAGCGCGGCCCCCAAGCTCAGCGGCACCGCCACCGCCAGCGCGATGCCTGACGTCACCACGGTCCCGTAGATGACCGGCATCGCCCCGAACTTCGGCGGGATCGTCTCCATGACGGTCTCGCCATCCTCCTTCACCGTCTTGCCGTCCGGCCCGATCAGCGGCCGGCTCAGCTCGTTGGCGCGCCACTCTCGCTCGGCCAGGAACCCCCACCCGAACGCGTGGACGGCCGGCATCGCCGCCCGCGCCAGGATCACGATCAGCGCCGCCAGCATCAGCAGGATGAGCGTGGCGCTCGCCGCGGTCGTGTACCGCAGCACGCCGTCCGCCCCAATGCGCATCCCGCGCTCCTGCACCAGCGGCCGGCGCCGCCGGCCCGGCAGCGCGCCGCCGGCCGCCGTCGTCGTCGCGTCAATGGTGGGGGTTGCCTGGCTCAAGGAGGTATCCCGTCGTTTCAGAACTCGGGGGAACGCGCCGCACGCCGGTGTGTTACCGCAGCGGCTTGCCGTCGAACACCAGGGTGCCCAGCACCTCGGCCGCCTTCTTCTGCACCGCCTCGGCCAGCGGGGCGTAGTCCATGTCCGGCGCGAGCTTCTGCCCGTCCGTGGTCGCCCACGCCAGGAAGTCCACCAGCGCCTTGGCCCGCGCCTGGTCCTTCATGTAGCTCAGGTCCCGGTAGACGATGACGTAGGTGAACGCCGAGATCGGGTACGCCTCGTCACCCGCCTGGCTCCAGATGTTCACCGCCAGCGTCTTGCCCATCTGCTCGACCGCGCCCGACCCGGCCGCCGACACGCTCGCCGGCGACGCCTTGACGAACTTCCCGTTCTTGTTCTGCACCACCCCGTACGGGATCTTGTTCGCCGACGCGTAGTTCTGCTCGGTGTACCCAATCGCGCCGGGCGTCGACTGCACGGCCTGGCTGACGCCTTCGCTCCCCTTGCCGCCCTGCCCGATCGGCCACTTCACCTGCTTGCCGGTGCCCACCGTCTGATCGAACACCTCGCTCTGCGTCGCCAGGTAGTTCGTGAACACGAAGCTCGTCCCGCTCCCGTCCGTGCGGTAGACGGGGGTGATCTGCAGGTTCGGCAGGTCCAGGTCCGGGTTGATCTCCTTCAGCCGCGTGTCGTTCCACTTCTGGATCTTCCCGAGGTAGATGTCCGCGATGATCGCGCCAGTGAACTTGATATCCCCCTTCACGCCCGCGACGTTGTACATCGGCACCACCGCGCCGGCGCAGGTCGGGATGTGGACGGCCTCGCCCTTCACTGCCGCCACCTCCTTCTTACTCAGCGGCGCGTCGGAACCGGCGAAGTCCACCGTCTGGTCGGTGATCGACTTGATCCCCGCGCCCGAACCGACCGACTGGTAGTCGATCTTCACCGTCGGGTTCGACTTCTGGTACTCCGTCACCCACTTCTGGTACAGCGGGTTCGGGAACGTCGCCCCCGACCCCTGAAGCCGAACATCGGCGTTCGCCGCCCCTGCCATCGCCACCACCGCAACCGCGGCCGTCTTCAACCATCGCATCATGATCCGTCTCCTTCGTTGGGACTCCTCACCTGTCTCTTGTCTTTGTCGCGGGAAGCCTAGCCCCCCCTTGCTAAGGACCGATTAAAGCAGCGCTAATGGCGGCCTTGCACGCATCCGCCACGCCCGGAACGACTTACGAGCCGTCGCCGCTCGCGATTGGCACTGATTAACCAGACCTGAGCAATCGCCCCCGCTGCCGCCGCTGACCTCTCACTTCTTGTGCTGCCCCTGATATTCCTTCTTCAGCCGGGCCAGCGTCGCGTCGTCCGTCGCCTCGATCACCACCGGGTCGCCCAGCGGGTCGATGTCGGTGAACGTCTGCGTCTTGGCCGGGAGCACGTCCTGCCCGAAGCTCTTGAGCGAGTCCACGCTCCCCAGCACGTACGTCTTGCCGTTCTTGCGGGCCTCGAAGTAGTCCGAGCCTTGCGGCACCTTCTTGTCCACGGCCGCCGACGCGCCCTTCGGGTCCGCGGCCTTCGGGTCTTTCGCCGCTCCCGGATCCCCGCTCATGTTGTTGCACCCCGCCACCAGCGCCACCGCAACCACCGTCATCCACGCGCGTTTCATCTGCCTCAGCTCCTTCCGCAAACACCGCCCGCCGGCGACCCCGCGGGCCGCCGCGACCGGTCGCCGACCACGGTAGGAACCCGCGATGAGGATCGCGCTAAGGTCACCTGCGCGCACGGTTCAGGCCGGGCGATGCGGGTGGAGGTCAGTGCGGCCGTGTCGTTGGGTGAGGGCGCGCGGGGACGTCGGCGGGGGCGACCTCGCGGATCTCGGAGGCGCCCAGGGTGACGTCGGCGCCCGACGGGATGTCGGTGAAGCGGACGGCGCCGCTGTCGTAACGCCACAGGCCGCACGTCTCGGTGACGATGGGGCCCGAGCGGGTGTAGTAGACGCGGCCGGTGGCCGGGTCGGTGATCTGGTAGTAGCGGCACGGGCCGCAGCCGGCGAGGGCGGGGAACAGGGCGGCCATGCAGGCGAGCACGACGCGGCGCGCGGGGTGAATCATCGGTCCTCCACTCCGGTTACCAGAACGCCCACTCCTTCGTGTACAGCACGTACGCGCCCAGCAGGAGGTTGGTCGTCGCGTGGGCGACGATGCAGGCCCCCAAGCTGCGCGTGTAGACCAGGAGGCCGCCGACGAGGAGGCCCCAGACGATCGCGAGCGGCCACTGCACGTGGACGGTGCTGAAGACGAGGGCGACGCCGAGCAGGGCCTTCCACGTGAACCGGCCGACCGGGACGCTCTTGAAGTCGCGGGGCGTGTCGATCATCCGCCAGACGTAGTCGCGCCAGAAGAGCTCCTCCATCACGGGCACGAGCAGCGACGCACCGGCCCATCGCACGAGGATGAAGGCCCACATGGCCGCGGGGGAGGTGAAGGCTTTCTCCGGGTTGAACACGTCGCCGCCGCCGAGGTGCGGGTAGTGCGGCATGAGTTTTTCCATGCCCACCCACTGCACGAGCCCGACGATTCCCACGACGATCCCGAGCCACCAGTGGTTCCAGCGGATCGGGGTGAAGTGCTTCCAGAAGTGCCAAAGCACGAACGGCACCACCAGCGTCTTGGCGACGTAGGTGGCCGGGTAGAGGGCGGGCCACTGTCCGCCGATGGCGGTGAAGACCATGAACACGCCCATGGGGGCGATGTAGGCCCAGTCGTCCATGGCCCCGGTGACGGCAGGCGTCGCGGGGGCGTCGTCCTCGATGATGACGGGCTTTCGGGGCATAAGGCGCTCGGGGAACCAACGGACCGGGGTGCAGACCCTACGATTTTCGGGGGCGGAAGAGGGCGAAGCTGGCGGTGTGGCCGTGGGCGATGTTTTTGCCGCCGACGGGGCCGAGCTCGCCGGCGGCGAAGAAGCCGGCGAGCGGGGTGTCGGGCATGGCGCGGCGGGCGCGGGTGATGTCGTGGCAGGGCTCGTCGAAGAGCTTGGTGCCGCGCCCGTTGCACGAGAAGAGCAGGCCGCCGCGCGCGGGGTCGCCCAGCTTCTGGAGGTCGAGGAGCTGGGTCAGGTCCTCGCTGGCGGTCGTGGCGTCGCGGACGTGGAACTGGATGGTCTGGCCGACGCGGACGTAATCGCCCACCGCCAGCGCGCCCTTGTCCTGATCGATGTCCACGACGTTGCGGACGACGAAATCGCCGCGCCCGAAGCGGTCGCGGTACTCGCTCATCGCCCGGCCGATCAGGAGGCCCTGGCGGAGGAGGCGTTCGTCGGCCGGCGAGAGGGACTCCAGCGTTTCGTGCAGGACGGCGAGGGCGGGGCGCCCGCCAAGCTGGTGGATGACGTTGTCGTGGGCGCGGGTGACGACGAACGGGCGCCCGATGGGGCGGCACCCCTGGCTGACGACGGTCTCGACGTCAACGTCGTCGCACAGGCTGACGCCCACGAAGCCGTCGGCGTAGGTGCCGTCGTTGCGCACCAGGACGTTCTCGCCCAGGGCCCGGCCGCCGCTGGCCATGCCGCCGATCAGGGGGACGCCGGGCGCGCGGTCGTCGAGGCGGGCAAGCCACTGCGTGATCGGGGTGGAGAACGGGTCGCCGAAGCCGATCAAGGCCCGCGTGCGCTCGCCCAGGGCGAGGCGCTCGGCGAGCATTGCGTCGTCGCTCAGGATGGCCCGCCACTCGTCCCGCGGGACGTGAAAGGGGTGGGCTCGCACGCCCGGGGCGTCGCCGGCGAGCAGGGCGATGCCGGGGGCGCGCTCGATCTCGCGATCCGGGCCGATCACGCCCTCGGCGGAGCAGCCGACGACGCACTGGGGGTCGAGCTCGAGCCAGAGGCGCTCGACGAGGTCGTCGGCCTCGCTGGCGTGGTGGGCGGTGAAGAAGATGAAGGCGAGATCGACCCGCCCGCCCAGGGCGTCGCCGGCGGCGTTGATCACCTGGTCGGCCGCCGCGGCGGTCGATTCGTCGTCGGAAAGTGCGGCGTGAAATCGCATACGCTGGTGCGCATTCTCGGCCCCGCCGGCGCGCCGGGCAAGGGGTCTTTCGCCCCGGCGCACCCGCGACCTACTGTGCCGCCTCCCACCGCCACGTGCCGCCGACCGGGTACATCTGGGTGGCGGCGGTGTAGCCCTGCGGGGGGTTGCGGTAGAGGGCGGGGTCGGCCGCGAGGGACGTGCCGCCCGTGAACGCGGCCGGACCTTGGACGACGACGGCGCCGCGGTTGGTGAAGTTGCTTCCGAAGGTCGTGGCGGCGCCGGCGCCGATCACGTGGATGACGCCGCGGACGCGCGTCGGGTAGCTGCCGCCCTTGTTGATGTCGGCGGTCCCGCCCGGGTACGGGTAGGGCGTGCCGGGCGGGTTGAGGTTCACGCCAGCCGTCGCCTCGTACAGGCGGTCGGTGGACCCGCCGAACTCCACGATCGCCGACGCCGCCGCGCGCACGACGATGGTGGGGAAGTCGGCCTCCGGCGGCTCCGCGAGCCACGTGCCCGACGTCACCAGCCGCGCGCCGGCCTCCAGCGTCACCAGCAGGGTCGCGACCAGCCGCGCGTTGGTGATCTTCAGTTCCTCGCCCGCGGGGACGTGGACGTGGTAGACGCCCTTGCCGTTGGGCGCGCCCCACGGGTTGGCGGCGGGGCTCAGAAGGACGTTGGCGATCGACTTGTTGTTGATGCTCGCGAAGGGGATTTCGGTCGCCTTGGCCAGGTAGGTGTCGAACACGTCCGCGGAGGGCAATGCCTTGGCCGCCGCCGCCGTCGTGATCGTGCCGTTGACGGTCCCGCCGTTGGTGACGGCGGCGGCCCGGACGTCGCCGTTGACGACGCTGCCGCCGCCGACCGTGAAGGTGGCGTTGGACGAGAGCGCCCCGGTCGTCGCGGAGACGGCGCCGTTCGTGCTGGCATTGCCGCCGGCGTGGGCGGCGCAGCGCAGGACGTCGAGCGCCAGGCCCTCGGGCGCGATCAGGACGCTGTAGATGCGGACGGCGGACCCGCACTGCCCGCGCCCGTAGAGGCGGACGTGGTGGGCCGGATCGCTGTTGAGGATGCCGTCGGTCTCGTCCACGAGGCGGAAGGAGATCCGGCCGCGGCCGAGCGCGGCGGACGTGGTCCAGGTCGCGCTGGCGTAGGTCGCGCGCCAGCCGGGGTCCTGGGCGATCGCGGCGAGGGCGTGCGCGACGGCGGACTGGGCCAGGAGGCGGGCCTCGGCGGCGTCGTCGGAGAGGCCGCCGACGCGGGCGGCGGACTGGGCGCCGGTCAGGACGGTGAGGCCGATCATGGCGGCGAGCATCGCCACGCCCAGGACGAAGGCGTACGCCGAGCCGCGGCGGCCCGCGCGCCGCGCCGCCCGTGCTGGCCGCGCATTGGTTGTCGGGGTCGTCATGTCGCGTGCCTCACGGGGGCTGGTTCAGGGGGTTCACGGCCCGCACGATCCGGCCGCTGGGGTCGGCGCCGGCCTGCAGGGTGACGCCGACCGAGCTGACGTAGGTCGATCGCACGCGCGGCTGGCGGTCGAACGCGCCGTACTGCGACCGCAGGGCGACCAGGGTGGCGCGCCGCCCGCCGGGGCCGGTCACGGTCACGGTGACGCGCTTGAGGCCCTTGTCGGCGTTGACGGTGGTCGCGATGTTGACCGGGTCCACCCACTCGACGGTGACGGCGCGGCGCCAGCCGGCGAAGTCGTTCATCGGGGCCCCGTCGGGCGTGGTCGGGGGGGACTCGGAGAGCTCGTCGTAGTCGTCGACATCGTCGTAGGCCGCCCGCTGCTCGCCCGCCTCCGGGCCGAACACGGGCGACGCGCCCGGGGACTTGTACTGGCGCTGCAGGATCTCGGCCATCAGGTGCTCACCCAGCTCGCGGGCGCGCGCCTGGTCCTGCTGGGCGACGCGGAGGCGGGCGCCGACGCCGATGCCGGTGACGGCGGTCGCGAGGATCGACCCGACGACGACGACCGAGACGGCCGCCTCGATGATCGTGAAGCCGCGGGGGCGGCGGGCGAGGGTGGGTCGGTGGCGGCGCATGGGTGGGGTGTGTCAGTCCTGGGTGGTGATGGTGCCGTAGACGTAGACCTGCATGGCGGTGGCCGTCGCGGGCGCGGCCCAACTCCCGCCGCTGTTGCTCGTCGTTGTGTAGTGGATGGCGGTGTCGATCGAGGCGTTGTGGTACCGCACGCTCCCCGCACCGGCCAACGTCGGCTTGACGACCACGCTGAGCCCTCGGTCCGGGTCGAGGGCGCAGGCGTTGGTGAAGGTGAACTCGACCCACGTCGCGGTCGCGGGCACGGCAGAGGTGTTGACGCTCGCTGAGTCGATCACGGTCGCGGCCGGCTTGTTGCTGCCGTCGGCGTACCGCAGCTCGATGCCGAGCTTGCCGTTCGTGCCGGCGCCCTTCATTTGCACGAGCACCCGCGTGACGCGCCACGAGAGCGTGTTCGCGGGGAAGTTGACCTTGAACGATTCGGCCGGCCAGGTGTTGGCGGCGAGCGTGAAGTCCTGGGTGGTCGGCCCGGCGCCGCCGTCGTGGGCGACGAAGGCCATCTCGGCGCTCTCGACGGGCGGGGGCGGGCCGACCGTGCGGGTGAGGTAGGACAGGTCGAACCCCCGCACGTCGGCCGCGATCGGGTGGGCGGCGCCGCCGTTGACCTGGCGCGTGAGGGGCGCGCCGGCGACGCCGGACCAGGCATAGCGGATCGTCTCGGCGACGCCGTCGCCGGTGCGGTCGGGGACGCGGAGGGTGACGGCGGTGGCGGTGGGGTCGAGGACCTCGGTGGCGATCGCGAGGTCGTCGGCGACCGTCTCGACCGCCGTGCGGGCGGCGGCGGCGCGGGTGGCGGGGCCGGCGGCGGTGATCGTGGTGGCGCGGGCGCCCAGCACGAGGACGGAGCCGGTGGCGACGAGGATGACGCCGACGATCGAGAGGCTCACGATCATCTCGACGAGCGTGAAGCCGCTGCGCGGGCCGGTGGGGTGGTGGGGCGTCATTCGGTGGTCGCCTCCCCGGTGTCGGCGTTGATGGACACGGTGCGGGCGTAGCCGCCGGCCGAGACGACGATGGTGCCGGCGCGGTCGGGGAGGCCGTGGAAGTCGAAGGTGACAGCGGTCGCGCCGCCGAAGGCGGCGCTGGTCATGGTCACGCGGTAGGGGGCGGCGGACAGGTCGATGGTGGAGTCGGCGGAACGGTTGGCGGCGTCGCGGACGCCGGCCATGATGTAGGTGTGGGCGGCGGGGGTGAAGGTGACGGTGCGGGGCGCGCTGGTGTGACGGGCGGTAGCGCGGGCGGTGGTGAGGTCGGCGACGAGGCGACGGGCGGCGGCGTTGACGCGGTAATTCCCGTCGGCGGCGGCGAAGCGCGGGGCGGCGATCGCGGAGATCAGGCCCAGGATGGTGAGGACGATGACCAGCTCGAGGAGGCTGAAGGCGCGGCGGGGATGGGGATGGGAATTGCGGGGTGCCATGGGGACGCGCGCCGGCAAAGGGCCGGCCCTCCTCGTCTAGTCGGCACGCGCGCGGGGGGGCTTGACCGGCGCGCCGTCAGCGAATGTTCTGGTCCGGTAACCGGGCCTTGATACCCTCGTCCAGCGGCATGCGGTCGGGCAGCGCGCCGGCGGCGGCCATGAGCTGGGCGAGCTCCGTTTTCAGGGATGCGACGGTGGCGGCCTGCGCAGGGTCAGCGGCGAGGTTGCGGCGCTCGCCGGGGTCCTGCTTCAGGTCGTAAAGCTCGGCCTTGTGGCGGTCGGGGGCGCCGTCGCCGTGGGGGTAGTGGACGTACTTCCAGTCGTCGGTGCGGACGCCGCGGACGTTGGGCGTGTAGGGGAACTGCTTCTCGTAGTTGTAGGCGTAGTACCAGCTCTTGCGCCAGCCCTCATCGCGGCCGGCGGCGGCCAGGGGGACGAAGGAGCGGCCGTGGATCTCCTTGAGGGGGTCGGCGCCGCACAGTTCCAGCAGGGAGGGGGCGATGTCGTGGGTGAGGACCTGTTGCTCGACGACGCGGGGGGTGGCGAAGGCGCGCGGGTAGCGGACGACAATGGGGATGCGGATGCTGGGCTCGTGCATGGTGCGCTTGTCCACCATGCCGTGCTCGCCGTTGAGCAGGCCGTTGTCGCCCATGAAGACGATGACGGTGTCGTCAAGCTGGCCGGCGGCGCGGAGGGCGGCGGTGAGGCGGCCGACGCTGTCGTCAACGCTTTTGATCGTGGCCCAATAGGCGCGGGTCATGGCGGCGAAATCTTTCACCGCTTCGGGGCTTCGATCGGGGAACTTCTTGCGCCACTCGAAGAGGGGGCCATAGATGCCGTGCCAGGTGTCGAGGCGCTGCCTGACCCACTCGGGCTTGCCGTCGAGGTGGAAGGCAGACTCGGGGTACTCGACCTTGACGTCGTCGAACAGTTTCGCGTACCTGGGCTCGGGGGTGTAGAAGCTGTGGGGGGCCTTGTGCCCGAGGATGAGGAGCCAGGGCTTGTCGGGGGTGCGGGTCTTGAGGAAGTCGAGGGCGAAGTCGGTGACGGCGTGGGTGTAATAGCCAGGGTCGGTGCGGCGCTGGCCGTTGACATTGAACTCGGTTCCGAAGTACTTGCCCTGTCCCTTGTGGCTGGCCCAGTAGTCGAACATGGGGCGGCGGGCGTCGTTGCCCTCGCCCATGTGCCACTTGCCAACGTAGCCCGTCTCGTAGCCGCCCTGGCGAAGGGCGGCGGGGAAGTTGGGCAGGTCGGCGGGGAACTCGGTGAAGTTGTCGATGACGCCGTGGGCGTGGGCGTAGCGGCCGGAGAGGATCGACGCGCGGCTGGGGGAGCAGAGGGAGGTGGTGCAGAAGGCGTTGGCAAACCGCACGCCCTCGGCGGCGAGCTGGTCGATGTGGGGGGTGCGGAGGTGGGGGTGGCCGGCGCACGAGAGGGCGTCCCAGCGGAGGTCGTCGCAGAGGACAAAGAGGACGTTGGGCGGGCGGCGGCCCGGCGCGGTGGCCGGCGCGATCCCGCGGGCGGTGGAGAGTGCGGCGGCGGCCGTGGCGGCGGCGGCGGTGGTCAGGAACTGTCGGCGGGTCGGGTGGGACATGGGAGGCTCCGTGTTCGAGTGCGCCTGGGTTACCCGGGCGGCCGCCCCGCCGCAAGAGGCGGGGCGGTTGTGCGCATCGACCTGTTGGATTTGCCACAAAGGCACAAAGGGCACGAAGGCGCTTTCCGGTGCGGGGGTGGCGGACTGCCGCGGGGGGTGGAGGGGGATGACAACGTGACAAGGTGAGGGGGTGACAAGGTGAATGAAGACAGAGCAGCGGTCGTGCCGCCGTGCCTACATGTGTTGGTGAGGTGGCAGGGCGGTGGGGGCCGGCCGTGCGTGCAGGAGTTGCACGGGCGGGCCGAGCAGGAACGTGCGGAAGGTTCACCGGTGCGGGCGCGAGCGTGCCGCTGGCGCGGATCGCGCATCGCCCGGGAGGGGGGTCGGTCCCGGTGGCGGCATCGCCTCACCCCCACCGCACCACCTCGTGGATCGCCCACCCGGCCGACGCGGGCGCATCGCCCGCGCTCAGCTCGCCGCGCGTGACCCACTTGGCCTCGCGGGTGTCGCGGATGCTGCGGGGAAGGAGCCGGCGGAGGCCGGGGAGGCCCGCGATCGCCGAGGGCACGACCGGCCCCTCGCGGATGATGCGCCGCCGGGCCGCCGGGAGGGCGAGGGTGTGGCCGGGCCAGGCGACGGCATCGGCCTCAATCGTCGGGTTCGTCACGCCCGCGCCGTTGTGGAACACGCGCGTCTGCGGGAGCGGGCCGCGCCATTGGATCCACGCGACGGTGTCGGCCGGCGTGAGAAATCGGCCCCAGTGCAGCTCGGTCATCGGCAACTGCCACGGCGGCACCGTCAGCGTCAGGTGCTCGACATACCCCAGGCCCTCGACGACGCCGTGGCCGGCGATCTCCACGCGGACATCGGCCCGCGGATGGGTGCAGGCCCACTCGACCTTGCGCCCGGCGGCGTCCTCGTGCAGCAGCGCGGCCACGGCGGGGCCGGTCCGCCGCCACGTGCCCGCGACGCCGACGGCCGGCGCATCCCAGCAAAGCTCGTCGCCCCGCGCCACCGGCGGCGCGGTCCGGCGGACGGTCGCCGCCGTCGCTAACGCCGCGCCCGGGGCGGCGAGCAGCGTCCCGGCGTAATGCACGCTCAGCCCCAGCCACTGCATGGCGGCGCTGTAGCCGATGAACGCGGTGCCGTCGGCCGCGACGCAGTCCAGATACCACTTCGACAATTGGAATCCGCTCGCGCCGCCTCGCACGGTGTCGGGCCTTTCGGTGGAGTTGGCGTGCAGCATCCCCCGGGCGGCCGTCCCCGGCAACCGTCGCGCTCGTGGCGTGGTCAGTCGTGAAGGAAAGCTACGCAGACGCCAGTGCCGCGAACGGCACCGACACGGCCCTCGCCCGGGCAGCCACCGCCCGGCGGTGCTCGCGGAGGAAGTGCCCCACGATCAGCAGCGCCAGCACGTACGGTGCGAAGATCGCAAACCCGTGGGCGCCGGCGAGAAAGGTCAGGGGGATGAACCGGAGCGACTTCATGTGTCGGGCATCTTACAGGCCCGCTTGAGGATTGGGAGGGGCAAACGTTCCCGCCGCGCATTTGGTGAGGTCACCCTGTGCCGGTCGTGTCGCCTCGCGCGGCTGGGGCGCGCGGATGGTCAAAAAAGTGAAGCACCGCCGGGTGTTACCGGTCCTTCGCCTTCCGCAGCGCCGCCGAAAACCACCCCTCGGCCGGCGCCGCCTGCGGCTGGCGCGGCTTGGGCGCGGCCGGGCGCCCGGCCGGCGCGGGTGTCGCCGGGCGCGCCGCGGGCGGCGTCGCCGTCGCGGCCGGCGCGGTTCGATTCGCCGCGGGCCGCTGGTCCGTGCGCGGCGGGCCCTTCTTCATCGACAGCGCGATCCGCTTGCGGGGCAGGTCGACCTCCACCACCGTCACCTCGACGCGCTGCTGCACCTTCACGACCTCGTTCGCGTCCTTCACGAACCGGTCGGCGAGCTGGCTGATGTGGACCAGCCCGTCCTGGTGGACGCCGATGTCCACGAACGCGCCGAACGCCGTCACGTTGGTCACGATGCCCGGCAGCTTCATCCCCGGCTTGACGTCCTCGATCTTGTTCAGCCCCTCGGCGAACTGGAACGGCTCGAACTTCTCGCGCGGGTCGCGCCCCGGCTTCGCCAGCTCGGCCAGGATGTCCGTCAGCGTCGGCAACCCCACCGTCTCGGTCACGTACCGCTGCTTGTCGATCCGCCGCCGCATCGCTTCGTCCCGCATCAGGTCGCGGACGGTCACGCCCAGGTCCTTCGCCATGCGGTCCACGACGCCGTAGCTCTCGGGGTGGACGGCCGACTCGTCCAGCGGGTCCGTCGCGCCGCGCACGCGCAGGAACCCGGCCGCCAGCTCGAACGTCCTGGCCCCCAGCCGCGGCACCTCCAGCAGCGCCCGCCGCGACGCGAACGGCCCGCCCGCGTCGCGGTGGCGGACGATGTTCTCCGCGATCGT
>Ga0105047_10007100_pt1 | contig 18939 bp, 16 predicted proteins | sample MAT04_FD_78384 | JGI IMG/M metagenome (GOLD analysis project Ga0105047, IMG submission 78384) | Freshwater microbial communities from Lake Fryxell liftoff mats and glacier meltwater in Antarctica - MAT-04 (megahit assembly) | ecosystem: Environmental > Aquatic > Freshwater > Ice > Liftoff... | reverse complement strand
CGCTCGCGGCGGCGTGATCGCTGAAGAACGCGAGCGGCATCACGCCAGCGTTGTTCACGAGCACGTCGACGCTGCCCCAGCGCTCGACCGCGCGCTGCACCGCGTCGACGAGATCGGCGCGACGCGTCACGTCGACCGCGAGCCCGATCGCCTCGCCACCAGCAGCCACGATCGCGTCTGCGGTGGCCGATGCTGCGACGCCGTCGACGTCGGTGGCGACCACGCGGGCGCCCATCGCCGCGGTCATCTCGGAGAGGATCCGGCCGAACCCACCACCCGCGCCGGTGATCAGGATCACCTTGCCGTCGACATAGTTCTTCGTGGTGTGGTTCGCCTCGTGGTCGGTCATCGCCAGATGATTGCGCGCCCGCCGGCTCGGCCCTGCACCGAAGCATCCGGGCGAACGCTCCGATCGCGGACTCGTGGGTTTCGGCGCTCGCCTCGCGTCAGGCCCGTTCGAAGACGAGGACGAACTCCAACAGGCCGTTGTCCTTCACCACGGCGAAACCGTTCGACGGGTCGGGGATCTCGTATTCGGAGAACAGCACCGGGATCGAGCCGAGTACACCGAGGCGGCCGCCGTCGATCTGGGCCGTCACCTCGAAGGTCACGGGATTCGTGACGCCGCGCAGGGTGAGTTCGCCGGTGGCCGTCGCAGTGATCTGCTCGCCGTCGGCCGGGATGGTGCCGAAGTCGATCGGAGCGGTGAGCACGAACGTCGACGTCGGGAAGTCGTCGGTGCTCATGATCCGGTCGCGGAACTGGCCGTCACGGCGATCGCTGTCGCTCGTGATCGAGGCCATGTCGACGGTGAACTCGGCCGCCGTGGCCGACGTCGCCTCGATGGTGAGGGTGCCGGTCACCTGAGTGGTGCGGCCAGCGCCTTCGGTGTCGACCCCACCCAGCACCTCGCTGACCCGGTAGCCGAGCGTGGACTCCTGGGTGATGTTCCAGACGCCCTCCACCCCGTCGATGGAGCCGGCCGCGGCGATGGTGTCGGAGCCGGCGGCGGTGTCGGAGCCGGCGGCGGTATCGGTGGCCTGAGCTGCGGTGTCGGTGGCCTGAGCTGCGGTGGTCGACGGGTCGGCGCCGGCCACGGTGGTCGCGTTCAGGGCCGCATCGAGATCGCCGGTGTCGAGTGCCTCGGGGGCGTCGTCACGCAGCAGGATGAAGGCGTACACGCCGCCGACCGCCAGGACCAGGGCGGCACAGGCGGCGATGATGATCTTGCGGTTGCGACTCACGGTGCTCCTCGTGACCGGGAACTGACGGGCAGCGGATGGGGGAGCGGTTCCCGGACCTCGCCATGATGGCAGAGGTTGTGAGCGCAAGGACAGCGTTCCGGGGTGAGAGTCCGCAGAACTTCCAGATGCGGGGGGGGACGGGTGCCGGATTCGCAGCTCTGACCGCGCACCCCTTCAGGCTGATGAGTACGTTGTCCCGATGCCCCGAGAACGCATCTACACCAAGGCCGGCGACGACGGCACCACGGGGTTGTTCTACGGAGGACGTGTGCCGAAGGACAGCGAGCTGCCCACTGCGTACGGCACCGTCGACGAAGCCCAGGCCGTGCTCGGTCTCGCTCGGGCGCAGGCCGGTCCAGGCTCTCCCGTCGACACCATGCTCGTGCCGATCATGCGCGACCTCTACGTGCTGATGGCCGAGCTCGCCACGCTGCCCGAGAACCGGTCGAAGCTGCAGCCCGGCATGTCGTCGGTGACCGAGGCGATGGTCGACGGGCTCGAACGCACGATCGACGAGCTCGACGAGCAGTTCGAGCACCCGACCGAATTCGTGGTCCCCGGTGGCGACATGGTGGCGGCCTGGCTCGACCTCGGCCGAACGGTGGTGCGTCGCGCCGAGCGACATGCGCTGCGTGCGGCGGCGGCACCGTCGCAGGTGGTGCCCTATCTCAACCGTCTCTCCGACCTGCTGTGGACGATGGCTCGCTGGCACGAGGGCACGAGCCTCGTCGCCAAGGACATCGGACCGGACCTCTGATCGGACGACCGGCGAGAAGGCGGGTCCGAGCCGGGATGCACGACGTCTCGCCGCCGACGACCTTGCGATGAGCAGCGTCCGAACAAGGGTTTTCCGGCAGACTGCATGCCCATGAGTGCCACCCCTGTGTCCGTCGAGATCGTCAAGTCCGTACCGCGCGGTGCCGAGGCCATCGGCATCCCCGTGGCGACCACCGGGCCTGTGCCCCGCCAACTGGGCCTCAGCCGGGCGGCCCTCGCCGCCAACGGCTTCGAGGGCAAGCCGGGGCAGGTGCTCGTGGTGCCCTCCGCCGCTGGTCCGGCATTGATCGCGGTCGGCATCGGTGACGCGGCCGAGCTCACGGCCAACGGCCTCCGCTCGGCGGCTGCCGCACTCGTGCGTGCCGCTGGCAAGCGCACCACCGTGGCCACCACCCTCGCCGATCTCGAGGGTGTCGATTCCAAGACCGCCGGTCAGGCCGTCGTCGAAGGGGCGCTCCTCGCCGCCTACAAGTACATCGGTCTCAAGACCGACACCTCGGGTGCTGCCAGCCTCGTGCGGTTCAGCCTCGTCGCTGGCGACAAGCGGGCCCCTGGCATCCGAGCCGGCGCCGATCGCGGCGTCGTCACGGCACAGGCGGTGCACCTGGCCCGCGATCTCGCCAACACCCCGCCCGCCCACCTCACCGCCCGGATGATGGCCGAGCGCGCCGTCGGCATCGCTGCCGAGTCGGGCCTGGCCGTCGAGGTCTTCGACCGCGACAAGCTCACCGCGATGGGCTGCGGCGGCATGGTGGGTGTGAACCAGGGCAGCGTCGAGCCGCCCCGGATGGTGAAGCTCACCTACACGCCGCGCAACCCCACCGGTCACCTCGTGCTGGTCGGCAAGGGTGTCATGTACGACTCGGGCGGCATCAGCCTCAAGCCCTCCGATGCCTCGCACGTCAAGATGAAGATGGACATGAGCGGTGCGGCGGCGGTGCTGGCCACCATGGGCACGCTCAAGGTCCTGAAGTGCAAGGCGCAGGTCACGGGTTACCTGATGTGTACCGACAACATGCCGTCGGGCAGCGCCTTCAAGCTCGGCGACGTGCTCACCTTCCGCAACGGCAAGACCGCCGAGATCCACAACACCGATGCCGAGGGCCGCCTCGTGTTGGCCGACGGCCTCTCACTCGCAGTCGAGGACGGCGCCGACGCGATCGTCGACATCGCCACACTCACCGGTGCAGCGATGGCCGCGCTCGGGCCGAAGATCGCCGCCGTGCTGGGCAACGACCAGGGCTGGATCGACACCGTGAAGGCGTCGTCGGCCCGCACCGACGAATCGCTGTGGCAGCTGCCGCTCGCCCGCGAGTACCGCAAGCTGCTCGACTCGCAGGTGGCCGACATGAAGAACATCGGCGGCCCGTTGGCCGGCGCGATCACCGCCTCGCTGTTCCTCTCGGAGTTCGTGGGCACCACGAAGTGGGCGCACCTCGACATCGCCGGGCCGATGGACTCCGACAGCGACGACGGCTGGCTGTCACGCGGCGCCACCGGCTTCGGCACGCGCATCCTCATCGATCTCGCGACGAGCTTCGTCCGATGATCGCCGTCACGGGGTGGACCATCCCGGCGCTCGTCATCGGGCTCGTCTGCCTCGTGGTGGGTGCCGAGCTGCTGGTGAAGGGTGCCGCTTCCATCGCGACCCGGCTCGGTATCGCACCAGTGGTCGTCGGCCTCACGGTGGTGGCCTTCGGTACCAGCGCGCCCGAGCTGGCCGTGAGCGTGAGTGCGGTGCTGTCCGGCGAGACCGATGTGGCGCTCGGCAACGTGGTGGGCAGCAACATCGGCAACATCCTGCTGATCCTCGGCGCGTCGGCCATCGTCGGCGGGCTCGCCGTATCGCAGCGCATCGTGCGCATCGACGTGCCGCTGCTCATCGGCGTCTCGGTGGTCGTGCTGTTGATGGCACTCGACAACTCGATCGGTCGCATCGACGGCGTCATCCTCTTCGCGGGGGTGATCACCTACACCGGCTGGCTCATCCGCGCTGCCCGCAAGGAGAAGCAGGCGGTGGTCGACGAGTTCGCCACTGCGAACGAGGCGGTCGAGGGCTCGGCGGTCGAGCGGCCCCTGTGGGGGTTGGTGCTGTTCGTCGTCGCCGGCCTGGTCGTGCTCGTGGTCGGGTCGCAGCTGCTGGTGAACTCCGCCACCGACATCGCCACCGACCTCGGCGTGAGCGACCTCGTCATCGGCCTCACGGTGGTGGCCATCGGCACGTCGCTGCCCGAGCTCGCCACGTCGCTGCTCGCGGCGATGCGTGGCCAGCGCGAGATCGCCGTCGGCAACGTGGTGGGGTCGAACCTGTTCAACCTGATGAGCGTGTTGGGCATGTCGGGCATTCTCGCCAGCGACGGGATCCCGGTCAGCGACGCGGCCCTCCGCCTCGACGTCCCTGTCATGCTCGCCGCCACGTTCGTGCTGCTGCCCATCTTCTGGCGCGGGTTCGAGATCCGCCGCTGGGAGGGTGTGGTGCTCGTGATGTTCTACCTCGTGTACATCGCCTACCTCATCCTCGATTCCAACGACCACAGCGCGTCCGACGTGGTCGGCCCGGCCGCGCTGTTCATCTCCGCGCTCACACTGGTCGTGTTCTCCGCATTCGGATTCCAGGCATGGCGGCGCCACCGCGAGGCGAACCTGCCCCTGGCCTGAGATCGGCTGGTGATGTCGTATCCGCCTCGGGTGCTCGTCGCGTACGGTGGGCCCCGATGAAGGTCCTCTTCGCGACCGCAGAGCTGTCACCACTCGTCCGTGTCGGCGGTCTTGCCGCTGCCGCGGCCGGACTGGTCGACGAACTGCGGCGTCTCGACATCGATGTCGAGATCGCCCTGCCCGACTACTTCGGGCTCAGCCTCGTGGATGAAGAGGTCGTCGATCTCGACGTCGTGGCGTGGGCGGCGCCAGCCCGTGCCCGTCGGGGTCGCACCGCTGACGGTATCGACGTCACGCTGATCGACGTACCGGGCATCGGTCGTTCGCACCCCTATCTGCAGCCCGACGGGCAGGGGTGGAACGACAACGACGACCGGTTCTTCCGCTTCTCGGTCGCCGTCGCCGCGCTCGCCCAGCTGCGTCGGCCCGATGTGCTCCACCTCAACGACTGGCACACCGCGAGCACGTTGGCGCATCTGGCCACGCCCATCCCGACGATGCTCACCATCCACACGCTGGGTTACCAGGGTCGCGCCAACGCCGGGTGGCTGCGAGCGCTGCCGCATCACCGGGATGCGTTCGAGCAGTTCGGCGATGTGAACCCGCTGGCGGGCGCCATCCGCCTGGCCGATGTGGTCGTCGCGGTGAGCCCGACCTACGCCCGCGAGATCCTCACGCCAGAGGGCGGGTTCGGTCTCGACGGGCTGTTGTCGGATCGTGGACGAGCGCTGGTGGGCATTCGCAACGGCATCGACACCGAGGCCTGGGATCCGTCGACCGACGTGCACCTCACCGCTCGTTACGGACTCGCCGACATGGTCGGCAAGCACGATGACAAGGTGGCATTGCGCGAGGAACTGGGTCTCGCCGACCAACCCGGCCCGCTGGCCGTGGTGGTCACGCGGCTGACCGATCAGAAGGGCGTCGATCTGATCGTGCCGTTGCTGGGGTTGCTCGATCGAATGCCGTGCCAGGTGGCGGTGCTCGGTGACGGCGACGCCCATCTCGCGGCAGCGCTCGCCGAGGCAGCCGCTGCGCGTCCCGACCGGGTGGCGTTCGTGCGTGGCTACGACGAGGCGCTCGCGCATCGGCTGTTCGCTGGTGGCGACCTGTTCCTCATGCCCAGCCGGTTCGAGCCCTGTGGTCTGGCCCAGATGCAGGCCATGCGCTACGGCACGCTGCCAGTGGTGACCGACGTGGGTGGCCTGCACGACACCGTCGTCGACGTCGACGCCGATCCTGCTCGAGGCACCGGCATCACCGCAGCTCGAGCGACCGGCATCGACCTGCTCGACGCATGGCATCGCGCCGTCCGTGCCCATGGCAACCGCGCCCGACGCGACGCGATGCGGCGCCGCGGCATGGCTGCCGACTGGTCGTGGCGCGAGCCGGCGCTGGCACACATCGAGCACTACCGCCGCATCGCCACCCACTAGTCCGCTGGGCCGCTACTGTCCGGCCTGTATGGCCGCACCGCGCATCCTCGTCATCGTCCTTGCCGGAGGAGAGGGGCGCCGCCTCGCCCCGCTCACCACCGACCGGGCCAAGCCAGCGGTGCCCTTCGGCGGGTCGTACCGCATCATCGACTTCGTGCTGTCGAACTTCGCGAATGCCGGCTATCTGAAGATCGTGGTGCTCACCCAGTACAAGAGCCACAGCCTCGACCGCCACATCTCGCAGACGTGGCGGTTCTCGACGCTGCTGGGCAACTACGTGACGCCGGTACCAGCGCAGATGCGCCGTGGCCCGCAGTGGTTCTCGGGTTCGGCCGACGCGGTGTACCAGAACCTCAACCTGATCTCCGACGAACGCCCCGACTATGTGTGCGTGTTCGGCGCGGACCACATCTACCACATGGACCCGCGGCAGATGGTGGCCCAGCACATCGAGGGAGGGTCGGGCGTCACGGTGGCCGCGATCCCCGTGCCGCGAGCGGAGGCATCGGCGTTCGGGATCATCCACGCCGACCACACCGGCAAGATCGTCGAGTTCCTCGAGAAGCCGGCCGACCCACCGGCGATGCCGGGTGACGACAGCCGGTCGCTCGCGTCGATGGGCAACTACGTGTTCACCACCGACGCCCTCGTCGACATCGTCACGCCCGACGCCGACAGTGGCCCGACCGACATCGGCGGCGACGTGATCCCAGCGCTCACCCGGGCGGGTGAGGCACGATTGTACGACTTCTCGCAGAGCACCATTCCCGGCCAGGCCGAGCACGAGCGCGGCTACTGGCGCGACGTCGGCAGCCTCGACGCCTACTACGAGGCGAACATGGATCTGATCGCCCCGGTGCCGCCGTTCAGCCTCTACAACAAGGAATGGCCGGTCTACAGCCTCCAGCTGCCGTTGCCGCCGGCCAAGCTGGGCCACGGTTGGGGCGGAGAGGACTCGCGCGTGGTGAACAGCCTGCTGTGCGCCGGCTCGATCGTGTCGGGCGGCATCGTCGATCGGTCGATCCTCAGCCCCGATGTCTTCGTCGACTCCAGCGCCGAGGTCACCGAGTCGATCCTGTTCCCCGGAGTCGTCGTCGGGCACGGCGCCAAGCTCCACCGCTGTGTGATCGACAAGAACGTGGTGGTGCCGCCCGGGTTCCACATCGGCTTCGATGCCAGCGCCGACGCCGAGCGGTTCGTCATCTCCGATCGCGGCATCGTCGTGGTCGAAAAGAGCCGCGACCTCTCCTGACGAGCTGAGGACCGACGAGCGATGACCGACGAGCGATGACTGACGACGCTCGCGGCGGAGCGAGGCGGAGCTGGGCTGGACGTCAGGCGCCTGTCGTCGCGAGTTGGCGGGCGATCGAGACGGCCGTGATCGGCGGCACCCCGAGGCCGAGCAGTTGTCGCTCGATCGCATCGTCCGGATCGCCGGCGCGCACCATCGCCTCGCCCAGGATGCGGGCCCGGTCGGCCTGCTCGCGCTCGGCGGCACCAGGCGCACGCCGCCATGCCTGATGCGCGGCTCGCAGGTAGGGCGGCATCCGCGACAGGTGGCGCGCACTCACCGGGGGGAGCCGACGGCGCACGGCCAGCCCGCCGGCCACCGGCTGGGCCCCACCGAACATCACGGTTCGCTGCACCGATCGTGCGAACGGGTTGCTGGCACCCGGGGTGAACACCAGCCCGAGGGCACCGGCGGTCTGCTCGAGATCGAGCTCGTAACCGCCCGGGTACTCGTCGAGCCCCGTGACCATCCGCCGCAGCAACCACGTGGCTGTGGGGCCGAAGACGTTGAGCCAGAAGGTCTCGACGTACGGGCTGCGAAGGTCGTAGCCGATGTGGTCGACGACGTCGTCGTGCCAGGGCACGACGACGAGGGTCGGATCGATGAGCGGGAGCTCGATGGCAACGGACATGGGGGCCTCCCCGGGCGAGTCGACGACACAGAGGCGACGTCGACATGTGGTGCGGGGGAAGCGCTTGCTGCAATGACAGACAGCGGACGGGCGCGTTCGGAACTCGACCGGCGCTCGTCCGATGCCGGCAGGTGTGCGCACCACGGGACCGATGGCACGGGCTGTGCAAGAGTGCCGGTGATGAGCAGCACCGAACAGCCCGCGACCGAACGGGCACGAGCATGGATCGCCGAGGCGTCACGTGTCACCGTGCTCACGGGTGCCGGCATCTCCACCGACTCGGGCATCCCCGACTTCCGTGGGCCGAACGGGCTGTGGACCACGAACCCACTCGCCGAGAAGGCTTCGACGCTCGAGCACTACCTGAACGACCCCGAGGTGCGCCAGGCCGCATGGCAGAACCGGCTCGTGTCGCCGGCGTGGCAGGCAGAGCCGAACGACGGCCATCGCGCGCTGGTCGAGCTCGAGCGCACCGACCGACTGATCGCACTCGTCACCCAGAACATCGACGAGCTCCATCAGAAGGCCGGCCACGACCCGGGCAAGGTGATCGAGGTGCACGGCACGATGTGGTGGTCGCGGTGCTGGACCTGCAGCGACCGCCGCCCCATGAGCGAGGCCGTCGAGCGGGTGCGCCGGGGCGACCCCGATCCACATTGCCTCGTGTGCACCGAGGGCGTGCTCAAGAGCGACACGATCTCGTTCGGCCAGGCGCTCGTGCCGGAGGTGATCGATGCAGCGCTGCTCGCCGCCGAGCAGTGCGAGGTGCTGCTGGCGGCGGGCTCGTCGCTGTCGGTGTTCCCTGCTGCGAACCTGGTGCCGCGCGCCAAGGCGGCTGGTGCCCGGATCGTGATCGTGAACGGGCAGCCGACGAAGATGGACCGCTTCGCGGACGAGGTCTTGTTGGGGGAGCTGAGCGATCTGCTGCCGGCGCTCGTGCAGCGCTGACCGCCGCCGACACACGGGACGAATACCCGACCGAGTTGGTAGTCTTTCGCCCATGGCCACCTTCCGCGACCTCCTCGCCGCCGCCAAGAACGAGATCACCGAGATCGACACCGCCACCGCCGCCGAGCGCATCGCCGCCGGTGCGTTGGTGCTCGACGTGCGTGAACCCGACGAGTACGACCAGGGCGCACTGCCTGACGCGGTGCACATCCCGCGCGGTCACCTCGAAGCCCAGGTCGAGGGGCGGCTGCTCGACAAGAACGCGCCGGTCGTCGTGTACTGCGCCGGGGGTGTGCGCAGCGCGTTCGCCGCCCGCACCTTGCAGGAGCTCGGCTATGCCGAGGTGCTGTCGGTCGCCGGTGGCTTCGGCAAGTGGAAGGACGAGGGGCGGCCGTGGAAGACACCGGTGGTGCTCACCGCCGACCAGCGCAACCGCTATCAGCGTCACCTGCTGCTGCCCGAGGTGGGCGTCGCCGGTCAGGCCAAGCTGCTCGGCGCCAAGGTGCTCATGCTCGGTGCGGGTGGCCTCGGTTCGCCGGCCGCCCTGTACCTTGCCGCCGCTGGCGTGGGCACGATCGGCATCGTCGACATGGATGAGGTCGACGCGTCGAACCTGCAGCGCCAGATCCTGCACAACATGGATCGCATCGGCGATCGCAAGGTCGACTCGGCCAAGAAGACCATCGCCCTGCTCAACCCCGACGTCGACGTGGTCACCTACGACACGCGCCTCGATGCGTCGAACATCATGGACATCATCGCCGGCTACGACGTGATCGTCGACGGAGCCGACAACTTCCCGAGCCGCTACCTGCTCAACGACGCCAGTGTGAAGCTGGGCATCCCCGTGGTCCACGGATCGATCTTCCGGTTCGAGGGCATGGTCAGCGTGTTCCATCCGCTCGAGGGGCCCACGTACCGCGACATGGTGCCCGAGCCGCCGCCGGCCGAGCTCGCCCCCAGCTGCGCCGAGGCCGGTGTGCTCGGTGTGCTGCCCGGCATCATCGGCAGCATCCAGGCACTCGAGGTGATCAAGGTGATCCTCGGCCTCGGCGAGCCGCTGATCGGTCGCATCCTCGCCGTCGACACCACCGAGATGACGTTCCGCACGTTCAAGCTGCAGGCCGACCCGTCGAACCCGGTCACCTACGCGAACCGAGATCGCATCCTCATCCAGGAGCTCGAGGGCCTCTGCGCCCCCGGTCTCGCCCACTGACTCCTGCGTCTGGTCGCTGCCGCGTCGCATCCCCCTCGTCTGTGGGGTCGTGACCGCGCGCTGAACGATCTCGACCGCGGCTGCGTGCGGTTGCGTTCTGCCTCCGCCACGGGCTGCGGTCCTCGCCTGCCTTGCTCGTCGCAGTCGACCGGATCCCGGCTCGTCACCGGTAGTGGTCGTTCCGGGGTGGTGCGTTCGGGCTTCTCGTCGCCGTCGTGATCGCCTCGACTCGCCCGACCGCCACCGTGATCGGTGCGGGTGTCGGAGGGCGGTGCTTCCCGGTGTGCTGGTGTGCTGGGCATGCTGAGCAGATCAGGATGAAGATCAGGATGCAGATCAGGATGCAGATCACCCGGCCCGTCGCCACCGGTCGGCTCCAGGTAGGCCAACGACTGCCCGTCCATCCGCCAGCTCGCGCTCGATCTCGGTGTTGCGAAGGTGGTCGGCCCATGTCCGCACCCCTCATCTCAGGGGTCGTGAGATCCCTCGTGAGAGCGAACACATGTTCGGTCACCGGTGATAATGTGAGCGGTGTTCCGAGTTCCCCGGAACGATCATCGAACCCGCGTCGGGTTCCTCCGTCAGAGCTGGTGCCATCGAGCGCCATCGAGCGTGATCGCCCTCGTCGACCGACGTGGGAGGGGGTGAGCTGTGGACGCTGTTGCTGTCGTGACCCGTCTGGTCGCGGTCGACGTCGCCCGGGCGGGGCGCGACGACATCAAGCATGTGCTGCGCGACATGACGGGGTGCCGGAACTGGCTCGCCGCGCTCGAGATCGTGTGCCAAGAGCGGTTGGAGGAACTCGCCGACGTCGACCCGACCGTGAACCCCGACGCCGACAACGCCGAGGCGACGAACCGGTCGCAACGCTCGGGGCAGACCGCATCGAAGCGGGCCCGCACGGCACGGCAGGCGCCGGCGTTCGGGCAGCACATGGCCAACGGCGCGCTGTCCGGCGAGCACCTCGACGCCTTCATTGCCGCACTGCAGGGCATGCTCGCTGCGGCACGGCCGAGTCTGCTCGCGGTGCAGGAGCGCTTGGCCGAGTTGGCCTGCCGGATGACCGTCGAGGAGTTCCGCGAACATCTGCGGCGCGAGGTCGCGTCGATCGAGGCCGACGACGGGAGGTCGCGGCTCGAGCGACAGAAGTCAGCCACCCGTCTGCGGCAGTGGACCGATCAGCGCACCGGGATGGTGCATCTCTCTGGCCAGTTCGACCCCGAAGCAGGCATCACCCTCGCATCGGCGCTGCAGCAGCGCCTCGAGGCGATCTTCCACGGGCCGCACCCACCCCACACACCCGACGACCCGATCGAGAAGCAGGACTTCCTTCGCGCCCATGCCCTGCTTTCGCTCATCCGCGGTGAAGGTCGCAGGAGTGGCGCGCCAGAGTTCATCGTCGTGATCGACGAGGAGACCTTGCTGCACGGCCATCATGTGGCGAGTCGGGTCGACTGCGGGCGCGGCGTCCATCTTCCCCTCGGCACGATCCGTGAGATGGCAGGTCGGGCCCGCTTCGTTCCGGTCGTCGTCAACGGCAGAGGTGTCGTCATCCGGCAGGGACGACCGGTTCCACGGCTCGACGCCATGCGGGACTCACGTGCGTCACCGGTGTCGCTCCGGACCGGTCGCACACGTCGATTCGCCACACGCGATCAGCGACGTGCCCTGCGCGCGATGTATCGCCACTGCGCGATCCCGGGCTGCCAGGCCCATGTGTCGACCACCGAACCACACCACCTCGTCGAGTGGGAGCACGGTGGTCTCACCGACATCGAGTTGCTGCTGCCGGTGTGCAAACACCATCACGACACCCTGCACGCACGAGCGTGGGAACTCACCCTCGACGCCGACCGACGACTGACCATCACGAAGGAGGGACACACGATCATGACCACCGGACCACCAGCCGAGCACTGGGCCTGAACGGCCCCGGCATCAGGTCGGTCGACCATCCAGACCATGACGGCGGACCATGGGACCTCGGCGACCGCCGTGGGCGCTGCGGCTGACGTGCACCTTGACAACTGAAGATGGCCCGACGGCTCTTTCCCGCCGCCCTCGCCGTCAGCCGTTGGCGGCCTCGAGTGCTTCGGGGGCGAGCACCTCGCGCTCCTGGCTCACCACTCCGGCGATCACCAGTGCTGCACCGATCAGGTCGATCACACTGGGGCGCTGGTCCAGGGCGATGAAGCCCACCGCCATCGCCGTCACCGGCAACAGCGCGAGCAGCACGGCGAAGCGGCGCACGGGCACCCGGCGCAACACGTGCAGGTCGATGCTGTAGCCGACGGCGTTCGAGAAGATGCCCACCGACAGCCCGACGAGCAGCCAAGCCGGGTTCGACCACACGGGGCCGCTGTCGATCATGCCGATGGGCGTGAGCACGATCGAGCCGACCACCATGCCGAGCGCCAAGCCGCTGACGCCGCGGTCCTGAGCCGCCACGTGTCGCCCGATCATGATGTAGGCCGCCCACATCGCCGAGGCGAGCAGGATGTAGATCAGCCCCAGTGGTTCGGTGTCGATCTCCACCCCGCCCAGCAGCATCACGCCAGCGACGGCGAGCAACAGCGCACCGGTGTTGCGTCGGGTGCGTGTGAACGCAGCCGCGACGGCAATGGGGCCGATGAACTCGATCACCACGCTCTTGCCCAGATCGATGCGGTCGATGGCGAGGTAGAAGAACAGGTTCATCAGCGCCGTCGCAGTGCCGAAGATCGCGGCTGCCTTCACCTCGTCGCGGGTCCACCGGCGCTGACGACGCCATGTCCACGCCATGAGCACGATCGCCGCACCGATCACGCGCAGCCACGCCATGGTGGCGGGGCTGACGTCGTCGAACAGCGAGATGGCGATGACGGCGCCGGTGTACTGCGAGATGCCCGAGACGACGAACAGCGCCTCGGGTGAGAACCGATCGAGCGCGCCCGGGGCGCCCGGACTCACTCGAACAGGTCGGGATCGGTGCGGCAGATCTCCTGCCACAGCGGCTGGAAGCTCAGCCAGCCTGCGATCGGCGACGCCGTCTGCTCACGGGTGTACGTCGCATCCTCGTGCGGGATGGGCTGGGGAGTGCCCGCAGCCATCGCGAGCAGCTGCGCCTGACAGCTGCGGTCCATGCTGAGGAACCAGAACGCTGCCTCGTCGACCGACTGGCCGACGGTGAACAGGCCATGGTTCTGGTGGATCGCTGCTTTGCCGGAGGCGAACTGCGACACCAGCTCACGTCCATCCTCGACGCCGAACTGCACCCGGCCACGCTGTGCGGTGACGATCACGTGGTCCTCGTAGAAGATGCACGCGTCCTGGGTGATCGGGGCGAGTGGAACGCCGAGCGAGCTGAACGCCTTGCCGTGCACGCTGTGGCTGTGCGCCGCAGCGATCACATCGGGGCGGGCCTCGTGCACGGCCGAGTGGATCACGAAGGCCGCGCGGTTCACGGGCCGTGTGCCGTACACGACGTTGCCCTCGTGGTCGACGAGGATGAGGTCGCTCACACGGATGTGCCGGAAGCTGATCGCGAACGGGTTCACCCAGAACAGGTCGGCGAACTCGGGGTCGCGGACGGTGATGTGGCCAGCCACGCCCTCACCGAAGCCCACGCGACCGAAGATGCGCAGCGCTGCAGCGAGCTTCTGCTTGCGATGGAGGCGCTCCTCCTCGACCGTGGCGAAGGCCGTTGGCAGGTCGAGACCGACCTGCTTGGGGGTGAGCTCCACCCCGTCGATCGTGCGGACGCCGGTCTCGGTCGTGGTCATGGGCGCGAGCTTAGGCGTCCAGGGTAGGCGGCACCCGATACGCCATCCGACTCGATCATGCGTGCCACGCCCGCCCCGGTCGCGGCGTGGTCGTAATCTGTTCTCGATGCGGCGGAACGTGGTGCGTTGGAGGATCGGGCTGGTGGCGCTCGCCTGCGGCGCCACCGCTTTCACGGCGTGTAGCGATGCCGGGCCCACGGAGGTGAGCTTCGCGTTCATCGGTGACGCTCCGTACGGCTCCGCAGCGATGCAGGCATTCCCCTCGTTGGTCGCGAGCATCGACGCCGACGCCGACGTGGAGTTCGTGGCACACGCAGGCGACATCCGTGGCGGCGACACCGACTGCAGCGACGGTGTGCTGCGGCGCACGTTCGATCTGTACCAGCAGTTCGACGACGGGTTCTGGTACACGCCCGGCGACAACGAGTGGACCGACTGTCATCGGCTCGGCGGCTTCCTGCCCACCGAACGACTCGAGTTCGTGCGAGCCCTGTTCTTCCCCGACCAGAACTCGACGACCGGGGGCGCACCGATCGCGGTGAGATCGCAGGCCTCGAGTCCCGTTGCCGAGCAGCAGCCCTTCGTCGAGAACACGCTGTTCGATCGCAACTGCGTCACCTTCGGAGCGGTGCATGTGGTGGGTGGTGGCGATGGTGCCGATGCCTGGGGCCAATACCCGGGCGACCTTGCGTCCGGTCGATCGGCGGGCGACCAGCCTGACCTGCGCTTGGCCGAGATCGATGCACGTCGCGCAGCTGCGGTGGCGTGGATCGATGTCATCTTCGACCAGGCGGCGGCGGCGCACTCGGAGGCCGTGTTCGTGATGATGCAGGCCGAGCCGGTGGCGGGCGACCCGGAGTACGCCCGGGTCCGTGAACGGCTCCTCGCCCGTGCGAGCGCCTTCGGCGGACCGGTGTGGATGGGCCACGGCGACCAGCACACGTACGTCCTGACGCCCGAGTACGGCGGTGTGCCCAACCTGACCCGGCTCGAAGTGCCCGGTGATCAGGCGGCGATCGATCGGTGGCTCGAGGTCACCGCGTCGTGCGGTGCCGACTCCGCCACCGTGTTCGCCGTCGAGACCGTGTTCGTCGAACCCGGGGCGTGACCCCGCAGGCGACGAGCGGCCGGTGGTTTGGAACACTGGTGTCATGAACCACCAGATCCTGCCTCCGACGATCGCGCCCCCAGCCGCCAACTACGCACATGCGGTGCTCAGCGTCGATGCCAGTCGGCTGTTGCACACCTCGGGCGTGGTGCCCACCCGGCCCGACGGCTCGGTGCCCGAGGCGATCGACGACCAAGCCGTGGTCGTGTGGCAGACCATCGAGGCGATCCTCACCGAGGCCGACATGCTGCTCAGCAGCATCGTCAGCATCACCACCTACGTCGTCGTGGATCACCTGGGTGCGCTGCCGGCCGTGATGGCCGCACGTGATGCGGCGCTCGGCGGGCACCGGGCCTCGAGCACGCTCGTCACGGTGCCCGCCCTTGCTCGGCCCGAATGGAAGATGGAGATCGCAGTGGTCGCGGTCGCCTGATGACCACTGCGATCTCGATCAGCAAGCCGTGCGATCAGAGAGATCAGAGAGATCAGAGAAACGTGAGGAGCTGGGCGAGCACGATCTTCGTCAGCATGGCAATGGGGAAGACGACCGCGTACGAAGCGCTCACGCGGTCGTCACCCGTCTGTTCGGTGGCGAAGGCGAGCACGGCGGGTTGGGTCTCGAGGCCGGCGAGCGCCCCGGTGAGACGGGCGCCGCCGAGGCCGAGTAGCCGGCGCCCGGCGACCACGAACATGGCTGCGGTCAGCGCCACTGCGATCGTCGCGGCGACCGCGAGCTTGATGCCCTCGCCCGACGAGAGGGCCTCGACGAGCGCGGAGCCCGAACGGCTGCCGACGGTGCCGAGGAACAGGATCGTGCCGAGCTGGCGGATCGACAGACCCGCCCCGTAGGGCGGCTGCCAGGTGATGGGACCGCTCCGCTCGAGCCGGCCGAGCAGGAGGCCCACCACCAGCGGGCCACCCGCGATGCCCAGCGCGAAGTGGGCACCACCGCCGAGGGGCACCTCGATCAACCCGATCAGCGAGCCGACCGCGAGCCCGAACATGTAGCCGACCGCATCGAGCTCGCCGATCCGGCGCTCGGAATCGCCGAGCAGATCGCTGATCTCGCCCATCCGCTCGCGAGGGGCCACCACCCTGACGCGGTCGCCCGGCTGCAGGATGAGGTCGTCGTGGGCGAGCAGGTCGACGTCGCCGCGGCGAACGCGGGTGGCCACGGCACCGAAGCGGTGGTGCAGTTCGAGGTCGCCGAGGCGGCGCCCGGTGAGCTGGCGTGCGCTCACCACGATGCGACGCATGTCGACGCGCGAACGGTCGTGACTGAGCTCGGCGTCGACGGCCTCGCCCAGCAGCGCGGTCACCTCGTCGAGCACGGCCAACGGCGCAGTGACGGCCACCAGATCGCCGTCGCACACCTCGAACTCGGGGCCCGGCACGATCTGCTGGCCGTCGCGTTCCACCCGGGCGAAGACGGCGGCGGTGGCTCCGAGGTCGCGCAGTGCTCGGGGAGCGCCCGGTCCGACACGGATCGTGCGGCTGCCGAGTGCGAGCGGGAGGTCTCTGTCGTCTGCATTCGGGTTCCGCTGGGCCAATCGCAGGGCCATGGCCGCCGCCAGGATCATGCCGATCACACCGATCGGGTAGGCGACCGAGTAGCCGACCACCGGCTCGTTCGACCCGTCGAGCGCATCGCGGGCGGCGGCGAGGGCCGGGGTGTTGGTGAGCGCTCCGGCGTACAGACCCGCCACCGTGCCCTGGCCCAGCGACAACACGAGGCCGAGCACGTGCACGATCGCGGCTGCCAGCACCAGGGTGATGCCGACGACGCCGAGGGTTCGGGCCTGCGAGCGCAGGGACGCGAAGAACTGTGGACCGCTCGACAATCCGATGCCGTACGTGAACAGTGCCAGGCCGACGCTGCCGATCACTTCGGGGATCGCGAGCCGCTCGTCGATCGCCGAGAGACCGAGCCCGGCGAACAGCGCTCCGGCGGGTCCGAGCGATACTCCCTTCACCTTCACCGCACCGAGGGCTGCCCCGCACGCGAGCACCACGAACAGCAGCGCCACGGGATGATCGACGAGCAGGTCGATCATCCGCCTCGCCGATCGACCATCGCCACAGTTGCGAGCCTACGACGCGCGGGCCGCGCGCCAGGCGAGCCCTTGGTCCTGTCGCGCACCTGTGGCCGATCGGCTCGAGCGAGCACCGCCGGGTAGGTGCGGCAACGGCGGGAGCCGTACGCTCGGGCCCGTGAGCGACGACAAGCGAACCGATTCCGGCATCGAGGTGAAGGCGTTGTACGACGCCTCCGATCTGGCGGGGTGGGACCCCGCGGCGCAGCTCGGTGCGCCCGGCACACCGCCCTATACGCGCGGCGTCTACCCGACGATGTACCGGGGCAAGCTCTGGACGATGCGTCAGTACGCCGGCTTCGGCACGGCGGCGTCCACGAACGAGCGATTCAAGTTCCTGCTCGAGGCGGGCCAGACCGGTCTCAGCTGCGCCTTCGACCTTCCCACGCAGATGGGCTACGACAGCGATCACCCCCGTGCCGAGGGTGAGGTCGGCAAGGTGGGTGTCGCCATCGACTCGATGGCTGACATGCGCATCCTGCTCGGTGGCCTGCCGCTCGACAAGGTGTCGACGTCGATGACCATCAACTCCACGGCGGCGATCCTGCTGCTGATGTATGAACTGGTGGCCGAGGAGGAGGGCGTGCCCGCCAGCGCGATCAGCGGCACGATCCAGAACGACCTCCTCAAGGAGTACATCGCCCGCGGCACCTACGTGTATCCACCGAAGCCGTCGATGCGGATCATCACCAACATCTTCGAGTACTGCGCGCAGCACGTGCCGAAGTGGAACACGATCAGCATCTCCGGCTACCACATCCGTGAAGCCGGCAGCACGGCGGTGCAGGAGATCGCGTTCACCATCGCCAACGGCATCGCCTACGTCGACGCTGCGATCGCGGCCGGGCTCGACGTCGATGCGTTCGCCCCGCGCCTCAGCTTCTTCTGGAACGCGCACAACAACTTCTTCGAGGAAGTGGCGAAGTTCAGGGCCTCGCGGCGGATCTGGTACAGGATCATGAGCGAGCGCTACGGGGCCAAGAAGGAGAGCAGCAAGCTGCTCCGCTTCCACACCCAGGTGGGCGGGTCGACCCTCACTGCGCAGCAGCCCGAGAACAACATCGTGCGCGTGGCTGTGCAGAGCATCGCCGCGGTGATGGGCGGAACGCAGAGCCTGCACACCAACGGATACGACGAGGCCCTCAGCCTGCCCACCGAACGGGCTGCCCGCATCGCGCTGCGAACCCAGCAGATCATCGGCTACGAGAGCGGCATCGCCGACACGCCCGATCCGCTGGCCGGCAGCTACTTCGTCGAGACGCTCACCGACGAGATCGAGCGCCTGGCGTTGGAGTACATCGCCCGCATCGACGAGATGGGCGGCGCAGTGGAGGGCATCCTCGCCGGCTTCCAGCAGGACGAGATCGAGCAGGCCGCGTACGACTATGCGAAGTCGATCGACAACGACGAGCGGGTGATCGTCGGTGTCAACAAGTTCACCGTCGACAACGAGGCCGAGTTCGAGATCGCGCCGGGCGACCCGTCGCTCGAGACCGGCCAGCGGGCCTCGCTGGCTGCCTACAAGGCGAACCGCGACCCCGAGTTGGTGAAGGCCCGCCTGAGCGACGTGGCCGACGCCGCCCGCGGTACCCAGAACCTGCTGTACCCGATGAAAGAAGCACTCCGCGCCGACGCCACGCTCGGCGAGGTGAGCGACGCCCTGCGCGAGGTCTTCGGGGTCTACCAGCCCGGTCGCTGACCTGGCCGCGACGTCGTTTCATCCGAGTGCCACGAGCCAACCCGGGTGGCCCGCTGGCACTCGGTTCGGGCGTGTGG
>Ga0105047_10007099_pt1 | contig 18941 bp, 16 predicted proteins | sample MAT04_FD_78384 | JGI IMG/M metagenome (GOLD analysis project Ga0105047, IMG submission 78384) | Freshwater microbial communities from Lake Fryxell liftoff mats and glacier meltwater in Antarctica - MAT-04 (megahit assembly) | ecosystem: Environmental > Aquatic > Freshwater > Ice > Liftoff... | reverse complement strand
ATATGATAAGGTTGCATAATCTCTGTAAAACCACTTCCAGAATTTAATAACGAGTAGTCGACAGTAATATTATCTTGGTTTTCAACAACAGTATCAATATTTACTGAATGCCCAGTATCAGCTCTTTGCGAGTCAATTATAGCAATTATTTTAAAATCACTAAAATTAATGTTCGTTTCAGAAAAAGTAGAAGAATAATTAGTATTTACATTTAGTAGAGTTAAAAATGTATTCCAATCCGCTTGATTTGTGATAACTAAATTTTGAGAAGTAAGATTTTCTTCGCTACTAAAATATCCTTTACCTATCAAAACTGGCTTTATAGTTACAGGAACAAACGGAGCAGAGGTATTATCATTGCTACAACCGTTTAGAGTAATAATGAGAATAAAAGTTAAAATAAGTGTTTTTACAGTGTTACATTTATTGTTTACAAAAGTTTTAGCAGCCAGAATTTGACCGTTGCATACTAAGGCAACCGTATAGAAACCATTTTGAAAATAGCTAATATCTATTTTTTTTATTGGTGCTATCTAAATCTAGAATATAGTTATTAGAAGTTGATGCATTACCATAGTAGCCAATAATCATTAGATAAGCAGCGCTAACTTCATTCTATTTATATTTTACATTTCATGTTTGTTAGTTTGTAAATATTGCCATAAATGTGGGTGTAGTTGCCATAAATGTCCTTGTGGTTGGCAGAAAGGTGGGTAATGTAAAACGAAAAATGACTAGGACCGAAGCTTCGGGATAAAAAGGAATCTCTCTCTCTCTCTCTCTCTCGCTACAAAGACACGAAATTCAGAAGGTTGTAAGTAATTGAGAAGCATATTGCTGTTTTTAGTGATGCTAAATTAGTAATAGATTACTATTAAAAATAAATAAATAAAAGTGATTAATAAATCAAGTTCAAAAATTAACGTGCCTGCCGGCAGGCAGGTTTCAAAAATCAATTTTAACTTTAGTCATTGCTTTTTTAAACTTTTTCTTTCAAAGTATAAAAAAAATTTGTTAATTTTCACAGTCACAAATTGACACCGTAGCAAAATGATAGAAAAAATAAACCTTAACAACATTCTTTTTTTAGATATTGAAACTGTGCCACAAGAAGAACATTTCAATACACTAGATACAGAAATGCGACAGCTTTGGGAACAAAAAACCCAATACCAGAGGCGCGATGAATTTACACCCGAAGAGTTTTATGAGCGTGCAGGGATTTGGGCTGAGTTTGGAAAAATTGTTTGTATTTCTGTGGGTTATTTTGCTAATAAAGGCGATATCCGAAACTTTAGAGTAACTTCATTTTTTGGAGATGAGAAGCAGATTTTAAAAGACTTTTCGACTGTGCTCGATGACCACTTCAATCAAGCGCAACATGTTTTGTGCGGACACAACGCAAAAGAATTCGATTTCCCTTTTATAGCTAGAAGAATGGTTATCAATCAAATTGCAATTCCGAACAAGCTGAATTTATTTGGCAAAAAACCTTGGGAAATTCCACATCTCGACACTTTAGAATTATGGAAATTTGGCGACTACAAACATTTTACATCTTTAAAACTACTTACTAAAATACTTGGAATTCCATCTCCAAAAGGCGACATTGACGGAAGTCAGGTTGCACATGTTTTTTATGTAGAAAAAGATATTGATCGAATAGTAATTTATTGTGAAAAAGATGTAATAGCTGTAGCTCAAATTTTCCTGCGACTGCGAAGAGAAGATTTGCTGATAGAGGATGAAATTATTCATGTATAAAAAAATGCCTTCTGATCTTAAGACCAGAAGGCATACCAATTTGATTATTTTCAGTTATCTTCTTAAAATAATTTTTTTAGAGATCGAACCTTGCTCGTTTTGAATAGTAACGAGATAAATCCCATCTTGAAAATTTTCGATACCAAAAGAGGTAGTAACCTGATTGGTTTCTTTTAAAAGAATCTGTCTTCCTTGCAAATCGTATACTATAATAGTAGCAATTTCGGTTAATCCGGGAATGTCAACATTTACAATTCCTTTGGTTGGATTTGGATAAATACTGCTTTCTAAAATTGGATTTTTAACCACACTCAATACATTTTGAATACGACACAAATTGATGCTGAAAGAATTAATAGTTCCGCCATCGCCATTATAAGGATCATCAACTCTTAAAACCCATTCGCCATCAGCAAGTAATGTATTTAATGAACTTAAAGTATCTACCGGTGCAATACTTCCAGAAATAGCGGGAGCTCCTGCGCATGCGGGCGAGCTTCCATCATCATCCATAGTACAGTTTATATTGTCATTATCACCGCAAGGTTCTTGCAATAAAGTAATTATAGGACTTCCAATAGAGGCCGGACCTTCTAGTGTTATAGTCATATCCTGAACATAGGTATGTGTTAAATTTATATTTACATTGATATCGCCAATCGAATAGCCGCCAGTAATGGTTAACGGAACACTTCCGCCTGAATTAGATACTTCTGCAATAGTTGCATTCGAAAAATCAGTGGCAGTAAAAGTCTGATCACAAGTTAAAATACCAGTCGAAAATGTATTTACAGCAGCGTTAGTAGTAGCTCCAGTTCCGCAGTTGTTCGCAGGAAGTACTCTCCAATAATATCTTGAGCTCTGACTTAAATCTGATATATAAAATTGATTGTCATAAACAACTTCATTTGATAAAAAGTTAGAAAAAATAGGGGAATCAGATACTTGCACCGTATAACTTAAAGCATTTGGCATATCATTCCAAATTAAATTAGCCGAAGTTGACACGCCTGATTGCCCGTTGGTTGGAGTTTGTAATGCTACAGAATCAAAAGTAGCATTGAATACTCTTAGCGATTTATACCGTGTTTCAGATTCAGAAGAGCTTACGCCTTTAATCCCGATAAAATATTCATTAGGAATAACATTCGCTAAACCTGAAATTGTCATTGTTACCAAACCGCTTGCGGACATTGTTGTAGGAGTAAATGATGCGGTTGCGCCAGTTGGTAAATCTACTGCCGAAAATGTTGTAGTTCCTGTTCCTGACTGTGTATAGTTAAACGTGTAAACTGCATTTTGATTAGCACAAACTATTGCATCGTCAGAAGTTGAGGTAATGGCAAAAGCTGAATTTAAACCTGTTATTACCAAGGCGTATTTCTGGTTTCCAGTTACAAGAACTCGTTTATGGCTTACGGTAATAAGATATTGACCAGCTGTTGGAGCATCGATTTTGACTTGTTCTACATTATCTACATCATTATCTTCAATATTTATTGCAGGAGAATTTGGGTCAGCGGTTAATTTCCAAGGATAATATACTGTTGAATTTGAAACTCTTGTAACTCTGATATCTAAATCGTTGACAAGTGCAGGAGTTGGATCATTTGCGCCTAAATCACCTCCATTAGGTTGGCCTGGAAGGTCGGTCCAGCTGATTGATGCGACTAACGGAATGCCACCAGGTGAATTTACAGTCATAGTATACACTTGATTGTTATTTAAGTTCTCTTCAGAAATCCAAGACGATAAGCCATTATTTGTTATGGCTTCAGCGGCTTTTTTTGCATTTAATAATCCCCAACCAAAAACCGGATCCGGACCTTCATTTCCTCCATCATCGGCAGTGTGACAAGCTAAACCTTTTAATGTTGCAGCGCGCATAAAACTATTGGTTACATTTTTATAATGCTGTTGTAACAAAGTTAAGGTTCCCGCAACGTTGGGCGCAGCCATAGAAGTTCCTGACAAAGTTGCTGTTGCTGCATTATTTGCATTACTCGTAGATGTGACATTAGTTCCGTTTCCGGTAATGTCTGGCTTAATTCTGTAATCATCTGTTGGACCTTGACTACTAGAAGAGTTAATGGTTATGTTTGCTGGGTTTACCGTTCCATCATTTGCTACTGCAACATCTTGACAATTGGCAACAATCATAACGTTCTTTGCCGTTTTATTGGCAACAAGTTTATCTAATCCAAATGCAAGCGGTTCTGGATTATTATTGTTATTGCCGTCATTTCCGGCAGACATCACCGCAAGATAGTAAGGTGCATTATATGCAATTTCATCCCAAACGAAAGCGTCATAGGAATAAGAGCCTATCAACCAGCCGGGCAAAGTTGTTCCGTTATTTGTAATTGGAACGCCATAGGAGTGATTAGAGATTAACATTCCGTCTTGTATTTCTGAAATCACTTCCGATTCGTCAGCAGTCCAATTAAACGTTCGTGCAGTTGCTTGATAAGCCATTCCTTTGACAAGTGCTGGAGTTGGTCCAGCAACCATAGTTCCTGTAACGTGCGTTGCGTGTAAAATTGTTGCAGTACTTGAAGGGTCGTCAATTACAGTGACCCTTCCGCCAAAAGCATTGTGCGAAGTTCTAACATTTCCGCCATCCCAAACTCGAACAGTCATTCCTTGACCATTTAAGTTTAGTCCAAGTGAACCACCAGTGTTTAAATGATTTGCTCTTGTTGTTCGTGCGGCAGCAACATTTTGCGTTACGTAATAAATAGGCAATCCTTCTGGAGAAAGTTTTATGAGTTCTGAAATACTTCCATCTTCTTTTGTGGTAAGAATTGGCCAGTTTTTTAATAAAGCTACAGCTACTGCTTTTTCTTTTTCAATGCGGCTCTTTTTTTTGTAGAAAAGCTCTTTTTGCTTAAGAAGCTTCATGTCATAGCCGTTCGTAATTTTTTTAATATCGTCTTTTGACTGTCCGAAAAATGAGCTAAAAATAAAAAAAACCGAAAGCAGCAAAAAATATTTATTTTTCATAATTTTAATAGAAGTAGGGTTATATATTAATAAATGGTAGTAAATATATAAACACTGAGTTAATTTCTGAGCTTTATTGTTAAATTATCACAAAAATTAACTATTGTTTGCTTTTTATTACGTCGTAAAATAAAAATCGGCTTTAATATTTTAAATCAAATTTGATAAATGTTATATTTACCAAAAAACATCTCATGGTTTTAAGTAGATTTTGGCTGGCTATTTTTATTTTTTCTATTGCCTTTGTATTATTTAGTTTGGTTGCAGGAAATAGCTACACCATTGATAATGTTTTGAATGGAAAGAAAGATGATCCTATTTTGATTTCTGAAAAGTATTTAGAGCAAGTGCCAAAATTTGTAACGGATAGTATTAAGAAAGCACCCGACCAAATGATGATTATCAATCAAGACACACTCAATGCAGATACTACTTATGTTTATAAAGCAAAGACTGTTAAAATTTATTCTGGGGTTCAAAAGTCAGACGGATTGTTACCAACTTGTAAAAACAGTTTAATTGATTTAATTCTTCCTTTAATTGCCTATTTAGCCTTTTTCTGTGGATTAATGGAGCTGCTAATTATTTCTGGAGCTTCCGGAAAATTAGCTAAAGTATTGAGTCCAGTTTTTGTAAAAGTGTTTCCAAGTATTCCTAAAAATCATCCCTCTATTTCATATATGACTTTAAATTTTGCTGCTAATTTTTTGGGACTAGACTCTGCAGCAACACCATTTGGATTAAAGGCCATGGAAAGTTTGCAAGAAATAAATCCAGATAAAGATAAAGCGAGTGATGCACAAATTATGTTCATGTGTCTGCATGCTTCTGGCCTTACTTTAATTGCGACTTCAATTATTGGTTATCGAGCAGCTGCTGGAGCAAGTAATCCGGCTGATGTAATGTTACCATGTATTATCACATCTTTTATTGGCACGATTGCCGCTTTTTTAATTGTTGGAGTGAAACAAAAAATTAATTTCAAAAGCGCTTCTTTGGTTGCCGTATTGATGGCATTAATAGCTGGAATTATCGGTTTATTGATGTACGTAAATCATTTGGATTTAATTGGAAAAAACTACTTCACAACGAATCTATCGGCCTTGATATTGATTGGAATTATTGCTTTTACCTTGGTATTTTCATTTGTTAATGAGAAAAAATTTGCGCAAGCTAAGACCACCGTTTTTGATTCATTTGTAGTAGGAGCAAATAATGGTGTGAAAACTGGAGTTACTATTTTTCCTTATGTTATGGGAATGCTAGTTGCCATTTCTTTATTCAGAAATAGTGGTTTATTTGAAATTATTAGTGAATGGATAGCATTCTTTTTTTCAAATATGGGCGTGAATAAACAAATCACGGATGCACTGCCAGTAGCGATGCTTCGTCCTTTTAGTTCTGCGGGATCGCGAGGGTTTTTAATTGATTCGATGAATACTTTTGGAGCCGATTCCTTAACCGGAAGATTGAGTAGTATCTTTCAATGCAGTGCCGAAAGTACTTTTTATGTTATTGCGGTGTATTTTGGTTCGGTAAGTATAAAAAACACACGTTATGCTTTAGGAACAATGCTTTTAGTAGATATAATCTGCGTAATAACAGCAATTTTTGTAGCAAGCTGGTTTTTTTAAAAATTTTAAATACACTCTCAAATGTCATTTACAGAAACATTCACCGACTTTTATAACAATGTTAAAGCTAGTTTAGCTGATGGAACTTTTGCTAAATTAACTTTAGCAAAAACGATTGGGAATACCGATTTGATGAACATTTATGTTCGCCCGATTATAGAAGATGCTGTTTTGAAAATGGAATTGAAATATAAATTCCAGCAGGAAGAACAAATTGAAATTTATACTATTGATGATGCTCGTGACAAATTGGTTACGTATATCAACAGTCCGTTCATGTCGGCAATATTATTTACAACCGAATTTGATTTGATGTACAAACTGAATAAAAAACGCGCTGTGAACGTTACAAAACAAAGCAACACTTTCGGAAATGCTTCTGAAGTTTTGTTGGAGTATCTTAATCAATAATCATTTCCGGAATTTCTCCTTCAATGATTAAATCTGCTTCCGTTGAAGTGATAATGTGTTCAACAGATACGCCTGGAGCACGTTCTAACAATTTAAAACCTTTGGGTGTGATTTCTAAAACAGCTAATTCGGTTACCACCTTTTTTACGCAACCAACTCCTGTTAAAGGCAAAGTGCATTTTTTCAAAATTTTGCTTTCTCCGGCTTTGTTGACGTGCATCATAGCTACAATTATGTTTTCGGCAGAAGCTACCAAATCCATTGCGCCACCCATTCCTTTAACCATTTTACCCGGAATTTTCCAGTTGGCAATATCACCGTTTTCAGCGACTTCCATTGCGCCAAGAATTGTTAAATCTACTTTTTGGCTGCGAATCATTCCGAAACTAAAAGCAGAATCAAAAAAGCTTGCTCCTGGTAAAGTGGTTATGGTTTGTTTGCCAGCATTGATTAAGTCAGGATCTTCTTCGCCTTCAAAAGGGAATGGTCCCATACCGAGAACGCCATTTTCACTTTGAAATTCGACCGAAATATCAGTGCGAACATAGTTGGCCACCAAAGTTGGAATTCCGATGCCTAAATTTACATAGTAACCATCTTTAACTTCTTTTGCAATTCGTTTTGCGATTTCTTCTTTTCCTAACATAAATTTTTTTTTAAACCATTAAGGAATTAAGGTTCATTAAGTTTTTCACTATACACTAAAAACTAAACACTGATTACTTTTTTCTAGTGGTACGTTGCTCAATTCTTTTTTCAAATTTTTCGCCTTTAAAAATACGCTGCACCATAATTCCGGGAATGTGTATTTCGTTTGGATCAAGTGAGCCAACAGGTAGCAATTCTTCTACTTCAGCAATGGTGATTTTTGCGGCACCGGCCATGCAGGGATTAAAATTTCTGGCTGTTCCTTTGAAAATAAGATTCCCAGCTTCATCACCTTTCCATGCTTTTACGATCGAAAAGTCCGCTTTATAAGCCAATTCCATGATGTGCATTTTTCCGTTGAATTCGCGACTTTCTTTACCTTCTGCCACTTCGGTTCCAAAACCGGCTGGCGTAAAGAATGCTGGAATTCCGGCTTGTGCAGCGCGGCATTTTTCGGCTAATGTTCCTTGCGGAGTTAGCTCAACATCCAATTCTCCGGATAGCATTTGGCGTTCAAATTCGGCATTTTCGCCAACATAAGAAGAAATCATTTTTTTGATTTGTTTCTGTTCTAATAGCAAACCAAGACCAAAACCGTCAACGCCTGCATTATTAGAAATACACGTTAGGTTTTTGCTTCCTTTTTTTACTAATTCGGCAATACTATTTTCTGGAATGCCACAAAGACCAAAGCCTCCGAGCATGATGGTCATATTGTCTTCAATGCCTTGAAGGGCTTCGTGAACGGAATTTACTTTTTTGTTAATCATAGTTTTTTTTTTAGCCCTGATAGTAGTGGAAATCCTTTTTTTTGGGTTGGCCGGCGCGGTAGCAAAGGCACATCAATCTAAAAAAAGATTGCAACGGATAGCAGGAAATAGCTCCTGAAATAAATTCAAGAGGAATTCTAAATATTAAAGTCCGAATTCTTCTGGATCTTGTTCATTTTCGGGCGTGACCGCAGTCGAATCTACTTCCACCTTTCTTGGTGCCCAACAATCTACTTTTATGGAAAGGTTTTCGGGTCTTTCAAAGGGATCTTTGGAGATAAGTAAATCTTTATCTTCATAACATTTCTTCATCATATAGCCCCAAATTGGTAGTGCTGCAGTGGCTCCTTGACCATACGTAATTCCTTTGAAACGTGCTGAGCGGTCTTCGCATCCAACCCAAACTCCGGTTACTAGATTGGGAACCATTCCGATAAACCAACCATCTGATTGATTTTGCGAAGTTCCTGTTTTTCCGGCAATTGGATTTTTAAACACATATGGATAACCGGTCCAACGATTATCACCACTTCCTCCGCCTTGTGTTCTTAAACGAACACCTGAACCTTCTTCAGTCACACCTTCTAAAAGTTTAATGACAGCATAAGCGATATCTTTATTTAAAACATCGTGCGTTTCTGGAACGGGTTCGTAAAGTATAACGCCGTTTTTGTCTTCAATTCGACTAATAAATTGTGGTTTGATGTAAACACCTTGATTGGCAAACGTACTGTAAGCAGCCACCATATCTTCAACTGTAATTTCCACGGCACCTAGCGCTATAGAAGGCTGGGCTGGAATTTCTGATTTTACACCTAATTTTTTAGTTAATGCAACAACAGCTTCAGGACCAACTTTGTCCATTAATTTTGCTGAAACCGTATTAATGGAATTTGCCAATGCTTTTTTAAGCGTTACCATTCCGCGGTATTTGTTGTCTGAATTTTTTGGTGTCCATGATGCTGTTACGTGATGTCTTCCGACTGGAATTGTGAACGGAGAATCGATAATGGAATCACAGGGTGACATTCCTAATTGCTCGATAGCCGTTGCATAAACAAAAGGCTTGAAAGTAGAACCAACCTGGCGCGCGCCTTGACCAACGTGATCGTATTGGAAATATTTATAATCAATTCCGCCAACCCAAGCCTTGATATGACCGGTTTGTGGTTCCATTGACATTACACCGGTTTGGAGAAAATGTTTGTAATAACGAATAGAATCCATAGGCGTCATCAAAGTATCGATTTCACCATCCCAAGAGAAGACTTTCATTTTAGCTTTAACACTAAAAGAAGCAATAATTTCATCTTCAGATTTGTCCAGATCTTTCATCACGCGCCAACGTTCAGAAGATTTTATGGCTTTGTTTAAGATTCTTGTGGTTTCTTCAGGAGTAATTTTTAAAAACGGAGCGTTCTTGTTGTCTTTTTGTTCTGCGAAGAATTGTTTTTGCAAATTCTTCATGTGCGCAGCAACCGCTTCTTCAGCATGTTCCTGAATTTTAGAATCGATGGTCGTATAAATTTTCAAACCATCGCTATAAATATCATAATCGCTACCATCAGACTTTTTGTTTTCTTTTGCCCAATTTTTCATGTATTCTCGAAGAAATTCTCTGAAGTACGTCGCCGTTCCTTCTTTATGACTTTCTGGGTGAAAATCTAAAACGATTGGCTGTTGTCCTAATTTTTCTTTTGTTGCAGCATCCAAAATCCCGTTTCTAACCATTTGATCTAAGACCGTATTTCTTCTTAATCGTACTTTTTCTGATCGACGTAATGGATTGTAAAGTGACGGGTTTTTAAGCATTCCGACAAACATGGCAGCTTCATCAATGGATAAATCTCGGGGTTCTTTTCCGAAATACACTTTAGAAGCAGAACGAATTCCAACTGCAGTATTGACAAAATCGGCTTTGTTGAGGTACATCGCAATGATTTCGTTTTTGGTATATTGACGTTCTAATTTAACCGCGATAATCCATTCTTTTACTTTTTGGATGATGCGATAGACAAAAAACTTTGAGCCTTCCCCGTGGAATAATAGCTTGGCTAATTGTTGTGTCAGTGTACTTGCTCCACCGTTAGAGCCCAACTGTAAAGCGGCACCAAACGTTCTTTTTGCGTCAATTCCGGAATGTTCATAGAAACGTTCATCTTCTGTTGCTACTAATGCTTTTACTAAGTGTGGCGGTAAATCTTCATATTTTATCGGTGTTCTGTTTTCGTTATAAAACTTTCCGATTGTAACACCGTCAGAAGAAATTACCTCAGTTGCAAGATTTGATTCGGGATTTTCTAAATCTTCAAAAGAAGGCATGCTTCCAAAAAACCCGAACGATGCCAAGGTGAAAAATAAGATGAGTACTCCAAATCCATATAGAAACAACTTCCAAAATTGCTTTTTGTAGTAGTTGATGTCTTTGACTGAAGAATTATTTTTTTGTGCCATAATTTTTATTCTGTAGATTCTATTCTGAAACCAACATCTGAAATGCCAGAAAGCGCAGTGACACCTTCAATTTTTCCAGTTTGTCTGGTTGCTTGTTTGATGTGAATTTTATAAATTCCTTTTTGAGTAAAATTTTGTTTTTCTTTATAAAACAGCTTACTTTCTTTAATATCCGAAAACCCTTCTCCAAGAAGTCTGCCATCCGGATCTGTCATTTGGTACTCTAAGGTGTCCACTTTAACTTTATGATTGGGCTGTTCTAATGAAACAATTAAAAATAAATTATTGAATGGATAAGCATCATTGTCTCTAACATTTACATACATATTAAATGACTTTTTTGGATCCAATTTAGGCAATTCAAAAGTCACAATACTGTCTTTATGCCATGCATTTCCAACAGATTTATATTGATCAAAAACTCTTTTTTTATCGCAGGAAACAACTAAGAGCAGCACTAAAATAAAAAGGATGCTATTCTTTATTCTCATTCTTTTTTATAATTATAGGTTTTTTATCTTGTGGTTTTGGTTTGTTATTTTGTTTTGGATTTTTTCCTTGACCTTGACCTTGATTTGGATTTTGTCCAAGGTTTTGGTTCGGATTCTGAGCTTGATTTTGGTTTAAATTCTGATTCTGATTTGCATTAGAAATTTTGGTTTTAGTCTTGTTTCTGTTCTTGCTTTTGCTCTTTTTAGGTTGGTCAAAACGCGTTAAACTTTCTTGTCCCATTGCATTGTTAAAATCTTTTTCAGGTTCGGCAACTGTTTCAATTGCGAAGTCTTCAAGAGAACTTACTTTTTGATTTTGCTTGTTCTCTGCCATTATTTCCTTAACCTGCTCAATATTCAGCACATGCCAATTTGCAAAATTATCAGTGTAAGCGAACCACATTAAGCCTTTAAAAATATCTTGCTTTTGGCAAATTGCGTCGCCTTTTTCTGTTTTTAATTTGGTTTCAAAATCTGGAAAGCCTTTTAATGCATCCATGTAAGTATCCAATTCATAGTTCAGACAACACTTTAATTTTCCGCATTGTCCCGCTAATTTTTGTGGATTTAATGACAATTGTTGGTACCGCGCCGCCGAAGTATTGACACTTCTGAAATCCGTTAGCCAAGTCGAACAGCACAATTCGCGTCCACAGGATCCAATTCCGCCAAGACGCGCTGCTTCCTGACGTAATCCAACCTGTTTCATTTCGATTCTTGTATTAAATACACGAGAATAATCCTTGATTAAAAGCCGGAAATCTACTCGGTCGTTAGCAGTATAATAGAAAGTTACTTTAGAGCCATCACCTTGATATTCGATATCAGAAATTTTCATTTCTAACTTGTGAGTAATTGCCAATTCACGAGCTTTTACCTTCATTGGTTCTTCTTTATCGCGGGATTCACTCCAAATGTCAATGTCTTTTTGAGAAGCTTTTCGGTAAATTTTAGCAACATCGGGACTAGTATGATTAACCCCTTTTTTCTTCATTTGAATTTTAACCAATTCTCCAGTCAGCGTAACAATTCCCACATCATGGCCAGGTGAAGCTTCGGTAGCAACAATGTCTCCAATGCTTAATGTCAACTTTTCTGTGTTTCGGAAAAACTCTTTTCTTCCGTTTTTGAAACGTATTTCAACGCAGTCAAAAGGAGTTTCACCATTAGGTAAACTCATGTTCGCTAACCAATCAAAAACGGTTAATTTGTTGCAGCTATCGGTGCCGCAAGTTCCATTATTTTTGCATCCTTTTGGTGCACCACCATCAGATGTAGAACAACTTTGACAAGCCATAATTATATATAGAGTGTTGCGAGAAGCAACTTATAATTCATAAAACGATTAAAATGTAAAGATAGTATATTGTTGGCTTAACTTTGGAAAGAATTTTTGAGAAAACACACGTGTTAATTTAACTCGACAGAATAGTTTAACATGTTTCTGTTGGGTTTTTGCAATTCTTTTTTGGATATGAAGATGTTTTTAAACAAAATAGAATCCCAACGATTTCTTTTTTTCCAAGATGAAAAAGATTCTTCTCTCCAGTTAAAATCATTTTTCCAGTGATACTTTGGAGAAACATAACAATACGTATATGGTAATAAATAGGAACTGTTATTTTCGGTTTTTACAACAAGAGACTTACTTTCCTCTCTTGAAATTGTTTTTGGAAATAGTAAAGTGATACCTCTTTTAGCAGATTCATTTTTTAAGAAAGACGAGATTTCAACATAATCATTTTCAATAGCTTTAAGACTGAAATTATTATAAGTAGTTTCCCCTATTTTGTCAATTGGACGCAGTTGAATAATGTCGATAGCATAATCGCCATACACATTGAAAAAGTCTTTCAGTTGGTGAAAATTATCTTCGTTAAAAGTGTAATTGATGCGCAATTTTAGTTTTGAATTTTGCTTTTTTTGGATGGTAATGCTCTGTAAAACTTCATGAAATTTTTCATAAACACCTTTATCCATTAAATCTTCATAAGTTTTTTTTGTTACGCCGTGCATAGAAAGGATAAATTCATCCAAACCAGCTTTCGTAAAATTGGATATGTCTTTTTGATCCAGCAAATTACCGTTTGTTACCATGCTGATATACGGAACTTTGTGATTTTTAGCAATTTCAATAAGTTTTACATTGTGCTTAAAAAGCGTTGGCTCCGCGCCGCATCCAATTTGTAACTTGAGTGCATTTTTAAAGTTAACTTTAGCTAAATCTTCCAAATCTTTTTCTTGAAAAATTCCTTTCATATTTTTACGAACGTATTCTTCATCAGTGAAATAACACATTTTACAACGAAAATTACATGCTAAAACGGGATCAAATTGTATTGCTAAATATCGTTTGTCTAAAACACTCAATATCCAAAGACCAAAGAACTTAATGCGATGACTTTTGATAAAGTTATTAAATTTTAAAATTTTATAAATATCCATGCTTTTTACTCTAAAATCTTAAATAATTTGTCCGATAAACGAATCCGGAAAGGTAAAGGTAGGGTTACTTTATCAAAAATAGAAGCATGGTTGCTAACTTTTCCGTTAACCATCATTTGGTCAATAACAATTTCTTGATTTCCAGTCGTTGGTCCCAGTATTATAATCTTGTCTCCAACATTTAATTCGCCATTTTCGATACTGAAAAGCCCAACCTGTGCTTTAACATAAAAATGTTCCACTTTACCAATGAGTACTTTTTTGTCCCGACGGTTCGGGATTATTTTCTTACGGATGTCTCTCGTTTTTTCGGCTGCAGCCAATGATTTATCTGAAAGTTCACCCGAATGCTTGAACAACAATTTATCTGATTTTCCTTTTCTGAAAATCATATTACCATTTTTCACTCCGCGACGCAATTGCACTTGATCAACCAATGACATGTGAATTATTTCTTGACATTCAGCAGAACAACAGTTTTCCATTGCGGCTTTGCATTGGTCACATTGAATAAATAATAAATGGCAACCTTCATTTTCGCAATTCGTGTGATTGTCACAAGGTTTGCCACATTGATGGCATTGCGAAATGATATCGTCCGTAATTCTTTCGCCCAACCGATGGTCAAAAACGAAATTTTTACCAATGAATTTGCTTTCAAGATTTTCTTCTTTTAATTGTTTGGCATAATTGATAATTCCTCCTTCCAATTGGAAAACATTTTTAAAGCCTTGATGCTTGAAATAGGCCGAAGCTTTTTCGCAACGGATTCCACCAGTGCAGTACATCACCAGGTTTTTGTCTTCTTTAAAATCTTTTAATTGCTCATTGATGATGGGCAAACTTTCCCTAAAAGTTTCCACATCTGGAGTTATGGCGCCTTTAAAATGACCAATTTCACTTTCGTAATGATTTCTAAAATCGACTACAATGGTATCTGGGTCTTCTAAGATTTGGTTGAATTCGTTGGCTTTTAAGTGCACTCCAATATTAGTAACATCAAAGGTTTCATCGTCTAAACCGTCAGCGACAATTTTGTCCCGAACTTTTATAGTCAATTTTAAAAACGAATGATCATCGTGATCTACCGCAACATTAAGTCGGATGTTTTTCATGAAATCATACACTTCTAGCGTTTCGCGAAAGGCTTCGAAATTTTCTGCTGGAACCGACATTTGTGCATTTATTCCTTCTTTTGCAACATACGTTCGGCCAAGAGCATCAAGTTTGTTCCATTGAATAAATAAATCATCGCGAAATTGTTTTGGATTTTCAATTTTGGCATACGCGTAGAAAGACAACGTAAGTCGTTGTTTGCCGGCTTGGTCAATAAGTTCGGCTCTTTCTTCTGCGCTTAAGGTGTTATACAGTTGCATGCTATAAACGTTTAAGGTTAGAAATAGGTATGAATTCTAAATGGAAGAATTCGAGGCAAATCTAAAAAAAATTAACCGCAAATTCGCAAATTATTTTTTGATATTAATTTGCGAATTTGCGGTAAAATAGTTCCCAATTTCCCTTAAAAACTGAGCAAATTAAGGTTAGGCGTCTTTGAAGTTTTCAGTATTCATAACAGCAAAAACGCAATTTTTTCTCAAAGTAAGTTGCGGTTTAAAAAAATAAACCATTTTGAGCGTACGTTTTATTATGTTTTTGACTTAAGTTTTTAACTACCTTACTGTTTTGTAAATGTGTTATAGCTTTAAAGAAAGAAACAACACTAATTTATAATGGTGCAAATGTTGTTCGTGCAGCCAATATTTGAAGGTGGACCAACAAGTAAACAGTCAGAAACTGCATTGGTTTTAATATTATAAGCATTATCCATTGCATAATATTCATCAACCATAGTTTGTAAAGCTGCAAGATCTACATTTGAAGAAAAAACCAAATATTCTCTTGGTCCGCCACAAGGTTTTGCTCCAAAAGCAATATAATTGCAATTTGAATTTTCTCCACAAGAAAAAGAGTTTATGTAACTTACTATTTCTTGTTTTTTGTTGTCCAACATGTCTTGAGTAGTTCCAGTATTGTTGTCATCATCACACTGCATGCTTAGGAACAGAAAAGCGCATGCTATTAAAAGAAGTTTTGTTTTCATGGTTATAGTTTTTACAATGGATACTAATTTATTGAAAAGGTTGCAAAAAAAATCCTTTAAACAGATTGAATAAAGGATTTTGATACATACAATTTTTTGATTAACAGAATTCCGAGTAAGCGTCTTTCAAATTTTCTGATATCATTTCAGCAGGACGACCTTCAATGTGATGACGTTCTAACATGTGTACTAATTCGCCATTTTTAAACAATGCCATGCATGGCGATGATGGAGGGAAAGGAAACATGTGCTGACGCACTGCATCAACAGCATCTTTGTCAACACCAGCAAAAACGGTTACTAAATGATCTGGTTTTCTTGCTCCGTCTAAACTCATTTTTGCTCCCGGACGAGCGTTTCTTGCCGCGCAACCACAAACTGAATTTACAACAACTAGCGTTGTTCCGTCTGCTTTGATAGCATTTTCTACATCTTCTGCATTATATAAATCTTGGAAACCAGCTTCTGAAAGTTCAGCACGCATTGGTAACACCATTTCTTCTGGATACATAATTATTTATGAGTTACAATATTAGATATATGATTTTAGATTTAAAAATCTAGTGCAAAGGTAATCAGAAATTCAAACTTTTATTTTAAAGAAATCATAAAGATTTTTTATGCTTTGATTCGAAATTTTAACCATAATTATTTTGATGTATTTCTTTCCTTTAAAATTGCTTCGACATCACGCAATGAAAACCCTTTAACTTGCAGCAAAAGCAAATAGTGGTACATCAAATCAGCAGCTTCATTTAGGAACAAATCGGCGTTGTTATCTTTGGCTTCAATTACTAATTCTACAGCTTCTTCACCCACTTTTTGTGCGACTTTATTAATGCCTTTTTGAACCAATGAAACCGTGTACGAACTAGAATCGTTGCTTTCGATTCGATTTTTTAGCGTGTTTTCTAATTGATACAAGAAAGTAGTTTCGTTATTTTTTCCAAAGCACGAAGTCGTTCCATTGTGGCACGTTGCACCATTTGGCCTGACCATAATCAAAATAGTATCTTCATCGCAATCTTCATAAACAGAAATTACTTCTAAAAAATTTCCAGAAGTTTCGCCTTTTGTCCACAGTCGATTTTTGCTTCTGCTAAAAAAAGTTACTCGCTTTTCGGATTTTGTTTTTTCATACGCTTCTTCATTCATATAACCCAACATTAACACTTGCAAGGTTTGAAAATCTTGAATGATTACTGGAATTAATCCGTTAGATTTTGTATAATTTATTGACATCGTACTGGAATTTTTTGAGTTTGTAAATAAGTTTTGAGTTCCGAAATGGATACTTCATTATAGTGAAAAATGGATGCTGCTAATCCAGCGCTGGCATCAGTTTTAGAGAATAATTTAGCAAAATCGTCCACACTTCCTGCGCCACCAGATGCAATGACTGGAATTGAAATGGCTTTGCTAATTTGGTCGGTGATTGCCAACGAAAATCCTTTTTTCTCTCCATCGTTATTCATGGAAGTCAATAGAATTTCGCCTGCTCCTAATTCTGTAACTTTTTTTGCCCAATCAATGGCTTTCCATTTGGTTTTTTCGGTTCCGCCATTGACGAAAACATACCAATCATTATCAATATTTTTCACGTCAATGGCAACGACTACGAATTGACTTCCGAATTCATTCGCCAAATCAGTAATTAAGGCTGGATTTTTTACGGCTGCCGAATTAATACTGACTTTATCAGCACCATTTTGAACCATAATTTTAGCATCAGCAACCGAATTAATCCCGCCTCCGACCGTAAACGGAATATTTATTTTATGTGCAATTTGATTGACTAAATCGGCTAATGTTTTTCTATTTTCTAATGTTGCAGTAATATCCAAAAACACCAATTCATCTGCGCCATTTTCAGAATAAAAATGCGCTAATTCGAGTGGATTTCCGGCATCTTTCAATCCTTCAAATTGAATGCCTTTTACCACGCGACCGTTTTTAATATCCAAACACGGAATGATTCGTTTCTTTAACATAATTTCATCAATTGGTTTAAATCTATAGTGTTTTCATAAATGGCTTTTCCAATAATGGCGCCTTCGCAACCAAGTTCTTTCAGTTTGAAAACATCATCAATAGTCGTAATTCCTCCGCTTGCGATGAGTTTTACTTGCAATGATTTTAAAATTTCTTCATACAATTCTAGTGATGGACCGCTGAGCATTCCGTCTTTTTCAATATCGGTTGAAATTACGTATTGAATTCCCTTTTTTTCATATTCTAAAATGTAATCTACCACATCCGTTTCAGAAGTTTCTAACCAACCTTGTGTAGCAATTTTTCTATTCAAAGCATCGGCACCAAGAATGATTTTATCGGCACCAAATTTTTGTAACCATTCTAAAAACAGTTTCGGGTTTTTATAGGCAATACTTCCGCCTGTTATTTGATTTGCTCCATTTTCAAAAGCGATTTCCAAGTCTTTATTTTGTTTTAATCCGCCACCAAAATCGATTTTTAAATTGGTTTTTGAAGCAATTTCATACAATACTTTATGGTTGATAATCGTGCTAGATTTTGCGCCATCCAAATCAACTAAATGCAAATATTGAACGCCATTATCTTCAAAATACTTAGCGACTTCTAACGGATTGTTGTTGTATATTTTTTGCGTAGCATAATTGCCTTTGGTCAATCGCACACATTTTCCGTCGATGATATCTATTGCTGGAATGATTCTCATAATTTTATTTTTTTGCCACGGATTGCACTGATTATTACAGATCTTCCACAGATTTTATTTTTGGTTACAAATCTTTTACAATTAATAGTTCATAGTGTCACACTGATCTCGTCGAAGTGCTCGCGAAAAAAAGGTCTTCGACAAGCTCAGACTGACACTTTAGTTCTAGTTAATTTTATTTACATTTTTAAAAAATTTAATAATAATTGTTCTCCAATTTTAGATGATTTTTCTGGATGAAATTGCGTTGCATAGAAATTATCTTTTTGCATTGAAGCACTAAACGGATTGATATAATCGCAAATAGAAGTGGTATTTGCCCCAATTTCTGCATAATAACCATGTACAAAATAAAAGTCCTCTTCAGATGAAATGCCATTGAATAATTTTGATTTTGTATTGTTCAAATTATTCCAGCCCATGTGTGGCACTTTTTCTTTGGCTTCAAATTTTTTAACATTCACATCGAAAATTCCCAGACATTCTGTGTTTCCTTCTTCCGAAAAATTGCACATCAATTGT
>Ga0105047_10007097_pt1 | contig 18943 bp, 12 predicted proteins | sample MAT04_FD_78384 | JGI IMG/M metagenome (GOLD analysis project Ga0105047, IMG submission 78384) | Freshwater microbial communities from Lake Fryxell liftoff mats and glacier meltwater in Antarctica - MAT-04 (megahit assembly) | ecosystem: Environmental > Aquatic > Freshwater > Ice > Liftoff... | reverse complement strand
CCTCGAGATCGGTGGTGGCCTTGGCGTCAGCGACGGCCTTGTCGTACAGGCGATCGGCACGTTCTTTCAATGTTTGGCGGACGAACTCGCCATCCACAGGCACCAAACGGCCATGGACCTCGACGAGACCGTCGAGGGTGTCAGCCAGGCGCAGCTCGTTCGATGACGGGTCGGTTGCCGGGTCGTGACCACCGTCGTCGTCGAACTGGCGCACGATGTGCTCCACATACGCCTTCCACGGCGCAAAGTTCATGGCTTCGGCGTCTTCGATCAACGCCCACGCCACGAACGCGATGCGTTCCGCGATCCTCGAGTTGCAGGCCCGGGCCAACACCTCGGCATGGTCCATCGAGATCCGCCCCGCCACCACCGCCTCGACCACGTCCGGTAGCCACCGCCGCAACGTGCGAGCCGTGTTCACCCGCCGCGACGCCGACACCCCCGACACCCGACACGCGTGCCGCAACCACGCCTTCGTCTTCAACCCCGCCACCAGATCCGACGCCGACCGAGCCTCGATCTCCCCCAACAACCTCGCCTCGGCCGCATCCACCAGACGCCGCGCCGCCTCCAACTCGGTGACCTGGGCCAACAACTCGCCGTTCGACGTCACGGCCAACACCGTCTCGGTCACGAGCTTCAGGCCATCCAAAGGGACCGGAGCAAGCGGCGCATCGATCACAGAAGCGAACATATGTTCGATGCTAGCCCTCGCTAGATGGCACCACAACTCGTTACAGCTACTCTCACGCACGGTGGTGCGCACGGCTACCTTGGGTGGTGCACCGGAAGCCGATGGGCGGCGGTGACGTCCACGATCGGCCCGCGACCCGCCACTACCCTCCGCCGCATGGACGAACCGGGGGCCTCTACCGAACGCGAACTGACCGAGCCGGTGGCGTTGTGCACGCCCCGTGGGCGTCTCGATCCCGACGCGGTTGGCTGGGCTCGGCAACCGATCATCGACTGCAACATCCCTGGTCCGTCGGGTCGCCGCAAGCGCTGGGACTTCTGGAACGTGGTCGGCCCGGGCTTCGCCATGAACCTCACCTACGCCGACGTCGACTACCTCGGGATGGCCGACGTCTGGTTCCACGACTTCGCCTCCGGCGAGACGGCGACGTGCACGGTGCCCGTCCCACTCGGTCGCGACTTCGAGCTCCAGCCCCGCGCCGGCGAGGGTGGCGTCACCTACCACGGGCCGACGCTCCTGGTGCGCTTCGAGGACGATGCCGACGGCACCCGGTTGCGGGCCGCCTTCGACACGCCGGCCGGGCCGTTGGTGGCCGATGTCGTCGTCGACCGCCCCGTCGGACACGAGTCGTTGACCGTCGTGATCCCTTGGTCGGAGCGTCGGTTCCAGTGCACCACCAAGGACGTGTCGCGTCCCGCCACCGGTTCGGTTTCCTGGGGCGATCGCTCGTATGCCCTCGACGACGACGGGCGCTCCTGGGGTTGCCTCGACTTCGGACGCGGCAAGTGGCCCTACCGGATGCGGTGGAACTGGGGCGCGGGTGCCGGCGTGGTCGATGGCCGGCGCATCGGGATCCAGGTGGGCGGGAAGTGGACCGCGGGCACGGGCATGACCGAGAACGCCCTCGTGGTCGACGGGCGGCTGTCGAAGATCTCCGAGGAGCTGGTCTGGGAGTACGACACCTCGGACTGGCTGGCGCCGTGGCACATCCGCACGCCGGACTCCGACCGCGTCGACCTCACCTTCACGCCCGTCTACGACAAGGTCAGCCGCCTGCAGGCCGGCGTGGCCGCCAACGCCGTCGACCAGTGCTTCGGCACCTGGGCCGGCACCATCCGACCTGACGAGGGCGGGGTGCTCGAGGTGTCGGACATCTTCGGTTGGGCCGAAGAGGCGTCCTGGCGCTGGTAGCAGCCGGCCCTCACCGGCCGCGGGGTTGCCGCGACACCGCCCGGGCGCCGTCGTGGACGCGATCGCAGGATGTGGGCGCGCGACGGCGCCGGGCAGGAGGTGCGGTGCCGGGTCCTCGACGCCCACCGGTTCGACCGGTTCCGCGGCCGGTCGGGCGACCCCCGCGAGCAGCGTCTCGTGGCCCTGGCCCCCGAGAACCTGCAGCCCACGGACCCGGACGCCCTCGACCGCGGCAGGGTCCTGTGGAAGCTGCCGGGCGTCGTCGACGGACTGGCCGACCTGCCCCGGCACCGCTACTGCGGCAAGGGGGGCCACGCCCGGAACTGCCCGACGGTGATCCTGACCATCTGCCTGACCGAGGGCACGCCCGAGGCGGGAGAGCGACGCGTGCTTCCCGGCTCGCACCGCGGCGGCGTCCCGTTCCTCGACGGCCGGGCGGCCTCGGCGCCCGAAGGCGGAGGCCTCGCCGTCTCGGCCGGTGACGTCTCGCTGCACGACTCGGACGTGATGCACGCCTCGCGGCCGTCGACGTCCCCGGACGGACCCCACCGGATCAGCGCCCTTCTGCCTTCGCCCCCGGCCGCCGGACACCATCGGGGTGGCCACCACCACCACAACGACGTGCTGCTGGGCAACCCCGACGGCCAGGTCGACCACCTGGCTGATCGACCCGGCCCGTGAGGGACGAGGTCGGAGGAGCGGCGAGACTCTCCGGGTGACCACCGTCCCGCCACCGACCGACCTCCCGGTGGAGGCGGTGGTCGACGACGTGCGCCGGGCATTGGCCGAACACGGCCACGCCGTGCTCCAGGCGCCCCCGGGTGCAGGCAAGACCACGATCGTGCCGCTCCGCCTGCTCCGCGAGCCCTGGTTGGCCGGCAGTCGCATCGTCGTGCTCGAGCCGCGTCGGCTGGCGGCCCGGGCGGCGGCCCGACGCATGGCCGACCTCCTCGGGGAAGACGTCGGGGCCACGGTCGGCTTCCGCACCCGTGACGAGCGCAAGATCGGGCGCGCCACCCGGATCGAGGTCGTGACCGAGGGCATCCTCACACGGCTGCTCCAGCACGACGCCGCGCTGCCCGGGATCGGCCTGGTCGTGTTCGACGAGATCCACGAGCGCAACCTCCAGGCCGATCTGGCCCTGGCCCTCACGCTCGACGCGCGCGAGGTGCTGCGACCCGACCTCCGGGTGCTGGCCATGTCGGCCACGCTCGACACCGGCCGGGTGGCCGCCCTGCTCGGCGGCGACGGTGCGCCTGCGCCGGCCGTCAGCAGCGCTGGCCGGGCCCATCCCGTCGACGTCCGCTGGCGCCCGCTCGGTCCCCGCGACCGGCTGGCCGAGGGCACGGCGGCGGCCGTCGGTCGCGCCCTGGCCGAGGAGCAGGGCGAGGTGCTCGTGTTCCTGCCCGGCGCCGCCGACATCCGCCGGGTGGCCGGGTTGCTGGCTCGGTCGGTACCGGCCGACACCGATGTGCGTCCGTTGTTCGGCGCGCTGTCCCCGGCCGACCAGGACGCCGCCCTGGCTCCGTCGCCTCCGGGGCGACGCCGCGTGGTGTTGGCCACCGACATCGCCGAGACCAGCCTGACCGTGGCCGGCGTCCGGGTCGTGGTCGACAGCGGGCAGGTGCGAAGCCCCCGCTTCGATCCCCGCAGCGGCATGACGCGGCTGCACACCACGGCGTGCTCCCGCGCCTCCGGCGACCAGCGCGCCGGGCGAGCGGGCCGGACCGGCCCGGGCGTGGCCTACCGGCTGTGGTCCGAGGCTGAGCACGCCGCCCGGCGCGCCTTCGCCCCGCCCGAGATCACCTCGGTCGACCTGGCCGGCCTCGCCCTCGAGTTGGCCGTGTGGGGTGCAGTCGCCGATGACCTCGCCTTCCTCGATTCACCGCCACCCCGGGCGCTGGCCGATGCTCGGGCGCTGCTGGGCGAGCTCGGCGCCCTCGACGACGCCGGCCGGGTCACGGCGCTCGGCCGAACCATGGCCGAGCTTCCCGTGCACCCTCGGCTGGCGCGCATGGTGGCGGCCGCGTCGTCGACCGGCCACGGCCCCGTGGCGTGCGTGCTGGCCGCGTTGCTCGAGGAGCGCGACGTGCTGCGCGGCAGACCGGACGACCTTCCGTGCGACGTCGTTGACCGCGTGCGTTTGATCGTCGACGGCGGGGCCGACCACGTCGCCGCTGACCGTGCCGCGCTGGCGCTCGTCCGCCGCCGCGCCGACGAGTTGGCCCGGCGGGTCGGGACGGCCGGCCGGCACGCAGCCAGCGACGACCTGTCGTCGTGTGGCGCCGTGCTGGCGCTGGCCTATCCGGACCGGCTGGCCCAGGCCCGGGGTGGCGGGCGGTTCCGGCTCCGGCACGGCTCAGGTGCGTGGGTTCCCACGGGGGATGCGCTCACGGGCGAGGCCTTCCTGGTGGTGGCCGAACTGGGCGACGGGCTGCGGGCCGGGGCGGGGGCACGCGGCGCCGGCGATCGAGGTGCCGACCTGCGCGTGCGGCTGGCCGCCGCACTCGACGAGGCCGAGCTGGACGTGGTGGCAGGAGACGCCGTGGTGACGTCGAACGTGCTGGTGTGGGACGACGCCCGCGACGACCTGCGCCAGCGAGAGGAGCGACGCCTCGGGGCGCTGGTGTTGGCGTCCACCGACGGCCGCCCGGCGGTGGGTGCGGCCACCACCGGCGCCCTGATCGAACGGGTCCGCTCGACCTCGCTGGCCATGCTGCGATGGACCGACGGCGCCCGAGCGCTACAGGCGCGGGCCGGGTTCGTCGGCCGGGTGTCGGGGGACGACTGGCCGGACGTGTCCGACGAGGGGTTGCTGGTCTCGCTCGACGAGTGGCTGGCACCGATGCTGCTGCGGGCCACCCGGCGAGCCGACATCGAGGGCCTGGACCTGGCTCGGGTGCTTCGGGATCGACTCGGGCACCACCGTGTGGCCGACCTCGATCGACGCGTCCCGACCTCGATCGTGCTGGCCAACGGTCGCCGCCTGGCCGTCGACTACGCCGGCGAGGCACCGGCGATCTCGGCCCGGGCGCAAGACCTGTTCGGCACCTCGGTCCACCCCACCGTGGCCGACGGCCGGGTGCCGATCGTCGTCCACCTGCTGTCACCTGCAGGGCGACCGGTTCAGGTGACCGCCGACCTCCCCGGGTTCTGGGCCGGCTCGTGGCGAGAGGTGCGCAAGGAGATGGCCGGTCGGTACCCCAAGCACGACTGGCCGATCGACCCGGCCACGGCCACGCCGCGCCGACGCCCGCCCCGCCGCTGAAGGACGGCGCGGAGCTGCGGCGTCCCTCAGGTGTCGATCGACGGCGTCAGGGTGATGCGGATCGACTTGGACGTGGGGGTGTTGCTCTTGTCGGCCACGCTCGAGACCGGCACCAGAGCGTTGGCCTCGGGGAAGTACATGGCCGCGCTGCGCTTGGCGATCGCATACGGCACCACCTGAACTCGGGTCATCGTGCGCTCGTGGTTCTCGAAATGACTGGTGACGTCGACGTGTTGGCCTGAAGTGAAGCCCGCGGCGGCGACGTCATCGTGGTTCACGAAGATGACGCGTCGTCCGCCGAAGACGCCGCGGTACCGGTCGTCGAGCCCGTAGACCGTGGTGTTGAACTGATCGTGGCTGCGGATCGTGGTGAGGAGGTACTCACCGGCCTGAAGTCTGTGGGTCGGTATCGGTGTCACCGCGAAGTTCGCCCGGTCGGTCGCCGTCTTGAACTCACGATGGCGTGCGGCGTTCGGAAGGGAGAACACGTCGCTCGTGATGCGTTTGTTGAAGTCCTCGAAACCGTTCACCACGCGCGAGATGTGATCACGGATCTGGTCGTAGTCGTCGGCGAGTGCCGACCATTGCACCGTCGCCGTGTCGCCGAGGACCGCAGTCGCCATCGCGGCGACGATCGCCGGCTCACTGCGCAGGTCGGGACTCGCAGGCTCGAGCGACCCGCGCGACGACGAGATCACGCTCAGCGAATCTTCGACGGTCACGAACTGCTCGCCCGAGCGTTGACGGTCGATCTCCGATCGGCCGAGGCACGGCAGGATCAACGCCTGGCGACCGGTCACGAGGTGGCCACGGTTGAGCTTCGTCGAGATCTGCACCGTCAACTCGCAGCGGGTCATGGCGACTGCGGTGTACGCGGTGTCGGGCGCGGCGGCGAGGAGGTTGCCCCCCAGCGCGACCAGCACCTTCACGTCGCCGTCGTACATCGCGGTGATCGAGTCGACGCTGTCGAGGCCGTCGTGGCGTGGGGGATCGAAGGCGAACTCGCGGCCGAGAGCATCGAGGAAGCCGCCGTCCACCTTCTCCCAGATGCCCATCGTGCGGTCGCCTTGCACGTTCGAGTGGCCGCGGACGCAGCACGCTCCGGCTCCCGGCCGCCCGATGTGACCACCGAGCAGGAGGAGGTTGATCACCGCCGACACGTTGTCGACGCCGTTGCGGTGTTGGGTGAGGCCCATCGCCCAGCAGGCGATCATGCGCCGCGCGTTTGCGGCGATGCGGCCGGCGGTGCGGATCTGGTCGAGCTCCAGCCCGCTGGCCTCGATGATCTCGTCCCACGGGGTGCCGCGAAGGTCTTCGGCGAAGGCCTCGAAGCCGCTCGTGTGCTGATCGATGAACGCCTGGTCGAGCACCTTGCCGGAGCGCCGTTCTTCTTCCTCGAGGACCGCCTTCATGATCCCCTTGATGGCAGCGACGTCGCCGTTGACCCGCACGGGAAGGTGCAGGTCGGAGAGGGCCGCGCCCTTGCCGAGGAGCTCGGCCGGGAAGGTGATCAGGTGCTTCGCCTCTTGGGGGTTCGGGTTACGCACGCGCATCAGACCGGTCTCGGGCATCGGGTTGATCGTCACGATGGTCGCCCCGTTGCGCTTGGCGCGCTCGAGCGCGGTCAACATGCGGGGATGGTTCGTGCCGGGGTTCTGGCCGATGAGGAAGATGGTGTCCGCCTCGTCGAAGTCGCTGAAGACGACCGTGGACTTACCGACGCCGATGCTCTGCGCCATGGCCGCGCCCGAGGATTCGTGACACATGTTCGAGCAATCGGGGAGGTTGTTGGTCCCGAAGCTGCGCGCCAACAACTGGTAGAGGAAGGCCGCTTCGTTGCTGGTGCGCCCCGACGTGTAGAAGGTGGCCTGATCAGGCGAGTCGAGCCCGTGCAGCTCATCAGCGATCAACGAGAAGGCCTCGTCCCAGCCGATGGGCTCGTAGTGGTCGCGGCCCGCACGTCGCACCACGGGTTCGGTGAGACGGCCCTGGTCGTTGAGCCACTTGTCCGACCGTCGAGCCAACTCGTCGATGGCGTGCTCGGCGAAGAACGCTGCGGTCACCCGCTTCGTCGTCGCTTCCGACGAGATGGCCTTGGCGCCGTTCTCGCAGAACTCGGCGATGTGGCGCTCGCCGTCGGGGCTCGGCCACGCGCAACTCTGGCAGTCGAAGCCATCCTTCTTGTTGACGTCGAGGTACATCGACACCATGCGCCGCACGCCCATCTCCCGGACGCCGAATCGCACCGTCTGGGCGACAGCAGGTAGCCCGGCCGCAGCCATCTCGCGCCGCCCGATGCGCGCCTCGCTGGTTTCGATCGGCACTTCGGCGTTGCGGACGCCGGCGAGCTCTGGGGCTTCGAGCGAGGCAAGGTCGACCGGCACGCGCACGGCAGGTCTCGGACGCGCATCCCCCTCGCTCTGTGGAGCGCCGGATCGATCTGCCTCGCTGTCGCCGCTGGCCACGATGGCAGGTACCCCAATCAGTCCAGGCCAACCGCACTCGTCGGCAACGGAGAACCCGAGCAACCGTACCGGTGTGCTCGTCGCCCGTCGATCTTCAGCGAGCGAAGCGGTGTCGCAGCCAGTTCTCGGCGTCGGTCACCGCCGCGGTCGAGATCGACGAGTCCGCGCCGACGATGTCGAAGCCGTGCGGTGCGCCGCCGTACACGCGCACATCGGTGAGCACGCCGGCGTGCATCAGCCGGGAGGCGTAGGCCAGGTCTTCATCGACGAACCGATCGGCGCTGCCCACGATCACCATCGTCGGCGGCAGTCCGGCCAGGTCCGAGGCTCGTGCCGGTGCCGCGTAGGCCGTGACCTCATCGGGGTGGTCGCCCAGGTAGGCGCGCCACGCGTACTCGTTGGCGATCTGGGGCCAGACGGGGGTCGTCCACGTGCTCGAGGGGGTCTGCTGTCGGTCGTCGAGCATCGGATAGACGAGCAGTTGTCCAGCGAGTGACAGGCCGCGGTCGCGGGCGGCGAGGGCGAGACCGGCGGCGATCCCGCCGCCGGCGCTGGCGCCGGCGACCACGATGCGTTCGGCGTCGACACCGAGATCCTCGGCGGAGTCGATCAGCCATTCGAGTGCGTGCCGCGCATCGTCGTGGGCCGCCGGGAAGGGGTGTTCGGGCGCCAGTCGATAGTCGACCGACATGGCGAAGCAGCCGAGCTTGGCGGACCAGGACTGCATGCGGGCGCCGCCCATCACACGGGCGCCGATCACATAGCCGCCACCGTGGAGCCAGAGAAGGGCTGGATGGGGGCCCGGCGTCGTCGGGGTGAACGTCTCGGCCTCCACGCCGGTGTCGGCGTGGACGACGACGCGTCCGACGTCGACCTCGGCGATGGTTGTGGGCAGTGGGCTGGCTGCATCCATCCCGGCGCGCATCTCGGCCAGATCGAAGTCCTCGGTCCCGACGCCATCGCCGGTGTCGACGTCGGCCAGCGCGGCGAAGTCTGGGTCGAGCGGCGGCAGGAACGCCTCGACGTCCTCCTCGGCCATCAGCTCGCGGCCAGCCGATCGAAGCAGCAGTTCCATCCGACCAGCCTCATGATGGATCCACCCGGTTGCTCGATGACGGCGTTCGTCCCGTGGCGCGATGTCGGGCCAGGAAGGCGATCCCGAGGCCGAGGGTGATGACGACGGGCAGCGTCCACAGCACAAGGCCACCGCTGGATTCGGTCTCGTCCGGTGCAGCCGTGGCGGCGGCCGATGCTGTCGGGACGAGGGCTGCGTCGTAGCGCGGCATCGTCACCGAGATCCCGTGCACGGTGACGTCGGTGGCGATGTTGCTGGCTTGGAGGTAGGGCGAGTCGTTGCCCGTGACCTCGAACTTCAATCGATGACCGGCTTCGAACCGGTAGGCCTGGGGCGTCAGTTGGAACCGAGCTTGCGACTCGGCGGGTGCGCCGCCGTCCTCCACGCGGTAGACGCCGCGTGCGACGAGGGCCTGCGCGGTGCCTTGCTCGTCGACGTCCCACATCCGAACGGCCAGCGGGATCCCGGCCGCGTCGGCCGAGAAGGTCACGTCCACCACCGCGCCGCCCATGAGCACGAGGTCCTCGGTCAACTCGAACTCGTAGGTCGCGGTCGTGGGGTCGGTCTCGCTGGGTCGCATGATCCGACAGCCCTTGTAGCTGTCGGGGCCGGGCAGCGTGGCCCCGCTGATCGGGTCGGTGGCGCCGCCGCCGGGCCCCTGGTCGGTCGTGGCCGTTTCCCCCTCGGTCTCGCTCGTGAACACCACCGCATCCGGGTGCAGGGCCTGCCAGTCGGGCGCCGATACGTACTCTTGGGGTGCGTCCGGGTCGAGGCAGCGGATGATGCTCGCCCCCACGTCGAACGTAGGTGCCGCGGGGGTGCGGTCCGGGCGCAGGTAGTGGTCGAGGAAGTCGTTCATCTGGACCTTGACGAGGTCCCAGTCATCCTGTCGCTCGGCGGCGTAGTCGTGGCCGATGTCGCCGAGGAACACTTTGATCGGATACGACGGGTTCGACTCGAGCACGCGGTTGCGAACCGACAGCGCCTCGAAGGCCGGGAACAGCGCGTCGGTCGTGCCCTGCACCCAGAAGATCGGCACCTCACCCTGCGGCTCGATGGTGATCGGGGACTTCAGGTCACGGTAGAGCGCGGCCCCCTGGGCGACGGCCGGATCCTCTGGTGGGAATGGGTCACCGGCGATCAGCCGCTGCGTCGAGGTGGTGATGTCGGACTCCGGATCCGAACCCGGCGGTGGCACCGACGCCGAGAACGAGGCCGCCAGCAGCAGACCGGACACCGTGCTCGCCAGCGGTACGCCGAATGGCGCCACGGGGCTGCCCGATGCCGGCGCTTCGTCCCATCCGTCGGTCACCCGACCGTTGGGCGCCAGCACCTGGAGGAGGTCGCCGTAGGTGTAGAGGGGGAGGGCAGCCGCCCAGGCCAGCGGGGTGGTGCCGTCCGGGGTGGTCCACGGCACGAGCTCGCCGTCGTTGGTGCCGTCGCAAGGGTCGGGTCCGAGGTTCACGGGCACCGCGGTGGCCCCGCAGACCGTCTGGTCGGCCAGCAGGGCGCCCATCGTGGTCGGGCCACCGCCGTAGGACCCGCCGGTGATGGCCAGGCGATCGGGATCGCTGGCGCCGCTCTGGGCCAGTGCACCCGCCAGCCACTGTGCGTCTCGCACCTCCCAGCGCTTGTCGTTCATGTGGATCCAGAACTCGTACGGCGCGCACGCCTCGCTCGGCGCGGTCACCGAGTGGCCCGGGGTGTCGGGGCCGCACGAGTCGCGCCAGCCGCGAGCCGTGTAGTTCAGGACCACATAGCCGCGTGACGCGAACCAGATGTTGTTCCAGCGGGCGTTGCTGCCCGGGCGGTCCGTCGATTCCACCGTGTCGCTCTTGCCGGTCTCCTCCCACACGGTCTTGTCGTCGGTGAAGCCGTGGGCCATGACCACGGTCGGTTGTGCGGGTGGTGCGCCACAGGGAACGGTCACGTCCACCGACAACGGCATGCCGTCGAAGCTCGGGGCGGTGCCTCGCCAGATCACGTAGTCGACGGGTTCGCTGTCGACGCTGCGCTCGACCTCGGGGACGAGCGTCGTGCCCGGCAGGTCGATCGGTGCGTTGCCCGGCTCGCAGGCCGGCGTGTCGGGGGCGTCCTGGGCCGCCACCTCGGCGGCGGACGACACGCCGAGCAGTCCGCCGCTCAGCACGGCGGCCACGAGCGCGATCCGGAAGGCGCGGTGCATCTGCTGGAGACTAGGTGAGGACCCCCCGTGGCCGACGCTTGTCCGTGGACGCCTCGTCCGTGGCCCGAACAGCCGGTCGGCCATCAGGCGAGCGGCGTCGGCGGTCGACCACTAGGTTCGCATATCCGCCGCCCTCCCGGTTGGGTCGGGCGGTCCGCCCGACTCGAGAAGAGGCACACCAATGGCCCAGAACCCCCTCGCCCAATCGCAGGATGTGGCCCGCAGCGTGCTGGTCAACGTCACCCCCGACGAGCTCGATCTCGAGACGCCGTGCGCGCAGTGGCAGGTCAGCCAACTCATCGACCACCTGGTCGGTGGCCAGCACTGGGCGCGGCAGGCGATGGCGGGCGTCGAGATGACCGAGACGGGCGAGGGCGCGTCGCAGGGAGACTTCGTGGCCACCTTCGATCAGGCGGCGCGGGACAACCTCGACGCCTTCGCTGCCGAGGGTGCGCTCGAACGGATGGTCGATCCCGGGTTCGGTGACATGCCGGCGACAGCGCTGATGGGCATGTCGGCCGTGGACACGTTCACCCATGCCTGGGACCTGGCCCGGGCCACCGGTCAGGACACCGACCTGGCGCCCGCGCTGGCTGCGGCGCTGCTCGAGCAGTCGCGCCAGTCGATCCAACCGTCCTTCCGCAGCGAAGAGGGCGCCGTCTTCGGACTCGAGCTCGAGGCCCCTGACGGTGCGTCGGCAGCCGACCAGTTGGCCGCCTTCCTCGGCCGCACCGTCTGAGCTGAGCACGAGGAGCTTCGGATCCCCCTCGTCGCCGAGTTGCGGCTAGACCACAGCCACGCACTCACGCCAACGGGGGAATCCCATGTCGATCGCCATCACCGAAGAGCACCGCGCCCTGGCCGAGACGGCCGCCGACTTCCTGCGAACCCGCGATGCCCGTGGCGCGGCGCGAGCGCTGCTCGAGTCCACCGACGAGATGATGCCTGCATGGTGGGGCGAGCTGGCCCAGCTGGGTTGGCTGGGCCTGCACCTGCCCGAGGAGTTCGGTGGGTCGGGGTACAGCCTCGAAGAGTTGGTGGTCGTGGTCGAGGAGCTGGGTGGTGCCATCGCCCCCGGTCCTTTCGTGCCCACCGTCATCGCCAGCGCCGTGCTGGACGCCACCGGCGATGATGCCATCAAGGCCGAGTACCTGCCCGGTCTGGCCGACGCTTCAGTGGCCGGTGCGGTGGCCCTGGACACCACGGTGACGATCAACGACGGTCGGGCCTCGGGCTCGGCCGGCGTCGTGCTCGGTGGTGGCTTGGCTCAGGTGCTCCTGGTGGCTGTCGGCGAGGACGTCGCCATCGTGGACGTGGGCGACGGTGTGACCATCGACGTGCCGGTGAACCTCGATCCCACTCGCCGCTCGGCTCGCGTCACCCTCGACGACGTGCCGGTCACGGTGCTCGAAGGGGCCCGGCAGACACTGGTGGATCTGGCGCGGGTCATCCTGTCTGCGGAGGCCGTGGGCATGGCCCGAGCGTGCACGGACATGGCGGCCGGCTACGCCAAGGAGCGCGTGCAGTTCGGTCGGGTGATCGGCATGTACCAGGCCGTGAAGCACCACTGCGCCAACATGGTCGTGGCCACCGAGCTCGCCACCTCGGCTGTGTGGGACGCGGCCAAGGCCGCAGCCACCGGTGGCGATCAGCTCACCTACACCGCGGCGGTGGCGGCCACGCTCGCCGCCCCCGCGGCCGACCTGTGCGCCAACCTCAGCACCCAGGTCCACGGCGGCATCGCCATCACCTGGGAGCACGACGCCCACCTCTACATGCGTCGGGCCACCACCCTGCTCACCTTCCTGCAGCCCGACGTCGCCGCCGCCGACCTCACGGCGCTCACCCGTCGGGGCATCACCCGTGGCAAGCACGTGGAGCTGCCGGCCGAAGCCGAGTCGATCCGTGACGAGGTCCGGGCCTTCGCCGACAGCATCACGGGGCTGTCCGCCGCGGAGCAGCGCACCCGCCTGATCGAGACGGGCTACGTCATGCCCCACTGGCCGGTGCCCTACGGTCGCCAGGCCGGCGCCATCGAGCAACTCGTCATCGAGCAGGAGTTCGCGGCGGCCGGCGTGGCCCGGCCGGCCTACGGCATCACGGCCTGGAACATCCTCACGCTCATCCAGTACGGCGACGAGGATCAGCTGACCCGCTGGGTGCTGCCCGCCCTCCACCAGGATGTGATCTGGTGCCAGCTCTTCAGCGAGCCCGATGCCGGCTCCGACGCGGCCGGGGTGAAGACGAAGGCCACACGGGTCGACGGCGGGTGGCTCGTCAACGGGCAGAAGGTGTGGACCTCTGGCGCCCACGTGGCCGGGATGGGGTTCGCCACGGTGCGCACGAACCCGGACGTGCCCAAGCACGATGGCATCACCACCATGGTGATCGACATGCACGCCGAGGGTGTCGACGTCCGGCCGCTGAAGATGACCTCGGGCAACTCCGAGTTCAACGAGGTGTTCTTCGACGACGTGTTCGTCCCGGACGACGACGTGGTCGGCCCGGTCGACGGCGGGTGGACCGTGGCCCGGGCCACGCTCGGCAACGAGAGCGTCAGCATCGGGGGTGGCGGGGGCGGCATGTCCATGCCCGGCGTCATGCTCGTGACGGCCCTCGACGCCCATCCCGATCGCCTGGCCGGCGGGGCCGCTCGCGTCGGCCGCTACATCGCCGACCACCAGGCCATGGACCTGTTGAACCTCCGGGCCGCCAACCGGGCCGTGTCCGGCGCCGGGCCCGGGCCCGAGGGGGCCATGACCAAGCTCGTGCTGTCCGAGCTCGGTCACGAGGCCGCGGCCATCCTCACCGAGCTCTACGGCACCGACGCCGTGTTCATGGACGGCGAAGCCGGGATCAGCAACCTGCTGGTGCTCATGCACCGAGGCCTGTCGATCGCCGGTGGTACGTCGGAGATCAAGCGCAACCAGATCGGCGAGCGCATCCTCGGCCTACCCCGTGACCCGCTGATCTCGTAGCCAGCCGGCGCGGCGATGGCCGCCGCTCCCGGGGCTCGATGGTCAGGTGGTCGGGGGAGCGGCCGTCGGTGGCGCGGCGGTCCCTCCGAAGAGTCTCGTGAACCGACGCAGGGTGATGGTGTGGGCGGTGACGAGCACGGCGCCGACGATGGCGATCAGCACCGTGCCGGCGACGTGCGGTCCGACGGCGGCGCACAGCGCGGCGACGATGGCGATGGACAGGACCCGCTCGGGCGCGACGGCGCGGACGGCCTGCCATTGCAGACCCATGAAGCCGCCGACGAAGAAGGCGATCGACGCGCCGAGGGCGAAGCGATCGGTGGCCGCGAGCGGATCGGTTGGATGGACCACTGCGTGCTTGGCGGCGACGGCGTACAGCACGATACCGAAGACGATCGGGAAGTGGCCGAACGTCAGGGCGTTGCGAGCGACTCGGCCGCGATCGAGTCCCCGGCTGGCCCGAAGGCGAGCTTCGACGACGCCGGGGATGTAGGAGAAGTAGATCCACCAGAAGGCGCAGGCCACGGAGACCGTGGCGAGCAGGCCGAGGCCGACGGTGACGTCGAGGTCGAGGCCCGAGGTGGCGACCCCGACGGCCACCAGCACCTCGCCGAGCGAGATGATGACGAAGAGCGAGTGTCGCTCGACGAAGTGCAAGGGATCGATCCGCCACGTGTTCTCGCCGGACGCGCTGCGGCGCCCGCCGACGATGGCCGAGACCACGTCGACCAGCGCGACCAGGCACCACAACGCGGTGCGAGGTCCCTCGTCGAGGAAGGCGCCGAGCAACAACAGACAGGGCGCGATGATGGCCAAAGGTGCGTACTGCACCCAGGCTCGACGTGTGGCCGGATCTCCCCACAAGCCCCGCCCTTGGATGCCGAGAGCCCAGAGGTTGACGGCCAGATAGGCGGCGGCGAACTCGCGGCCCGTCGCCCCGAAGGCGTCGGGGATGGCCACGGCCATCAACAGGGCGAGCGGGATGGCGGCCAGGATCAGGAACTGGTTGAGCGAGCGATCGGTGAGATCGATGGCGGTGCCCAGCCAGGTGAACTGGGACCACAGCCACCACACGAGCCAGGCCAACAGCAGGCCGCGTCCGAATCCGGCGGCATCGTCGGCCGACGCCAGCACGCCGGCGATCTGCGTGACAGCGAAGACGAAGACGAGGTCGAGGAAGAGCTCGAGGTTCGTGGCGTGTCGTTCGGACGTGGTGCCCGACGAATCTGGTTCGGTCATTGCCATCGTCGCTCCCTTGCCTGGCCGGGGTGGAAGGGTCAGGGGGAGCGCATGGCGTTGTTGCGGGCTTCGTGCTCGACCTCGGCCAGGCCGAGGTGCTCCATCAACGGGGGCACGTACATGCCGAAGCGGCCGCGCAGCCCCTTCTTCCGCCCGTACCAGCCGCCCACGGGGTTGTCCGGCGATCGGCCCCAGGCCTCGACCGTGCCGTCCTTGGCCAGCTTCTGCTCGTCGGCCGAGCCGAGGGGTACCCAGTCGGCTGCTTCCACGAGCATGGCGTGGAGGTCGTCGATGCAGCGAGCGTCGTAGAGCAGGACGGTCTTGCCCACCGTGCAGACGATGACGTCGACCCCGTCGCGGGTGTCGCGGTGCATCGTGTAGCCCGAGGACAGCGGTGGGGTCTGCAGGACCCACGGATCGTCGGAGGTGCCTGCGCCGCTGCTGTTCGCCGTGGTGGCCATCGGTTGTCTCCCGCATCGTCGCTGGACCCAACGTAGCGAGCGGACTGGTTCCGTGCGAGCAGGGTCGGCTCGCCGGCGGCACAGGAGGGGACGAACGGCTCGACCGCTCAGGATGCGGGCGTTCGGTACGATCCGCACGCACCTCCGCCCGCGTCGACACGAGACGAGACCTCCGCGATGACCACGCAGCCCCAGGACGAGCTTCGCCCCGTCGCCGCCGGCGACACGCCGGCCGACCTCAGCCCCGCCGGCATCGAGGACCACGTCGTCACCGAAGGGATCGAGGGAGCTACCGACTCGCTCATCGCCACCGTGCGCGACGTGCTGTCGCGGGCCGACCGCTCCGAGATGGAGGAGATCGCCAGCTGGCTCGACGCCGTGCTGGCGGGCACGTCGCCCGACGAGCGCCAGTCGGTGCGCACGGCGCTGCTCGGCCAGGACGAGCCCATCTACGGCACCATCCCGATGGGCGACGACGACGAGCTCGTGGAGCAGTGGCGGTCCGGCGTCTACCCCTACAAGAACCTCATGTCCCGCAAGGCCTACGAGCGCGAGAAGTACCGCCTCCAGGTCGAGCTGCTGAAGCTGCAGGCGTGGACGAAGGACACCGGCCAGCGCGTCGTCATCTTGTTCGAAGGGCGCGACGCGGCTGGCAAGGGCGGCACCATCAAGCGCTTCATGGAGCACCTCAACCCCCGCGGCGCACGCGTCGTCGCCCTGGAGAAGCCGACCGACGAGGAACGGGGCCAGTGGTACTTCCAGCGCTACGTCGAGCACCTGCCGACCAGCGGCGAGATCGTGCTCTTTGATCGCTCCTGGTACAACCGTGCGGGCGTCGAGCGGGTGATGGGGTTCTGCACCGACGACGAGCACGAGGAGTTCCTCCGCCAGGCGCCGCAGTTCGAGCGCAACCTCTCTCGCAGCGGCATCCACCTGATCAAGTTCTGGTTCTCGGTGAGCCGCGAGGAGCAGCGTCGCCGCTTCCACGAGCGAGAGAAGCACCCGCTGAAGCAATGGAAGCTCTCGCCCATCGATCTCGCCTCGCTCGACAAGTGGGATGCCTACACGGCGGCGAAAGAGACGATGTTCACCCACACCGACACCGACGACGCCCCGTGGACCGTCATCAAGTCCGACTGCAAGAAGCGGGCCCGCCTCAACGCTCTCCGCTACGTCCTGCACACGCTGCCCTACACGGACAAGGACGTGGATCGCATCGGTATGCTCGACCCGTTGATCGTGGGCCGCGCCGCCGATCTCTACGAGTCGGGCGAGCACGCCCTTCGCCAGACCTGAGCCAGGTCGAGGCTCAGGCTCCTGGCCGGTCGAGTCACCTCGGACCCGGGCCATCGGCGCGCGAGACTGCGGCAGTGCCCATCATCGAGTTGGAGCAGGTGGCCCGCCGCTACGAGACGGGGGCGGGGACCGTCGCAGCCATCGAAGGGGTCGACCTCCGCGTGGACGCCGGCGAGCTCGTCGTGGTGTTGGGCCCGTCGGGCAGCGGCAAGACGACGCTGTTGAACCTGGTCGGTGCCCTCGACACGGCGACCGAAGGGCGCGTCGTGGTCGCCGGCCACGACGTGACCGCGGCCTCGCGACGGGACCTGTTCCGCTACCGGCGCGAGACGGTGTCGTTCGTGTTCCAGACGTTCAACCTGTTCCCTGGGCTCACGGCCCTCGAGAACGTGCGGTTCGGCGCCGACGTGGCGGGTCGACCCGACGCGGTGGCACTGGCCCGCACCACGATGGAGCAGGTCGGGCTCGGTGATCGGCTCGACCACTTCCCCTCGATGCTCTCGGGCGGCGAGCAGCAGCGCGTCGGCATCGCCCGCGCCCTGGCCACGGGCAACCCCGTCCTACTGGCCGACGAGCCCACGGGCGAGCTCGACTTCCGCACGGGCGTGTCGATCCTCGGGTTGCTGCGCGAGCAGGCCGTGGCCGGCGCCACCGTGCTGATCGTCACCCACAACCGGGAGATCTCGCGTGTGGCCGACCGGGTGGTCGAGCTCTCGGGCGGGCACATCGTGTCTGACGGACCGCCGGCCGGTGGCCAGCTTCCGGTGGCCGAGTTGCAGTGGTGACGGGCGACGGCGACGGCGCGCGCCCAGCTCGACGCCCACGGACCTCGCCTCCGACGGGGCTGTGGCTTCGCTGGTCGTTGCGCGACCTGCGGGCGCGTTGGGTGCAGGTGGCGGCCATCTCCCTGGTGATCGCCCTCGGCGTGGGCACGTACACCGGGTTGTCGTCGTCGGCTGCGTGGCGTCAAGCGAGCTACGACGCCTCGTATGCGGTGACGAACAGCCATGACCTGCTGGTGGAGGCGGCGACGGGCACGACCGCCGACCGCGACGAGTTGTTGGCCGCGCTCGAGGCCATGGACCACCCGGAGTGGGTCGAGGGCGTGACCACGGCGCTCATCGTGCCCGTGCAGGTCGACGCGTCCACCGCGGGCGAGACCATCCTCGTGCCCGGCCGCCTGGTCGGCGTCGAGCTCGACGGACCCGGTGCAGCCATCGACCGGGTCGTGGTCACAGACGGGCGGCCCGTGGCCGCCGACGCCGTCGCCCAGGTCCTCGTCGACCAGCACTTCACCGACGCGCACGACCTCCCGCCGTCGGGCACCCTTCGGCTCAGCGGCGACCGCACCGTCGAGTACGTGGGCACGGCGCTCTCCCCCCGCTACTTCATGCTCGGCGCCGAGACGGGGGCCCTGTTCGGCGCCGCCGGGTACGCCGTGCTGTTCGCCCCGCTCGAGCGGGCCCAGGCCACCGCCTCCCAGCCAGGTCGGATCAGCGAGATGGGGATCGACCTCGCGCCCGGGGTCGACGTGCAGGCGGCACGCGCCGAGGTGGAGGTGGCGCTGGACGCGGGCGCCGATGCGGCCCTGTCGGTGACCCCCCTCACCGAGGAGGCCAGCTACCGACTCCTGTACGACGACATCGATGGCGATCAGCAGCTCTTCACGATCTTCGCGGGGTTGATCCTGGCTGGCGCCGCCTTCGCCGCCTTCAACCTCACCGGACGGATCGTCGAGGCCCAGCGCCGCGAGATCGGCGTAGGCATGTCCCTCGGCGTGCCCACCCACCTGCTGGCCGTCCGGCCGCTCCTGGTGGCGCTGGAGGTGGCCGTCCTCGGGTCCGCGTTCGGCATCGTGGTCGGCATCGCCATGAGCGAGGCCATGGGTTCGGTCACCGCATCGTTCTTCCCCATGCCGGTGTGGGAGACCTCGATCCAGTTGGGCGTCTTCGCCCGTGGTGCGATGATCGGCATCGCCCTGACGTTCGGTGCCTGCATCTGGCCCGTCGTCCGCGCCGTTCGGGTCCCGCCCATCGACGCCATCCGAACCGGTCCCCGGCGCAGCGCCTCCGGCGGGTTGGCCCCGCTCGT
>Ga0105047_10007096_pt1 | contig 18943 bp, 21 predicted proteins | sample MAT04_FD_78384 | JGI IMG/M metagenome (GOLD analysis project Ga0105047, IMG submission 78384) | Freshwater microbial communities from Lake Fryxell liftoff mats and glacier meltwater in Antarctica - MAT-04 (megahit assembly) | ecosystem: Environmental > Aquatic > Freshwater > Ice > Liftoff... | reverse complement strand
TCATAATAACGAGTTGCATCACGGGCTGATAGCTGTAGTACATCGGCCCATTCTTTTATCTCTGGCAACGGCGAGATGTCATATTCAACGCCGTTACTTGTGTACAAGTCTCTCATTTTCCTGGCCATAACACTATATTCCTAATCCAAAAACTCACGTAATTTAAACTGATTATACTATAGACGACAAAGATTGTCAATATTATTTACACTCTTTTAACTTGGAGTCCGTCGAGCTCGACGGGTGTTTCGCGGCCGAACATATTAACCAGAACTTTTAGTTTGCCCTTTGCAGGGTCAATTTCGTTGATACTACCATCAAAGCCCTTAAATGGACCATCGATAATGTTTACGACCTCGCCAATATTGAAGTCGATCTTGTGCTTAGGCTGCTCTAAGCCCATGCGCTTCTGGATCTTTTCGATTTCGTCTTGTTCGACAGGCGTTGGGTCTGTGCCACTACCTACGAAGCCAGTTACTGACGGCGTGTTACGGACAATGTACCAAGCATCTTCGCTCAGTTTCATCTGTACAAGCACGTAGCCTTGGAAAATGCGCTTTTCTACAACTCGGCGTTTACCGTTTTTGATTTCGATCATCTTTTCTTTGGGAACAAGTACTTCAAAGATTTTGTCACCCATATCTAGAGAATCGGAACGTTGACGGATACTCTCGGCAACCTTTTCTTCGTAACCACTGTAGGTGTGTATAGCGTACCACTGTTTGCTAGTGTCGTATCTTTTAATGTTATTCATAATTTACTCTCTCGTCCTTTACTTAATGTCTAAAATAATTTCTCTAAATACTTTGTCGAGCACGAAGTCGACACCGGCAATGGTGATACCAAATATAACAGCGAAAACCAGAACTGCGAATGTCAGCCTGAATGATTGATGGCGTGTTGGCCATGTAACAAGTTTAAGCTCTGCCCAACTATTTCGGACATATGGCGGCGCGACCACTAGGGCAATAGTTTTAAAAGGCTGGATCTTAACTAGTTTAGCTAAAGCTCTGCCAACTGGCCGGAATATTTTACCTAACGGTTTACCCACACCTGATTTTACCCTGTTAGCCTTGCTTGGCTTGTCTGGCGCTTCGTTGGCTTTGACGGCACGTTCACGAAAAGTTTCAGGATTTTTCACCTGTCGTTTAGTCTTATTGTCTGACTTATCTGGCATACTAGGTCACTCCTACTTAATTTGCCTTATGAACCTGCTCGTGGATTTACTTGATTAGATCAAGCTGAAGCAAATCTCAAATAAAAAAGCCTACATATATTTGTAGGCAATCTAAGTCAAGCTTAGCATAGCTGTTATCAGTGGTCAAGCATAGTTTTTCATTCATACAGGTCTTTGTTTGATATAGTTATCATCATGATAGAGCTCGTGGTTATTGGCTGGGGAGTTGTGAGCGCACTAGAACTTCTGTTTTGGTTACCATTATTTTGGCGTTTTCACAAAGCTATAAGTATTGTAATGGCATTTGGGATATCTATTGTGTCCGGTGCTCTTATAGGTTTACAGCCTAGCTTTTGGGCGCTGTTAATAGTCGTCGTTAGTTTTTACCGGATAATCAACTTACTACGGCTTGTCGAGAACCGTACTCGGGCAGATTATCTCCGTTTTGTAGCCAGACGCAGCTCATTACTCCTTATATTATCTCAATTTTTGATTTTCGGAATAGTGTTTTTGCAGTTAAAACTAGATTTAAGTTTTACAGTCTGGATATTTTTATTATTAGGTTTGCAACTTCTGGCAGCAGCTTTACTGCTAAGCTCGACCATGAGACACAGTCGTACAACCAAAGCTCCTAATGTCGAAAATGATTTTGCCGACCGTGATCTGCCAACACTGACTGTTGCTATCCCAGCTCGCAACGAAACCACCGACTTAGAAGACTGCCTTCAATCACTATTAGTCTGTAATTACCCAAAATTGGAGGTATTAGTGCTAGACGATTGTTCGCAGCTAAAACGCACACCCGAGATAATCCGCGAGTTCGCTCATGACGGCGTGCGTTTCATCGCCGGGAAAGCGTCACCCAGCAACTGGCTAGCAAAAAATCATGCTTATCAGCAACTCGTTGAGGCATCAAATGGCGAAATATTACTTTTTTGTGGAGTTGACGCTCGTTTTAGCGAGCAAAGCCTCAAGACCTTAGTAGCCACTATGTTGAAGAGAGAAAAAGATATGCTAAGCATAATCCCTACTAACAAAATTTATATAAGTAATAATTTTTGGCTTTTAAGCGTTCAACCAAGTCGTTATGCTTGGGAGCTAGCTTTGCCACGACGCTGGTTGCAAAGACCGCCCGTACTCAGCACCTGCTGGCTAATAACTCGAAAAAAACTTGATGCCACCGGCGGTTTTGCGGCTGTTAAACGCTCGATTAGCCCCGAAAGTTTTCTGGCCCGCGAAATCGCTCGAAGGTTTGACGGTTACAGCTTTCTGCAGAGTAACGCTACGATCGGTATTTCATCTACAAAAAGTCTACAAGAGCAGAATGCCACTTCCGTACGCACTCGTTATCCGCAAATGCATCGTCGTCCTGAACTAGTGGCATTGTTTAGCCTCCTAGAAGCTCTGGTGTTCATCGGACCTATGGCAATATTTGTAATCAGCATGCTAAACAGCTTATGGATATTGGGCGGTATTTCAGCGACAATATTGGTTTTACTGACGGTATTTTACGCGTTAATCGTTCGAATCACTTACCGCCAATCCTTATTGAGGGGCTTTGTTCTGTTACCAATCGCGGCTATATACGATATTTGGCTACTCAATTATTCGATGTGGCAATACGAATTCAGCGATGTTATTTGGAAAGATCGAAACGTCTGCATACCAGTTATGCGCGTAATTCCATCGTTACCGAAAATCTAGGTAATTACTTAGATTTTGTAGCCGTATTTGTTTCTTGTAGTGACGGTATAAAAATACTAAAGGTTGAGCCTTTGTTAAGCTCGCTATCCAGTTTTATGTCGGCATGTAGTAAGCGCGCCAGCTTAGACGTTACGTAAAGCCCTAAGCCAGTGCCATTAGATTGACGAGTGCGGAAATCCTCAGAACGGAAAAACTTATCAAATACCCGTTCCTGGTCGCCTTTGCTTATACCTATACCAGTGTCCACAACCTGAAACAATATTCCGTTATCTTTAGGGTGAGCGACGAGTGTCACATGCCCTTTAGCAGTGTATTTAATAGAGTTGGTGATAAAGTTTTGTAGCACTTCTCGGACATACAATTTACTTGAATATAACAGCTCAAGCTTAGGGTCGATCTCGGATTCCAGCTTCAAGCCTTTGGACTCAGCTTGTGGCGCGTAATTACTAACCAGTTCCTGGCTCAATTCGGTCGGATTAATCGGCTCGACTTCAATTTCCAGCTTATTGCGCTCGGCGCGGCTTAGGGTGCTTAGGTCATTAATCATGTCCGCCAAGAACAAAACCTGATTGTGAGCTTCTTTAAGCGCTTGTTTTATGGCTGTTAAATCACCTGATTTTTCGGCTATCAACTGGGCATTACTAATGTTGCCTTCACTAATCGCGATTGGTGTACGCAACTCGTGGCTGACTACACTAATGAACTCGTCACGTTCTTCTTCTAGAGATTTTTCGCGAGTAATATCGCGCATCAGCAGCACGTAGCCACGTTGGCCAGTTTCGCCGTAGCCCAAGTGAACCGGCGCAATACTCAAATACAGGTTTATGGCGCTACCGTCGGCGTATTGCAATCGTAAATCACGGTTTGTGCCCGGAGTTTTGGTGGCTTTCACCATAGCTTCGATGTCAATTGGCTGATTATCTTTATCAATCAATTTGAATAATCTATGCAAGGGGCTGGCGGGCTTAATATTATTAACATCGCAGATGTTTAAGGCAGCGCCATTATATAGGGCAATTTTAATTTTTTCATCAACGGCAATTACGGCGTCAGCCATACTGTTGATAAGGCTAGTTAGCCGCTGATGTTCCAGCTGGTCACTAATTAAACTACTATTTCTTGATTTAACCGCAAGCGTCATACCGCTATTATGCCACAGGCTCGTTCTGTGAGCTACGCAAAACTGGGTGATAAGCTTTCATTTGTTGTCTTAGCTGTTTGGCATTCGGTAGTGTACTGCCCATAACTGCCCAAAAATCTGGTCCGTGCCTGAGAACCTCAGTATGAACCAATTCATGCACCAGAACATAATCAATATACTCCCAAGGCAACTGCATCAAATATAAATTCAAGACAATATGTTTCTGTGCGTCGCAGCTTCCCCAGCGACTTTTCAAGAGTTTGATGGCCACGCTTTTGTACTTAAAATTATGTTCAATGGCTAAATCGGCTAAACGCTGCGGCAACAACTGCTCGGCCTGTCGTCGCAAAGCCCTAATGCAGGCACTTTTAGCTACTTTTTGGACTTCCACATTGTCAGATGACAGCGTAATTGGATAACTGACTACAACTTCGCCACCAATTAGCCTGCTAGAGACCTTTGTTTTGTTATCATCAACCGTAAACTTCAGTCGGTGGGCTTTGCCGACTGCAAAACCTTCGTACAGGGTGGTTTCGTTGAAATCTTGGGCTTTGATCCAGTCCAAACGCGACCGCGCAAACCTAAGACCGCTACTGTATGGTGCCCAAGCTGGAATACTAACCCTAATTTCACCGCTGCCAGAAATAGTCAGCCTTATGTTACGATTGGCCTTACGTTTATAAATGTTAACAGTAGTGCTCTCATCAAGCGAAAACTGTTTAAAAGCCATAGGATTTAATTATCGGATAGATATATTACGGCGCGACATATCAACACGGCCCTGACTTGGCACAAGGTTAACCATACCAGGCTTAATGACACGAGAATTTGAGGCGTCAATATCTAGCACGCCTTTATCGCGGAGCTTTCCAATGACGGCACTCTGCTGCATGCTGAAGAGGTGCTTGCCGCTAACAACCACATACTCCTCAGTAACTGAAGGATTTTGCATATTACCGAGAATGGCTTCAAAAGTGGTGCGGTCCCACTGTGCGGCAAATTTATCATCAGCACGTCGACGATCACGCTTAGCAGTGCGGCTAAAGGCGGTATCGGGATCCATCTGGAACCATACAAGCTGTGGCGTAGCATGACATTTGCGGGCTAATTCCCGTAGGGCTTTTCTTTGGCCAGAACGAAGAGCATTTAAATCATAAGCAACGCTGAGTCCAGCCGACAAGAACTCTTCGGCCATATAGTTCATTAATTGGTTAACAACTTCGTTTTCCTGCTTATCATAGCGCGGTGTTTGAAATAGCTCAGCCCTTATACGGTCGGCTTGCAAGTGAGCCACCTGGACATTTTCGCAAAATTGACGAGCGAAGTAGCTCTTGCCTGAACCTGGAAAGCCATAAAAGAACAATAAAAATGGTTTGTGGGGATAAATTTTTGCCATAGCCGTCTAATAGGTATAGCAGATTTTGACTTGTTTGAAAAGGAAAAGATATGACATTTTGATGATTTTGGCTTATCATTAAGCAGTCTGTTTTAGATAACGCCCAAGGGGTATAGTACAACGGTTAGTATAAAGGTCTCCAAAACCTTAGATCGTGGTTCGATTCCACGTACCCCTGCCAAAACATGAAGTCGACAATACGTCGACTTTTTTTGAAATGCTTATACTTGCTCAGAACCTTTAGGTGACTTAAGATAATCGTTAAATGAGTGAATACGGCGTACTTAAAGAACTCCCTGGCATAGCACTGACTATTGCACGATACGGAATGGCCGAAAACATGGCTAGAAAAGTTCACAATAATGAGTCTATTGTTGTAAACATGATCGGATTTGTAGCTGCTGACATTGCAGATGGCGCAATACTGCGGTGTTTTGATATGGATACACCTCTACGTCGAATCACTGATGGAGTAGTTGACCACGTTTCGGTTGCGAGAGTTGCATTCGCAGTTGCAGAAAAATATCCTGACACAAAGCCGTACTTAGAAATCCTCGCTGCGAGAGCGGCCATAGTCGGCATACTAAATGCAGTGCACCTATCTACTACTGGAGAAGTTACAAAAGGTAGATCGAAACAAAAGGCTACTAATCTTGCTACAGCCGCGTTTGCGCTTGCTGCACTAACAGGTAATCGTAAAGTAACACATATTTCAGGAGTTATTGCAGCTACAATAGCAGCTATGACGGTACCATCGCATTTAAAGAGTATTGGCAAGAAGCATCCAGACGGCATTAGAAAACTCTAGATTCAACATTAGAAAAACCTATTATTCCACAGTACGTTCGGTAATCATCCTGAACCCCTGCCAGATAACCAGAGTCATTGTAAGTGTAGTATCATAGTACTAACGATATGAGGGGAAAATTAAAGCAACAAACTGGATTTTACGCCCGTAGCATAAACATTCTTAACAGCACTAATTTTCTATATGGCATTCTTGTTTTAGCTTTTTTACAGGGGCTTTGGTATATCGCAAGCGTGCGGGCGATAATCTTTGACGAAGGCCGACATTTTGGATTTACGCAGGCTTATTCATATCACATAAGTCCATTTTTTACGTCACAACCTGATAGTCTTAATTCACTAGGGAGCGTCGTACGTGACCCGTCCTATCTTTATTATTATTTGATGAGCTGGCCGCTTCGTTTCGCGCAGCTGATTAGCGATAACTTTGCATTTCAACTGACCATGCTAAGGCTTACAAGCCTGGCGCTTTTTATCGGCGCGCTTATTACTTTTTATAAAGTTTTCAGGGAAGCTGGTGTGCCTAAGAGTGTTATACATGTGTCACTTCTATTTTTAGTGCTTACGCCTTCTATCGCACCGTTAGCCGGAGCATTCAACTACGACAATGCAATATTTTTGATTGCCGGTATTATGCTGCTCTATGCTGCCAGGCTAATTAGAGATAAAAAACCGAGTTTTGAAATGTTTTCATATTTGCTGATACTTGGCATGCTGGGATCATTAATGCAATTTAAGTTGATCGCATTTGTTGTACCAGTTGTTTTCTATGTTTTTTATGATCTTTGGAGAAGGCATTCAAGAAAACTGCCCGGGGTAATAAATAAGTCTTTTTTTGCTACCGGTTTAAAGTTAAGAATTGGGTTAGTGATTGTCTTAGTCGTTTCGGCTGGTCTTTTCATAGAACGACCAGTCTACAACATCGTGAAGTATCATACGGTCAATCCTGCATGCACTAACTTTGCGACCGAACAAGCTTGCAAGCAAAATTACATAGAATACAGAAACATCACAGTTCTAGCTGCTAAACCCGACTCATTTACGCCCGTTAATCCTTTTAACTACGTACTTATCTATTGGGTGCCGGGAATGATTATAACGACTTCGGGTCTGTCGCCTTGGGGTGCATCGGTTGTACTAAGGATGGTTTACTATGTTGCGACATTAGGTGGTGTTATTTTGGTGCTTGTGTATTGGCGTTATTTTTGGAGAAATACAAGTTATCGGCTTTTTCTGATTACAACTTTAGGCTATTGCATACTACTAGGGCAGTACCTATATAGCAGCTACGTGCATTTCGGCCAGCCGCTAGCTATATCAGGGCGCTATTTATTGCCTGTCATGCCTTTATTTTTAATTTTTGCAACTCTTAGCCTGGCTAAGCTTTTCTATAATCATAAAAGTTCTTTGATAGTCATGGGTATGTTACTGCTCTTCGTTTTTGCAACCAATGGCGGCGGCATTACTACGCCTATCAAAGGCGCTCCTTCCGAAGTATATTGGAATAATCATCTGACGGTTACTTTAAACAGGCACGCGGCCGATCTACTCAGAAAGATTCCATAGGTGAAACTATATCCCTTATGGCGCGCGGTTACCTCAAATATTAAAGTAATTAACTTACGCCGGAATATTCACAGTATTGCGGTTGTGCTTTAGAGATCCAACACCTATAATAAGTGGCAGTTAAACAAAGATAGTGAGCACAAAAGAGGGCGATGAAAATACTAATGCTTGGGTGGGAGTTGCCTCCCCACAACAGTGGTGGACTGGGAACAGCGTGTTACCAGCTATGTAAAGCTCTCTCTAAAAAAGATATCGACATCGAATTCATCCTTCCCTACAGTGCCAAGCATGATACCTCATTCATGGCCGTTACGGCCGCTCAGCCACAAAATGTAAATGAAATTATTCGCTCAGGTATCGCTTACGACAGTTATAAATATTTAATGTCCGACGGCAGCCAACAGTGGCTAAACATTTATCATCAGCAAAAATTATTTGAGCAAGCAGCGTCTAGCTTAGCCGACGATAAAGAATTCGATATTGTCCATGCTCATGACTGGCTGACATTTAAAGCGGCCATGCGTATCAAACAAGCCCGGAATTGTCCGCTTATTCTGCATGTTCATTCCGTGGAATCAGACAGAGCTGGCAGTCCTACTGGCAACCCGCTGGTCCACGAGATCGAAAACACGGCGCTTCACATGGCGGATAAGATCTTGGCAGTCAGCCAGCACACCAAAAATGCCATTATCCGCGATTATCATATTCCTGCAAGCAAAATCGAGATTGTCCATAATAGCATCGAGCCTTCGGACATTACACCGCTCGACGAAACTAATGCATATGATTACTTGAGCTTGATGAAACGCAATGGCTACAAAGTTGTTGTCAATGTAGGTCGGCTCACCATTCAAAAAGGCTTGCCTAATCTACTGAGGGCCGCTAAAGAAGTCATACGGCGACAACCTAAAACGTTATTCTTGTTTGTAGGTAATGGCGAGCAGCACAACGAACTTGTAAGTCTCAGTGCCGAGCTTGGTATCGGCCAAAACGTATTATTTGCTGATTTCCAAAGGGGCAAAAATTGGCGCGACGCTTTCGCGATTGGTGATTTGTTCGTAATGCCGTCTGTTTCTGAACCGTTCGGTTTAACACCGCTCGAAGCTATTAGCTATGGCACGCCCTCGTTAATTAGTAAACAATCGGGCATCAGCGAAGTACTGCGTAACTGTCTGAAGGTCGATTATTGGGACGTTGACGAAATGGCTAACAAAATCACAGCTGCCGTCGCCAACCCAGCGCTACTGAACGAATTAAGAAAAAACGCGACAGCTGAATACGAAAAGTTAACATGGAATGATGCGAGCGATAAAGTGCATGCTATATACCGGCAACACGTTGCCAAGGTGGCTGCATAATGACCAAAGCCATCGTCCTATATTTGCATGTTCACCAGCCATACCGAATTAGGCATTACACGGTATTCGATACTGCCGTTAACCACGATTACTTTAGCGCCAGCACTTATGAAGATCCTGCCAGCAATGAAAGAATTGTTCAGAAAGTTGCCCAGAAGTCATATTTGCCAACCAATACTCGTTTATTAAAGCTATTGCGAGATAACCAAGACTTTAAGCTTAGTTTATCTATTACCGGCACGGTGATCGAGCAATTAGAACGTTGGGCGCCCGAAGCCTTGCAGTCTTTCAAGGATTTAGTCGCTACTGGACGAGTTGAGATTGTTGCCGAAACTTACCATCACAGTCTCGCCTTCTTCTATTCACGTTCAGAATTTGAAATTCAAGTCGAAATGCACCGCAAAAAGATCGAGCAAGTATTTGGGCTAACCCCACAAATTTTTCGTAACACTGAGCTAGCTTACAACAACGAGCTGGCGGCCTGGGCCGATCAAGCTGGCTACAAAGGGATTCTAGCCGAGGGTTGGGATCCGATATTAGACTGGCGCAGTCCCAACTACGTTTATCAACCAGTAAACACTCAGCAAATCCGTCTGCTTACCAAAAACTACAAACTGAGTGACGATATCGCCTTCCGTTTTGGTGACCGAGACTGGAGTGAATGGCCGCTAACCGCTGATAAGTTTACGCATTGGCTTGGCGCTGATCAAGACGCTACAAACTTCAATTTGTTCATGGATTACGAGACCTTTGGCGAGCACCAGTGGCACGAAAGCGGCATCTTTGATTTCTTAGAGAACCTGCCACAGCAATGGCTCAAAACACCAAACCACACTTTCATGACTCTGAGCGAGGTTATTGATACTTTCGAAGCCAAAGACGCGCTCGATGTCCCCGAGACCATAACTTGGGCCGATACCGAACGAGATTTGTCGGCTTGGTTGGGCAACCCTATGCAAACTACCGCTATAACTAGTTTATACGAATTACAGGGCAAAATTTTGGCCACTGACGATTTAGCCTTAATCGAGGATTGGCGGCGTCTACAAACCTCCGACCATTTCTACTATATGTGCACCAAATGGTTTAACGATGGCGATATTCACGCATATTTTAGCCCCTACGAAACACCTTACGAAGGCTACATAAACTTCATGAATGTCTTCCGTGATTTGCAGGCTCGTTTGATCGAAAAAGGAGTCAGCTAATGGGCCGACCTGTTGTCTTGAGTAATGGTGAGCTGTTTGTAGGACTCAACGAAAACGGCTTGGTGCATGATTTTTATTACCCATACGTTGGCTTAGAAAATCTGACCACGGCCCGCAGTATGCAACACAAAATTGGCGTCTGGGTAGAAGGCAACTTTAGATGGACTGATGACGGCAGCTGGGACATCAGCGTTGATTTTGAGAATGACGCCCTGATAAGCACCATCAAAATGTCTTCGGCTAGCCTAAACGTTAGCTTATTACTGCGTGATTTCATAGATAAAGACAATAACGCTTTGATACGGCGCATAACTATCAGCAATAACACTGAAGATGAGCGCGAAATAAGATTATTTATGCATCAGGTTTTCCAAATTTCGCGTGATGGTCGAGCCGATACCGCCCTTTACGTCCCCGACGAAAACTACATTTTAGACTATAAAGGTCGTTATTGTTTACTAGTAGGTGGCAAGCTTCACGAAGGCGGTGATTTTGATCAATATGCAGTTGGTAATTATCGTATCGAAGGCAAGGCCGGCACATATCTGGATGCTGAAGATGGTGAATTGTCTGGAAATGCCGTTGAACATGGCGGCGTCGACAGCGTCATCCGCTTTAGTAAAAAACTCGGTCCTGGCCAAACCACTACAGTCGACTACTGGATTATCGCTGGTAGCAGTCAGAGTGACGTTCAAAATGTTCACGAAGTATTCAAAGAACGTGATATGGCCGATCGTATGCGTCATGTACGACAACACTGGCAAGAATGGCTCAGTGCTGGCGACGTAGAATTACCAGATTTTCATAAACGCAGTCTGCAGCACAGCTTATTGACTATCAAAGCTCACTGCGATGAACGAGGTTCAGTGCTAGCTAGCGGTGACTCCAGTATCTTTAATTTCGGGCGTGATTACTACTGCTACTGTTGGCCACGCGACGCCGCTTTTGCCTTATGGCCACTAATACGTCTAGGCCATTTTGGCGAAGCCCGGCAATTTTTTGAATTTGCCCGCGACATCATGCATAAAGACGGTTATTTGATGCACAAGTACCAGCCGGACCGAGCAATTGGCAGCACCTGGCACCCACTAATCCATGGCAGCAACAAAGAGCTGGCTATTCAAGAAGACGAAACAGCGAGCGTTCTATTTTTAATCGGTGAATACTACGAAGCTAGCCAAGACATGACTTTTGTACAGAACATGTATCGTAGCTTCGTAGTCCCTTGCGCTAATTTTATGACTAAATTTATAGATGAAGAGACTGGCTTGCCACACGCCAGCTATGATTTATGGGAAGAAAAGTTCCTGACCTCTACTTATACCGTCAGTACAGTGATTGCTGGCCTGCAAACAGCTGCAAAATTAGCAAACCTTGTGAGCGCTCCGGATGATGCCATCAAATGGCAAAAAGCCGCCGAAAGCATCAAAAGCAACCTGTCTAAGCTTTGCCACGCTGATGGTTACTTCGTAAAAGGTTTTCTATTACAGCCTGATGGTACACTTAATTACGATAATACTCTGGATATCTCTAACCTGTACGGTCCCTATATGTTTGCTGGCCTAGCGCTTTCAGACGCTAACCTAACCACTACAGCCAAACAAATTGAAGAGCGAATTACCAACACCACGCCAAGCGGCGGTGTTTTGCGTTACGAAAACGATAATTACTTTCTGACCAAACGTCAGTTCAAAGGTAATCCTTGGGTTGTAAGCTCATTGTGGCTTGCTCAGTATTACTTGAGCGTCCAAGAAAATGATAAAGCTCAGGCGCTACTAGATTGGGCGTTGCAGCACGAGTTGCCCAGCGGCATGCTTAGCGAACAATTCGATCCAGAAACCGGCCAACCACTAGGTGTAACCCCATTAGTATGGAGCCACGCCGAGATGGTTAATACGCTGCTGGATTTCAGTAAACTCGGATAATTTAAGTTACGTTTAGCGTTAAAATTAGCGTTTTGGTGCTTCGTTGCGGCCGAGGTTCTTTTTGGTTTCAGTAAAAACCACGTGCTTACGAAGCTTAGGGCTATACTTTTTAAGACTTAACTTGTCAGGCGTGTTCATGGTATTTTTGGTAGTGTAGTAGATACGTTCGCCGCTCTCTTCGCTCACCATGCCTATAATTTTGCGCTTGTCACCTTTAGCCATTGCTTATTACCTATAATTTACGGGTTTATAAATTTCGTTACTACAATCTTAACAGATACGGAACAGATTGTAAACTACTGCGCTGCCCTTTGACACAAAAATACCGGTTGATCAAACCGGTATCAATGCTTTTCTTCTTGCAAGAAGGACAGTGTAATTGTAATTCTTTTGGTTTTACTCTTACAATGCTTATGTTATTAAATAACTATGATTATGTCAAATAAAGTTAATTATGGAGCCACCTGAGGGATTTGAACCCTCGACCTCATCCTTACCATGGATGCGCTCTACCCCTGAGCTAAGGTGGCATACAGCATGTAATTGTAACAGAGACGAAGCGACATAAGCAAGACTGAATGACCTCATATAAGCAAACGAAGTCCTAATCCAGGGGCTTAAGAAGTCCTGCTATTCTGACTTGTTCTTCAAGTCGTTTTTGAATTTTTGCTTGAATTTCAGGGTCATCACGTCTGTCCTCAATAACCCTTGCGATACCCTCAATCATGATTCCCGTAATAGTGTCTCCTTCGAGAGATACGATCAAGTCCAATTGTTCTTTTAAACCTTCGGGCATCTTTAATGATACAGGCGTAAATGGCTCACCCCTTCTACGGTATATTTCATACTCTGGCTTCATAAGTCTCTCACTAAAATTATATAGTTACTATACACTGTAATTGCTCTCATACAACTTTGGTTTTTCCCAATCAAAAGACTTTCTAAAAAGTCATACGTAATAAGATATTTGGTGCGGGGTGTAGGATTCGAACCTACGAACTCGATGAGGGCAGATTTACAGTCTGCTGTGTTTGACCGCTTCACTAACCCCGCGATAATTGGAGCCACCTGTCGGATTCGAACCGACGACCCTCAGTTTACAAAACTGATGCTCTAACCAGCTGAGCTAAGGTGGCGTGAAATACAGATGTTAGTGTAGCAAAACAGGGGTTAAACTACAACCCGGCGTGATCGCAAAATTCGTTTTGGCTTGCCGGCTGGTACTACCAACTTTTTGATCCGGTCAGCGATCAAGTCGGCTTCGGCTTCCATGCCATGGCTCATGTAGGCTTTGTACAGAAGTGTAAAGGTCTCTTTATTTGGCTCAAGTTCACTGGCCTTCTCTAGTTCTTGGAACATTAGCTTATCATTACCCAGCTTTTCCTGGACTTTGGCGTAGGCTACATGACGTGCGGCCAAAGTATCTTCAAGTTTTAAAGCCTGTTCGAAAGCGACAGCGGCTTTTTCGTAGTTTTCAGTTTCATAATAAATTAAGCCTAGGTTGTGTAAGCTGGACGGCGTGGCTTCGATACTGGAAGCGATCTCAAAACAATCAATGGCGTCACGGAACTCTTTTTGTTTGGCATACAAAATGCCAAGACGGTTATAGGCAGCTGCATTACGTTCGTCAATTTTTAGAATGGTAAGCAGGGCTTTTTCGGCTCGCAAGAAACGATTTTCGCGCATTCCCTGGTGAGCTATGTCCCAAAGTTTACCTAAACGGTCACCTACACGACGAGAAACGTTAGCAAATTCGTCATCATTAATATGAGCGTGATGATACGCTAAAGCCCCGAATGCTGCCACGATAAGTAAGCCATACATGTATTCCAACTATTATAACACGCTTATATCTTGAGCATGAAGTCGTCGAGCACCAGTTTAGGCTGGGCGCTAGCCTGCAGAGCTACTGAGGCGTCATAACTACTAGCCATAATTGTCTGCCAGCGTTTAGCGGCCGCTCCGCCCGCGGACTGCAAGCTAATATGAGCCATTTGCTGCAATATAAACATAATATCGAGACAAGTTTGTCGCTGTTTAGATAATTCATCAACCTGTAAAAGTCGTTCGTATTGGGATTGAGCTAATATTTCGCGTGCTTTGACGACAGCTAAACGTAGTGGATGATCTTTGCCTGTTAAGAGAGCATGAGCAAGTCCTGGCAAACCACCGCTCATGGCCAGTGTCTGCTTAATGTCGGCGTCGGAGTGACCTTGATCGCTAAAGTATGTCACTAGATCACTATTAGCCGGTCTTTTTATAGTAATCTGTTGGCCACGAGACAAAATAGTCGGCAATAGACTTTGGGCATGGGCTGCTGTCAAAATCAGGACTGTTCCCTTTGGTGGTTCCTCCAATGTCTTCAGCAAAGCATTCTGAGCTTCTACGCCAAGATTATGACTGTTTTCTATGATCACTAGCCGATTTAACTCCTTTGTGGATGGAACTTTTAGCTTCAAAACTTGCTCGAGCTGCCGAACAGCTTCAATACTAATTGTGTTCTTTTCATCGGGCCGGATAATCAAACTATAGGGGTGGTCAGCCACATTCTTGCCCCGTAACTCTAATAATTCAGCTCCCAATTGCTCAGCAACGCTCATTTTACCAACGCCATTCGGACCAATAAGGATTAGCGCATGGGATGGTGCTTGTTTGAATGCATTTAGCTGTAGCTGAGTGCTAGGGTGTAATACCAGTTGGCTCATGACTTCATTAAAGTATTAAAGCTTTTAGGTAGTGGCGTTTCGAAAGTTTTACGTTCTCGGTTTGGCAAAGTCAGTTCTAAACTTTTTGCATGCAGGTACAGACGATCGGCTACCTTACCTCCATAAAAAGTATCGCCGACAATTGGGTGACCAAGTTCTTCTAAATGAACTCTTAGCTGATGGGTGCGCCCGGTAAGAGGCTTTAGCTGCACCATCGTTAGTCTGCCATTAGTTTCTATGACTTTGTATTCGGTAGTGGCTGCCTTGCCGTTAGTGCCAACACGGAACATCTGTGGCTTTTTGGGATTACGCTCGATCGGCATTTCGATAACAGCATGATCTTGTTTGAAGGTGCCCTCAACGATCGCTGTATATTCCTTCTTAACTTTGCGCTGCGAAAACTGCTTCTGCAACCATGATGAAGCTTTTGGATTCTTGGCACAGATCATTACACCACTGGTTGCGCGGTCTAAACGATGGATCACACCTGCTCTGTCACCACTTAGTCCTGCCACGTGACTAGTTAGCCAGCTAGCAACGGTGGCTTCGGGATTAAAAGCACCTTTGCTATGGCTGAGTAAACCTAACGGCTTGCTTATCACCACACAATCTTCGTCTTCATATATAATTGGCAAATCAATCTTGGGTATTTGCTGCTCTTCTTCGGGATCGTGATCTATGACAACCGAGTCTTCAGCGCGTAATTTATAACCATTTTTAGTGACTACTTCACCATTAACTTTGACCTTACCGATATCCACTAACTTAGCAGCGTAAGCCCGACTAACCGTAGGTAGCTGGCTGGCAACATATTGATCGAGCCGTTCGGCTCGTGAAATCTCCAGATTACTCATTGGCTAGGGCCTTAGACCGACTGCTTTTTGGACTTTGAGTAACGTCTTGTTTGCCTGCAAGCGCATTTCTTTTTCGCTTGCTTCAAGTTTCTTAATAATTTCGGCTTTGTCAGTTTGGCTCAGTTTACGCTGGAATGCTTCTAGGAAATCACAGACACTATCAGCCACCGCAGTTTTCAAAGGACCATATTGTGGCTGACCGATGAATTCTTCTCTTTTAATACCAAACAGATTGACTAGATCAAGCAAATTACTAATGCCTGGTCGTGTAGCGTAATCGTATTGCACGTCGCCAAAGCTATCAGTTTCGGCGCCCATGATCTTTTTACGAGCTACTTCTGGGCTATCATTGAGGAAAATAACACCTTTGCCGCTGTCGTCACTTTTGCTCATCTTTTTGGTCGGATCTTGCAAGTCACGTATACGCAGACCTTGATCTTTACCAAAGAATTCGTGTTGTGTTTTTGCAGCTTTTGGAATTACAAATAACTCGCCAAACTTGCTATTCATACGCTCAGCGATATCACGCGTAAATTCTAGGTGTTGCGTCTGATCGTCACCTACAGGCACGTAAGTAGCACTATATAATAGGACATCCGAGGCCATTAAGACTGGATAATCAAATAGCCCTACGCTAGTGCGATCATCGCCCAATCCACTAGCTTTGTCTTTAAACTGTGTCATGCGGTTCATTTCGCCCATACCAGTGAAGCTGTTAAGGATGATCGTTAACTCGCTGTGGGCAGGAATGTAGCTTTGGCGGTAGACGAATACATTAGCGCTGTCCAGCGGTAAACCTGCAGCCACAAATATCTTTACGTTATCGATGATTTGTTGCTGTAATTTGCTGTGGTCAATTGGTGTCGTAAAACTGTGCAAATCAGGCACAAAGAGATTGATTTGATATTCACCAGCCTTGTTTTTAGCTAAATCAACCAACGGCAAAAGAGCGCCTAGGTAGTTGCCGAGGTGCAAATCATTATTAGCCCGCAGGCCGGTCAAGATTACTGATTTACTCATTACGACTAATTATACCTCACTCTGGGGCACATCAGTTATTTCAGCAACAGAATCGGCCATAATTACTTCATCTTTTACTGGTATGATGCCTAGTTTGTGAGCAATCTGGCGTATTGAATCACGATCGCTCATAGTATCGTAGCCCATACCAGTGATTAATCTTCGCAGTTCTGTGTCGGTCATTTCGTTTTCGGTCATAGTATTTCTCCATTGTTTACACAGTTGATATTAAAAAAACCGCCTATAAGTAACGGTTTTTTTTAGCATCCCGGGAGTCATTTAAGCAAATGCACAGAACAAACCGTCACGAGTTGTGTCGGCAAACCAATATTGAGTGTTCTGCATAGTTGACATGGCATGTAGTATACCACTTGTGTCAATAGTTGTCAAATAGGGGCAGGGTGCATTGCCGAGTATCAACCCGGTTAACGCTTAGTGAACTGGCGTTGCTTACGAGCGCCCTTGAGACCAAACTTCTTGCGTTCTTTTTCGCGGGAATCGCGGCCAAGTAGGTCGGCGCGCTTTAGAGTAGGCTTGAGGTCTTCGTTTACGAGAACCAAGGCCTTAGAGATGCCAAGACGAATTGCTTCGACCTGACCATCGTGACCACCACCAGAAACAACCACGCTAACGTCGAACTTGTTGACGTTATCAACTGCCGTGAAGGGTTCTTGAAGTTTAGCCAGCAAGTACTTGCTGTCGGCGAAGTATTCAGCTGAAGTTTTGCCATTAATAGTAATGACGCCTTTGCCACCCTGAATGCGAACGCGTGCTGTAGCGCTTTTGCGGCGACCTAATGCGTAGAAATATGTGTCTTTAGCCATTATTATTTGCCTTTACTTTCTTGCTTGACTGAGTATGCGACTGGTTTCTGGGCTGCGTGATTATGATTTTCGTCGGCATAAACTTTGAGACGAGCTAGGCGGCCATCGCGCAGCTTGTTGACAGGTAGCATGCCACGAACAGCATGCTCGATTGGATGATTAGGGTTCTTCTCGAGTTTTTCGGCCAGAGTTGACTCTTTTAGCCCACCTGGAAAGCCACTATGATGGTAGTACATTTTTTTGCTTTCCTTTTTACCAGTCGTGACAACCTTGGCGGCGTTGATGACAACTACGAAATCGCCGCAATCGATATGCTTAGTAAACTGTGGTTTGCCTTTGCCAGTTAGCAGAGTTGCGATCTGGGTAGCCACGCGTCCAAGTGGGGCCTCTGAAGCGTCGACGATATGCCACTGGCGAATTACATCAGTTGGTTTTGCGCTATAGGTTTTCATTATTTAGTCTCCTTAGCGGCGGTGGCTTTAGGCTTGGCAGCGGTTTTTTTTGCTACAGGCTTCTTGACGGTCGTTGGCTTAACGACTTCTACTGCAGCTGATTTAGCAACTGGAGCGGAATTTAAATCATCGACAAAGCTGACACGCGCCATCTGGGCGTTATCGCCGCGGCGTAGTGCAGTGCGAGTTACACGCAAGTGACCACTACTACGGGCACCGAGTTTTGGTGCAATTTCATCAACTAATTTGTGGGCGCTGGCAACAGTTTGCAAGCTACTAACGATCTGGCGGCGGTTGTGTAAATCATTCTTTTTAGCCTTAGTTATAAGCTTTTCCAAATATGGTACGACTTCTTTAGCCTTAGGCAAGGTGGTTTCGATAGTCTCATACTTAACCAGCGAATCAGCCAGGCCCTTCAACAGGGCACGGCGTTGATCACGCTCACGGTGGAATTTACGACCTTTGTATCCGTGACGATGCATGCTACAGCTCCAGCTCCGCTAGTTTTTCTTTGACTTCATCAAGCGCTTTGCTGCCAAAACCTTTGAGGTCACGAAGTTCAGCGTCGTTGAGCGCAAACAAATCACGAATAGCGTGAATATCGTTGTTGATCAGAGCGTTGGTGGTGCGTGCCGATAGGTTTAGATCCTCGATTGAAGTATTAAGCGCGGTCGGCTCATCACCAAGGATGTCACTACCAAACTCAGAGTCTTGTGAAGTACCACTGTTATCAACAGCTTCAGTCGCTACAACTCGGGTTTTGCCAGCTAATGCGGTGTATTGGTTAACAAGGATAGCTGCAGCTT
>Ga0105047_10007095_pt1 | contig 18945 bp, 18 predicted proteins | sample MAT04_FD_78384 | JGI IMG/M metagenome (GOLD analysis project Ga0105047, IMG submission 78384) | Freshwater microbial communities from Lake Fryxell liftoff mats and glacier meltwater in Antarctica - MAT-04 (megahit assembly) | ecosystem: Environmental > Aquatic > Freshwater > Ice > Liftoff... | reverse complement strand
CGCGCCGTGCTGTCGCGCCGTGCTGTCGCGCCGTGCTGTCGCGCCGTGCTGTCGCGCCGTGCTGTCGCGCCGTGCTGTCGCGCCGTGCTGTCGCGCAGGCGCGCCAGATAGGGCGGGTGACCGGGCAGGATCTGCAAGGCCTGGGTCAGCGACTTTCTGGCGGCGGTCAACTCGCCCTTCTGCAGATTGCAGGATGCCTTGCGCGGAATGGCTGCCGTGATGGCCGGGGTTCTGCTGCAGAATCAACGTACAGACCTGCGCCGCCCGGGCATCGCCACCGCAATGGCGCCCGGGCCAGCACCTCGACCGCCTCGGCATACTGACCAAGTTTGAGCAGCGCTTCGCCGAGGATCGGTTCGGCAGCTTCGCCATGGGGATGGGCCGTCAGAACGTGTCGCGCCCTGGCCGCTGCAGCGGTCCGATCGGCGCCGCCTGCAGCCAGTTGAGCCGCAAAGACCAGCGGGATATAGTCGCGACGGTCAGGTGCCTGCCCGGCATCCGGCTGTTCCGGAAACGGCACCGCGCTGACAAAGCTGCGAAACAGCGGCCCCAACCTGCTGCGACGCGACAGAAGGCCGGGCAGGAAGCGATCCGCGCCAACCACCGAGACCGTGGTCAGCCGTCCGGAGCCCTGATCCGCCCCGCGCAACTGATGGGCTGCATGAAGGTCGGTGGCACCGGGTTCGCCGACAAACACCAATGCCGGATCAAGATTACCGGCTTTTCAAGCGCTGCTGTGCCGGATTGCCAACCCGAATTTTCCCGCCGTCTGCACCGTCAGCCCTTGACCGCCGTCCAGCGCGCCTCGTTCGCCTCGATGGCGGCGATGCGTTCGGCGGTCCTCGGGTGGCTCAGCAACCATGCGGGTGTGCCTGCGGCGCGGTTGCCGGTCAGCCGTTCCAGCTTTTGAAACAGGCTTTTCTGCGGGTCGGTGCCGATCCCGGTTTTCAGAAGCAGGGCCGAGGCATAGGCATCTGCCTCGAACTCATCGCGCCGCGACAGGCGAGCCATCAGCGCGGACGAGATCAGGTTGGCGACAAGCATGCCCAGACCCGGCAAAAAGCGGTTCAGCAGCGCCGACAGCATCACGAACATCGCGTTCTGCCCGGTGAAGTCGATCATCCGCCGCCGGCTGTGGCCGAGTGCCACATGCCCCAGTTCATGCGCAATGACCGAGGCGAGTTCCTCGGGGGTCACTTCGCCACGCATCTTGCGGTTCAAAAAGCCGCGGGTGATGAAGATGCGGCCATCCGGTGCGGCAAGGCCGTTCACCGGCTCGACCTCGAACACATGCACCCTTATCGCGGGCAGGTCGAGCGCTTCCGCCATCCTGTCGGCCAGTCGGGTGATCGACGGGTCGGTCAGGGGCGCACTCTGCGCGTCCAGCGTCTGTTTGGTCCGCCAAACGGAAAACCAGTAGGTCAGAAAGGCATAACCAAGCGCCAGGATGATCGGAGTGAGCTTCAGCATGGTGGCAATATGGGTGACGGACAGGGCGGCGTGAAGGGGGGCATCCCGCTATTGCCGCCGCGGGGCAAAGGGACGCAGCCACAAGGCCAGCGCCACGACCGCCACCCCGCGCAACCGTCCCCAGCACCGGGCCCAGCACCGGGGCCCAGCACCGGGCCCGGCACCGGGGCCCAGCAGCGGGCCCGGCACCCGCCCCGCGGCCGCGATGTTGCCGGCGAACGCATAGCCCGCCCCGGTGTACAGCACGACCCACAGCGCCTTGCCGCAACGGCGGGCAGGGAAAAGCGGAGCCATCCAAGGCCGACCGCCCCGCAGGCGAGGTTGGCCGCAGGCCCCAGCGGCGCAAACAGCCACCGCGTCAGAAACACCGCCACAATACCGTGCCGGTCCGGAAGGTCGCGCGCGCGGGCGATTGCGCGGGCGATTGCGCGGGCGATTGCGCGGGCGATTGCGCGGGCGATTGCACTGGCGATTGCGCGGGCGCGTGCCGGGCGCGCGGCGAGGCTGGCCAGCATGGCCGGCCCGCCACGGCGGCCAACCGCATAACCGGTCTGATCCCCCAGCACGGCACCCGCGAACGGGGCCAGCAGGGTGACGGTCAAACCCAGATCGCCCAAGGCAACAAAGCCCCCGGCCGTCACCATCAGCGCCGAGGTCGGGATCGGCAGGGCAACGCAGGACAGATACGCTACCAGTACCAGCACCGACGCCGCGAATTCCGCCACCAGCGCCGTCATCGCAACACCTTGATGCCGCGGGCAATGCCATCCAGCGTCATCGGCACCATCTGGCCCACGATGCCGCGGATCAGCCGGGTGGAGTGACTGTGCAGCCATTGCGCCTCGGCCACCGGGTTGATCCACAGATGGCGCGGCCAATGGGTACAGGCCCGTTCCAGCCAGATCTGGCCGCTTTCGGCATTCCAATGTTCGGACGCGCCGCCGGCGTGGAGGATCTCGTAGGGGCTCATCGCGGCATCGCCGACGAAGATGCATCTGTAATCGGACCCATAGCTTCGCAAAACGTCCCAGGTGGGGGTCTGGTCGTCCCAGCGGCGGCGGTTGTCGCGCCAGACGCCCTCGTACAGGCAGTTGTGAAAGTAGAATGGCACGAGGTGCCTGAACTCGGCGCGGGCGGCCGAAAACAATTCTTCCATCACCCGCACATGGGGGTCCATGCTGCCGCCGATGTCGAGCAACAGCAGCACCTTGACGGCATTGCGCCGCTCGGGCCGGGTCTGCACGTCCAGCCAGCCCTGCCGGGCGGTCGACTGGATCGTGCCGTCAAGGTCCAGCTCGTCCGCTGCCCCTTCGCGGGCCCAACGGCGCAGGGCACGCAACGCCAGCTTGATGTTGCGGGTGCCAAGCTCGACCTCGTCGTCGAGGTTGCGAAACTCGCGCTTGTCCCAGACCTTGACCGCCTGCCGATGCCGGCTGGTGTCCTGCCCGATCCGCACGGCTTCAGGGTTGTAGCCATAGGCTCCGAATGGCGAGGTGCCCGCCGTGCCGATCCAGGTCGAGCCGCCCTGATGCCGGCCCTGCTGGTCGGCGAGGCGTTGGCGCAGGGTGGCCATCAGGACCTCGAACCCGCCAAGCGCTGCGATGGCTGCGCGCTCTTCGGGGGTCAGATGCGCGTCGGCCAGTCGGGCCAGCCAGTCGGCGGGCAGGTCGAGCGCGCCCAGCACCTGACCCGGGGTGATGGCGTCCAACCCGCGAAAGCTTTCGGCAAAGGCGCGGTCAAAACGGTCGAGGTGGCGTTCGTCCTTCACCATCGCGGTGCGGGCGAAATGGTAGAACCCCGTGACGTCATAGGTCACAAGGCCCGCTGCCATGCCGTCCAGAAACGTCAGGTACTCGCTCAGGCTGACGGGCACGCCCGTTCTTCGCAACGTCTGAAAAAACGACAGAAACATCGCGGGTTACCCGATCAGGCTGCGTTCCAGGATGATCGTCGCCAGCAGCGCCAGCAGCGTGCCCGCCACGCCGAACCCCGCAGCGTAATGCATCGCATCCAGCAGTTTGCCGCCGCGCTGCAGGGCAGTTGTGGCCCCGATGACGATGCCAAGGACGGCACCGGCGAGAATGATCATGCAAACCCCCTTCCGGGGGCATGCGACCCCCTAGCTGCGCTGACCGCGAGCGGCCAGAGCGGCGATTTCCGACATCCGTGCGCGCACCTGGTGATCTGCCCCAAAGCCATAGCGCGCCCATGGCTGGCTGTCGAGACGCAGCTCCCGCGCTGCGGCGGGCTGCCCCAGCGCATCCAGCGCCTCGGATTTCAACAGCATAAGCGTGGCCAGCAACGAGGCATTCTCGGCCTGGCGGACAGCCGGCAGGGCACGGTCGACGAACTTGATGGTCTGGGCCGGCTGACCGGCCGACAGGGCGAGGGCGGCCATCTGCATGTCGACATGTGCGGCCTGGATCGTGGCACCACGCTGGCGGCGGAAAATGCGGCCCGCTTCGGCAAAGGCGGCAACCGCGGCCTGCGGGTCGGAGGTGACACTGCTGCGCCCCACCGCGAAATGGCTGAAAGCCAGCCGGGTGTCCTGCCAGCCCTGGGCCCGCGCGATCGACAGCATCCGCTCGGCGGCGGCCATCCGGCTGGCGGCACTGCTGCGCGGCGCGAAGGCGGCGCTGACCGCGTCGATCCACGGGCGCGGCGACAACTGGCCGGGGGTCGGACCCACGCGTTCGCCCGCAGGGTTCAGCCATGCCAAAAGCGCGGGCAGACGCGACGCGACCTCGGCCTCGTTCATGCCGTTCTGCAACTCGGGGGAATAGTGCAGCCGCAGCATCAGCATGTCGAAGCCGGTCAGGACGGTGTTGAAGTTGTCGTCGTTGAACACCGAGTCGGGCAACCGGTACAGGTCGTTCAGCGGCCCCATGGCCTGCGCGAGTTCCTCGTGCAGGCAATCGCGCACCTCTTGCGGGCTGGTGTCCGAGGGCACGAATATCTGCACATGCTCGCGCCGGGTCAGCATGGCCCAGTCGACATGGGCGCTGTTGCGCCGGGCGCGGTATTCGGCCAGCGAGGTAACCCGGGGCACCACGAAACAGGCGGCTGTCGGCACCACGCGCTGCAATTCGGCGCGCGGGTGAAAGGCGATGTCGATCGAGGCGCTCTGACCCGGTTCGGCCAGACGCACATCCAGCCCCGCCTCGCCGCGCAGCCGGGCAATCAGGCTTTGCAGATCGCGACCGACGGTCGCCGGCACATCGCCGGACATTGATACGCTGATCGGGCCTTCGAACCGGCTGATCGTCGGCAGGGCGCGCCCACTTTCCATCCGGAATTCCAGATCCAGAAAGTCGCGAGCCATTTCGGCGTTGCTGCGCAGGGGCGCGCTGCCAGGGCGCGCCGCAAAGCCCTGAACGGCGGCCACACGGTCGATGCCCGTGCCGCCGGCTGGATAGCTTTTCGACACTTCGGACGTTTGCAGGGGTGCGCAGGCCGTGACGGCGCACAGGACGAAAACCGGTAGAAGGCGCATGAGCTTGGCAGCTTTTTGTCTGGGGAAAAGACCTGGGGGCCCTTTCGGTTCTGGAGGCTTGAGACCGACGAGCCGCACCCCCCCAGGCACACACCCGTCTGACCCGGTTTGCCCTGATCCCGTCCGACCAAGACCCCCGGCGAGCAGCACGGGGGCGGTCAGCGCGACATGGGTCTGCCCTGGCAGGGCAGATCCCGCCGGGCCTGTCCGGCCTGTTGCCCCTCCCTGGCAAGGGGTGGGCTGCGGCCGGCATGTCGCTCTGTCCTTCTGGCCGAACCGGACGTCGGGTTCACCGGGTCCGACTTGACTTGTCAGCAGTGTCGTTAACGCGGCGGGTTCGTGTCAATCTTGAGGATTCTCGCCGAGGACGTGAGTCTACCCATGGCGGTGGTCTGCGCCGGAAACACAGCAAGTTGTCCACAGGAATCACGAAATAATGCTATACATTTCATAAATTTGGATTTTCGTGATAACATTATGGCAGAACTGTGGCCAAACCTAGGCAATCGTGCCCGATTCGGGGATTTCGATCAGACCTGCGCAGGCTTTGCAGGGTCGCCGGTCGGAAGGCATGCACGCCAGGACGTCAAGGAGATCACACCCCGCAAACAACAGGGTCCGCAGGCCCTCCGGCTGGCGTCGCGTCAAATCCGGCAAGATCAGCGGTCCTTACCGTCCCGCCCGGGCCATGAAGGCCAGCCGTTCGAACAGGTGAACATCCTGTTCGTTCTTCAACAGCGCGCCGTACAACCGCGGCAATTGGGTCTTCGCGTCGCGTTGAAGGTCTTCCGGCCCCAGATCCTCGGCCAGCAGCAGCTTCAGCCAATCCAGCACCTCCGAGGTCGACGGTTTCTTCTTCAGCCCTGGCGTGTCGCGCAACGCCAGAAACTGGGTCAGCGCCGTGGTCAGCAGGGCGGGCTTGATGCTTGGGAAATGCACCCGAACGATGGCAGCCAGCGTTTCGGCGTCGGGAAACCGGATGTAGTGAAAGAAACAGCGGCGCAGAAAGGCGTCGGGCAGGTCTTTCTCGTTGTTCGACGTGATGATGACCACGGGGCGATGCAAGGCGCGAATGGTCTGCCCGGTCTCGTAGACGTGAAACTCCATCCGGTCGAGTTCCTGCAACAGGTCGTTGGGAAATTCGATGTCTGCCTTGTCGATCTCGTCTATCAGCAACACGACGCGGGCCGGGGCGGTGAAGGCCTGCCACAGCTTGCCCTGCCGGATGTAGTTCGACACGTCCTGCACCCGCTCGCCGCCCGGCCCGGCGCCCAACTGGCTGTCGCGCAACCGGCTGACCGCGTCATAATCGTACAGCCCCTGTTGCGCCTTGGTCGTCGATTTGACGTTCCATTCGATCAGGGGCATGTCCAGCGCGTGCGCCACCTGGCGGGCAAGCTCGGTCTTGCCGGTTCCGGGCTCGCCCTTGACCAGCAACGGGCGTTGCAGAGTGACAGCGGCATTGACGGCGACGGTCAGGTCGGCTGTGGCCACATAACGGTCGGTCGATACGAATTTCATCGGTTGATCAAGCCTCTGCGACGCCACCCGGGCCATCGTAGCGGCCCGTTGAAATTGTCGCAACCGCTAGTGACAAGGCATTGGCTTTGGGCTAGAGGGTCGGCACTGAGGAGTGCGCCATGACAGTTGCCCACCTGTCGGACCGGCTCGGCGACCAGGAGAGCGATGCGATGAAAGCCGAAGTTTTTCTGCCCGACGATTACCGCCCAGCCGAAAGCGAGCCTTTCATGAACGACCGGCAGCTGGAGTATTTCCGGCGCAAGCTGATCGTCTGGAAGCAGGAACTGCTGAGCCAGTCGGCGACAACTATCGACAACCTGCAGGACTCCGGCCGCAATGTGCCCGATATCGCCGACCGCGCCAGCGAGGAAACCGACCGGGCACTGGAATTGCGGACCCGCGACCGTCAGCGCAAGCTGGTGGCCAAGATCGACGGGGCGCTGCGCCGGATCGAAAACGGCGACTTCGGCTATTGCGAGATGACCGGCGAGCCGATCAGCCTGAAACGGCTGGACGCGCGGCCGATCGCGGTGATGACCCTTGAAGCGCAGGAAAAGCACGAGCGTCGCGAGAAGGTTCACCGCGACGATTGAGCGGCGCGCGCGGCAAAGCGAAAGGACGCCGGGCCACAGGGTCCGGCGTTGTGCATTCCGGAGGGGGCGATGCGGCTGATCGGGCTGGAGGTTCTGGTGATCGGGGCCGGGGTGGCGGGGCTGGCCGTGGCCTGCGCTCTTGCGCAGCGGGGGGCCACGGTCACCGTGCTGGAACGGGCCGCCGCCGTCACCGAAGTCGGCGCAGGAGTGCAGGTGTCGCCCAACGCGGCGGCGGTTCTGCGAGCCCTCGGTTTGGCGGCGGCGCTAGAGGCTTGCGCGCTGCGGGCGACGGGCATCGCGCTGCGTGACGGGATCAGCGGTCGGCGTCTGTTGCGGCTGGATCTTGCGCGGCTGCGGCCAGGGCAGGGCTATCATTTCGTCCACCGCGCCGATCTGATCGAATTGCTGGCCGAAGCGGCGAGGGCGGCCGGGGTCGAGATCGAGCTTGGGCAAACGACGGTCGCGGTGCGTTCCGGCGCGGTCGAACTGTCCGGCGGGGGCACGCGTCGGGCGGCGCTGGTGATCGGGGCGGACGGATTGCATTCGGTGGCGCGGACCGCGCTGATCGGCAAGGTAGCGCCGTTCTTTACCGGGCAGGTGGCTTGGCGCTGCATCATTCCGTGCGAGGCCGGGGCTGCGGCGGTGGCCGAGGTGCACATGGGGCCCGGGCGGCATCTTGTGACCTATCCGTTGCGCGGCGGGGCGATGCGCAACATCGTGGCGGTCGAAGAGCGCAACGCCTGGGTCGAAGAGGGGTGGAACCTGACCGACGACCCGCGCGCCCTGCGAACGGCCTTTGCCGGGTTCGCGGGCGGCGTGCGCGGCTGGCTCGATCAGGTCGAGACGGTGGGCCTGTGGGGGCTGTTCCGGCATCCGGTGGCAAAACTCTGGCAGCAGGCAGGCTCGGACGGCGGGCTCGCGATTCTGGGCGATGCGGCGCATCCGATGCTGCCGTTTCTGGCGCAGGGGGCTGCGATGGCGCTGGAGGATGCCTGGGTGCTGGCCAGCCGGGTTGCGCAAGCCGACAGTCTGGCGGTCGGGCTGGCAGCGTATCAGGCAGCCCGGATCGACCGCGTCACCCGGGTGGTGGCCGCGGCCAACGGCAACGCGCGGGCCTATCATCTGCGCGGGGTCGCCCGCCAGGTCGCGCATGCCGGACTGCGCGTCGGCGGAGCGCTAGCCCCGGGACTGGCGTTGCGGCGCTTTGACTGGCTGTATGGGGCGGACGTGACGCGGTAGGCGCAGTCGCGCGCCCACCCGCGCGTAAGAACGGGGCAGCAAAGCCGTGCCTTGGACGTCCGGTCGCGCAGAAGGGCAGGCCGTCTCTGGCGCCCGACGCGCGCCGGGCACCGGACCCGGACCCGGACCCGGAACGAAAACCCGACGAACCAGTCAGGCACCAGCCAGGTTGCGCAGGACATAGTGCAGCACGCCGCCATGCTCGACGTAGTCGATCTCGATTTCGGTGTCGATGCGGCACTTGATCGGGATCGTCCTGCTGGTGCCGTCGGCGTAGGTGATGGTGCAGGGCACGGTTGCGAGCGGCGTCAACGCGCCCGCCAGACCAGTGATCGACACCGTTTCGGCCCCGGTCAGGGCGAGGGTCTTGCGCGTGGCCCCTTCGGTGAACTCGAACGGGATCACCCCCATGCCGACGAGGTTGGACCGGTGGATCCGCTCGAAGCTTTCGGCGATCACCGCCTTGACGCCCAACAGGGCGGTGCCCTTGGCGGCCCAGTCGCGGCTCGACCCGGCACCATATTCGATGCCGCCAAAGATCACCAGCGGCGTGCCGGTCACCTGATAGGCCATCGCTGCGTCAAAGATCGAGGTCTGTGCGCCGTCGGGACCCAGGGTATAGCCGCCCTCCACCCCCTCCAGCATCTCGTTGCGGATCCGGATGTTGGCGAATGTGCCGCGCATCATCACCTCATGGTTGCCGCGCCGCGCCCCATAGCTGTTGAACTCGGACACCGGGACCTGCCGCTCGGTCAGATAGCGCCCCGCCGGCGTGGCCGACCTGAAGCTGCCCGCAGGCGAGATGTGGTCGGTGGTGATCATGTCCCCCAGCAACGCCAGCACCCGGGCACCGGTGATGTCGGCGATGACGCCCGGGGTACGGGACATTCCGCGGAAGTAGGGCGGATTCTGGATGTAGGTCGAGGCAGCGGGCCAGTCGTAGGTTCCGCTGTCGGTGATTTCGACCGCCTGCCATTTGGCATCGCCCTTGAACACATCGGCGTATTTCTTCTGAAAGGCGGCGCGGGTCACTGTCGCCTCGACCAGTTCGGCAATCTCGGCGTTGCTGGGCCAGACGTCGCGCAGATAGACCGGGCCATGGGTGCCCATCCCCAGCGGTTCGGTCGTAAGGTCGATGGTCATGTCGCCCGCCAGCGCATAAGCCACCACAAGCGGCGGCGAGGCCAGATAGTTGGCGCGCACATCCGGCGAGATGCGGCCTTCGAAATTGCGGTTGCCCGACAGGACGGCGGTCGCCACGAGGTCGCCTTCGCTGATCGCGGCCGAAATGGCGGGGTCCAGCGGCCCCGAATTGCCGATGCAGGTGGTGCAGCCATAGCCCACGAGGTTGAACCCCACGGCATCGAGATCGTCCTGCAAGCCTGCGGCGTTCAGATATTCCGACACGACCTGCGAGCCGGGGGCCAGCGAGGTTTTCACCCAGGGCTTCGATGTCAGGCCAAGTGCGCGGGCCTTGCGGGCCACCAGCCCTGCACCGATCATCACAAAGGGGTTCGAGGTGTTGGTACACGACGTGATCGACGCGATCACCACCTTCCCCGAGGACATGGTGAAGTCATGACCCTCGACCGCGACCTGCACGCCTTGCGGGCGCTTGAAGGCGCCGGCCATTTCGCGGGCAAAACCGGCCTTGGCGTCGGTCAGCGGCAAAAAGTCCTGCGGTCGCTTCGGGCCGGAGATCGCCGGCACGATGGTCGCCATGTCGAGGTGCAGCGTCGAGGTGTAGATCGGGTCATAGCCCGCGTCGCGCCACATGCCGTTCGCCTTGGCATAGGCCTCGACCAGGGCGATGCGGGCCTCCGCGCGGCCGGTGTTGCGCAGGTAGCGCAGGGTTTCGCCGTCGATCGGAAAGAACCCGCAGGTGGCCCCGTATTCAGGGGCCATGTTGGCGATGGTGGCGCGGTCGGCGAGCGGCAGACGGTCGAGCCCGTCGCCATGGAACTCGACGAACTTGTTCACCACGCCGTGTTTGCGCAGCATCTGCACGACCTTCAGCACAAGGTCGGTGGCCGTGGTGCCCTCGACCATGGCACCGGTCAGCTGGAAGCCGACCACTTCGGGGATCAGCATCGAGACGGGCTGGCCCAGCATTGCGGCCTCGGCCTCGATCCCGCCCACACCCCAGCCGAGAACCGCCAGACCGTTGACCATGGTGGTGTGACTGTCGGTGCCGACCAGCGTGTCGGGATAGGCCACGGGGTGCCCGTTCTGGTCGGTATCGGTCCAGACGGTCTGTGCCAGATATTCAAGGTTGACCTGGTGGCAGATGCCGGTGCCGGGGGGCACGACGCGAAAGTTGTCGAACGCCTTCTGCCCCCATTTCAGAAAGACATACCGCTCCATGTTCCGCTCGTACTCGCGGTCCACATTGGCCTGAAACGCGCGTGGCGTGCCGTATTCGTCGATCATCACCGAATGGTCGATCACCAGATCGACCGGGGCCAGGGGATTGATCTGCCGGGCCTTGCCGCCCAACGCCACGATCCCGTCGCGCATTGCCGCAAGGTCCACCACGGCCGGAACCCCGGTGAAATCCTGCATCAGCACCCGCGCTGGGCGATAGGCGATCTCGCGCGGGTTCTTGCCGCCCTTCGCTCCCCATTCGGCAAAGGCGCGGATATCGTCCAGCGACACCGTCTTGCCATCCTCGAACCGCAGCATGTTTTCCAGCACCACTTTCAGGCTGGCGGGCAGACGGGCGAAGTCGCCGAGGCCTGCGGCCTGCGCGGCCGGGATCGAGTAGTAGCCGACGGTCTGCCCCCCGGCGGTCAGGGTCTGGCGGGTCTTGGCGCTGTCGTGTCCGACGGTGACGGTCATGGCGTGGCTCCTGCTGGGTGGGTTGGCAAGATCCTGCCCGGAAATGGGCGCGGGGTGCAAGGGACTCTGCAGCTTTGTATGCAATTGCATGCCGGAAATCCGGCGCTGTGTGCGGGAGCCTGCGGGCCGGGCAACAGCGGGTTGCCGCACGACCTAGCGCGGTTCTCGCAAAACCTTGATTGGCGGGGCGCTGTGGAACTGGCTACCAGAAGAAACCTTCAGGGGATGGGAACCAGACATGTCGCGACACCTTGCTTGCGCCGCTTGCGGCTTATGGATCGGCTTTGCCATGCCGCTTGCGGCGCAGACCGACCCGGCCGTGGTGGTCGAACTTTATACCTCGCAGGGCTGCTCGTCCTGCCCGCCGGCCGACGCCCATCTGGCGGAACTGACCGCGAACCCTGCGCTGATCCCCCTGGCGCTGCATGTCGATTACTGGGATTACATCGGCTGGGCCGACAGCTTTGCCAACCCGAAGTTCACCGAGCGGCAAAAGGCCTATGCCCGGGCCGAAGGCAGCACCACGATCTACACGCCGCAACTGATCGTGGGGGGGGTAGACCGGATCGTGGGCTTTGCGCCCGCCGAGGTGGCCGCGCAGATCCGCCAGCATTCGGGGGTGATCAGCCCGGTGACCCTGTGGCTCTCGCGGCAGGGCGGCGATGTATTGATCCGTGCCGAAGCGGTGCCTGCACTGGCTGCCCCGGTGCGGGTGCAACTGGTCCGGTATCTGCCGAGTTCCGACGTGCGCATCGAACGCGGCGAGAATGCGGGCCAGACGATCACCTACCACAACATCGTGACCTCGTGGACCCGGGTCGGTGAATGGGCCGGCGACGAGGCGCTTGAACTTCGGGTTCCTGCAGCGGGGAATCAGCCGATCGTGGTGATCCTGCAAGCCGAGGGGCCGGGGCAGATCGTGGCCGCCGGGCGGATCGACTAGCGCGACCGGTTGGCCTGAACCCGACGGACCCGGCCTGATGGCAGCGGGACGGCGGTGCTATTTCCAGCGACGGTGGATCCAGAACCACTGGTCGGGACGGGCGGCGATCCGGGATTCGAGGCTGCGGGTCAGGGCCCGGGTCATGTTGAGGGCAGTGTCGCGCGGGATTGGCGCGTCGAGCACAACCGCAAAGCCTAGCCCGTCCGCCCCCCGTGTGGCATAGAACGGGATCAACGGCGCATCGTAGCGCAGGGCCATTTCCGCGGCCGACAATGCGGTCAGGGCGGGCTTGCCGAGGAACGGGATGGGCGATCCGTTGACGACGTGCAGGTCGAACAACATTGCCATCGTCCCGCCGGATTTGAGATGCCGCACAAAGCCAGTGGTGCCTGCGCGGCCCCTGGCAAAGATCGGGGCACCGACCGCCGCCAGCGTCTGCACATAATGCGCATTGACATAGCGGTTCGACATCGGCCGATACAGGGCCGCGATTTCAAGGCCCTGGGCAGCAAGCACATGCCGTGCCGCCTCATAGTTGCCATAGTGACCCGACGCCAGTATGACGCTTTGCCCGGTTGCGGCGCGCGACTGCAGCACGGCAACGCCGGGTCCGGTAGCCGTCGTGCCTGCCAGCCGACGCCTGAACAGGCGGGGTGAATAGTTCTCGATCAGGCTGCGACCGACATTGTTCAAGGCCCGCCGTGCAACGGTCTGGCGCGCCGCCGTCGGCATGTCGGGCCAGACAAGGGCCAGATTGGCCAGCGCGCGGCGGCGATAGCCGGCCAGCGGACCCAGAACCTGCGCCATCAGCCCGCCCATCGCCGGAACCCGCCAGCGATAGGGCAGCAGCAGTGCGAAACCGATGATCCCGCGCAGCAGCAGGTTCAGTGCGAAATCGCCGGGCTGGAAACGTGGTCGCTCGGCCATCGGTGCGGCCCTCAGGCTCGGGCCCGCAGGGGGGCGGTTTCCTGCCGCCAGACATAAAGCCCCGCCGACACAATCACAACCGCACCGATCACGGTCCAGCGGTCGGGCACCTCGCCGTACAGCAGTGCACCCCAGAGGCCGGCGAACAGAATGCCGGTATAGGTGAACGGGGCCACGACCGAGGCCTCGGCCAGCGAAAACGCCCGGATCAGGCACAATTGCGCCCCGGCCCCCAGAACGCCGACCAGGGCAAAGCGCCACAGGTCGGACGGGGCGACCGGGCTCCAGACCAGCGGCAGCGCGCAGGACATCACGATCGTGCCGAACGCCGCTGCCCAGATCATCGACGCCCAGGGGCTTTCCTGCGCGCCGATGTGCCGGGTGACCAGCGCGTTGATCGCAAAGCAGACCGCCGCCCCGAGGGGCAAAAGCGCAGCCGGGCTGAAAACCTCGGATCCGGGACGAATCACGATCAGCGCCCCGACCATCGCCCCCAGCACCCCGATCAGCCGCGCCGGACTCAGCCGTTCTCCGAGAAAAATCGCGGCGCCCAAGGTGATCAGCACCGGATTGGTGTCGGTCAAGGCCGTCGCCTCGGCCAGACCGATGTGGTTCAGCGCGGTAAAGAACAACGCGGTGGCCCCGAACTGGGTCGCCGATCGCAACAGGTGCAACCCGGGAAACCGCGTGCGGGCGGCGCGGATCAGACGTGGCCCGAGAAGCACCATGACAATCAGCAACTGGCCGGCAAACCGCGCCCAGATGACTTGCGGGGTGGGATAGCGGGCCACGAGCCCCTTTGCGAGCGCATCCATCGTCGTGAAAATCAGAATGGCGAGCAACATCAGAAGGATGCCACGGGAGGCGGCGGCGGCGGCGGGGCCTGCGGAGGGCATGAAGCACCGTGGTTTGCGGCCGCCGGTTCGGGGGCGCGGCAACGATAGGGGCTGCAGGGCAGAACCGCAAGTCGGCGGGTCGCGCAACGGTCGGGCATCCGGGGGCGCCGGGGCCGGGTCAGTCGTTCTCGGTGATCAGGACGACCTCGCCTGCGGCTTCCAACTGGCGGATGGCCTGGACGATGGCCCCCATCGCTTCGTCGGCGTCTTTTTCCTTGATCTTGCCGCGTTGGACCATGTCCTCGCGCAGGCCTTGGGCCATCCGTTGCGACATGTTGGCCAGCAGAAATTCGGCCACCACCAGATAGCTGGCCTCGCCCTGCGCGGCGGCAATCGCTGTGACAAGCGCAGTCTGATCGACGATGCGCGCCAGTTTTGGCACGTCACGGGCAGGCAGGCGGGAGGGAATATGCACGAACGTGAAAATCGCGCGGCGCACCTGTTCGGCAAAGCCCGCATCGTCGAGGTCCAGTCCGGCCAGCACATCGTCGCGCCGACCGGCTGCAGTGATGTTCAGGATCGCCCCCACCCGCTCGACCGGGCCTGCGTCAAAGGCGCGGGGTGGCCGGGCGTCCAGTTGCTGGGCCAGCGACTGCCCGATGCGCTGGACGGTCTCGGGATCGACATTGCCGGTCAGCGACACGGCATAGGCCACCCGGCGCGCCCGGTCGCCGGGCATTCTTCCCAAGAGTTCCGCCGCCTTGGGCACCGGCAGTTTTGACAGCATGACGGCAGCAACCTCGTTGCTTTCGCAGGCCAGCACCGGCATCAACTCGTCAGCGGTCATCGCGGTCAGCCGCTCCCACGGATCGGCACGCGAAGTGCCGCCGGCCATGCGCCGCAGACGGCTGGCGGCGTTGGGGGACAGGTGGTCTGCCATCACCGACAATGCGCCGTCCAGCCCGCCCGGGAAGGACAGCCCCATCTGATCCATCTCGGCCATGAATTCCTCCAGCACGGCCGTCAGCGTCACGCGGTCGATCCGTCGCATCTGGCCCATCTGCTCGGCGAGCGCCGTTTGCATCGAATCGGGCAGGGACGACAGGGGGATGGCCGCGCCCTCGGCAATAAGGTAGCGCACGATCACCGCCGCCTTTTCGCGCGGGGACAGGCTGCGCGGGCCCTGCGGCCGCGTCACCGCCACCATACGCTGTGCCGGGGCGACCCGTGCGATTGCCGTTGTGTCCTGTGCCATTCTGGCCCCCGATTCCCGTGTCTGACCTACCGTCGCAGGTGGCGGTTAACCGGGGTTGAATGCCGGCCAGGCGGTGCGACACATGCGCTGACCAAGGCGGGTTGCGGTTGGTCATCGCAGGGCAATACCAACGCCGGGGTACACCCCGGTCCTGCGAAACGACGCGCCGTGGGACGGGGTCGCGAGGCCCGAACCTAGCTGGAGATTGCCACGCAGGTCTTGCTCGCGGTGTCGAGGATCTGCCCGGCGGGGCAATTGCGCGGGTGACCGCATTCACCGGGATAGGTGCTTTGCTGGGCCAGAGTGGCCGTCGGCAGCGGGACGAGGCATAGGGCAAAAAGGCGGATCGACATGGGACGCTCCTTCTATGTTGGCGCATCCAGAACTGTATCACGTCAGACGCGACGCCCAGGCAGCTTTCTTGCGGCGCACCTCTGGTCGCTTTTGTCAGGTCAGTCCGTGCCGAAAACCCGGGCAAAGATCGTGTCGACATGGCGCAAATGATATCCCAGGTCGAAGTTGCCGGCGATCTGCGCCGGGGTCAGGGCTGCGGTCACTTCGGGGTCGGCCAGAAGTTCGGTCTGAAAGTCGGCCCCCGCCTGCCACACTTTCATCGCGTTGCGTTGCACCAGACGGTACGCATCGTCGCGGTTGACCCCTGCCTGGGTCAGCGCCAGCAGCACGCGCTGGCTCATCACCAGACCACGAAAGCGGTTCAGGTTGGCGGCCAGGTTCGCAGGATGGATCACCAGTTTCTCGATCACCCCCGCCAACCGGTGCAGGGCGAAATCCAGCGTGATCGTGGTGTCGGGTGCGATGGCACGTTCGACCGAGGAATGACTGATGTCGCGCTCATGCCACAGCGCCACATTTTCCATCGCCGGAATCACCGCCATCCGCACCAACCGGGCAAGCCCGGTCAGATTCTCGGTCAGGACGGGGTTGCGCTTGTGCGGCATGGCCGAAGAGCCCTTTTGCCCGGGACTGAAGTATTCCTCGGCCTCCAGCACCTCGGTCCGTTGCATGTGGCGGATCTCGGTGGCGATGTTTTCGATGGAACTGGCAATCACCCCAAGGGTTGCAAAATACATCGCGTGCCGGTCGCGGGGAATGACCTGGGTGCTGATCGGCTCGGGCGTCAGGCCAAGCATCCGGCAGACATGCGCCTCGACCGCGGGGTCGATGTTGGCGAACGTGCCGACCGCACCTGAAATGGCGCCGGTGGCAATCTCCGCCCGCGCGGCCGTCAGACGAACCCGGCCCCGGGTCATTTCGGCGTAGAACCGCGCGAAGGTCAGGCCAAGCGTGGTCGGTTCGGCGTGGATGCCATGGCTGCGCCCGATGCGCGGGGTGTCCTTGTGCTCGAACGCGCGGGCTTTCAGGGCGGCGCGCACCCGGTCGATCCCGGCCAGCAAAAGGTCGGTGGCGCGGACAAGCTGCACGTTCAGCGCAGTGTCCAGCACGTCGGAACTGGTCATACCCTGATGGACAAACCGGGCGGCGTCGGGGCCGACGATCTCGGCCAGATGGGTCAGGAAGGCGATGACGTCATGTCTGGTCACCGCCTCGATCTCGTCGATCCGCGCCACGTCGAACGGCACATCGCGCGCCGCCCAGACCGCACGGGCATTTTCGACCGGAATGACGCCCAGGGCCGCCTGCGCGTCGCCGGCATGCGCCTCGATCTCGAACCAGATCCGGAACCTGGTCTCAGGCGACCACAGGGCGACCATCTCGGGGCGGGAATAGCGGGTGATCATCGAGCAGCCTTTCATGGACGGCGCAGGCGTTTTTCGCTTAGACTGCACGAAAGGCAAGGGCAAGCGGGGTTGGCAATGCGGTGGATGGTACTGCTGGGGCTTTTGCCCGGCATGGCTGCGTCAGTTGCTCCGTCAGTTGCTCCGTCAGTTGCTCCGGCAGTGGCTGCGGCAGTTGCTGCGGCAGTGGCTGCGGCAGTGGCTCCGGCAGTGGCTGCGGCGGGCGACGGCCTGACCGGGCCGCAGATCACGCAGGCCCTGTCTGCACGGGTGCTTGGCTATGACAAAGGGGCCAGCCAGACCTTCTTTGCCGATGGTCGCACGCTTTATGAAACCGACAAACCAGAATGGGGCCGCTGGCGCGTGCAGGGCGACCTTTATTGCTCGCAATGGCCGCCGTCGGACCGCTGGGTCTGCTACGGGGTAACGCGGGACGGCCCGGACATCGGTTTTGTCGCAGGCGACGGATCGGTGGTGACCGGGCACCATGTCGACGTGCGATAGCGGGCCGGATCGTCGCCGCCACGACAAAAGCTGCCGAACCCTGCTCCGGAAAATTCGACTGAACCTATTTCTTTCATCCTGGCCCAAATATCCCACGGGGGTCCGGGGGTGTGAAACCCCCGGTCTGCACGGTGGTGTGTCGTAAATCATCCTGCACTGCCGGTAATTGGGCAGGACTGCCGGGGTCAGCTGGTGACGCCGATGTCTCGCGGTTGGCGCGCAGCCGTTCGGCTCGGGAACCGGTCCGGAAGCGGTGAATTGACGACAGCGACAAGCGGCGTTCGGGCGGGAAGGTTGCGGCCAATGCGAAGGCGAGTTCCTTGAAGGTCATGGTGTCGAGGCGGGCGAGGATCAAGGCGCGCAATTCGGGAATGCTGTGACTCTTGGACCGGGTTCCGCTGGGGCGGTTGCGGCGGTGTTCGGCCATGGCGTCGTCAGCGTTGAAGGGCTGTTGAACGGCCTGTTCAAGCGGGGTTGAAAGGACGTCTGACAGTGCTTCGGCGGCGGCAGACCGGGGGCGGCAAGGATGCGCGGCATCAGGTCGGCTTCGGGCGTGGCGGGCGGCATCGGGGCAACCGCATTGGCAAGGGCGGTCAGGTGTAGGTTGGGGGTGTGAGCCAGTCCCGCGCCCTTCAGCTTGACGATTTGCCGGGTTTCGGGATTGAACAGAGAAGACGGGGATAAAAACCGGTATTGCCGCCGTCCGAGCATGTCAGCCGCCGTCGCGGTCCACTTGCGCGCGACCCCACAGGCCCGCCCCGGCGCGCAATGCCATGATCCATCCCGCCGCCGGTACCGGGCCTTTCAGCTTTGCTTCGGTCGGGTCGTTCTGGTGTTCGAAGTCTGCCGGCAGATCGACGCCGCCCGACTGGAACGCCACCACCAGGGCGGCCGGATCGGCAAGGTCCCAGGACCGCCCACGGCACCCGTTGACCGGGCCAACGGGCCAAAGCTGCACCCATTCCGGCGCGCCGGGGCCAAGCGCAAGGTCGCAGGTGCCAAGCGCAAGGCCGGTCATCATGCGCGGCCTTCGTCACGGCTTCGTCAAACCGCACCCGGACACCACCAGACTCCACCCCGTCCACAATGCCCGCGCGCGACCGCGTGCCGGTGCGATCGGTCTTGGCGACGGTCTGATCATCGACAATGAAGCAGACCTTCCCCGCATCGGCAAAGGGGATCAGGTCAGCCGCCGCAGAGTTGGTGAGCCGGTCGAAGATCCCGCAGGTTTCGCAGACACGGCGGATCAGGCGCACCGTGGCACGGGCGTTCTCGGCCTCGGCCAGTTCCCAGCAAAGAATGACGTCGGACGCGCAATCTAGCAAGGCAAGGAAGGTGTAGCGGCGGCACTTGCCGTCTTCGCCCGCTGCCCGGAAGTCCTTGGTCCGACCGTCCAGAGACACCCGTTCCAGAAGCAGGATCGAGGTCTTGTCCCGCATCGCAGGTTGCGCCAGGCGCCGGGCCGCTTCTTCCCGCCCGACCCGGATCGTCAGCTTTTCCACGTCGGTCAGCGCATCCCAGCGGCATATGCGGTCGGCCAGGACGGCCACCGCCACCCCTGCGCCGGGG
>Ga0105047_10007094_pt1 | contig 18946 bp, 18 predicted proteins | sample MAT04_FD_78384 | JGI IMG/M metagenome (GOLD analysis project Ga0105047, IMG submission 78384) | Freshwater microbial communities from Lake Fryxell liftoff mats and glacier meltwater in Antarctica - MAT-04 (megahit assembly) | ecosystem: Environmental > Aquatic > Freshwater > Ice > Liftoff... | reverse complement strand
TTTCGAAAAATGGACGGTTGAAGTTGTCAGCGGGGGGAGTGATAGAACAAGCTCTGAAGGTCAGTTTTATCGGTTTGAGCGGAGATTGCCGGGCATTGACAGGCTGGTCGGTTTTTAGGGATGAGGTCCGAGGGCGATCACGCGGCCGCTGTAGGCGGCGGCGAAGCGTTGGGCGTCGAGGCGGGCGTTGGCCTGCAGTTCGCTTTTGCGGCCGGAGGGGTTGTTGACGTAGAAGGCGAGGGGTTCCTGGCCTTCCAATTGCGCGCCGCGCACGACGAGCAGGTGCCCGCCCTGGCGGGTGACGGGCAGGCGGTCGTCGCCTACTTCGTAGGAGATGGAGGCGATCACGAGGCGGCCCTGGCGCAGCAGGTCAACGATTTCGGGCAGGGAGGCGGCGCGGGCTTCGGCTGCCAGGCCGGTTTCGCGCGCCATGCCGGCGAGCGCGGTGTGGATCCAGCCGACCTCATGGGCGTCACCGTTTTGATCGGTGCGGATGAGGTAGCCGCCGCTTTCGAGCCCGAGGCGGGCCCAGGCGATCAGAGAGCGGGAGGGGCCTGCGAGGGCTTCGACGCACATTTTGAGACAGGCCACGCCGCAGGCGCGGTCGCTCCAGTAGGCGTATTCCTGCGGGCTGGCGGCGCCGCTCTCGGCCCAGCGCGGGTCGAGGGCGGGGTCGAGACCCTGGGCGAAAATGGCCTCGGCCAGCTGGGGGCTGGCGATCTGGGCGTAGTACGGAATGGGGTAGGGGAGGTGGATTGTTTCGGTCATGGGGTAAAGCCTGTTTGTCACAGAGAGAATGGGATTAGAAACTTTGAAAAACCTGTTTACCAGAGAGTGCGCAGAGCACATAGAGAGATCAGGATAAGGTGACAGCGCCATTTATGTAAAGAGGGTTTGTTTGAGCCAGTGGAAGGCGGCGGATTGCATTTCGAGATCGAATTTGTGCGGGCCAGGGTAGAACTGGCCGGTGTAGGCGGTTGGACTTTGGGCGCTGGCATAGTGGTCCTGCAGCCGGGCGTGGGCATCGCGCATGCCGGTTTCTGTAAATAAATGGTCGTGCAGGTCGTACTGGACCAGCAGCGGGAGCGGGGCGCGGCAGGCGGCGATATCGGGCCAGTCGCCGTGACGGGCCCAGCCGAAGGGGAACAACATCCAGGTGTGGGACATGTTGTGGTCGAGCAGGGCCTGGTAGGTGGTCATGAGCCCGATGATGACGGCGGCGGAGATGCCCGGGTGGAGGGCAGTCAACAGGGCGGCGCGGTTGCCGCCTCCGGACAGGCCGATGCAGCCGGTGCGCTGCGGGTTCACATCAGGACGGGAGAGCAGGTAGTTGAGGGCGAGGCGGTCTTCAAACGCAACGACACCCGCCAGGCTGGTGCCCAGGATGTTGCAGTACTTGGAGACCCAGTGTTCGTGGAAATCGGAGGCCAGGTTGTAGCGCTCAATTTCCTCGGGCAGGGAGGGGTTGAGGGGTGCGGCGCGGAGCAGGCTGGCGGTGGGTTCGCCCATTGTTTCGAGCATGGTTTTATAAGGGAAACGGCGGCTGCCCCACAGAAAGACATCATGCGCGAGCACGACATAGCCCTCACGCGCCAGGGCGTTGGCGTAGGCGCGCCCGCCGTAGGGCCCCTGACGGAAATCGCGGATGACGGGCAGGGCTGCGGCGGGGCCGTCGGCGATCTTTTCCTTGCCGTAATATTTGAAGCCGCTGTGGTCGTGCAGGGCCAACATGCCAGGCAGCGGGCCGCTGGCGTGGGCGGGTTTGAGAAGGTAGGCGTGCGTGCGCGGGCCAAAGCCGACCGACCAGGAGATTTTCTGCCCGGCGACTCCGTCCTGCTGCCACTCGCTTTCGATGGCGACATCGCGCGGGGTTTCGTCTCTGCCGCAGAAGCCAAGCGAGTGACGCAGCAGGGTTTGTGTGGCGGGGCCGGGGGCGGCGTTCGGGTAGAGCGGGCCCTGCTGGCGGGCCGCGCTGACCCAATCGCTGAAGATGCCGAGGTGCTGGTAGTGTTCGGGCATGTTTTGCTCCTTTATGAGGCCGTCCGGGGGGGTGATGAGGGCTGGCGTTCCGGGGCTGTTTCCAATCTTACACCAAGCGTTAAGTTTGAGGAGAGTGAATAAATTAAAATCACAGGCTGTGAAGGGGGGTGGGGTGGATCATCGACCCCAGCAGCGTAAACGGCGCGCGTGCTGCGGTATGGCTGCAACGGGTGATTAACAAAAAGACCCGCCAAGCGGCGGGATTTTTTGATTTGATGCTCTTACTTTTGCTGCTGATAGGCCTTTGCGGCGGCTCGTTGGGTGACGGCTTTTTGTTCCTCAACGGGTTTCTGTTGGGCTCTTTCTTTCGCGGCCAGGGATTCGAGCACTTCAGCGCTCTTTTGGACGGGCGCTTCGCGGGTTTCGTCGGCGCGGGTTTTGCTGCTTTCTTTGGCGGCTGTTTCTGCGGCAGTGCTGTTGGCTTTGTTTTCTTTTGGCGCGGCGCGCGGAGGCGGTGGTACGTAATTATTGCTGCTGATTGGGGCAACCATAGGATTCTCCTGTTGACAATCGACTTTGCCAGCCTTTTATCATTAATTTATTATCGACAGGCTGCGCAAGAACTTTAGGGCGATTTGGCACCAATTTTCAAATTGGCACATGCCAATCCTTGAGCAGGTTTTTATGCAGGTTAATCCACGGTCAGCGTTTTGCTGAGGTTGCGCGGGAAGTCAGGATCATAACCGCGCAGGACGCTCATGTGATAGGAGAGCAGCTGCAAGGGCAGGACGGCGAGGAGCGGCGCGATGTGCGGGGTCGAATCGGGGATGACGATCACGTCAGTGGCGTTGGCGTGCAGGCGCGGGTCGTCCTGACCGATGGCGATGGCGCGCGCGCCGCGGCAGGTGACTTCGTTCAACCCGCTGACCAGCAGCGGAACGTCCTGCGGTGCGGCGGCAAACAGGATGGGGTAATCTTTGCTGACCGCCGAAAGCGGGCCGTGTTTGAATTCGGTCGAGAGCATGCCTTCGCAATGCGCGTAGGTGATCTCCTTTAATTTGAGCGCGCCTTCAAGGGCGATGGGATAGGTTGAGCCGAAGCCCAGGCAGTACAGGTCGTTCCAGGGGTTGATCTCAGCGGCGATGGTTTGCACCTGCGCGGCGACCATTTCCAGGGTGGTGTCCATCAAGGCGGGAATTTGATCGAGTTCACGGGTATCTTTGCCTGCCATGCGGTAGGCCAGGTAAAGAAATGTTACGACCTGGTTGGTGAAGGTTTTGGTGGCAGGGACGCTGATCTCGTAGCCGCAGCAGAGCGGCAGGGAGCAGGATGCGGCGCGCGTGAGGGTTGAACCGATTACATTGGCCAGCCCAAAGACGGTCATGCCCTGGGCTTCGGCGGTTTGCAGGGCGTTGAGTACATCCTTTGTCTCGCCGCTCTGGCTGACGAACAGGCCGACATCCTGCGCATTGACGGTTTGTCGGTACTGGGGGGCGAACTGGGGGGCCAGGACCGGGATGACAGCCCGCCCGGCAAGTTGAGCGAAGTAGACCGCGCCGATCAGGCAGGCGTGGTAGCTGGTGCCGCAGCCGATGAAGTAGAGGTTGCGGGCGCTGCGCATTGTGTTGATGACATTATCCACATCGGCGGAACCTGTTAGCATGTGCAGCACTTCGCGGGCGACCTGGGCCTGTTCGTGGACTTCTTTTAACATGAAGTGGGCATAGCCGCCCTTCTGTACGGATTCCATCGTTTCGGTGACGATCTCCGGCTCGCGTTGGATGAGTGAACCATCTTTGACAGAGTGCAGTTCAATGCGGTCGTGCCAGAGGGTGATGATCTCGCCGTCATTGATGCGTACCACTTTGCGGGTGAGCGGCAGGATTGAAGGCAGGTCGGAGGACAGGCAGGTAAAGCCTTCACCGATGCCAACCACCAAGCCGGAGCCTTTTTTGATGGCGAAAAGTTTGTCATCGTTGACTTTGCCGATGACGAAGGCGTAATCACCCTGCAGGTCGGCGTATGCGCCGCGAATGGCTTGCAGAAAATCCTGACCGCGGTTGATGTAGCGTTCTACGGCATGCACGCAGGTTTCGCCGTCATTCATGGAGCGCACGGTGAGGCCTTCAGAGATGAACAATTGGCGCATCTCGACATTATTGACGACGTTGCCGTTATGCGCGCCGACCATGTCACCGTCGGAATCGAGGTGCGGTTGGGCGTTAACCTGGGAAGGCTCGCCGAAGGTGGCCCAGCGCAGCTGGGTGATGCCGCGCGAGCCGCTCATTTCGGCCAGGTTGTATTTCTTTGCGACTTCCTGGACACGTCCTACGTCTTTGCGAAGATCGATCTTGCCGCCGCTGATGGTGGCCGCGCCGACCGAGTCGTAGCCGCGGTAGGTGAGCCGTTGGGCGGCTTCGATCAAGATCTGTCCGAGGGGTTGTTCTTTATCCGTTACAATGCCAAAAATTCCGCACATAGATTTCCTTTCGGGTTATGACCGGGTTTGGGTATTGGTGAAGTTTATCACAGGTGAATTAATGCGCAATCGGGTTTTTTGAGTCTGCTTGTTTTTTTTTGAAAGGCAGTAAGATAAAAATATGCCGGTAATAATTCATCAATTACTCAAGAAATTTAAAGAAGGCCTTCAACTGCGGTATGGAACCAGGCTCAAAGGTGTCTATCTATACGGTTCGTACGCGCGCGGTGATTTTGAAAGCGGGTCAGATCTGGATGTACTGGTGGTGCTCAAGGATTTTGAACGTGCTCCGTTGGAGCTCAAACGAGCCAGTGAATTGGTGGGGGATTTATCCCTTGAATATCTCATTACGATCAGCCCAGTTTTTATGCGGGAAGCAGATTGGCAATTGTCGGAAAAACCCTTATTACGCAACATCAGGAATGAAGTCATCTCTGTATGAAAGAATCAACACGCCAATTGATTGCAAACGCGATTGAGACTCTCAATGCTGCTGAACTGCTTGTAGGAGAGTGATATTTACGCGATGCGACGAGCCGGGCGTATTATGGAATTTTTTATGCTGCAGAAGCATTGCTTAATGAAAAAGATTTGAGTTTCAAGAAACACGGCGCAGTTCAGAGCGTCTTTGCGCAGAAATTTGTTAAAACAGGGTTGTTTGAAGCAAAATATCATCGTTGGTTGTTGAAAGCATTTAATCAGGGTCAGGCTGGCGATTATGATGAAATGGTTCAATTTAAGGGAAGTGATGTAAAAGAAACACTGGGGCAGGCAAGAGAATTTTTGGAAGTTGTAAAAAAGTACCTTGGTTCTTAATGGCTTCCTGCTAAATGAGAACAAAAAAGTGACGGTCTCTTGCGATGACCGTCACTTTTTTCATTCAAGAAAAACTTACTTCAATTCGTCGTAATTTTCAGGGAGCCAGCAGCAGAGTACCAGCTCGCGGGCGGCTTTGACTTCGTCCATGCGGCCAAAGGGAGTGTCGTGAGGGGCGGTCTTGATGATCTCGGGGTTGGTGCGGGCTTCTTCGGCGATCTTGAGCAGGGCATCGGTGAAGGCATCCAGCGTGTCCTTGTTCTCAGTCTCGGTGGGTTCGATCATCAGGGCTTCGCGCACGATCAGCGGGAAGTAGTTTGTTGGCGGGTGGAATTTGTAGTCCATCAGACGCTTGGAGATATCCAGGGCGCGGATGTCGGTGCCTTCAAAGCGGCCTTCCATCACAAATTCATGCATGCAGATGCGGTCAAACGGAACCTTGTAGGTTTTTTCCAAGCGCGCCTTGAGGTAATTGGCGTTAAGCACAGCGTACTGCGAGATGGCTTTGAGGCCATCCGGGCCGTGCATGGCAATGTAGGTGTAGGAACGGACGATCGCGCCGAAGTGACCGTGGAAGGCTTTCATGCGACCGATGGTGTGCCTGGGAGTTTCATAGCCATAGAGGGGCGGGGTCTCATCATCGGCTTCTTCGACAATGCAGATGAGCGGGGAAGGCAGGAATTCTGCCAGGCGAGCTGAAACGCCTACCGGGCCGGAACCAGGGCCGCCGCCGCCGTGCGGGACGGCGAAAGTTTTGTGCAGGTTGAAGTGCATCACATCGAAGCCCAAGTCGCCAGGGCGTACAATGCCGAGCAGGGCGTTGAGGTTGGCGCCATCGCCGTACATCAACCCGCCGCAATCGCGGACCAGGTTGACCACTTCGATGATGTGCTGATCGAACAAGCCGAGTGTGTTGGGGTTGGTGAGCATCATGCCGACGACGGTGTCATCACAGGCGGCTTTGAGGGCGGCCAGATCGACATTGCCGTCCGCATCGGATGGGATGGTGATGACTTCCATGCCGAGCATACCCGCAGAAGCGGGGTTGGTGCCGTGTGCGGCATCGGGAATCAGCATTTTGTTGCGTTTGTTATCGCCGCGGGCCTTATGGTAGGCACGCATCATCAGCACGCCGGTGAATTCACCGTGCGCGCCAGCGGCGGGCTGCAGGGTGACGGCTTCAAAGCCGCTGATTTCCTTGAGCCATTCCTGTATTTCAAACATCAATGCCAGGTTGCCCTGTACGGTTTCGATGGGTTGCAGCGGATGTGAGAAGACGAAGCCAGGTAAGCGGCAGGTATCTTCGTTAATCTTGGGGTTGTACTTCATGGTGCAGGAACCCAGCGGGTAAAAGCCTTCATCGACGCTGTAGTTGTAGCGCGAGAGGTGCATGTAATGCCGCACCACGTCCACCTCAGCCAGTTCAGGCAGGGGGAGTTCTTTGCGCAGCAGTTCCTCGTTGGGGAGGTCAAATTCGGGTACGTCTGAAGCCGGGAAGGTGACACCGGTGCGCCCAGGGGATGACAGTTCAAAAATGGTAGGCTCACGCATGGACGGCCTCCTTCAATACTTCGACCAGCAAATCAATTTCTTCCTTGCTGTTCATCTCGGTAACGGCGATGAGCATGTGATCCTTGAGTGAAGGATAATCTTGTCCAAGATCATACCCGCCCAGAATGCCGTGTTCAAGCAGGTGCGCGTTGACTTCTTCTACGGGGCGCCCGAGGCACAGGGCAAATTCATGGAAGAAGGGCTGGCTGAAGCACAGTCCCATGCCGGGGATTTTGCTCAGTTCGCTGGCGGCGTAGTGCGCCTTCTGGTAGCACAGATCGGCCACCTGGCGCAGGCCAGCCTGGCCAACAACGGAGAGATAGACAGCCGAAGCCAGCGCGAGCAGGCCTTCGTTGGAGCAAATATTGGATGTGGCTTTTTCGCGCTTGATGTGTTGTTCGCGAGCGGTGAGAGTGAGAACATAGGCTTTCTGGCCGCGCGAGTCAACGGTTTCGCCCACGAGGCGTCCGGCCATTTTGTGCACGAACTGCTTTTTGGTGGTGAAGAAGCCCAGCGAAGGGCCGCCGAACCAGAGCGGCAAGCCGAGCGGCTGGCCTTCGCCTACGACGATATCGGCGCCCATGAGACCCGGGGTCTTGAACATTGCCAGGGCGGTGGGGTTGGTTACCACGCAGACCATTGCGCCCTGGGCATGCACGGCTTCTATGAATTTGGTGTAATCAAACACGCGCCCGAAGAAATCGGGATACTGCACGATCGCCAGGGCGGTGTCTTTATCGACCAGCGGGAGCAGGGCCTCGGGAGCGGCTTGCAGGTCTGCGCCAGAGTCGTCGCCCAGCAGGTCCAGGTCCATGCCCTGGGTGTAGGTGCGGATGGTTTCGCGGTACTGTGGGTGCACGGTGGGGGAAAGAACGATCTTGCGCCGTTTGCCGCGGAAATTGGCAAAAGCCATGTTGACTGCTTCGGCAGTGGCGGTGGCGCCGTCATAATGCGAGGCGTTGGAAAGTTCCATACCGGTCAAGGCGGTCATCAGGGATTGGTATTCGAAGATGGCTTGCAGGGTGCCCTGTGAAATTTCCGGTTGGTAAGGGGTATAGGCGGTGTAAAACTCACCGCGGCGCAGGATGTGATCGACCACGGATGGGATGTAGTGGTTGTACATACCAGCACCCAGGAAGGAAACCATCTGCCGGGTGGTTTCGTTGCTCTCTGCGAGTTCAGCCAGCAGGGCGGCAGCTTCCATTTCGGTGAGGGCAGGGGGTAGATCCAGTTCGGGAAAGCGATATTTGGCCGGGATAGCCTCGAAAAGTTCATCCAGGCTTTTCACGCCAATGGCGGCAAGCATCGCATCCCGCTCTTTGGGAGAGTGGGGAATGTAGGTCATTAAATTTTTTCTCCTGGCGCTCAGAATTAGTGAGCGCGTCCTGCACAGTCCAGCTCATAAGCGGCGGTGTCCAACATGCCGGCGCCATCGGCGCCTTCGACCTGGATCATCCAGCCGTCGGCGAAGGGGTCGCTGTTGAGTGTTTCGGGGGTGGCGGCCAGGTCACCGTTGACGGCGACTACTTTGCCAGCAACGGGAGAATAGATCTCTGCGGCGGCCTTTACGGATTCAACGGATGCGATGGCTGTGCCTACTTTAACTTCGTCACCGGCTGAGACAAGGATCTCAACGAAGACGATATCAGAGAGCTGGCCCTGGGCGAAATCGGTGAGACCGACCTTGCCGCTGGCGGCATCGAACCATTCATCGCTTTTGGTATATTTCAGGTTAGCGGGGGTATTCATCTTGGTGTTACTCCTTTGGATGCTTGATTAAACGTAAAGAGGGCGCACAAATTTACTCGTGCGCCCTCTGTCCATAACCTGAGAGATTCGCCCGCTTGCGCAGGGCTTGCCCCGTCGGTGTTCCTCGCGGAACTTTCCAGAGTTTTACGGTTCAGGGTCCTTTTGCCTGAGAGTTTCGTCCGGACGCGCCCGTCTCGGATTTGCACCTTCGGCGCTCTGGCAGTGAAAGCTGCCTGAGTCTCTTCCCTGTAACTGTTATATTATATCTTTATATCTTTCATTCTACGGTTGTGAGGTTAATCAGTCAAGATGACAAAAATCATCGATATTAACAAAATGGCACACTCGCGGCTCATTTTTGAGGGATGGGGGTGATCTCGAACTTACTTACATCCCTGGGTTGTCTTGCTTTTTCCAGAATGGTTTTAAGTTCTGTGATTTTTTGTTGGTACTCAGGCGAATCGACCATGTTTGTCATTTCGAAGGGATCGGTCTTTAGGTCGTAGAACTCGGATTTGTCATTTATTGTTTCAATGTAGATGCAATCTTCAGCGCGGATCGCAGACCAGTCTCCACGACCTGGCCAGGCTTCCAACAGGAGGGTATCCCGCCAGCTGCTGCTATCGAACAATTTGGTAAGCGAAAGCCCATCAACCGTTTCTGGAATGGGCAGACCCGCCAGGGTGTATACGGTGGGAGCAATATCAATATTTGCAACCAGCCGGTTTTCTACATAGGGTGTGGGAACAAGTGGAGGGTAGCGCATTGCAAACGGTACGCGCACAGATTCTTCGTAGGCGGTACTCTTGGTTTCCATACGGTGCTCACCCCAGTGTTTGCCATTATCCGATAAAAATATGATCAGTGTGTTATCGAGCTGGCCCATGTCCTTCAATTTCTGCATGATAGTTCCAATCGATCGATCCACCGGCAGAAGGGTGAGGATCTGGTCGCGCCTGTCCTTATCCAGTTTGTCTATTTCTTCCTGGATAAGGACAGGTTTGCCTGTAATGGAAACAGGCTTGTCGGAAAGATCCTGCTCATTAAAGTTGAGGGGACGATATAGATGCAGGTCTTTCAGCAGACCCTCGTCTTCAACTGCGGGGGTGGTTGGCGTGTGCGGTGCGTTAAAAGCCAGTACCATCAGAAATGGTTTTCTGCTTATTGATGCATTGTCCAGGAATTTCAGCATGTAATCGCGGAAGATGTAGGTGATATAGCCGGGCTGGGTGGACCATACACCGTTTACATTCAGTTCGGGGTCGTAATATTTGCTATCCCCGCGAAAGAAGGAAACCCAGAAATCGAATTCCGGGCGTTTTTCACCTTTCCAGGAATTCAAGTATTTACCGATCAGCCCGGTGTAATACCCGCTGTCATGTAGATCATTGATGATGGTAGGGAAGCGGAGTTTATTTTCGTTGGTTTGCACACCATGATTGTGTGCAAACATGCCCGTAAAAATAGAGGTGCGGCTGGGGCAGCAGAATGGAGTTGTATCGAACCCTTGTGAAAAGGTGACGCCTGGTCGAAAATCAACTTTTGGGTCTCGGGCATATATTCCGTTGTGCCGATGCGCTGGTCATCGGTGATAATCAACAAAATATTGGGGCGGGTGTCTGCGATTAGATTCGGGACAACCATGCCTCTGAATGGGTTTGTGCAAGCGGCAAGCAAGGATAGCACCAGGGTGCTGTAAATGAGCTTAATAGGTTTTGACATTTTTTACCTTTCTACTGGGTGTCAGAAATTATACATCCGTTTGCCTGGTTATTTTACGAGGTGCGCTGTTTAAAGAACAACACCAACTGTGAGAAAACAGTTGGTGTTGTTGGCTGCATTTATTAGGTATTCTGGTTAGTTTTCGCGCAAATTGCGCACCCAACTGCCGACCCACCAGTACTCAAAATCCTGGCCCTGCGAAGTCTGCACTGCGCCGATTACACCGTAAATGGGGGCAATCGCCATGCCCAGGAGCAGCAGCGGGGTGAGTACACACGCAAAGGGGATCAGCAGTACGCCGATCAGGATGGCACTTAACAGGCCTACGACGCCCCACATCACGCCGATGCCATACCACACTACCAGTTGGAACAGGAAGGACTGCATGGCGTGGTAAGCCACATATTTGGAGCGGTTGGCAAACATCAGGTAGATGATGAGTGCCACAACCGGGCCAAGGACGCCGGTGAAAAGGTTTACCAGGACGCTGAGGTGTGCCAGCATGGCCCAGGTTCGTTCTTCGCCCTGGGAAAGCGGCGTGGGGATGGGTGTGTCGTTCAGAACTGCGGTTGTCATTTTTTACCTCTTTCAGAATTTGCCAGGCTGGCAAAGGATGTGCGGAATGGCGCTTCAAGAATATTTACGCACTTGCTGTGGTAAAGTTGCAACCGATCAATAAGCAGGCCCATCCTGGAAAAATTGTAAAAATTACCCCTAAGAAAATAGGTTTGCGAATGAGACGCTTTAACGTAAGAGAAAAGGCTATCATCTCAAAAAAGAGTGGAAAGGTGACTGCCACCTTAAGGCAAACAAAAAACCTGCGCATTTATCCGCGCAGGTTTTTTGTTGAGTTACTGATTAATTATGCCCAGCCCTGACCCTTGCACAGGTTGGTGATGACAGGTACTTCAACGGTCTTGCCCTGGTAGGCCTGGTAAGCCAGATAGAGCTGGTAGAACCAGACAAGAATACCAACACAGAAACCGGAAGTAACAATCGTGATGATGCCAAGAATCAATGCCTGCGCGTTATGGGCGCGAAGGAACGGACGGTTTTTCTTGTCTTCCATCAACATGATGATGATGGGGACAATGGGTGAGAAGACGTAGGTAAGTGCGGCCCACAGCTTGTCATCACTTGAGATTTCAGAATTAAAATTTGACATGGTTTAATCTCCTTAGAATTGGTTGAAATGATTGTACAACGGAATTGGACAAAAATCAATCAATTATAAACATGTTAAAATGGTTGCATGTCAATTCGCATCGTATTTATGGGATCTCCCGATTTTGCTGTGCCCGCCTTGCGCGCGCTTGTGGCTGTTTATGAAGTGGTTGGGGTGGTTACCCAGCCAGACCGCCCCTCCGGCCGGGGTATGACGCTCACGCCTGCGCCGGTCAAAGTGGCAGCACTGGAACTCGGCATTCCGGTCATTCAACCGGAGAGACTTCGTGCGCCAGAAGCGTTGGGACAATTGCAAGCATGGGCGCCGGATCTGATTGTGGTGGCTGCTTTCGGGCAGATTTTGCGCTTTAACGTGTTGGAAATGCCGCGTTTTGGCTGCATCAATATTCACGCCTCGCTGCTGCCCAGGCATCGCGGCGCGGCACCCATCCAGGCTGCCATCCTGGCGGGGGATGCTGAAACGGGTATTACTATTATGAAGATGGACGTTGGACTGGATACCGGCCCGATGCTGCGCCAGCGCGCCATCCCGATTGAGGCGCAAGACACCGGCGGCAGCCTGTTTGAGAAACTCTCAAAAATGGGCGGCGAATTGCTGGTTGAGACTCTGCCAGGCTATCTTGCCGGAGAGATTGCGCCGCAGCCCCAGCCGGAAGAAGGCGGCACTTATTTTGGAATGATCAAAAAGGAAGACGGGCTGCTGGACTTTAACCGCCCGGCAGTTGAGCTTGAAAGAAAGATCCGCGCCTTTTTCCCCTGGCCCGGCACCAGCTTGCAGTGGAATGGCGCGCCGCTCAAGATCCATAGGGCGCATGTGAGCGAAGGGAAGGCGCGGGCGGGTCAACCAGTGGTGGCGGAAGGCTTGCCTGCTATGGGCACGGCGGAGGGCCTGATTGTCTTTGATGAACTGCAGCCGGCGGGTAAAAAATCCATGCCGGGCAAGGCTTTTATGGCAGGAGCGCGGGATTGGGATTGATAAGGCATTTCGCTGTAAATTTGATTCGGAATTTCGTGCAACAGGGCTGAACTTATTTTTTTGTTTTCCAGGAGGTTTCCATGCCGAAGTATGTAGCAGCAATTGATCAGGGTACCACCAGTACGCGCTTTATGATCTTTGACCACGCCGGTAATATTGTGGCGGTGGACCAGCAGGAGCATAAACAGATTTACCCCAAACCAGGCTGGGTGGAACACGATCCGCTGGAGATTTGGGAGCGCACCCAGGAAGTGATGCGCGGGGCGCTCAGTAAGGCGGGTATTGATTCTTCTGAACTGGCGGCGGTTGGCATCACCAACCAGCGCGAGACGGCGGTTGTGTGGGATAAGGCGACCGGCAAGCCGGTCTACAATGCAATCGTCTGGCAGGATACGCGCACCGACCAGATATGCAATGAACTTGCAAAAGATGGCGGTCAGGACCGTCTGCGTGCGAAAACCGGTCTGCCGCTGGCGACGTATTTTTCGGGGCCAAAAGTCAAGTGGATTCTCGATAATGTTCCCGGTGCGCGCGAACGAGCCGAAAATGGTGAGCTGCTCTTCGGGAATATTGATAGCTGGGTGATCTGGAATCTGACCGGTGCGCATGTGACCGATGTGACTAATGCGAGCCGCACCTTACTGATGAACTTGCAAACTCTGGACTGGGACGAAGAGCTGCTGACTTTGCTGGATGTGCCGCGCGCCATGCTTCCGCGGATTGCGTCTTCATCTGAAGTTTACGGCTATGCGCGCGGTTCGCTGGGCGGTGTGCCGCTGTGTGGTGATATGGGCGATCAACATGCAGCGCTCTTCGGGCAGACTTGCTTTCTGCCTGGCGAAGCCAAGAATACCTACGGCACGGGCTGCTTTATGTTAATGAACACTGGTGAAAAACCGGTGCCTTCGCAAAATGGTTTGCTGACCACCCTGGCTTATAAGATCGGGGAGCAACCGGCGGTATATGCGCTGGAAGGTTCGATTGCGATTGCCGGGGCGCTGGTGCAGTGGCTGCGCGATAACCTGGGCATGATCGAAAAGTCTTTGGATGTGGAAACCCTGGCACAAACGGTAGAAGACAGCGGCGGAGTGTATTTTGTGCCGGCCTTTAGCGGATTGTTTGCGCCTTACTGGCGTTCAGACGCGCGCGGCGCGATTGTGGGTATGACTCGTTACGTCAATAAAGGGCATATCGCCCGCGCCACCCTGGAAGCAACCGCTTACCAGACTCTTGAAGTATTGGAGGCGATGGAGAAGGATTCTGGTGTGAGTCTGAAGGCGTTGAAAGTGGATGGTGGTATGGTCTTCAATGACCTGTTAATGCAGTTCCAGGCTGACCTGGTTAATGTGCCGGTCATTCGTCCCAGGGTGGCCGAAACGACCGCGCTAGGCGCGGCCTATGCGGCCGGGCTGGCGGTTGGCTTCTGGAAAAACTTCGACGAACTGCGCCTGAATTGGGGACGTGACAAGGAATGGCTGCCCCGGATGGAATCGGCCAAACGTGATGAGCTTTACAGAGGCTGGAAAAAGGCAGTAACGCGTACCTTTGACTGGGTTTGATCCAGTGTGCTACCTGCCTTTTTTGATTACATTATCGCCAAATTTATCTTGGAGCGCATCGAGCACCTCGCGTAGTTTACGCGCTTTTTCGCTTTCCTGTCCCCATAATTCCATCTGGCGCGCGGGCGGTCCCAGGTTGCTGATTCCCACCCCGATGAGCCGGACGGCCTGATCTTTTTCGCGCACCGAGTTGAGAAGCTGGCGGGCGGCGTGAAAAATTTCATCATCCAGGTTGGTGGCGATTGGCAGAGTGGTCTGGCGTGTGAGCGTGGTGAAATTGGGCCAGCGCAACTTGAGTTTGATGGTTGTCCCGGCCAGATGTTCACGGCGCAGGTTTTTGCTGACCTGGGCGGCCAATTCTTTGAGAGTTTGTTCGAGTGCCAGGGTATCGCGCACATCCCGTGAGAATGTGGTTTCCTGACTGATGGATTTGGTGGCGTGCTCTGTAACTACCGGGCGATCATCCTGGCCCAACGAATGGCGAGCGAGTTCGCGCCCATTTTCGCCAAAAAGCCCTGCCAGGGTGGGTTCACCCAATGCGGCCAATTGCCCGATGGTACGAACGCCCATACCGGTCAATCGTTTTTCTGTTTTTGGCCCGACGCCCCACAGCATGGATACTGGCAGGGGAGCCAGGAACCCGGTTTCAGTCCCGGCAGGCACGATTGTGAGGGCATAAGGATAGCGTGGGCCGCGGGCGGCCTTCTTGCCGGTTTCTGTGGCGATTTTTGCCACCAGCTTATTGGAGGCAACCCCAACCGAGCAGGATAGACCCAATTCATCCAATATTTTCTTTTGCAGGTTTGCGGCGATTTGTGCTGGCGGTTCGCGCATGTCACTGATGTCGACAAAAGCTTCATCGATGGATATTTGTTCTACCAGAGGCGAAATATTGTGCAGGCGCTCCATGACCTGGTGTGACATTTCTGAATAGCGTCCCCGGCTGTGCGAAACCACGATCAAGCCCGGGCACAGGCGCAGCGCCTGGCTCATTGGCATGGCAGAGTGCACCCCCATTGCGCGGGCGGCATACGAACAGGAGGCCACGACGCCGCGTTCTTCAGGCTTGCCTCCCACAGCAAAGGGTTTACCGCGCAGTTCAGGGGCCTGGAGTTCTTCTACAGCACAAAAAAAAGCATCCAAATCCAGGTGGAGTATGGCTCGATTCATGTTTTTATTGTAATAATGTTCTATAATGGATTCATATTAAAAATGAAATTAATTTGTGTTATTTGCATATCATAAATATGTTGTATACTATGCACATATTGTTTTTTTGCAACGATTCTGCAATACATCGTCGGAACTCTTCGGAGTTCAGTTCCGTCTTAATTTCACATTAGACGGTTTTCATATGGAGGAGAATGATTATGAGACATAAAAACACCCTGGTTTCGGTAATTATGCTGGTGGTAATGTTTTTCGGGCTGGTTCCCGCACCACAGCCTGTTTATGCCGCCACCACCTGTGACTGGGCACAGTTTGTCGCTGACGTCACGATCCCCGATGGTACGACTTTCACCGGGGGAACAGCTTTTGCCAAGACATGGCGATTAAAGAATATCGGCACCTGCACCTGGACAACCGATTACAGCATCGCCTTTGTTGATGGTACTCAAATGGGCAGCACATCTTCTGTTAAACTGGGATCGAGTGTTGCTCCTGGTAATACGATTGATGTGTCGGTCAACCTGACTGCGCCTTCTGCTGCGGGAACCTACCGCGGTAACTGGCGAATGAAGAACGCCGGTGGGGTTTTGTTTGGCATAGGCCCATATGCCAACGGATCCTACTGGGTTGAGATCAGGGTCGGCAGCGGCGATAGCGGCGGCACAGGTTACGATTTTGTTGCCAATGCCGGTTCTGCCGTTTGGAGCAGCGGAGCTGGTACTTTGAGCTTTCCGGGCACTGATGGAAGCGCCAGTGGTTTTGGCATGAGCGTTGCCAGCCCCAAACTGGAAAACGGCACTACGGACACTGCGCCTGGTTTGCTGATGGCTCCGCAGGATGTTTACTACGGATACATTCAGGCCAAGTACCCGTCCTTCAAGGTACAGAGCGGTGATCACTTCCAGTCGATTTTTAACTGCGAATATAACGCCACAAACTGTTTTGTTAATTTCCGCATCAATTACCAGATCGGCAGCGGTGCAGTCCTGACTTTCAAATCGTTTAATGAACGCTACGAAGGTCAGTATTACCGCGCAGATTATGATCTTTCCTCACTGGCTGGGCAGGATGTGAGTTTCATCCTGTACATCGGCGCAGCCGGATACGGTACCGGTGACCGCGCGCTGTGGGGCGCGCCGCGTATTACGCGCGGTGGTGTGGTTGTAACCAACACGCCTGTACCAACCGCCGGCCCATCACCGACAGTTGTTTCTGGCGGCACCGATAAGGTGAGTTTTGTTGCGGATGTGACCATTCCGGATGGGAGCATTCTGGCGCCCAATACGCCATTCAAGAAGACCTGGCGCATCAAGAATATTGGTTCCAGCACGTGGACCAATAAATACAGCCTGGTGTTTGTCAGCGGTAACAAGATGAACGGGCCAGACTCACAGCTCCTGACTTCCACGGTTGGTCCGAATACCACCTTCGATATTTCGGTTGACCTGACATCCCCGGCAGCCACTGGCACGTATCGCGGTTACTGGATGTTGAAAAATGACAAGGGTGCGACCTTTGGCATTGGCGCACTGTATGACAAAGCCTGGTGGGTGGATATCTCCGTCACCGGCGGCGTGACCCCTGTGCCCACCAATACGCCTGTCGTCACACCTGTTCCAACCACAGGTACGACTGTCTTTGACTTTACCACTGACCCCGCCGCGGCAACATGGATGGGAAGCGGCGGCGGCTTGAGCTTCCCCGGTACTGAAGGTAACATCAACGGGTTTGCCATCAAGAATCCAGCCATAAAAATGGAAAATGGCGTTACTCAAACCAGCGCGGCTTTGTTAATGGTTCCCCAGGATGCCACTGATGGTAGTATCCAGGGCATTTACCCCGCGTTTGCAGTATTGAGCGGCGACCGCTTCAAGGCTACGATTGGCTGTGAGTTCGATGCCACGACCTGCGATGTTTACTACCGCCTCGATTACAAGAAGGGCGACGGCACTGTGGTAAGCAACTTCTGGGTTTTCCATGAGAAGTACGAAGGCTATCTCTACAATGTGAATATCGACCTGTCTTCACTGGCAGGGCAGAATGTTCAGTTTATTCTGACTGTTCTTGCCAACGGCTCCGCCAGCGGCGATCGGGCTGTGTGGGTTGCCCCACGGATTACCCGTTAAACAGCACCTGAAACAAGTAGTTAATAAAATGATCGGGTTGGTATTTGCCAACCCGATCATTTTATCTATTTGCGGTATCGTCTCAAAAAAAGAGTGGAAAGCTGAGAGTCACCCGATGTTTTCGGGGTTAAAGCGCTGAAAACCGGGTGACTGTCACGTTAACAACAGAAGATTTTTGTTATTTATCGCCATGTCCCTTGGCAGCCAGTTTGATGGGGGTGCCTAAGAAGCCGTATTCTTCACGAATGCGGTTTTCCAGAAAACGCATGTAGGAGAAGTGCATCAACTTGGGGTTGTTGACGAACAATACAAAGGTTGGCGGGTCTGAGCGTACCTGGGTGCCGTAATAGATCTTGAGCTGGGCACCGGCATGTGCCGGAGGTGCCTGTAAATCCATTGCACGCTGCAAAATATCGTTGATTTTGGATGTGCTCAGGCGTGCGAGGCGTTCTTCCTGCACCTGTAAAGCCATTGGCATGACCTGTTCGACACGCTGACCGGTTTTGGCTGAGATGAACAGGATGGGCACATAGTCCATAAAGTTTAAATCGCGGCGCACGGTTTTGGTGAAATTCTCCATCGTGAAGTTATCTTTTTCAATTGCATCCCATTTGTTTACCAGCACCACGCAGCTTTTCCATTCGTCCAGAATATATCCGGCGATGTGGGCATCCTGCGCGGTGATGCCTTCGACTGCGTCGATCATCAACAAAGCCACATCTGAGCGTTCAATGGCTTTGAAAGCGCGCAGGACGCTGAATTTTTCTACGCCGGGGTCGATCCGGCCGCGGCGGCGGATGCCGGCTGTATCGATGAGGGTGACATCGATGCCGTTAAACTCTATGCGCGTATCGATTGCATCGCGCGTTGTTCCGGCAATTGGGCTGACGATGGCGCGTTCGTGCCCTACCAGGCGGTTGAGCAGACTGGATTTACCGGCATTGGGTTTGCCGACAATCGAGATTTTGACGGAGTCATCTTGAACGGCTTCCTCGGCTTTGGGGAAGACCTTGATCAACTCATCCAGCAGATCGCCGGTATCCGTGCCGTGCACGGCGCTGATGGCGTAAGGGGTGCCCAATCCAAGCTCATAAAACTGGGCGGCAGAGTCGCGCTCAGTGATGCTTTCGCACTTGTTTACGACCAGCAGTACCGGTGGATAGGGCTGCCCATTGACGATTTTCTGGCGGCGGCGCAGGATTTCAGAAACTTCCTGGTCGGCAGGGGTGACCCCGGTCTGGCCATCTGTCAACAGTAAGACCACATCCGCCTCACGGATGGCGACCCCGGCCTGTTCGCGGATTTCGGTAATAAAATCGGAAGAACCAATTGACAGTGGGGTTTTGCCGCCGTGGCTGGGGTCGATCCCGCCGGTATCGACCACGGTGAAGGCCACCCCGGACCATTCCGCATCGGCGAAGATGCGGTCGCGTGTGGTGCCGGGGGTGTCGTCCACTATCGCCAGACGTTCGCCGACGAGACGGTTAAATAAAGTGCTTTTGCCCACATTGGGGCGTCCTACAAGTGCTACAACTGGTTTCGTCATTCAAAAGTTTCCTGTTATTCTGTTCAAAAAAACAAATTACGGCGTGGGCGTAGGGGCCGGTGATGGCGTTTTGGTTGGGCCGGGTGT
>Ga0105047_10007091_pt1 | contig 18947 bp, 19 predicted proteins | sample MAT04_FD_78384 | JGI IMG/M metagenome (GOLD analysis project Ga0105047, IMG submission 78384) | Freshwater microbial communities from Lake Fryxell liftoff mats and glacier meltwater in Antarctica - MAT-04 (megahit assembly) | ecosystem: Environmental > Aquatic > Freshwater > Ice > Liftoff... | reverse complement strand
CGGCGTCCGAAAAGCCCTCGGCGCCCGCCCCGCCGCCATCCTCGGCCAGTTCATGACGGAGGCCGTGGTGCTCACCGGCGTGGGCGGCGTGGTCGGCGTGGTGCTCGCGTACGCCGTGGTGATGGCGGGCGGGGCGCTCCTCGATCTCCCGGCGACCGTGCCGCTGTGGACCGTGGCGCTGGCGCTGATCTCGAGCGCAGGCGTGGGGCTGGCGGCGGGGATCTATCCGGCGGCGCGAGCGGCGAAGATGCCGCCGATCGAGGCGCTGCGGTACGAGTGAGCTCGGGCTCTCATACGCTCGGTCCACGTGCTACGTTCGCGGTTCATGGAGAGCGTCCGCACCCTCATCATCGGCGCCGGGATCAGCGGCCTCGCGACCGCCGCGTTCCTCCCCGACGAGGACTACCTCGTCCTCGAAGCCGACACCGAGATCGGCGGCTATTGCAAAACGGTGAAGAGGGACGGCTTCACCTGGGACTACTCGGGGCATTTTTTCCACTTCAAGCACGCCGACATCGAGGCGTGGCTCCGCGCGCGGATGGTCGGGCAGACGATCCGCAACGTCGAGAAGAAGTCGTTCATCGCGTACCGCGATCGCACGATCGATTTTCCGTTTCAGAAGAACATCCATCAGCTCGCACAGGACGAGCTCATCGAGTGCCTCTCGGACCTGTACTTCGCGCGATCGAGCGACGTGCCGCGCGCCGCGGCGCTACCCGAGACGAACTTCAAAGAGATGCTCTACGCGCGCTTCGGGCGCGGCATCGCCGAGAAGTTTCTGATTCCGTACAACGAAAAGTTGTACGCGTGCGATCTCGCGACGCTCGACAAAGACGCGATGGGGCGCTTCTTTCCGCACGCGAACCTCACCGACGTGATCCGCAACATGCGCACGCCGGACAACGCGTCGTACAACGCGACGTTCACGTACCCGGAGGGAGGCGCGATCGAATACGTAAAGGCGATCGCGAGCGCAGTGAAGCCCAATGCCGTCGCGCTCGAAGAGGCCCTCGTCGCGATCGATCTCGAGAAGCGAATCGCAAGAACACAGAAGCGCGAGATCCGCTTCGAGCGCCTGGTGTCGTCCGCACCGTTCGACAAGCTCGCGAAGATGACCGGCCTCGTGCACGACGCGAGCGCGTTCACCTGGAACAAGGTGCTCGTGTTCAACCTGGGCTTCGACGCCAAGGGGGCGACGGGACGACACTGGGTGTACTATCCGGCGCGCGACGTCTCGTTTTATCGCATCGGGTACTACGACAACATCTTCGACACCGATCGCATGAGCCTCTACGTCGAGCTCGGATTTCCGCGCGACGCCAGGCTCGATGCGGCGGAGATCGAGCGGCTTCGCGGGCGGGTGCTCGATGACCTGAAGCGGCTCGGCGTCGTCGGAACGCAGCGGCTCGTCGCGCACGACTCGGTCGTCATGGATCCTGCGTACGTGCACATCACGCGCGCGTCGATGGCCGAGCACGCGCGCCTCGCCGCGGTTCTGCGCGGGCACGGCGTTCACTCCATCGGGCGCTACGGCGGGTGGACGTACTGTTCGATCGAAGACAACATCGTCGAAGCGCGCGCGCTCGCGCAAACGTGAGTCGTAAGTGAGCGTCAGCAGCCCTCGTGAACGTGATCGCGATGTCAGCGCCGACGGCCGGCGTCCCCGCTGCGCTGAGCACCACGGCGTTCGTCGCGATGGCATGCTGCGAACAACGACGCAGGCGGTCGAAGTCATCCGCTCGCCCTGAACCTGTGTCTGGATCTGCTTCACGCTCGGCGCGCGTGCTAGGCTGAAGGAGCCCTTCTGATGGAAGTAAAATTCGTCGTCGACGTCGTCGCCTCGGATGGCGGCTGGCGCCTAACCGGCACCATCGAGGACGAGCCCGTCACCTTCCTCCAGCACGTCGACACCGAGTCCGAAGCGCACGCGCTCGCGGGGCGCTCCGGCGCCGGAGCGTTCTGGTCGAACGACTGGCTCGCGGCCAAGGAGCCGCTGACCCTCGTCGCCGAAGCTGGCAGCGCGATCGCTGCCGGGATGGTGGGCAACCTTCACGATCTCGGTCTCCACGGGGCCACGCGCGATCCTCAGCTCGCCCGGTACTGGTATGAGCGTGCTGCCGCCCAGGGCGATGCCATGTCCGCCTGGAATCTCGGTTCGATGCTGCAGGTGCTCGGAGATCCCGAGGCGGTGATCTGGCAGCGTCGTGTCCTGGCGCTTGGATTCGATCTCGTCGATCCCGCGAGCGGTGGGTAGTCGCGTCGCGTGCCCTGCAACTGGTCACGTGCACCAATACTAATAGCAACGACGACGACGGCCTCCGTCACCGGAGGTCGCCGTCGTCAGGTCGCGGCAATGCTACTTCTTCTGGTCGTCGCGGCGATCGCCGCCCTGGGTGCGCTGGCCACCCTGACCCTGGTCGGTGCGGCCCGGGCTGTTCTGACCACCCTGCTGATTGTCGCGACCCGGGCTGTTCTGACCGCCCTGCTGGCCGTCGCGGCTGGGGCTCGACTGCCCGTCCTGGGGCTTCTTATCCTTGTTTCGATCATTCTGCTGAGTCATGTGATTGCTCCTTCGGCCAGCTGCTCGCCGGCACGAAGCGAGAGAGTGCAGCGCGCGGGCCAGCCGAAATGCTCGGAAATGCGCGACTATCGGCGGCGCATGCGGCAGTTTGCGTCGAGGCCTCACGCCCCAGGCGGAAGCAGCGTGGGGACTTCCTCGAAGATCTCCGACTCTTCCAGGTGCAGGACCTCGTATCCCGCCTCTTCGAGCCGCTCGCGCGGGACATCCAGATAGCGAGCGCTGAAAGCTGACGTCACGCGCAACGTGAGCGCCCGACCGTCCGACTTCTTGCGATACGTCGTGTGCAGATCGGCCCGCGGTCCTTCGGTGATCGAAAGATTCAGCTTCCCCGCGCTCGCACCGGTCGCCGCCGCGGCGCCATCCGCGATGCACGAGTACTGCACCTCGAGCGGCGTATGATGGGTCACGACGAGATCGAAGCTGCCTGCCTCGAGCTCGAGGTGGCCAAGCGCGTACTTGCCCATGCGATATCCCGCGGCGACCCACGGGCCCACGCCGCCGTGGATGGCGCGAATCGACTCCGCCGCACCGTGCGAGGCCGAGGGCTGGTGCGCGTGACCGGAGGCGCAGCCGGTCAGCGTCGCGCAAAAGAGCAGGAGGCGCTTCATGCGCGGCCCATAACGCAGCGGCCGAGATCGCGCGATCGAAAAGAGGATCTCGCGCAAAGGACGCCGAGCGGACGCGGAGGGCGCCAGCGCTCTTTCGCGTCGCCGGGACGAGCAGAATCCGAAGAAAAAAGAGCTCCCGCGAGGACGCCATGCGTACGCCAATGACGCAGAACTTTGGCGTCTTCTGCGTCCGCCTTTGCGTCCTCCGCGCGAAATTCTTTACTTCGAGCTCCGCAACGCGACGCATGCACGAAAGTTCGCGTCCTTCGCGTCGGCTCCGCGTCCTCTGCGCGAAATCCAGCTACGCCTTTCGCCCCACGGCCGCCAAGTAGAGCTCGAGCAACACCTCGGTGCCCTTCAGCAGCGGGAACAGCACGCCCATCTTCAGCAGCGCCCCGCCCACCGCCACATGGGCCGCGTCCGCCCCGCCCTGCGCGCCGAGGTTCAGGACACCCGCGATGCCGCATCCAAGAAGACGACGCCCATCAGGAACCGCTCCAGCATCAAAAAGCGGCGGGCGATCTTCTCGCGAATGCTGGGATGAGCGATGGTGGTTTGCAGTTCCATGGCTCGTTCCTCGGTTCACAGTGATGTCGAACGAGGCGCCGCCCCCGGTGTACTAGTCCCGTCCCAGCACGACCGACAGATTATTCGCCGGCATACTCACCACCTCGATCGGCGAGAATCCCGCCGCCGCCGCGACCACGTCTTCCAGCCGCCTCAGGCCCCAGAGCGGATTTCGTGCGCGCAACGAGGCATCGAAGCCCTCGTTCGACGGCGCGGTCGGTACCCCGTCCTGCCGGTAAGGGCCGTACAGATACAAGATCCCGCCCGCCGGTAGCACGACCGACGCGCGACGCATCAGGGCGAGACACGCGCTCCACGGCGAGATGTGGATCATGTTGATGCACACCATCGCGTCAGCCGCGATCGCCGGCCAGGGATCGCGCTCCACGTCGAGATCCAGCGCCGGCAGCACGCGCGCGGAGGAGGCCCGCCACGCGTCGATGCTCCGCCGCGACGCTGCGTCCGGATCCGAGGGCTGCCACGACGCCACCCCCAGCGCCTCCGCGAGAAAAACAGCGTGCTCGCCGGTCCCCGACGCGATCTCCAGCACGCGCGTCCCCGGTCGCACGTGCCGCGCGAGGACCTCCCGGACCGGCTCCCGGTTGCGTGTCGTTGCATCTGCGAAGCGTCGCTCGTCCATCGGCGACTCATACCACTCGAAATCCTGCGCGCGCCCAAACTATCGAGCGCTCATGGTGCGAACGTCGGTCTACATCGCCATCAGCATGGATGGGTTCATCGCGCGCGAGGACGGTGGGATCGACTGGCTCGCGCTGGTCGAGCGTCCCGGCGAAGACCATGGATACGCCGGATTTTTCGCCCAGATCGACGCGCTGGTGATGGGCCGCAAGACCTACGACACCGCGAGCGGCTTTCCGAGCTGGCCCTACGCGGGGAAGCGCGTCGTGGTGCTCACCCACCGCGCGATCGCGTCCCGCGAGGGCGTCGAGACCTTCGCCGGCGACCCGCGCGAGCTGCTCGCGAAGCTCGAAAGACAGGGTGTGAAGCGCGCTTACGTCGACGGCGGCGACGTGATTCGCCAGCTGATCGCCGCCGATCTCGTCGATGATCTCATCCTCTCGGTCATACCCATCCTGCTCGGCGCGGGGATCCGGCTCTTCGGCAACGGCGAGAAACTCTGGACGCTCGAGTCCAGCCGCGCCTTCCCGAGCGGGCTTGTGCAGCTCGGCTACCTCCGAAGTGATATGAATCAAGGATGAGGGCGGCACTCATCCTCGCGCTGCTGGCCTCGGCCTCCTGCAGTGACGTGAGCTTCCTGTCCAGCGAGGGCATGTCGTCGCTCCTGCTCGTCGAGCTCGACGGCGCCGCGGGCAACATCAACGCGTTCGATCTCACCACCGAGGTCGTGGTGCAGCGACCGGCGAGCGAACGAGCCTCGACCTACGCCCTCCAGTACGTAGCCCCTCTCGACGAGCTCGGCATCAGCGCAGGTGTCGTCGCGCAGGGAACGAGCGGCCAGCTCCTGAAGGCGCCGGATCGACAACACCTGCTCGAGGGCGGAGCGTGGACGAAGCTCGAGGCTGTACCCGCCGCGATCGCCGGCCTGAGGCTCGAGCACATCGATCGGTGCGCGCAGTTCGTCGCGCGGCAGAGCTCGTTTCCGCGCGCGCCGGAGGAGAACGTGCGGTTCATGCTGGCGCTCGACGATGAGCGGGCCTTCGCGGGCACCGACAACGCGCGCTTCTACATCATCACCGCGACCGGCGCGACGCAGCTCACCGCGCTCTCGACCGCGACGCCCAGTCTCACGGCGGCGATGCACGACGGCGAGATCTGGCTCGCCGGACCGGGGCGCAAGGTCGTACGCGGGCACCCCGATCGCGGCTTCACGCCTGCGCCGCCGCTGCCGTTCGCGCTCGGCTCGTCCCCGCACATGGATTCCTCGGCCGAGGGCGCGCCGCTCCAGCTGTTCGTCACCGACGAGACGCTGTCGGTGGCGTACTTCGATGGCGACAGCTGGAGAATCGTGCGCAACGGCTCGGGCATCACCGGCGAGCGCGTGCAGGCGAGGATCGCGTGGGCCGAGCCGGGCGTCGCGGTGCTCACCGGAACCGATCGCACCAAAATCATCGAGATCGACAGCAGCGGCTTCGAGCGCGTGGCCCACTTCGAGATCCCCCTCCGGCCGAGCCCGGACGGAGTCTGGAACGTCGCGCGCGTCGATGGTGTCGGCGTGATCGTCGCCAGCCGCTACAACGTGGTCTTCCGCCGCGACGCCATGGGCTGGAGTCGCCTCGCGCTCCCGCTCCTCACCCCGGTCGCCGATGTGATCACCGGTATCGGGGGAGGCAGCTTCATGGCGGGCGGACAGGACGGCATCTTCGTCGAGTGGCGCGCCGACGGCGAGGTTTGCAAGCCCCTCACGGGCCTCGGCGTGACCACCGCGCACGCGTTCGCCATGCTCGGGGATGGGTTCGTGCAGATCGCCGATACGCCCGGTGATAGTTATAGTTTGTGGGTCGGCACGCGCATCCGCTAATCCCCGGCCGACGCGAAGACGAATGGGTACGTCACCACCGCCATTCCGCCGCCGCGAGGCTGCGGGAACCGCAGCGACTGCATCACGCCCACGACGCAGGCCTCGACCTCTCGTGAGTCGAGCGTCGTCTCGCGGACCTCGGCGCTCGCCACCGCGCCATTCGGGGCGATGGTGAAGCTCACCGATACTTTGCCGGAAGAATTCGGGTTCGAATTCAGCGATTTTTCGTAGCAGTACTTGAAGCGCGGGAGATGAGTGCGGATCACCCGCCCGATCTCCTCCTTCGAGATGTTCTCGACGCTGATGCGCGTCCCTGGGACCACGCTGAGCTCGCGCCGTCCGAGCGCAGGACCGCCACGCCCGCCGGGTTCGCGTCCGCCGGGCGAGCCGACGCCGCCGATGTCGAGCGTTCCGCCGCCGCCCGGACCGCCACGGCCACTCATGCCCGCGAGACCGTCGCCCCCGCTCGCGACGCTGGGGCCGGTGAGGCCCGCCATCGCGATGTCGAGACCGGTCATCGGGCCTCGGCTGAAGACGCTTCCCGTCGCCCCGTGCCCATCGAGGAGCGCGAGCAGGCCCACGTCCTTCGCCTTGAGCGGCTTCTTCGTGTTCTTCGCGGCGGGGCCTGCGCCACCGGACGCCGGACGGCGCGTCGTATCGAGCGCGAGCTTCGCCGCAGGCTTCTTCTTCTCCCGCTCGAGGATCGACGTGGTCCAGTGGACGTTCCGCTTCGAGAACCCACCCAGAAGATCCTGCGGCTTCGGCGTCCCCATCGCCGCTGCCACCAGCACCCCGTGCACCACCATGGTCATCCCCAGCACGCGGATGAACTCCGCGCCATCCCGCGCGCTCCCTGCGAGCGGCTCGAGCGCGTCCGACCACGCCACCTCGAACACCAGCCCGCCCCACTCGACGGTCGCGCGATCACCCGCCGCGAGCCGGTGATCACCCGGCGCGAGCGCCTGACCGGCGAGCACGGCGGTCCCGTCGGCCGGCACGTGCAAGACGGCATGATCGCCCCGCGGCGTCGCGAGATACTGGTCGGCGGCCCCGCCCAGGCTGGTCCCGAGCGCGATCGGGCGCTCGGAAGTCGTGATGGTATCGATCCACGTGTCACCCCACCTCACGGCGGCGGCGAGCAAAGTCCTGGGCATCGGTTGGTTCCTCCGATCGGTCCAACCCGCGGCGCGCACCCCGGCGGTCCCTCATCCGCCGATCGCCTGATCCGTTGACACATTCCCATAGGCGTCCCTAAAGAACGCCATGTCCGAGCAGCACGAGCGCATCCTCCACTACATCGACGGGAAGTGGGTCGCGTCCCGCAGCGGCCGCGCCATCGACAACGTCAACCCCGCCGACGCACGCCAGGTGCTCGGCAGCGTGGTCGATGGTGACGCCGAGGACACGAAGGCCGCGATCGACGCTGCGAAGCGCGCCGCCGCCGCGTGGCGCCGCACGCCCGCCCCGAAGCGCGGCGACATGCTGCTGAAGGCGATGCGCCTCATGGACGAGCGCAAGCAGGACATCGCCCGCGCCCTCACGCTCGAGGAAGGCAAGACGCTCCCCGACGCGCTCGGCGAGGTCATGAAGGCGATCAACGTCCTCGAGTTTACCTCCGGCGAGTCGCTGCGCTTGAACGGCTCGACGATGCCGTCGGAGATGGCGCGCAACTTCGTGTACACGCTGCGCTCGCCGCTCGGCGTCGTCGCCCTGATCACGCCGTGGAACTTCCCGGTGTGCATCCCGGTCTGGAAGATCGCGCCCGCGCTGGTCAGCGGCAACACGATCGTCTTCAAGCCGTCGCCGCTCACGCCATGGACCGCCAAGCTCACGCTCGACTGCTTCATCGATGCGGGCGTGCCGCCGGGCGTTCTGAACATGGTGCACGGCGGCGCCGACGTCGGCTCGACGATGGTCGAGCACCCCGACGTCCGCGCGATCTCGTTCACCGGCAGCAACCAGATCGGCCAGCAAGTCTACGCCGAGGGCGCGCGCCGCATGAAGAAGGTGCAGTGCGAGATGGGCGGAAAGAACCCGGTCATCGTGCTCGACGACGCCGATCTCGATCTCGCCGCCGCATGCACGGTACAGGGCGCGTTCGGATCGACCGGCCAGCGCTGCACCGCCACCAGCCGCGCGATCGTGCTCGACGCGGTCGCCGATCAGCTCGTCGAGCGCATCGAAGCGCTCACGAAGAAGCTCAAGGTCGGCCCCGGCATCGAGGGCGGCATCGACATGGGCCCGTCGGTCAGCGAGATGCAGATGAAGAAGGTGCTCTCGTATCACGACGTCGCGAAGTCCGAGGGCCTCCGCCTCGTGACCGGCGGACGCCGCGTCGACGAAGGCGATCTGAAGCACGGCTGGTTCACCGCGCCGACCATCTACGATCGCGTCGCGCCCGACGCGCGCCTCGCGCAGGAAGAGGTGTTCGGCCCGGTGCTCAGCGTGATCCGCGTGAAGGACTGGGCATCGGCGATCGACGCCGCGAACTCGGTTCCTTACGGGCTCACGTCTTCGGTGTTCACGCGCGATATCGGGCGCTGCATGGAGTACGCGGACGAGATCGAGACGGGGATCTTGCACGTGAACTCACCGACGATGGGTGGGGAGGCGCAGGTACCGTTCGGGGGTGTGAAGGCGACGGGTGTGGGGCAGCGCGAGATGGGCGCCACCGCGATCGAGTTCTTCACGGAGTGGAAGTCGGTTTATATCGATTACACCGGCGCCAAGCGCGACTCGAAGATTTACTAGCCTTCTGCGGTTGGGAGCGCCGGAAACTGGGAGCTGGGGACCGGTTCCCCGCTCACGCGCCGCTGCGACCGCTCGCCGTCCTCGCGGACGATCTGCCGCAACGAACGCGCCCCCGTCCACGTATTCTCTCCGGAAATCATTGCGCTAGTCGCGTAGCATCCGCCGAACGATGCGTACGGTCCGCGGCGCTGCGTCGCGCTCGATCGCCAGCTCGACGCCGTGCGCGGGACTAGAATCGCGCACCTCGTACACGAATGCGTGAGCCGCACGGGCGTCGAGCCATCATGAGTGATGGCACACCCATCACTCGCCCCGGCGGCCAGCGCGAGTGCCAAGAAGAAGCTCATCGCTCTGCCCCGCGCGATCAGCCCCGCGCGAGCATCGGCAGCTTGTCGAAGCGCCGATCGCGGATCGCCTTGCGGATGAACCGCAGGTCCGCCTGCTGCACCGTATTGAGACCGGTCCAGCACGGCGAGCACAGATAGCTGGTCTTGGGGATCACGGCGCCGCACCGGCAGGTGAACGGGCGCTCCGAGATCTTGGTGGCCGAGGGGGCACGCTGCTCCATCGGGAGACGATCTTCATCTACGAAGCGGCTCGTGCGCAACGTCGGATGAGTGTGAGTATGATCGCACACGCTTTCATCGTACGTCGGCGACGCGGCCGAATGGCCAGAGCGCGAGGATGGCCAGCTTGAGGTGCTGGAGCGCGAACGGGATGCCGATGATCGTGAGCGCCGACGCCAGGCCGAGCCCGACGTGGCTGAGGAAAATCCAGAGCCCGGCGAACACGAACCAGAGCACGTTCAGGAGCAAGCGCACCGGGCCTCCCGGGACGGCGGGCGGCGTCTCGCGGATGTCCTTCCCGAACGGAAAAGCGGCCAGGCGCGCGATCTTGAAGCACTGCATTCCGAACGGGATGCCCACCACCGTCAGGCAGGCCAGCGTCCCGACCACCAGATATTCCAGGGCGATCACGAATCCACCGCCAAAGATCAGCCAGAGGGCGTCGAGCAAGAGCGTCATCTCGACGTCATATTCCACACCGATCGGGCGGCGTCACCGCAGTCTGAAAGCAGCGCTGCCGCAGCGCGCAAACTGCGCTTGCCTCCTCCCGCCGCCCCCGGCATGGGTCCGGGCGTGATCGCCTGGATTGCTGGTCTGGCCGCGGGGGCGGTCCACGTCCTCACCGGGCCCGACCACCTCGCCGCCGTCGCGCCTCTGGCCCTCGAGCGCTCCACCGACCGCTGGGCCGTGGGCCTGCGCTGGGGCGTTGGGCATGCGGCCGGGGTGGGCGTCGTCGGGGCCCTGGCGCTGCTGCTGCGGGGCATCCTGCCGGTCGACGAGCTGTCGTCCTGGGGCGAGCGGTGGGTCGGGGTGGCGCTCATCGGCCTCGGCCTCCTGGGCCTCATGCGCGCCTTCAAGAGCCGGGTCGCAAAGCCCCACGCGCACGCTCACACCGCGACGGCGTTCGGGGCGCTCCATGGCCTGGCCGGGAGCTCGCACCTCATCGGCGTCCTCCCCGCGCTCGGGCTGGGGGACACCATCGATGTCCTGATCTATCTGCTCGGGTTCGGCATCGGCTCGGTCGCCGCCATGACCGCCTTCGCCGCGGGTGTCGGCGCGGTCGCGACCACCCCGCGCACCCAGCGCACGCTGGGCGCCCTCGCCTCCTCGGCGGCGGTCGTCGTCGGCGTGGTGTGGCTCACCGCGTTCTAACTAGAGCCGGCGAATCGACTTCAAGATCTCGAGACCCCGCGCCACGAGCGCATCGCGCGCTTCGGTCGACAGCGTCTCGAAGTGCACCGCGATGCGATGCGATGCGGGCGGCTCGCCTTCCATATACTCGGACTGCTCGGCGAACGGGATGTCGGTCACGCGCACCACGCGCGCTGTTCCGCGCCAGGTCTCGCTGCGGTGGGGCACCGTGAAGGACATGAGGATCAGATCGCCCTCGTCGACCACCGCGCGATGATCGAAGCGCAGGCCGGTCGAGGAAAAGCTCATGAACGGGTCCGGCACGTGCCAGCCCTCGAGCGCGCACGCCCCGTTCTCCACCCACGCCTCCGCGTCGCCCGGCTGGCGCGCGACCGCGTAGCGCACTTCGATGCCGCCGAGGCTGCGGTGTGCCGCGCGGCGATCTTTCTCGATCGCGCGTGACACCGCTACGCACACCCTGCCCTGCTTCGTCTCGCTCACCGTGCCCATCACGCGCACGTTCCACGGGCCCTCGAGGATCACGCGATCGCCGGCGCGCGGCGGCGCGTGATCGCCGGTGAGCTCGATCCAGATCGTCTCCGGCTCCACCTGCACCGTCGTGGCGGCGGCGGGCTCGGCCCACGAGAGCGGTACGTGGATCTCGCACGGGCCGAGGGAGACGTTGTCCATCACCATCTGACCATCGGTCGCACCAGGCGGGCGGCTGTGACGCGTCTCGTCTCGAGACATCGAGGTGTCGATGATACATCGAAAGGCAGCTATAGGAGGGGATGACCAAGCTCTTCGCGCTCTCCGGCAGCCTCCGCAAGGGGTCCTACAACTCGGCGCTCCTGCGCGCGGCGCAAGCGCTCGCCATCCCCGACCTCACGATCGAGATCGGCACCATCGCCGGCGTGCCGCTCTACGACGACGATGCGCGGCTCGCGTCCGGCATCCCGGACTCGGTCAAGGCGCTCAAGGACGGTCTCGCCGCTGCAGATGGCCTCCTGCTCGCGACCCCCGAGTACAACTACGGCGTGCCCGGCGTGCTTAAGAACGCGATCGACTGGATGAGCCGCCCGCCGGCCGACATCGATCGCGTGTTCGACGGCAAGGCCGCCGGCATCGTCGGCGCGAGCACCGGCGGTGGCGGTACCCGCTTCGCGCAGGTCGCGTGGCTCCCGACGCTCAAGGGCCTCGGCCTGCACATCCACAACGGTGACTGGTTCGCGATGGGCGGAGCCGCGAAGATGTTCGACGCGGAGGGCGTGCTCACCGACGAGGCGAGCAAGAAGTACCTGCGCGAGTATGTCGAGGGGCTGGCGACCTTCGCCGCTGCGCTCAAAAAAGGCCGGTGACCGCGAATCCGGAGCGGCCGCTCAAGTCGGATCGACGTAGAAGGTCGCTACGACGATCAATCGCAGCTTCATCCGGCCATGCGGTCGCGCAGGCGACACCGCGGTGTCGAAGCGCAAGCGCGAGCGCGCGCGGATCGAGAGCTCCTTGCACTTGTTCGGATCGTTTTGCCGCAAAAGGCAGTCTGGATCCATGAGCTGGTAGCCGAGAAAGCTCTCGCCACCCTCGACCATCGCGAGATCGATGTCGCCGACCTTGCCACCCTCGATGAGCGGTGAGGCGTCGCCGTCCGCGCCACAGCCGGGCGCCAGCGGCCGTCCGTTCAGGCGTCCGATGGTGTGCCAGGCCTGGCGATCGTCCGGGTCGGGCGCGAGATCGTCCGCGGCCTGGATCTCCAGCGGAGGCAGCCCGATGTTCGAGGTGTTGCTCTCGACGCGGAGCACCAGCCGATCGAGCTCGATGCGCGACACCAGGCCGTTGTTCACCGGCGCGAAGAGGTCGGCGTTGGCCGGATCCACCAGCGGATCAGGCGTCAGATCGAGCGGCAGCGGCGCCGCGTCATCGCTCGAAACCAGGGTCGCGAAGCACACCGGAGGGAGCTCGTTGGGCCACACCTCGGGCAGACCGGCGGCCTCGGGCGAGATCAGGCCCGCCTCGCGCAGTCCGGACTCGATCGCCCCCACCGCGTCATCGAGCACGAAGTCGATCGCCAGATCGTCGATGCGCACCTGGACCGGAACGCCGGCCCCGCATCCCGCCGCGCACAGCGCGAAGACCGCCAGCATCCTCATCGACGTATCTCCGGGCGCCCGCTGCCGAGCGCGGTGCCGAGGAAGATCTCGATCAGCCGCTTGGCCTGCGCGTTTCGCGTACCGACGAAGTGTCCGTCGTAGGTGTTGTCGGGCGCGAACTGCACGACGCCGGTCGAAGGCGCCGGCATCGCGTCGACGCGGCTCGCGCCCGCGATCGGTCGCAGCACGGTGCCCACGATCGGGAGCTTCGCGCCGCGCACCAGCGCCTGCTGCGTGGACTCCGGCGTGTAGCCGTCGCCCAGGCCGTACACCATGAGGAAGTCCCGCGCCGGATCGACGAAAGTTTCGGCGAAGTCCGGCGCATCGGCGGGCCCGAAGAACATCGACAGCAGCCCGATCGCCGGGTGCATGCGGGTGAGGCTCTGATCACCGAACGCGGTCCGCACCAGCGCGCCGACGTCCTTCGGCTTCTTCTTTTCCAGCACCGATAGGCCGACCTCGCCGCCGACACCGGTGAGCACCACGGCCTTGAGATCGTCGTCGGCCGCCAGCGCCGCCGGCATGATCACCGTGCCCTGCGAGTGTCCGTAGTACACGATGCGGCTGTCGTCGAAGCGGATGTTCCCGACGCCCGCCACCGTGAGCGTCGCGGTCTTCGCGAAGCGGATCAGCGCGAGCACGTCGGACGAGCCTTGCAGCACGTTGTCGCGCGCCGCGCGCGGGTTCTGAAGGTTGAAGAACACATCGCCCGGGTCGACCCAACCGGCCTCGGGGAGACCTTGTCGCGGCCCGTGCATGACATTGTCGAAAGTGAGTACGGCGGCCTTTCCGAACCCCGGAATATTGGCCATCGCGGCGGCGAGCTGGTCGAGGCCGGAGAGATAGTCTCCGCCAGTGCCGTGCCCGTAAATCACCAGCGGCCAACCACCGGTGGGCGCCGCGGACTTCGGGATGCTGAGGCCGACGCAGAGCCGCTCATGTCCCTGGATGACCACGCGGCCGTTCGCGTCGAGATCGATCGCGCCTTCGGTGCCCATCGGACCGGGCAAAAAGTACGGGCGCGTGCCCTGCTGCAGGATCGGTACGTCGATCGTGCCCTGGATCTCGTGGTGGGTCGCCGGGCTCGCGCCGCGGCAGCCGCGCATGTGCATCGCCGACTGGCAGGGCGACATCACGTTGGTGTTGCAGGCCACCAGCCCGCGCGCGACGGGCGCGATGTCGTCCGCCACCGCCCTCTTGATCTTCTGGGCGATCGCCGCCGGATCTCCGGTGGTGAAGACGGTGACGCCGGCGATCTTCGCCGCGTCGATCGACTTCGCCGCCAAGAAGGCTCGGAACGGCGCGTACGCCGCGTGCGCCCGGGCGAGATCGGCGTCGGCGGGCGCGGGGGCGGCGAGCATCGCGCGCAGATCACCGTCCTGGATCGGCGCCTCGCCGCGCTTGCTCTTCACACCGATCTCGAAGACCAGCGCGTACTTGGTGTTCGGCCGCAGCGGGACGCCGTCGATGGGCGCGACGCCCAGCGTGTTGGCGCAGGTGAGCTGACCGCGCTCTTCCTTGAGGCTGAGCTGGAGGCGCACCCGCACGCCGTCGTCGAGCGCGGCGAGCCAGACCGTCGCGGTGGCGGTGTTCACGGTGAGCGAGCGCGGATCGATGCGGTCGCTCCACTGGGTGAACGCCGGCGCGGTGAGCGCGAACCCATCGAGGTCCTCCTCGATCGCGTCGACGTAGAGGTTGGTGAAGTCGACGCCCAGCACCGCGCCCGGTGAGGGGTAGCCGTTCATGTCGATGTGGCCATCGGCTTTGCGCCGGACGTCGCCCGGAAAAGGCTGGCGGAAGAACTCATCGAGCGCCCGGCCGCCGCGCGGCACCTCGAAGTACATGCGGAACGCGCCGACCTCTTCCTCGGTGCGCGTGCAGGACACGCCGGCGAAGAACGGGAGGCGGCTGCACTTCTTGTCGAGGCCGCACACCAGGGGCCGGCGGCAGTCGGCGAGCGCAGCGCAGGTGGCGCCGAGATCACCGGTGCCGGCGCCGTTCGGCGAGACGCACTCACCGGCGCTCGAGCAGACCAGGCCCGGCGCGCAGTCGGCGGTGAATCCGCAGGTCGCGCCCATGCCGAGGCCGCACACGTTGCCGAAGCCCGGCTCGACCGGCCGGCACACGCGCTGGCTGCCGCAGCACTGGCCCTCGCCGCACACCGAGTTGGCGGTGCAGGCGTTGCCGCGGGTGGAGACCTCGTCGAAGCTGTTCGGCTTGGTGCAGACGCCGTCGTGGCAGAGCAGGCCGGCGAGGCAGTCCGAGACCTGGCCGCACTCGGTGCCCTCGGCGCCCTTGCCGAAGACGACCGGCTCGATCTCGGTGCAGCCTGCGAGGAGCAGGAACGCGAGCGCGACTCTCATTCGTCGTCTCCCTTGAACTCGATGCCCAGCTCGAGCTCGACGAACAGCGTCTGGACGTTCTCGAAGATCTTGTCCGCGGAGAAGAACGGCGACGGCGCGCCCGACTCGTCCACGATGGTGGAGTTGCCGATGTGAAACTCGTGACCGGCGCCGCGGATGATCTGGAAAGAGCGCGAATAGTGCGCGTTGATGAAGAGGATCGGCAATATCTGCAGCCGCAGGCCGCTGAGCACGACGATGTTATCGCGCTCGGTGGCGAAGAGATCGCCGACACCGTCCGAGTTGATACGCAGCACCGTGCCGAAGACCTGCAGATACTTCAGGAGCGGCAGCTCGAGGTGCGCGAAGAAGTCGGTGTCGTCGCGGGCGCTCGAGTCGGAGATGCCGATGCCGAACGCCATCAGCTTGTTGGTGCGGGACTCGTCGAACCAGGCCCAGGACGCCTCCAGGCGAAAGCCGTGGCGGCGGTCGGTGTCGGTGAGCGTGTAGCCGTTCTCGGGGTCGCCGAAGACCGCCTGATACTTGGTCGGAGTGGTCTGCGCGCGCGGGGTGAGCCGAGCGAACTGATACTTGGTGACCTCGTAGAGCGTGTCGAAATAGTTGGGCGCGAAATCCGCGTCGAAGGTCCGGTACTCGGCGCGCAGGCGAAAGGCGTGCACCTGCCCCTCGCCCACCGTGAAGCGGCCGAGGATGCCACCCGCGATGCCCGCGCCGTGCTCCAGGAACTGGTGGTAGGTGCCGTAGAGCTTGAGGTCCGAACGCTCGGTCTTCATGAACCGCATCTCGCCCGAGAAGCCGATCGCGTGGATCGAGGTGTCTTCGGTGTACGGGCGGCCGAAGTCGGGGTCGGTGCGGATGAAGGTGTGATCGCGCGAGGCGCCGGTGAGCGGATCGGGCCCGGCCTGGTTTCCCGCCGGGTTCGCGGCGGTGGGCCCGCCGACGACGCAGGGAGCGTCCTCCCCGGTGCGGACGCAGCGCGGCGCCTTCCAGTCGCCGGCGTACTCGACGCCGAACGACAGCGAGCTGATGATCTCGCCGTCCACGAAGCCGAGCGGCTTCAGGTAGGCCAGCGCCCCGACGACGCGGTTCTGGAAGGTCACGTCAGCGACCCGCAGCTGCGCGCCGATGTAGCGCGAGTTGGTCTCGAAGACGCCGCCGGTCATCGAGCGATCGATGTCGATGTTGGGCTGATAATCCTGCATCAGCAGGCCGTGGCCGATGGAGTGGGGCCGGATCGAGGTGATGCCGAAGTAGAGCGGTGACTCGCGGCGCCCGTAGGAGATGAAGCGAACGACGCGCGCGAAATCGGCGGGCTCGTCCCAGTCCTGCTTGCGGATGAGCATGCCGCCGAACTCGCTGGTTCCGGCCTTGAGCAGCAGCATGTTCAGCGGCGCGTGGAGCGAGATACCCCAGTCGCCGGGATAGTATGCGAAGCCCGGATCGACCCCCAGGAAGAAGTCTTTACCGAGGATGTGAGGGCCGACGCGGATGCCGGCGTGATCGTAGCGCGAGAGCAGCTCGCGGGTTCCCACGTGCACCAGATCGCCCTTCACGAACACCAGATCGGCGGCGCTGGCGCTGGAGGTCTTGGCTTCGCCGCGCACGGGCCGACTCGCCTCCATGCCTTCTTGTGCGTGCGCGACGTGCGCGACGTGCACGGCGCCGAGCGCGACGACGGCGCAGGCGATCGCCTTGGACGATGAGGGGCGCAGGCGGCGGATCACACCCTCGCTCGGCCCCGCCGTCAAGCGGCCCTGTGGGGGGCTTGCGCACCAGGGGCGGTGACGCTACTCGCGTTGGGGCGATGAAGCTCCTCATCATCGGTCGAGGCTATAGAGGCGTCACCGGCGATCAAATCGAGGGCTTCGACATGTACAAGCACGAGCTGCGCGATCAGCTCCAGCTCGACGTGAGCCGCGTCGAGCTCTTCTCGCTCCGCGAGATCGAGCAAGAGGTGAAGACCACGAGCGCCGACGTGGTGCTCGCGATGACCTCCTTCACCGAGGACCCCGCGCAGCTCGCGGCGATGTATCAGCGACTGTACGAGCGACCGCGCCGCCCGAAGCTGGTGTATCTCGACTATTTCGCCCAGACCGCCAGCCCCTATTTCGGGATACTTCCTTTCGTCGATCGCTACGTGAAGCGGCAAGTATTGAAGCACCGCGCGGAGTATCAGACCGAGCTGCGCGGCGGGTACATCTTCGCCGACTGGTTTTCGCGGAAGTACGACTACGATCTCGGGGGCTGGAACTTCGGCTCGACGCTCGACCCGCGTTACGCGGACCGGCTGGTGAAGGGCTGGTCGCTCGGGGTGCGCACCGAGTATCGCCGCACCGTCGCCGCGCAGCGATTCATCGGGAAGAAGCTCCGCTCGAGGAAATACGACATCAACGCGCGCCTCGGCCTCCAGAAGCGCCCCGAGCGCGAGTGGTACGAGGTCTACCGCGAGCACTCCCAGCGCGCGGTCGAGGCGCTGCGGGGACGCTTCGCCCTCACGCCCACCGAGCGCGTCAGCTACTGGCGCTACCTGCGCGAGCTCAACGACAGCAAGATCATCTTCAGCCCCTTCGGCTGGGGCGAGCTCTGCTATCGCGACTACGAGGCCGTGAGCTGGGGCGCGCTGCTGATGAAGCCGTCGATGGCCCACGTCGACGTCAGCCCCAACATCTTCATCGAGGGCGAGACGTACGTGCCGCTGGAGTGGGACTCGACCGACCTGGCCGACAAGGTGGCGTACTGGCTGACCGCCACCGAGAAAGCCGAGACCATCGCCGTCGCAGCGCGAAAGAAGCTGCACGAGTACTTCGAAAAGGGCGGCTTCGTGGCCGACGTGAAGCGGACGTTAGCCGATCTGTAGCGCGTGCGCGGCGCGCAGGGCCGCGATGCGCAGGTGCCCGTCGGTGATCTGATCGAGGCCGTCGATCAGCGCCTTCAGCCGCACCCAGCTCAATCGCCCGTCGCCGCGCACCTCGACCGCGCGCGGATAGACCACCTCTGGCGTCGCTCCGGCCGAGGGGTGGTAGCGGCCGCCGAGCGCCCACGAGCGCACCACCTCGACGCCGTGCTCCTTGGCGATCCGCTCGTCGATCCAGGCGTCGACCTCGCGCTTCGCCGAGACGCCGCGCGGCAGCCGCCATGCCGGCGCGACCCAGAGCCGCGAGCTGCCGGTGTACATCTGCGCGGCCGGGAGATCGTGATCATGGAGCGCGATCCACACCTCGCCCTGGGCTTTCCGGAGGAGCGCGCAAGAGACGCTGTGCCGCGAGCGCTGCTGCGGCACCACCATCTCGCGGCGCCCGCGCGCCACGACCGCGCCCGAGGCGTCGATCTCCTCGACGTCGAGCACGCGCAGCCCCAGGAACCCGCGCGCGTCTGTCGTCGGCTCGAAGCGGCGGCGCGACGGGCTGGTGGAGAGATCGCCGGGTGCAGCCGGCGCAGGCCCGTCCTCGAGCGTGATCGCCTCGCCGATCCACGGCCCGAGGTCGAGGCCGAGGTGGCGCAGCAGCACGTGGGTGTTGTTCTCGAGCCGTGCATCGGGGAGCCCGCCGACCTGCGCCGCGCGCAGGAGCTGCCGCGCCTCGATCGCGCCGATGCGGCCCGAGGTGCTGAAGTCGGAGACCCCGGGGAGCGGGCGATCGACGAAGACCGGATCGATCTCCACGAAGACCGCCCGTACTTCCTCCGCCAACCCACCCGGCGAGGGATAGTAGGTCGCCCCGCGCATCATCCCGCG
>Ga0105047_10007090_pt1 | contig 18950 bp, 18 predicted proteins | sample MAT04_FD_78384 | JGI IMG/M metagenome (GOLD analysis project Ga0105047, IMG submission 78384) | Freshwater microbial communities from Lake Fryxell liftoff mats and glacier meltwater in Antarctica - MAT-04 (megahit assembly) | ecosystem: Environmental > Aquatic > Freshwater > Ice > Liftoff... | reverse complement strand
CCAGATGCAGCAGAACGCGATCGCCACATCAGCGAAACCGTCGGGGGACGTAAAGCTGCACAAAATGCGCTGCACAAAATCGACGCAGTCCGTTACGCGCAAACACGTAATTTTTTCACAGGTGCAGTCACGCGACTTTCGCCTTACATCCGCTATGGCGTTTTGAGTTTGCGAGAAATTCGAGATTATGTCCTTGAACGGGTACTACACCAAGATGATGCTACTAAACTAATTAATGAGTTAGGCTGGCGCGACTACTGGCAACGGTTATATGTCAAGTTAAAAGATGGAATCTGGAAAGACCAGGAAGAGTACAAAACTGGTTACACTGTGGCTGAATATGCACCTGAATTGCCGCAAGATATCAGACAAGGAACCACAGGTAGAGTTTGCATCGACAGTTTTAGCCATGACTTAAAAGAAACTGGGTATCTACATAACCATGCCCGAATGTGGCTAGCTGCTTACATTGTCCATTGGCGGCGGATTCGTTGGCAAGCAGGAGCCAAATGGTTTCTCGAACACCTTTTAGATGGAGATCCTGCTAGTAATAATATGTCATGGCAGTGGGTTGCCAGCACCTTTAGTCATAAACCGTATTTTTTCAACCGTGAAAACTTAGAACGCTACACTGAAGGCGTTTATTGCCAGAAATGTCCCCTTTATGGTCATTGTGATTTTGAAGGTAGTTATGAAGAATTAGAACAGCGACTTTTTCCTCTAGGGGAATTTAGTAAACAAGCCAATAGCCAAAGTTGGCAGCGTGCTAAGAAAGGTAAAAACTGAAAAATGAGTAAAACAATTGTTTGGGTGCATGGAGACTGCCTCAGTCCATACAACCCCGGATTGCAAAAATACCCTGATGCCCCAGCTATCTGGGTTTGGGACGAGGTTTTGATAGATGAATGGCAACTGAGTCTTAAACGCATCACATTTATTTACGAATGCTTGCTAGAGTTACCCGTTGTTATCCGTCGTGGTGATGTGGCACAAGAAATTTTAGCTTTTGCTAAAGAACATGATGCGAATTTAGTTGTCACAGCCAACAGTCCCAGTCCCCGATTTGATGATATCTGCAATCAAATGGAGGGTTCTATAGCAGTAGAAGTGCTAGAAGTAGAACCATTTTTTGACTATGATGGCTATATTGACCTGAAGCGGTTCTCGCGCTATTGGAAAGTAGCTCAAAATTATGTTTTTGAATAGCCCAATTTTGACACACTCCCCAGCAGTCAACGGCGTGGGGCTTTAAACGTAAATTTCTGGTAAATCAAACGTATGATTCGCTTGTATACATCGTATACATCAAGCTAGAATGACTGATAAAAGGAGAGTTTTTGATGTCTCAAAGTGAAGTTGTCACCGTTAGATTAACGCCAGAGATTAAGGCAAAACTGGATGCCCTTGCTATAAGTACACGGCGTAGCAAGTCTTGGTTGGCGGCAGAGGCGATCGCCTTGTACGTGGAACAGTCAAGCTGGCAAATCCAGATGATTGAAGAGGCGGTGAAAATTGCTGATAGCCCACAAGCTCAATGGATTGAAGGCTCGGACGTGTCAGCTTGGCTCGACACTTGGGGAATGGAGATTGAATTGCCATCTCCATGCGTTTAGTTTTTCTTGAGCTTGCTGTTTCTGACCTAGCAAGTATCCGTGACTACATTGCTAATGCTAACCCGTCAGCTGCTCGTGAGGTGGCCACACGTCTACAGCAAATTATCAAAAAATTGCTGGTAATGCCGAACATTGGTAAACCAGGACGTGTGTTTGGTACTAGGGAATTAGTGACACCGCCAATTGGTAAGACTGTCTATGTGGTGGTGTATAGAGTTCAGGACACGCGCCTGGAAATTCTGCGGATTCTGCCTGGAATGCGGGACATTGATCATATTCTTGACGAAGCGGACATAGACGAGGAGTGATACCATTTCACTTTAATAATGATACAAATACGCCAGTAGGGCATGGCATTGCCATCCCCCTACGATAAATCTATATGTATCAGTATTTTCGTGAATTGGTATGAACTGTGGGGAACTCTGTCAGCGTGGATAGGTTGATTCAAAATATGAACCATTAAATATTCTGACTACGTTCTCGTGCTAAATTATTAAAGCTTGGAGTTGGGAAACTCCGGTGAAATTCCGGGACTGTGCCGCAGCTGTGATGGGATCACCCAAGTCAGAATGCCAACTCTCAAGATGTTCTCAATACCCACTCACCATCTACTCCCTGCGTCGCACGGGGAAGGAGTTCCAAGTTTGCTTTCTGGATTTGCCACTTGTCCTGGCTTGTTTTATGCTACACCCGCCGCCGATGGTATATTATCTCGCATTAGAATACCAGGTGGAATTATTAGTAGTCAGCAATGCCGTGCGATCGCAGATATAGCAGACCAGCACGGTGGCGGCTATGTAGATGTGACTAATCGAGCTAATCTACAAGTCCGCGAAATCCGCACGGGGATTAATGCTGAGGTTCTAAAGTACCTACAGGACGTGAAATTAGGTTGTCGCAATCCGATTGTAGACCACATCCGTAATATTATGACCAGCCCAACTGCTGGTATCGACCCGCTAGAATTAATTGACACCCGTCCTTTTGTCCAAAGTTGGGATGATTATATTGCAGCATATCCGGCGCTTTCGGGACTGTCGGCAAAATTTAGCGTTTGCTTTGATGGTGGTGGGATAATTCGGGTGTGCGATCGCTTGAATGATATCCTATTTGCTGCTGTCTTAGTTGACGGTAATGTTTATTTTTGCCTCTATCTCAGTGTAGGCGCAAAGGGGCAACCGCCCAGTGATATGGGAATTTTGTTATCACCAGAGAAATGTTTACCCGTCTTGGCAGCTTTGACGGATGTCTATCTAGCTCATAGTAATACTACAAGTAAGCGTCGGCTACGTCTCTTAGAGTTATTAAATACTTTGGGTTGTAAAAATTATCTCCAGGAAGTTGAACAGCGTCTACCTTTTTCTTTTTTATCCAGTGACCTAACCCCCCGACCCCTTTCCCTATTAGGGAAGGGGGAGGAATTCTCCCCTCTCCTGCGAGGAGAAGGGTTGGGGGAGAGGTCAAATGCTAAGTATCAGCATATTGGCATCCATCCCCAACGTCAGCAAGGCTTATTTTACATTGGTGTGGTGTTACCCCTTGGGCGATTGGAGAGTAACCAGATACGGGGTTTAGCAGATTTAGCAGCAAAATATGGTAGCGGCACTCTTAGGTTAACCCCCTGGCAAAATCTGCTGCTAACAGATATTCCTCAGCAATGGGTTGCTGATATCCAAAGTGAAATTGCTTTCTTAGGATTAGATTCTTCAGCAACCAACATCAAGAGTGCATTAGTTGCCTGTTCTGGCAAAAAGGGTTGCGCCGCTTCTGCGACGGACACCAAAAGTCATGCGTTGGCATTAGCACAGTATTTTGAAACTCGTGTTCCTCTGGATTGCCCTGTTAATATCCACTTTAGCGGCTGCGAAAAATCCTGCGCCCAGCATAGCAAGAGTGATATTACTCTGCTTGGTGTCAACATTGAAGCTGATAACAGAACTGTGGAAGGCTATCACGTTTATGTTGGTGACAGCAAGCAAAAATTCGGACGTGAAATATATCAATATGTGACTTTTGCCGAACTACCTGCATTAATAGAGCGGATGCTATATGTATATAAAATTCACCGCCTAAATTCTGATGAGTCCTTTGGAGAATTTGCTAATCGATATGCAATACCCACAGGTAAGGAAAAATCGACGAACCACAGAGGCACAGAGAACACGGAGAAATAAGAGTTTGATATCATGTCCGCCAAGTTACCCATAAGAAAAGAACCCCACCCCCAACCCCTCCCCGCTCTTCGGGAGGGGAGACAAAGCATAGCTTTGGCGGGCTGGGGTTCTTCGGGTCTAATAAGCAATCAAGCGGACATGATATGAGAGGTATTTTGCGTAAATCCTGAATTTAATAAATACTTATAAATCTGTTTCTCTTCCTCTGTGTTCTCTGCGCCTCTGCGGTTAATTAACAAATCAATCCAAAATCCCAAATCGAATGCCCGACTACATCCGAGATGCTAACGAAATTTACCGCAATTCTTTTGCAATCATTCGGTCAGAAGCGAATCTAGATGTGCTGCCGCCAGATGTAGCAAAAGTTGCCGTGCGTCTCATTCATGCCTGTGGAATGACGGATATTGTCACTGACTTGGGATATTCACCAACAGCAGTGCAATCCGCAAGGGCAGCACTAGCAGCAGGAGCGCCAATTCTATGCGATTGCCGGATGGTTGCCGATGGCGTTACTAGGCGGCGGTTGTCTGCAAACAATCAAGTTATTTGTACCCTGAATGAGCCGGAAGTGCCAGAAATTGCCCAGCGTCTGGGTACTACAAGGTCGGCGGCAGCTTTAGAATTATGGCGATCGCACCTCGAAGGATCAGTGATCGCAATTGGCAATGCGCCCACAGCACTATTCCGGCTATTAGAAATGCTTGATGAAGGAGCTACTAAACCTGCTATTATCTTAGGCTTTCCAGTGGGGTTTGTCGGTGCAGCCGAATCGAAAGCAGCATTGGCAGCAGACAGCAGGAATGTACCATTTTTAACCTTACATGGTCGGCGCGGTGGGAGTGCGATCGCAGCCGCAGCAGTTAACGCCCTGGCAACGGAGGAAGAATGAATATGAAAACTAAAGGTCGTCTTTATGGAATTGGTGTCGGGCCAGGCGATCCCGAACTATTGACGCTGAAGGCGCTGCGGTTATTACGTGCGGCTCCTGTGGTAGCCTATCAATCAGCAACAGATAAAGCAAGTATCGCTAGAGCGATCGTGGCGCAATATCTACCTGGGAATCAAATTGAGGTATTATTTCACCTCCCCCGCGCCTTGGAACCAGAAAAGGCAAAGTCTATTTATGATAAAGAAATTCAACCAATCGCCGACCATTTAGCAGCCGGTCGAGATGTAGTAGTGCTGTGCGAAGGCGATCCATTTTTCTATGGTTCGTTTATGTACCTGTTCACACGGTTATGTGACCAGTACGAAACAGAAGTTGTCCCCGGAGTTTCCTCGTTGATGGCTTGTCCGGTAGCATTGGGTGTACCTTTCACCTACTACACCGATATTCTCACTGTCCTACCCGCGCCATTGCCAGCAGAAGAACTGACTACACATCTGCTGATGACCGATGCAGCCGCAATTATGAAACTAGGTCGTCACTTTACCAAAGTACGAGATATCCTGCATAAATTAGGGCTAGCATCACGGGCAAGATATATTGAGCGGGCATCAACATCACAACAACGCATCATACCCCTGGATGAAGTTGATCCAGATGAAGTACCTTATTTCTCGATGATTGTGATTCCAACTAAGAATCGCCTATAAACCTGTGACATCCTCAAGCCACGAAATCGGTGTAATGCTTGTAAATTTGCAGAGGTATTGTTAACCCATCATTTAGACTTTACCATAAAGGAATACTTCAAAAAAAGTTGATGGCTTCTAATAGCACCTTCACTCCTGATACGATCGCTGCTGGCTTTCATGCCCTGTCTGACCCCCTACGGATTAAGGTATTAGAACTTCTGCGTTCTCAAGAACTATGCGTGTGTGACCTATGCGACCATTTGGGAACCACTCAGTCTAAACTGTCTTTTCACCTCAAAACCTTGAAAGAAGCTGGTTTAGTTCGCGCTCGTCAAGAAGGGCGCTGGATTTACTACAGCCTCAATCTGCCGCAGTTTGTTGCCCTAGAAAAGTATCTAGCAGAATTCCGCCGCTTTAGCCCAATATTACCTATTCGTCCCCCCTGCGAGCCTTAAAAATCCATCAATTTTTTTTGTAATGTTTTGTTTCCTTATAGTTCTCTACGGATTGACAAATCAATTTTTTTTGAAATGATAGAAATATACTCTTGATATAACTCACAGGGGTGGGGTTAATGAACACAACAGCAAAGGAATTGGCTCTTGCACTCGGAATGTTAGCTTTGACGACCAGTTGCACAGCAACATCTAACACATCTACTCAAACTCAGCATTCACCTTCTGTAACTCAGGTAAGAGATTCTGGCAAGGTTGCAACAACAATAATTGAAATTGATGGTTCTAGTACGGTCTATCCAATTTCACAGGCGATCGCCAAAGACTATCAAGCTGACCCCAAGAATAAGGTGCAGGTTGCAGTTAATATTTCTGGTACTACTGGCGGGTTTGAAAAATTCTGTACCGGAAAAACCGATATTAGCAACGCTTCCCGACCGATTTTGAAGGCGGAGATGGAAACTTGCAAGAAAAATGGTGTAGCGTATATGGAGTTTCCCATTGCTTTTGATGCGCTTACTGTTGCCGTTAATCCGCAAAACGATTGGGCAAAAGACATTACAGTAGCAGAATTGAAAAAGATTTGGGAACCGGAAGCCGAAGGGAAAATCACTCGCTGGAACCAAGTACGTGCATCTTGGCCAGATCGCCCACTTAATTTGTATGGTGCTGGGAAAAAGTCTGGTACTTTCGACTACTTTACAGAAGCGACTGTAGGTAAAACTAGAGCCAGCCGTAATGACTACACAGCGAGTGAAAATGATGAAGTATTGGTGGATGGCATTAGTAAAGATCCAAATGCTTTGGGTTACTTTGGCTATGCTTATTACGAAAAATCCCAAAATAAATTAAAAGCGCTGGCAATTGACAACGGCAAAGGTGCAGTATTGCCATCACGTCAAACCGTAGAGAAAGTTCAGTATCAGCCTCTTGCTCGACCTTTGTTTATCTACGTTAATTTTCGGGATAACCAAAATAAAGGATTAGTAAACAAATTTGTCGAATTTTACATTGATAAAGCACCAACAATAGCAAGTACCGTCGGCTATATACCTTTACCAGATGACAGCAAACGCCTCAATTACGTTCACTTGTATCAAGGCAAAGTGGGAACAGTATTTGAAGGAAAAGCAGAGATGAACCTGACAATTGGGGAATTATTACGGAAGGAAGGAAAGTTTTAGCGATTTCTTTTATTTTTAGGTTTATTCCAATGAGTCAGAATTCACAAGGTAGTACAGCCCGGATACAAGCAGGAAGCAATCTAAGTTTTTTTGAAAAATATCTCACCGTTTGGGTATTTTTGTGTATCTTTGTCGGAATTGCACTAGGTAGATTGTTTCCAGGGATAGCGGTAGCTCTTGATGCAATGAGTGTGTATCAAGTGTCTATTCCCATCGCAGTATGTTTGTTTTTCATGATGTATCCCATCATGGTGAAAATTGACTTCACACAAGCAGCAAATGCTATCCGCGCCCCAAAACCCGTGATTCTCACCTTGGTAGTGAACTGGTTAATTAAACCATTCACGATGGTAATATTTGCTCAGTTTTTCTTAGGATGGTTATTTCGTCCTTTGATTACCGGAACTGAGATCATTGGTGATAGTGAAGTAGCACTAGCAAATTCTTATATTGCCGGTACTATCTTACTAGGAATTGCACCTTGTACAGCAATGGTACTGTTGTGGGGATATCTTTCCTACGGCAACCAGGGACATACCTTGATAATGGTGGCAGTAAATTCTCTGGCGATGCTGTTCTTATACGCACCATTAGGTAGATGGTTATTAGCAGCGAATGATTTAACTGTGCCTTGGCAAACTATTGTTTTGTCAGTAGTAATTTATGTTGGGTTTCCCCTAGTGGCGGGAATGTACAGCCGTTACTGGATTTTTAAATACAAAGGTACAGAGTGGTTTGAAAGACGATTTTTAAAGTATCTGACTCCAGTTTCAATTACTGCTCTATTGCTAACGTTGGTACTGCTATTTGCATTCAAGGGTGAACTAATTGTTAAAAATCCCTTGCATATATTGTTAATTGCGGTGCCACTATTTATCCAAACTAATTTCATTTTTTTGATTAGTTATGTAGCAGCATTGAAGATGAATTTATCTTACGAAGATGCCGCACCCGCAGCATTAATTGGAGCAAGTAATCATTTTGAAGTTGCTATTGCCACTGCTGTGATGCTATTTGGCTTAAATTCAGGTGCAGCACTGGCTACAGTGGTAGGGGTTTTAATTGAAGTGCCAGTAATGTTGATGCTGGTTGAGCTTTGTAAACGCACAGCAGCTTGGTTTCCACGGGAACCGGAAAAAGCTACATTGCGAGATCCGCGCTGTTTTGGTGTCTTAAAATGATCACAATTTTTGACACTAAAGATTGTGTAATCAAAGTAATAGCTGATCTTCATTAATAGAACTGCCTCTACTAATTAGCACAGTACGGCAAAAACATGATTACTAATTACGAATATTTCGTAACACCTGAATCTCGCAGCTTATAAATTTAACGACATTATTAGGGGAATCGAACCATGAAACGTGTGATGTTTGTTTGCAAAAAGAATTCTGCGCGTTCTCAAATGGCGGAAGGCTTTGCTAAAACCCTTGGTAAAGGAAAAATTGAAGTGATTAGCTCAGGCTTAGAAGCAAGTCAAGTTAGACCAGAAGCGATCGCTACTATGAAAGAAATTGGTATCGACATTACCGATCAACACTCCAAACCCCTGAGTGATTTCCAAGCACAAGACTTTGATGTAGTGATTTCTTTGTGTGGCTGTGGCGTGAATTTGCCACCGGAGTGGGTTGTGCGAGAACTATTTGAAGACTGGCAATTAGACGATCCAGCAGAACAACCAGAAATTTTTCCTAGAGTCCGCGATGAGATTAAAGAACGGGTGAGTCAATTGATTGAGTATACAGAAAATCCAACACGCAAATCCTGATGTTGAATTGCGAGAAGCCCAAAGCACCTTTTTGCGAGAGTTGGAGGAAAATAAGCAATTACCATGACTACATTTGAGCATCCCCCCAGAATTTTGTTTTTGTATGGTTCCCTGCGTGAGCGTTCCTATAGCCGCCTCTTGGCAGAGGAAGCAGCACGCATCATTGAAGAATTTGGCGCAGAGGTAAAGTTTTTCGATCCCCGTGAACTGCCGATTTACGGCAGCGTACCTGACAGCCACCCAAAGGTGCAGGAGTTGCGCCAATTAAGCTTGTGGTCAGAAGGGCAAGTTTGGTCTAGCCCAGAACTGCACGGTCAGATTTCTGGCATGATGAAAAACCAAATTGACTGGATTCCGCTCAGTATCGGAGCCGTTCGCCCGACTCAAGGGAGAACTTTGGCGCTCATGCAAGTAAGTGGCGGATCTCAGTCTTTTAACGCCGTCAACACGTTAAGAATTCTTGGGCGCTGGATGCGGATGTTCACTATCCCGAATCAATCTTCAGTGGCTAAAGCATACGAGGAGTTTAATGAAGACGGGACTATGAAGGATTCGCCTTACCGCGATCGCGTTGTCGATGTCATGGAAGAACTTTACAAATTTACCTTGCTATTGCGTGACAAAGTTGATTATCTCACAGACCGCTACAGTGAACGTAAGGAAAAAGCTAGTCAGGTACACCCGTAGGGGCACGGCACTGCCGTGCCCTTACACTTCGCAATATAATGTTGTACCGCATCTGAATGGGAACCGCTATATAAAACCTTGTTTCTCCGTGCTTGTTTCCATACAAGGATTTTTTAGCTTTGCCGAGCAAGCAAGGTTTTGACAAAAATTCAAAGTCAGCATCTTATTTTTCTCTCTTCAGAGACTTAACGATTAAATATTAAAAATTGAAGACATTTTTAGATAGTAATTTAAACTCTCATTAGAGAATACTTACAGCTATTTCCAGATAAGCTCGATTTTCGATGACATCCTCTTCGGTAACTCTGGAGCCAATGTTATTAATGGCGATAATGGAAATGATGGTTTGAATGGTGGTGCTGGTGCTGACACTCTAACTGGCGGCCAAGGCGCAGATTTATTTGCCTTCCAGTTTGGACAATCATTAGTATCAGGAACCGATCGCATTACTGACTTCACCATTGGCACAGATGTAATTGGTATACTGACTCAAGACGGCTCAACCGTGATTACACTTAGCAGTTTTACCCGTGCCGCCGATAAGACTGCCACTACTTTAGTAAATTTAGCCAATCAGGTATTTACTGATGCGAATGGAGCCTTAGCCGGAAATCAAGCTTTAGGGGTGAATGGTGCAGCCTTAGTCAGAGTCACAAGTGGAGCGATCGCTGGAACTTATCTCGCAATCAATAATAGCACTGCTGGTTTTCAGGCGAATAGTGATTTGTTAGTCAATTTAACAGGATTAACGGGTACTTTACCGGCGTTAGGAAATATTGCAGTGAGCAGTTTCTTTGCTTAGTTAGCATCAGGATTTTCAAACCAACCTGCGGAATGTAGGTTAATATCAGGCTTGATTAGCGAAAATCCCAAATAGAATAACCTCCTGGCAGATTTAACCAGGAGAGTTCAAAAAAATTGATTCATCTTTACAAGCGTTGTAGCAGGCTCAAACCGTGGGTATCACTACCACAGGTATTGAGAAGAAAGTATTCATCAGCCAACTTTTGTACTTGTTCTGATTCCACTACGCTGGGTTTCCAGGGGTTAGGGTTATTGTAGGCGTAGAAAGTTTCCACGCCATCAATGCCCTTTTCGGACGCAGCTGGAATTAAGTCAAAAAGCGATCGCTTGTAACGAGCCGGATGAGCCAGAACTGCCAATCCCCCGGCTTCATGAATAGCAGCAATCACGTTACTTGCTTGATATTCTTGACCTGTAGTCGCCCTTCTTTGTAGATAAGGCTTCATGCTAGGGTGTTCTGGTGTAAAAGCGTAAGCCAAAATGTGAACTTCTATATCCAAAAGGTTGGCATTAATTTCGACACCACTCCACAGGTAAGGAGTGCTTGCACCCGGATTACTCCACTTCCAGTCTTCTAACCAAGTAAGTGATGCTTGATAGCCGATAATACCATGATGATCGGTGATGGCTAACCCTTTTAGACCAATAGCGATCGCCTGTTCCATCAATGCACTCGGCTGCAACCTACCATCCGAGTAGACAGTGTGCATGTGAAAGTTGAATAACCTTGGACAACTTTGTGCATCAATGTTTTGGAATACTTGCTTCAAAAGTTCTGTGGAAGCAGTAGTTCGGGCAAAATTTACAACCATAACCCCCTCTGAACAAAAATATATCTTTTTAACACACTAAAACGGCACATCTAGAGACGAGAAAGACTCAGCACTCTAAATTAGTGGTGGCTGCTACTTTCTCAGCTTTCTCAGCAAATTTTTCAATATGTTAAGACTACGTTAGCAAATCTTAACGTCAGTAGTCATGGGTAATTTGGACTACTTTAAAGATAAGTAGTAAAAAATATTGCATAGAAATTTATATAAATACGTTTATAGCATTTATGCTAAATGACTTACCTTTAAAGACTTAAGAGAGTAATTTTCTTTGATAAGGCTGCAATTCAACTTTATATTAAGTGTAAGAAAGTATTGTTATTCTCAGTAATTACACTACTTTAGATAACTAGTAATGATTTCAGCGTAGGCGTAGCCCGCCGTAGGTATCGCATAAGTCAGCCTACAATAGCTTCAAGAAAACTAGCGATCGCTCCTGAATGACTATACTCCTCGCGCAATCCCAAAAGAATCTCCCTTCAAGGTGATTCCAAGCGGTTCTATCACAACCTCGCGGCTAAGGGATGCTTCAACCCTTCCGGCAATCACAGCCGTAAGCTTATGTTCTCTTGCGAGGATGACGATCCTCTCTGCATCCTGCTCCGACTCAGTATAAAATGCAAATCCTGCACCGTAATTGAACACAGTAAGCATCGTCTCAGCCCCGCCCTCAAGATGACCCTCGACGAACGTAAATATCTCCGGCACTGGCAGCATCGTTTCGATGACATACCGGAGTGGCTTCACCGACCGCATCAGCTTTTGCCAGCCATGTCCAGTGATATTTTCCATAGCGGTGGGACGAATCCCCTCGCCAAGCACCGCCTGCACAAGCGGCGTATAAAGATACGAAGCGGCATTCATCGCTTCCCAGAACTCCTGCCCACTTGGAAGTTTTGTTCTGTAGCCATCAGGGAGCGACTGGGCAAGCTTTCGCAGTGGGGTAAAGCCGTTCTCATGGGGCCCCGAACTCTCGACCAAAACAATGGTATTTCCGGCATCCAGATGCGAGCTATCAATGGGAGCCACACCAGCCGGCATAACCCCAAAAACTGAGCCTGCGATGTCAAGCCGACCTGGAATCATCTTCGTTTTTAGTTGAGGAGTTTCGCCTGATAGATAGACACACCCCACTCGTTTGCAACCTTCAACCACTCCATCCAGAAACCCATCAAGGAAAGCCGGGGTGAAAATCGTTTCAGGAGTACTCGACGGCAGATATAAACCGAGAAGTATAGTCTGCATACCTGATGTTGCGGCATCGTTCGTAAGACACGAGATGATCTTGATACCAATATTCCACCAAAATCGTCGAAGTTCTTCTTCGGAAAGGTCGTCAGGTCGAGTATCGTCTGCTGTACCCAGTCCTTCGGGGACAAGTGTCATCGAAAGTTCTCTAGCCCCCGCCTCTAGAAATGGAGCGAGATTGAAGCTAAAAACGTTAGCACTTGCTCCCAGACCCGATGCGGGTACAATGCCATAGGCGCTTGCAAAGCCAAGGGTGCGTTTTGCGGCATCGATGAAGCGTCGTTTTGCGGCATCGAGAGTATCGTAATCGACTTGATCGAGAGCTTGAGCCATCAGGTTGCGTTTTAATTTAGGAGTAGAGACGCAATTAATCGCGTCTGTGCAAGAGTTAAAAGTTAGGAAAATTCATAACTCCTAACTTTAAAATACCTCATCTTCAATACCACGCCACCATTCCCCCAAATTCATCATGTCTTGGTAAATGTCCTTTAATTCTTTGTTGTAAGCATCGTCTGTAAGGGTGGCTCGACGCTCTTGCAATTTCTTGAGGCGCAGTTGTACCAATAGCCAAGGTTTAGTAATGCTATTAGTTGCTTCTATGTATTGTGCCAGTTCTTTACTATCCATAATGTTTTATATTTTGATTTTCATGCCACTACATTTATTTAAGCTACTGCCCGTTCCACCACTTTAAGAAAAGAAAAGGGAGAAATTCTTTTTAATTTCTCCCTTTTCTTGGTGGAGCCAATTCAAAACTGACAGTTAATTAAGCTTTGGCCAAGTTTTCAGCAGCAAAGTCCCAGTTAACCAAGTTTTCAAGGAAATTCTTGATGAATGCTGGACGGGCGTTTTTGTAGTCAATGTAGTAGGCGTGTTCCCAAACATCCAAGGTTAGGAGTGCTTTCTTACCATGAGCTAGAGGGTTTTCTGCATTTGGTGTTTTGATCACCTTCAGCGTACCACCATCATCAATGAGCCAAGACCAGCCACTGCCGAATTGAGTTGCGGCTGCATTCGAGAACTCTTCCTTAAATTTGTCGAAGCTACCAAAATCTTTGTTGATTTTGGCTGCGAGATCACCAGTGGGTGCGCCGCCACCGGCTGGTTTTAAGGAATTCCAAAAGAAGGTGTGGTTCCAAACTTGGGCAGCGTTGTTGAAGATTCCCGCTTTAGAGGAGTCCTTGAAGGAAGTTTTGATCACCTCTTCGAGAGACTTATTAGCAAGTTCTGTACCTTCAGTGAGCTTGTTGAGGTTGTCTACATAAGCTTTGTGATGCTTGCCGTAGTGATACTCAAAAGTTTCAGCTTTCATGCCATGTGGCTCTAGAGCATTAATATCGAAGGGTAGTGGGTCTTGTACAAATGCCATCGTGTCAAATCCTCTCTTTATCGGTTTCCACTTTTAAGCTATTACAGAAGCTTAGGAAATTAACAGCTTTTATTTTTGGGGTTTTATGTCTTTAATGATGAAACATAAAACTTAACATCGTCATTTTACTACCAAAGTGAAGATAAAAACAAAGTACTCGTCTAATAAGTAAAATAAGTCAAATCACTAGGAAATAATGATTATAAATAAAAATGGCTATAGCGTTTCCCGACAAGCGTGAGGTACACCCGTAGGGGAACGGCACTGCCGTGCCCCTACACCAGGCGATATAATGTTGTAACGCACCTGAGTGGGAACCGCTATAATATTTCCTATCTAAAAACCACAAGACTTACGCAAAAAAGCAGTGAAAGCATTGATTTACTGTAGGGGCAATTCATGAATTGCCCTTACAATTAAAGCTTTCAGGCTTATATCTGTAGGGGGATTAATTGTGATGTGAGGTATCAGTCGAAAGCGTGATGATTTAGTACTTAAAAAAAGCTAATGTCGAGGATAAAAGAATATAATTTGAAAATTATTTATTTTGCATCTGGGCTGTTTCTGGTGGGTACAGTTTTGAGGATGGTGAATAATCACTCACCCACCACCCTTTTGAACTGAAAAACTAACAGCAAATAGTGGTAATTACTACTGAGATAAACGCTGCTGGTAGTAGTTCACAATTTGTGTTGTGACTTCAGAAATATTCAGTCCATCGGTTTGAACTTCAACCGCATCGGCTGCTTTTTGCAAAGGGGAAACTTTGCGTGTACTATCTTTCCAGTCACGTTCGGCAATATCCCGTTCCAGCTGCTCTAAACTCATTTCGGGTTGACCTTGTTTGTTAAAGTCTTCCTGGCGGCGACGGGCGCGTTCACTCACAGAAGCGGTTAAGAAGATTTTAACTTCGGCATCGGGAAATACATGAGTACCGATGTCCCGACCTTCAGCCACTAAACCACCTCTTTTACCCCAGTTTTGCTGTTGTTTAACCAGTGCTTGACGTACATAGCTTTGTGCAGCGATCGCAGATACAATAGAAGTTACCTCAATCGTGCGAATTGCCTGGGTAACATCAGTACCGTCAATCCAAACCCGCACGGATGATTGTAAATCCTGGTTAGGGGTAAGTTCAATTTTACACTGATTAGTTAATTGGGCGATCGCACACTCATCATCAATAGCAATCCCCTTTTGCAGTACTAACCAAGTCACAGCCCGGTACATCGCTCCTGTATCTAAATAAACTAAGTTTAGATTTGCTGCCACTTGACGCGCCACTGTGGATTTTCCAGCCCCGGCTGGGCCATCAATGGCGATGATAGGTTGACGATCGCGCAATATGATATTGTCAATCAAACGTGTAGACCCAAGACGAGCTGCGATCGCCAACATTCCTTCCTCCTCAACTTTTTCTAAAGACATTAATGTAGTCGGTTCAACCAATTCAATATATTCCACTAAAATCGTGCTGACTATTGCCACTTCTTGCTGTACTAGTGCTATCAACTTGTTACTATTGCGATCGCCTGCAATGAAAGCAGCTTCAGCGCGTCGCAAGCCGCGATATAATGCCGCCGCTTGCTGTTTTGCCGTCACCGTCAAATATTGATTACGAGAACTGAAGGCAAGACCAGACGCTTCCCGCATTGTTGGACAACCAACAATTTCTACTGGCAAATTTAAGTCAGCTACGAGCCTTTTAATAATTGCCAGTTGCTGACCATCCTTTTGACCAAAGTAGGCACGGTCAGGCTGTATCAAGTTGAAAAGTTTGGTCACAATCGTAGCGACACCCTGAAAGTGACCTAGCCGAGAACGACCACACAAGCCTGTTATCATAGCAGATGGGGGGATAACTTGTGTAACCCTTGATTCTTGTATACTCTTCTGGGGAACTGCCATTTCTTCCGGAGTCGGCGCAAAAATTGCATCTACCCCAGCTTGTTCGCAAAATTGTTGGTCTAGCTCTAAAGTGCGGGGATAGCGTTGATAATCCTCATTGGGAGCAAATTGCAGGGGATTGACGAAAATAGTTACAATCACCGTAGAATTTTCTTGCCGCGCCCGTTGAATTAAGCTTAAATGACCTTGATGCAAATTTCCCATCGTTGGCACCAGACCGACTGCCGTCTGATACCAGCCAGTCATCTCATCTAGTTTTAGATCCTCAGTAACCGCAATTAGCTTGTTTTCTGAGCAGCGTTTAGTTAAATAGCAGCGTAAAGCTGCGACTGTTGTCAGCAGGCGCACAAAAATACCCCTAGTTCTTATCGATCCCTCCCCCGTTAGTTTATATCTGAAATAGAGGGAAGAGATGATTGAACTAGGGGAATTGTTATGGGAGTGGGGAGTCATGCAATTTTGGATTTTAGATTTTAGATTTTTCCTTCAATCCAAAATCGAAAATTCAAAATCTAAAATTGGCAGAGTAGGACGCGGGGAGTAGTGATTAAGTTTATTCCACACTCCCTACTTGATTATTTCCCCAAAACTTCAATATGTACTGGTGCTACACCACTGCCCATCATTCCCAAAATTCGAGCTGCGCCAGTAGACACGTCAATGACTCGACCCCGAATGAATGGGCCTCGGTCATTAATTCGCAGCACTACAGAACGACCGTTGCGGGTGTTGGTTACACGGACTTTTGTACCAAAGGGTAAGCTGCGATGAGCGGCAGTCATTCCTTCTGGGTTGAATCTCTGACCGCTAGCAGTACGATTACCAGAAAAGTCATAGCCGTAAAAAGAAGCTATACCTCTCAAGGTGGTTCGCACTACTCCGACGGCAATCTGTTGAGGCTGCTTTGGCATTGCTACTGGCGAACGCACAGGTAAATTAGCAATTTCTTTTAAGGGAGATGCATTGCCTAGTAGCCTCCGTAGGCGATTGGTTGCCTGCAATGCATCTTGCGCCAGATTGTTGGTGGTATCTGCTAGTCGCGTACCTTCGTTGATTTCGACTAATTCTTCGCCATTAATTTTGATTATATAGCGATCGCCATTTTGTTGGACTGGGGCGCTTTTATTTTGCGCTTGATTGTCAGTAGATTTTTCCCTTGCTTTCCAACTTACGGTAATCTTACTCCCGTCCACATTTTCCCGATTCAACTGGTTGATTTTTGCTGCTATTACACCAGCTATCTGAACCGGGTCATTGTCACCGGAGCTAATCTGGTTACTTACATCTGTTACGCTCCCAGTATCCAGTCTATTTGATGAATTGCTAGCAATAAGGGCGTACTTTTGTACGCCCCCAGAGTTTCCAATTTCACCAACTTTTTTAGTTTCAAGATTCGTATTTGATACAGAACTCAAAAAGGTCAGAACAGGTATATCTCGGATAAAAAGGGTTGCCGCCTTACGTCCTCTAATGTTGTGAGGATGAATTTCTGTAATCACAGCATCCAAGGTTTGTTTCCCTGCTCTGGATTGATACTCTCCCACCTTCACCACATCAGGGGCAGGTGATTTCTGGGAAGCTAGCGCATTTCCCTTGGTGGTTTGAGTGCAACCAACTGAGGGTATGCCCAAAGCAGCCATAGACAGGGTAACAATAATCCACAAATGTCTTTGATTCATGCGTCCGTTTTTTAAAGCGACTGTAGAATTTAAGTTTCATGATTCGCGGGATTCTTCACTTTGTAAAAGTGACTTCCCTTCTGAAAAACTCGAATTCGTTCCGTTTCCACTTTTTTGTTTATAACTGCAACAGACTAGCACGAACCTTTTGGCTTGGGGATCAGGGTTTTAGCGTAATTCTTGGCAGCTTTCCCAATTTAAATTCCAATTTTCAGGGCGAAACCTTTCTCAAATGAGGACTTTGGCTATGTAACGCTTTTTTTGGCAAGTCGAAAATTTATTAAAAAAACTTTACGCTTATTGCACGCGAAAGTGACGATACCCTATTCACATCGCTTCTAAAGGCTCGTCGCTACCCGTGTATTTTATATCACATTTATTTTGGCTATTTCCAATTAAAAGCTAATATAACTTTAATTGAATGGCATCGGCATAAATACTTGAAATAACTTATTTAATGAAATATTTAGATTTCTCTACGAATAAGTAGTGATATGAGTTACATCTTAAATAATTATGTAAATGAATTTGAGTTTAATATCTTTTTTCAAAGTTTTTTCCACTTAGATTAATCATGACTTTTATTTTCCATAACTAGGCTGAAAATAGTGATATATGTAACTTGACATTACAGTAATACTGAGTATAAAAAAAAGGAAGATACTCAACTTAATGTTTTTCAAAATTAATGATAAAAAAATTAGTAAATCTTTGCGATCGCTTGGAGAAAAAGTTTTATTAGTATCAAAAGAAACAATAGCTATTTTTCGCCCTAAGTAGTTGCTCAAATATGATTTTTTAGAGCAAGCTATTTTTTCAGAAATCTTTGTAACTGTAGGGATGTACAGCTGCACCCCTACTATATATAGTGAGTATTTTGGGGAATCCTATTAGCGTGATGACAAACCAAGCACATCAAGGAGATTTAGAAATAGATCCATCGCCATTATTAGCTGTTCTTAAGGAGTTGCATTCCCAGTACAAGTTACTAGGGGAGGGTGTAGTAGCGAAATACATTCCAGAACTCGCAAAGGTAAACCCGGACTTGTTCAGCATTTGCATTGTGACAGTAGATGGTCAGGTTTACAAGGTTGGGGACTACGATCAACTTTTTACCATTCAGTCAATTTCCAAAGTGTTTGCTTATGGACTTGCCTTAGAAGATCATGGACTGGATTACGTTTTGACTAGAGTTGGCGTAGAACCGACGGGGGATGCATTCAACGCGATTATTTTGGATGAGCAATCAAAGCGGCCTTATAATCCAATGGCAAACGCTGGAGCGATCGCTACCACCAGCTTAATCAAAGGTTCCGGCCCTACCGAACGTCTCAACCGAATGCTAGATATGTTCCGGCGATATATTGGCCGGGATGTGTTCGTTGACATTTCAGTTTTTACTTCAGAACGCAGTACCGGACATCGCAACCGCGCAATGGCGCATCTGATGCTCAACTTTGGCATGATTGACCGGAATATTGAAGAATCGCTGGATCTTTATTTCCAACAGTGTGCTGTGATGGTGAATTGCCAAGACTTAGCAGTGATGGCGGCTACCCTGGCGAACAGAGGTATTAACCCCATTACCAAAGAACAGGCGGTAGATAAGCGTTACATCAAAGATATTCTGAGTGTGATGTATACCTGTGG
>Ga0105047_10007088_pt1 | contig 18951 bp, 16 predicted proteins | sample MAT04_FD_78384 | JGI IMG/M metagenome (GOLD analysis project Ga0105047, IMG submission 78384) | Freshwater microbial communities from Lake Fryxell liftoff mats and glacier meltwater in Antarctica - MAT-04 (megahit assembly) | ecosystem: Environmental > Aquatic > Freshwater > Ice > Liftoff... | reverse complement strand
GGCGGGCAAGCCCTTGCAGGTGCTCAAGGAGGCCGCCGGCACGGCGGTGCGGGTGGCCGTGCTGTCGAACCCGAAGGCGCCTGGCGTGCAGCGTTATGCGGCCGCCACCGAACGCGCTGCGCGTGCGTGGGGCATGCAGATCGACACCTACGATGTGACACGCGTGCAGGATATCGCCCCCAGTCTGCGGCGTATCGTGGCGCACCGCATGGATGCGCTGTACGTCATCGGGGACCCGGTCATCAACACCCGCCTGGCGGAGATCGCCGCCCATGCACTCAGGCACAAGCTGGTGTCGATTGGAACCTCACGCGCGTTCGTGGATGCCGGCGGCATGTTGTATTACGGCCCCGAACTGGCCGACCTGGTCGAGCAGCTGGTGCGCCAGGTGGACCGCATCCTGCGTGGCACCCGGCCGGCAGACCTGCCGATCGAGCAGCCCGCGGTCTATGAACTGGTGGTCAACCTCAAGACCGTGCATGCCCTGGGGCGGACGCTGCCGCCGCCGATGCTGATGCGCGCCACCGAGGTGATCGAGTGATACGTCGGCGCGTGCTGGTCGCAGCGGCGGGCACGGCGGCGCTGGTGCTGCCGCTTCGGGCCGGTGCACGGCAGCCGGGCCGCAGCTACCGGCTGGGCTGGTACACGAGTTCACCGGCGGGCCGTACGACTTCGACGCCGCATTCGCGCAATTTGCACGTGCCAGGGTCGACGGCTTGTTGCCGCTGGGTTCGGGCCTGTTCGTCCCGGCCCGCCAGAGGATTCCGGAACTCGCGCTCAAGCACAAGCTGCCGGGCATGTACAACAACACCTTGTGGGTCGAGGCCGGCGGACTGCTGTCGTATGGCGTCAACTTCCGCGCAGCCTATCGCCGCGCGGCGGAGCAGGTCGGCATGGTCCTCAACGGCGCGAAACCTGCCGGCATGCCGGTGGAGCAATCGACTGTGTTCGAGCTGGCGGTGAATCTCAAGACCGCGCGCGCGCTGGGCATCTCCATTCCCCAGGCGATCCTGCTGCGCGCCGCGTGCACCGGATCGCCCACCTCTCGGGCAGCGGCGCGCTGGCAAGCAAACCGTTCCTGGACGCGTTTCGGGATGGCATGCGTGCACTGGGGCATGTCGAGGCCAGGGACTTCGCGCTGCAGGAGCGCTACGCAGAAGGCAAAGGCGACCGCCTGCCGGCACTGGCAAAGGAGCTGGTCGAACAAAGGCCCGACGTGTTGCTGGTCTCCACCACACCGGTCAGCCTGGCCGCGAAGGCAGCCAGCACGGCGGTACCGATGGTGATGGTGCTGGTGGCCGACCCGCGGTGGGTGCCGGCATCGTGCAAAGCCTGGCGCGGCCGGGCGGCAACATCACCGGCATCACCAACATCGTGGCCGAGCTGGCGGGCAAGCGGCTGGAACTGCTGAAGGAGATGGTACCGGGCGCGTCGTGCATCGCGGTGTTCGTCAACCCCGATTCGCAGAACGCGCCGCTGCAGTTGCGCAGCGCACAGGCCGCCGCCGTCCGGCTGGGCATCGAATTGCGGCCGGTGCTGGAGATACGCAAGCCAGCCGATCTGGAGCCCGCGTTCGCCGCCGCGGTGCGGGCCCACGCGAGCGCAGCGATCCGCATGGTCGACCCGCTGGTATTCATGCTGCGCGAGCCGACGGCGGCGCTCGCGATCAAGCACCACTTGCCGGTGATCTACCCGTCGCGCGAAGATGTCGAGGCCGGTGGTCTGGTGGCCTACGGCACCAACGTGCCCGAGCAGTACCGCCAGGCCGCGGGCCTGATCGACAAGATCCTGAAGGGTGCCAGGCCGGCCGATCTGCCGGTGTTGCAGCCGACACGCTTCGAGTTGGTGATCAACGGCAAGACGGCGCGAGCGCTCGGCCTGCAGATCCAGCAAGCGCTGCTGCCGCGGGCCGATGAAGTGATTCAATGACCCAGCAATGCTGCTGCACGCCTGGCGCACCCATGCACCCGTATCGGGCAGAATGCGGGCAATGACAGACGCTGCACCGGCCGACCTGCCGCCTGCCACCGGGCCCGGCATCCTGCGCGGCCGGCTGTTCCGCAAGTACCTGCTGCTGATCATCTCGCTGGTCAGCGTGGCGTTGCTGGCCTCGGGCGGCATCGGCCTGTACTTTTCGTACCAGGAGCATCGCGCCGCGCTGGCCAGCCTGCAGCACGAGAAGGCGATCGGGGCCTCGTCACGCATCGAGCAGTACATCCGCCAGATCTCGCAGCAGCTGGCCTATGCCGCGTTGCCGCAGATCGACGCCAGCGACGTGGAGTTGCGGCGCATCGAGTTTTTGAAGCTGTTGCGCCAGGCCCCCGAGGTGACGGATATCTCCCAGCTCGACGCCACCGGCAAGGAGCAGATCGCCGTGTCCCGCCTGGGCATGGACGTGGTGTCGTCGGTCAAGGACCGCTCGCAGGACCCGGCGTTCCTGAATGCCAGGCGCGGCCAGCCCTGGTTCGGCCCGGTGTATTTCCGCAAGGAGACCGAACCCTACATGACCGTGGCCACACGCTCCGGCGGGCCGGGCAGCCCGGTCACGGTGGCCGAGGTCAACCTCAAGTTCATCTGGGACGTGGTCTCGCGCATCAAGATCGGCGACAAGGGCAAAGCCTATGTGGTGGACGGCGCCGGTCTGCTGGTGGCCGACCCGGACATTGGCCTGGTGCTGCGCAAGACCAACATGTCCGCGTTGCCCCATGTCAAGGCCGCGGCCGGCGTACGCGATGCGGATTCCCCGGCCATGGAGTCGGTGGACCTGGCCGGTGTGGCGGTGCTGACCTCCGTGGCGCCGATCGAGCCGCTGGACTGGAAGGTGTTTGTCGAGCAACCGGTGGCCGAGGTGTACGTCAAGCTGAATGCCTCGATCCTTCGTACCGGTTTGTTGTTGCTCGCCGGCCTGGTGATCTCCGCGCTGGCCGCTTCGGCGCTGGCGCGCAGCATGGTGCGGCCGATCCGCACGCTGGATGAAGGCGCACGGCGCATCGGCGCGGGTGACCTGGACCAGCAGATCGCGATCAGGACTGGCGACGAGCTGGAGGGGCTGGCGGATCAGTTCAACCGTATGAGTTCGCAGCTGCGCGAGTCCTATGCCGGACTGGAGCGCAAGGTCGAGGACCGCACCACCGAACTGACCGAGTCGCTGCAATACCAGACGGCCATCAGTGACGTGCTGCGCGTCATCAGCGAATCGCAGAGCAAGGTGGACCCGGTATTCGAGGCCATCATGGACAGCGCGATGCAAATGTTCGGCACGTCGATCGCGGCCGTGTTCCGTTGTGAAGGTGGAATCGTTCACATCGTGGGCACGCGCAACTGGTCGGCGCAGGCGCTGGCGGACGCACAACGGCTCTATCCCGCACCCCCCAATCCTGCCATGCTCAGCGGCCGGGTCATCCTGTCGGGCCGGGTCGAAACCGTGACAGACACACATGCAGACCCGGCCTACGACCAGACCACAGCGCATGTCGGCCAGTGGCGGCGCATGATCGGCGCGCCCATGCTCAAGGACGGCGTTCCAGTGGGGGCGATCGTGGTGGCCTGGCCGGAGCCGGGTGAAACACCGCGGCGCCAGGCCGATCTGCTCAAGACCTTCGCGGACCAGGCCGTGATCGCCATCGAGAACGTGCGCCTGATCAATGAGACCCGGGAGGCCTTGGAGCAACAGACGGCCACGGCCGAGGTGCTGCAGGTGATCAGCAATTCGGTGTCCGACACGGCACCGGTATTTGACAAGATCCTGCAGAGCTGCGAGCGACTGTTCGAGGCCACCCAATTGATCGTTTTCCAGATCGACCAGGATGACCTGCTGCATCTCGCCGCGATCCGCGGCAAGGACCCTGAGCGGATCGAACGAACGAAGCAGCTTTTTCCGGTGCCGCTTGTCGGTACAGCCAGCGAGTTGGCCATACGCGAGCACCGGCTTGTGACCTACGCCGATGTGCTGAGCAATGCCGACGTTCCGGCCGGGCTGCGGCGCATCGCCACGCAGTTTGGCGAGAGTTATTCGCTTGCGGTGGCGCCAATGCTGTGGGAAGGCCGCGCCATTGGTTCGATCCTGGTCGGCCGCGAACGGCTGGACGCCTTCAATGACAAGGAGCAGTCCTTGCTCAAGACCTTCGCCGACCAGGCCGTGATCGCGATCCAGAACGCGCGCCTGTTCCACGAGATCCAGGACAAAAGTCACCAGCTCGAGATCGCCAACCAGCACAAGAGCGAGTTCCTGGCCAACATGTCGCACGAGCTGCGCACGCCGCTCAACGCCATCATCGGGTTCTCCGAGGTGCTGCTCGAGCGCATGTTCGGCGAGCTCAACGAGAAGCAGGACGATTACCTGAAGGACATCTTCACCTCGGGCAAACACCTGTTGTCGCTGATCAACGACATCCTGGACCTGTCCAAGATCGAAGCCGGCCGCATGGAGCTCGACCTGGGCGATTTCGATGCGGCGCAGGCACTTGCCAATGCGATGGTGCTGATTCGCGAGCGCGCGCAGACGCACGGCATCGGTCTGACGCTGGAGGCTGACCCGCAGATTGGCGAGATTCGGGCGGACGAGCGCAAGTTCAAGCAGATCCTGCTCAACCTGCTCTCGAATGCCGTCAAGTTCACGCCGGATGGGGGCAAGGTGGTGGTGCGCGCGATGGCCATCGATATCGGCATCGAGGTGTCGGTGACCGACACCGGGGTCGGGATATCCACCGAAGACCAGCGGGTGGTGTTCGACGAGTTCAAGCAGGTCGGGCGCCACTACACCAACAAACACGAGGGCACCGGCCTGGGCCTGGCGCTGACCAAGCGTTTTGTTGAACTGCACGGCGGCACGCTGACACTGGAAAGCGAGCCCGGCGTGGGTTCCACCTTCACATTCACCATACCGAGGCAAGCATGAGCTGCCGGGCCGTTCCCAAAACGAATCGCTCCGCAGTGCGGAGCACGGAGGCTACCTGATGAGCACCATCCTGATCGTGGAAGACAACGAAAAGAACATGAAGCTCGCGCGCGACGTGCTGCAGGCCAAGGGTTACCAGACGCTGGAGGCGGTGAACGGCGAAGACGGCGTGCGACTGGCCCTGGAGCACAAGCCCGACATGGTGCTGATGGACATCCAGCTGCCCGACATCAACGGGATTGAGGCTTTCGCCCGTATCCGCGCCAATGCGGATACGGCGGGCATCCCGGTGGTGGCATTCACCGCGTCGGTCACGCCGATGGACCGCAGCCGCATCACCGACGCCGGTTTTGACGGCTTCATCGGCAAGCCGATCAACCTCAAGGAATTCATCGAGACCGTGCGCAAGACGGTCGAGGGCAGGGCGCCGTGATGGCTGAGACGCAGTCGCCGCACAAGATCCTGGTGGTGGACGACACGCCGGCCAATGTCAAGTTGCTGGTGGACGTACTGACCGCCAAGGGCTTCGACGTGACTGCGGCGGTCAACGGCCAGGAAGCGCTGGACAAGGTGGCGCAGAACCCGCCGGACCTGATCCTGCTCGACATCATGATGCCCGGCCTGTCGGGCTACGACGTGTGCAGGAAGCTGCGCGAGAACCCGGATACGGCCCTGCTGCCCGTGGTGCTGTGCACCTCGCTCGACCCGCAGCAGGAGCGCATCAAGGGCATCGAGGCCGGTGCCGATGACTTCCTGACCAAACCGATCAACCGGCCCGAGCTGCTGGCGCGCGTCAAGTCGCTGCTGCGCATCAAGACGCTGCAAGATGAGGTGAAGGTGCAGGCGGCGCAGATCGCCGAGTGGAACCGCACGCTGGAGCAGCGCGTGCAGGAGCAGGTCAGCCAGATCGACCGGCTCGGGCGACTCAAGAGCTTCTTCTCGCCGCAGCTGGCCGAGGCGATCGTGGCCGGCGGCGAGGACATGCTCAAGACGCACCGGCGCGAGATCAGCGTGGTGTTCATCGACCTGCGCGGTTTCACCGCCTTCACCGACCAGGCCGAGCCCGAGGAGGTGATGGAGATGCTGCACAGCTTCCACGCCAGCATGGGGCGGCTGGTGGTCGAGCACGGCGGCACGCTGGAGCGTTTTGCCGGCGATTCGGTGATGGTGTTCTTCAACGACCCGGTGCCGATGGAGCGCCCGGCCGAGGCGGCTGTGCGTATGGCGCTGGCGATGCAGGCGGCATTTCCGGCGATCGGGGCTGAATGGGAGAGGCGCGGCTTCTCGCTGGGCCTGGGCTGCGGCATTGCACAGGGTTACGCCACGCTGGGCCAGATCGGCTTCGAAGGCCGCTGGGATTACGCCGCGATCGGCAGTGTCACCAACCTGGCCGCGCGCCTGTGTTCGGAGGCCGCCGGAGGGCAGACCATCGTGGACCGCAAGGTCATGGCCAAGGTGGATGCCGTGGTGCACGCCCAGGCGATTGGGCCGTTGAGCCTCAAGGGGTTCTCGCAGCCCTTGCCTGCGTTCTTGCTGGCCGGTCTCAAGGACCGGGCGAACGCCTGAGGCACGGCATTCCCGTCATCGTCGGACGCCCAGCAGCCGCAGTACAAAACGCAGCGGGTTGAATTCGGTGACCAGGGCCGCGGCCAGCAGCACCAGCGCGCCACCCAGGTAGATGCCCGCACCGAGCTGCTCGCCGAGCAGCAGATGGCCCCACGCCACGCCGAACATCGGCACGAAGAACATCGGCGTCATGGAGGCCACCGGCGAGATGTGCTGCAGGATGCGCAACTGCAGCCAGAACGCCAGGCTCGACGTGACCACGCCCAGAGCCACGACGATCAGCACGGCCGTGGTGGTGAATCGGGCCTGGGGCAGATCCCACAGGCCCACCGGCAGGATCCAGACCAGGCCGAAGGCGTGTACCGCGCCGGCAATGGCCAGCGGTTCGATGCGCCGGGATGCGCGTTTCATCATCGGTGCGGAAAGACCGAAACACACCGCGCCCAACATGGCCGCCGCCGTGCCCACCATGACCGAGGGTGTGGGCTGGATCGGGCCGAGTTGCACGATCAGTCCGACACCCACGGCGCCGCAGGCGCAGCCCAGCATCTTGCCGATGGTGAGGCGATCCTCCTTGAGCCAGGCCGAGATCAGCGTGCCGAACACCACGCCGGTCGAGTTGAGCAGCGCGACGTAGCCCGCCGGCAGCGAGAGCGAGGCCCGGGAGAAAAGGAAAAATGGCGCGGCGACCACCACCAGCGACAGCAGCGTGAACTCGCGCCAGTGCTGCCAGGGCCAGCGCTGGCCCATCGCGCGCATGATGATCGCGAGCGTCAGCGTGGCCATCGTGATGCGCCCCAGCGCGAACACGCCGGGGCCCAGCAGCGGGGCGGCGACCCGCATCATCGGAAAGGTGGCTCCCCACAACGCCGACAGCGCGAGCAGTTGCAGGAAGTGACCGGGCTTCACACCCGGTATTGTCGCGGCAGTGGCGCTGCCGCGCGCAGCACTCAGGCGAAGCTGTCGGCCATCAAGGCCTTGAACCAGGTGTTCATCTGGTCGAAGTTGTCCTGGTTCCACCCGACGGATGCCGCGGAGCTGGCGGCTGCCGGCTTCATCGTGCGGCTGACCGGGTCGTACTGGAACACCGCGGTCAGCCACGAGGCCTGACTCATCGTGATGGTGGAGTAACACGCCGAGTTGGTTACCGGTGCCGGATCGGGCGCGAGGCCTGCCAACCCCCGGATGATGGCGTCGGCGCAGACCTTGGCCTCCTGGTTGGCGATGTGTCCGGCCTTGGGCTGCGTGGTTGCGCTGGCGTCGCCGATGATGTGGATGCGCGATGCCAGCGTGCTGGCATAGGTCAGCGGGTCCACCGCGGCAAAACGCCCCTCGGTCGCGTTCGCCAGGCCGGTCTTTGCCACCAGGCTGCCGGCACGCTGGCGCGGGATCATGTTGACCACATGCGCACCCTTGAAGGTGCCGGCGGTGGTGGTGATGCTCATGGTGGCCGGGTCGACCTGCGTGACCTCCGCGTTGGTGTGGTACTCGATCACGCTGCCGTGCAGGTCGAGGAACGCGCGCGAGAAGTTGTCCTTCTCGGTGACGAAGTCGAGATTGGCGTCGAGCACCAGCAGCTTGGCCCTGGGCTTGCGCACCTTGAGCCAGTCGGCCAGCAGGCAGGCGCGTTCGTAGGGGCCGGGCGGGCAGCGGTAGGGCGTCTTCGGGATCGTCAGGACCGCCAGCCCGTTGTCGGGCATCGCGGCCAGCTGTTTTGCCAGCAGCGTGGTCTGCGGCCCGGCCTTCCAGGCGTGTGGCATGCGGTCGGAGTTGCCCAGGCCCGGGACCTCGTCGAAGTCGATACCGGGGGCGAGAACGATGCGGTCCGCATACAGGGTGCCTGTGCGGGCCAGACGCACTGTCATTTTCACCGGGTCGATCTCGGTCACCTCGTCCGTCAGCACCTGGATGCCGTAGGCGTTGAACAGCGCGTCGTAGCGGTAGGTCAGGCTGCCGATGCTGCGCTGACCGGTGAGCACCAGCGAACTCATGATGTTCGAGGTGTAGGTGGCGCTGCGCTCGATCAGGGTCACCTCGACCGCGTCACCCCACAGGCGCAGGTACTTGGCCACCGTGGCACCGGCCATGCCGCCACCGATCACGATGACACGGCTTTTCGCCGGGCCGCTGGCTGCCACGGGAACCGGGCTGGGTCTGGTTTTCCGGATCTCGCTGCTCTTGCTCTTCTTGTCATCGGCCCAGACCAGCGGTGTGGTGGCGGCCATGAGCAGGCTGCTGCCCTGGGTGAGGAAATTGCGTCTTTGCATGGGGAGGTTCCTGTTGGTTGGGTGGTTCAGCGTTGTGTGGCAAGCCAGCCCGAGAGGCTGCGCAATTGCGCGTCGGTAAAGCCCATGGCGTGCCGGGCCATGATCCCGTCACCTTCCTTGCCCGACTGGAATTCGCGCAGTTCGTTGTAGATTTCGCTGGCGGACTTGCCGGCCAGCCGGTCGAAGCCGGGCCCCTTGCCATTGGTGCCGTGGCACTGGAAGCAGTTGGAGGCCAGCAGGCGGCCGTTCGGTGGTGTCTGCGCCTGGGCGGCCGTCGACAGGCAGCCGACCGCGAGCGCGGCAGCTGCCAGGATGCGGAGTCTTGTTTGCATGAAGGTCCCTTTGGAACGTGGTGAATGGACCGCCATGGGAGCACCGCCGACTTAGTTTTTGCTGAAGATCGTGCGCGGGATGTGAACTAGTTCCGCTAACGCAGACAACAAGCCACAACACTTGACCCAGATCAGCCGGCGCTGCTGCGTGTTGCCCGCCGCAGTGCGCCGCCGCCGCGCATGCAGTGCGTGGCGCGGCGCGAGAACAGGGGCCGGTGCAGGGGGCCGGGACGGGTTGCACCCGACCGGCTGTAGCGGACGTGGTCGTCAGGCACAATGCCCGCTCGCTTCTCCATGCCTGCTCCCTTGCGCCGTTTCCACTCTCCCGCCGTCCGTCTTGAAGCCACTGCCCTGTGGCAACTGGCCTGGCCGATCCTGATCGGCCAGCTCGCCACCGTGGGCATGAGCGTGGCGGACGTGGCGATGGCCGGGCACGCGTCACCGCAGGACCTGGCCGGCGTGTCGCTGGGGGTGTCGATCTGGCACATCGTCATCGTCAGCCTGATGGGCCTGCTGATGGCGGTGAACCCGATCGTGTCGCAGCATGTCGGTGCCGGCGAACACGACCGGATTGCGCGTGTCGTGCGCCAGGCGCTGTGGAACGCGGTCGGTGTGGGCGTGCTGGCCATGCTGGTGGCGAACGCCGGCGCCTTGGTGTTCGAGCATCTGGACATCGAACCGGCGGTGCGTGTGCTGGCGCGGGAGTTCGTGCTGGTGATCAGTTTTGCGCTGCCGGCGTTTTGCTGCTTTCGCGTCCTGTATGGCTACAGCGCCAGCGTGAACCAGACCAAACCCATGATGGTGATCGCCCTGCTGGCCCTGGGGCTCAACATCCTGGTCAATGCGCTGCTGGTGTTCGGCAACCTGGGTTTTCCGCGCCTGGGCGGCGTGGGTTGCGCCTGGGCCACCCTGTTGTGTGTCTGGTTCAATCTCGCGGCGATCGTCTGGTGGATCGTGCGCTCACCCGCCTACCGCAGCACGCAGCCGTTCACGGGTTTCGAACGGCCGAGCTGGCCCGAGATCCGGACCCTGCTGCGCATCGGCCTGCCGATCGGCGTCACCTATTTCGCCGAGACCAGCGCCTTCAGCCTGATCGCGCTGCTGGTGGCGGGTTTCGGTACCACCCAGGTCGCGGCGCACCACATCGCGCTGAACTTCGCATCGCTGGTGTTCATGGTGCCGATGAGCCTGGGCATCGCCCTGCTGACACGCGTCGGGCAGGCCCTCGGTGCCGATGACCCGCGGATGGCGCGGTTCCGCGCCTGGGTGGGTGTGGGCATGGCCCTGTCGGTGGCGGTCGTCTCGGCGGCGGCAATCGGTATGCTGAATGCGCAAATCGCGTCCGCCTACACGAACGACGGGGCGGTGGCGCTGCTGGCGGCGCAATTGCTGGTGTTCGCCGCGCTGTTCCAGCTGCCCGACGCGCTCCAGGTCGCCACCAGCAGCGCGATCCGTGCCTACAAGGTCACCCGAGCGCCGATGGTGATCCATCTCGCGGCGTTCTGGGGCCTGTGCCTGCCGCTGGGTTGTGTGCTGGGCCTGGCGCCGCTGTGGCTGCCGTGGCGACCGGTGCCGGCCATGGGTGCGCAAGGATTCTGGATCGCGCTGGTGGCCGGCCTGTCGATCGCCGCATTGGGCCTGCTCTGGTTGCTCAACCGCCTGTCGCTGCAATGGATGCTGCGCGCAGAATCTCCCCTGCAAAGGAAACCCGCATGAACACCCTCCAGACCGACGGATTCGCCAGTGCCCGCTTCGAGGGCGTGCGCCGTGCCTTCGACAGCCTGTTTGCCGACGGGCTCGATCCGGGCTGTGCCGTGGCGGTCTGGGTCGACGGCCAGCCGGTGGTCGATCTGTGGGGCGGGCACAGCGACGTCGCCCGCACGCGGGCCTGGCAGCGCGACACGCTGGTGAACGTGTGGTCGGCCTCCAAGGGGGTCGTGGCCCTGGCCGCAGCCATGCTGGTGGACCGCGGCCTGCTGGCCTACGATGCACCCGTCGCGCGGTACTGGCCCGAGTTTGCGCAGCGCGGCAAGCAGGACATCACCGTGGACCAGGTGATGTCGCACCAGGCCGGGCTCGACGGTGTGGATGTGCCGATCCGTGACGACGCGCTGTATGCCTGGACGCCGTTCGTCGACGCGATTGCCGCGATGGCGCCGCTGTGGGAGCCGGGCAGCCGCTGCGTCTACCACCCGGTGACCTACGGCCATATCGTCGGCGAGTTGATCCGCCGCATCGACGGCCGCAGCCCCGGGCGTTTCATCGCCGAGGAGATTGTCAACCCGCTGGGGCTGTCCTTCTTCATCGGCCTGCCCGCTGCGCAGGACCACCGTGTGGCCGAGATGTCGGCGCACGACAAGGCGTATGACTGGATCCGCCAGGGCGAAAAAAGCGCCTACCCGCATTCCTTCCGCAACCCCACCCTGCTGGCCACCACGCCCAACAGTCGCGCCTGGCGCGCGGCAGAGGTGCCCGGCGCCAACGGGCAATCCGATGCGCGCTCGCTGGCCACGCTGTATGGGGCGCTGGCCTGTGGTGGCAGCATCAGCGGGCTCCGGTTGTTGTCGGCCGAGACTTTGCGCCAGGCCACGGCGGTACGATTCGACGGCATCGACGCATGTTCGCTGGCGCCTACCGTGTTTGCGGCCGGTTACCGCATCGGTGCCATCGGTTACGGCACGCATGTCGCGCCACGGCATTTCGGTCATACCGGCTGGGGCGGCTCGGTGGCCTTTGCCGATCCCGCCCGGCGCCTCGGGTTTGCCTTCGTCACCAGCCGGCTGCTGGGGTTTGACGACGGTGTGGACCCGCGGCGGGCGCGGCTGCTGGATGCGGTGTATGCGGCACTGTAGCCGGCTGCGGTGCGCGGCACCCGCACCGGCACGCTGGCGTTGCGGTGATGAGAGACTGGACCCTGCGCACCCGTCGACCATGAGAAACGACCACCGGGCTTTCAGTTTTCATGCTGAAGGCTGGGTCCGTGGCCGCGCGCCAGGGCTGTCGCCGAGCTCCGCCATTCGAAGCAGGCAGGCCCAATGTCCGGCATCCACGGGCGTGATCGACAGGCGGTTGCCACGGCGCAGCAGGACCATGTCGGCCAGTGCGGCTTCGGCGCGCAGCTCGGCCAGTGGGATCAGCCATGTCTTGCGCACGGCCTGCACATCCAGCAGCAGCCAGCGCGGCGCGTCGGCTTGGGACGCGGCATCGAACCAGGGCGACTTCGGGTCGAACTGTGTCGGATCAGGCCGTGTGCTGGACGCGATGCGCGCAATGCCCGCAATGCCCGGTTCGGGGCAACTGGAGTGGTAGAACAACACACCGTCGCCCACCTGCATCGCGTCGCGCATGAAGTTGCGCGCCTGGTAGTTGCGCACACCCGTCCAGGGCACCGTGCGCCGCGGTGCCGCCATCGCATCGTCGATCGAGCACTCGCCAGGCTCGGACTTCATCAGCCAGTAGCGTGTCATCGTAGGTCCTTCAGGTTGCCCGCCCGAGGGGTCGTGCCGAGTCAGTTCGACTCCGGGGGCTCGGCCAGGGTGATGCGGTGCAGCAGGCGCGCATGTCCCTGGTAGCCGCCGGTGGCCGCATGCACGACGCAGCGGTTGTCCCACAACACCAGCATCCCGGCCGACCAGCGGTGGCGATAGACGAATTCGTCGCGCACCTGGTGCTGGAACAACTGCATCAGCAAGGGCGCGGCCTGCGCGTCGTCCATGCCTTCGATGCCGATGGTGTAGCCGGGGCTGACAAAAAGCGCGGTGCGTCCGGTTTCGGGGTGTATGCGTGCGATCGGGTGCGTCTGGGTGGCCAGCGCGCTGTCGTCGTAATGGATGGCCATCGAGCGGCCCTTGTCGCGCTCGCCGTACATGCCGTTGCGCGCATAACCGCGCCGCGCCGAATGGATGCCCTGCCGATCCCTGAGTTGTGCCTGCGTGTCCGCGGACAGCGCCTCCCAGGCCGCGACCTGGTTGGCGAAAAGCGTGTCGCCCCCGGTGGGCGGGATCACATTGGCGTAGAGCACGGTCGCCTGCGGCGGCCGCGCCAGGAAGCTCCAGTCGGAATGCCAGGTTTCGGCAAAGAGGGTGGTGGTCTCATTGGCATCGCGGCGGACCTGCGCGATGTGCGGATGGCCTGGAACGCTGCCGAAATAGGGGTCGACACCGAATGGCCCGATCGTGGTTGCAAAAAGCTCCAGTTCGTCGAGCGACAGGTCCTGCCCGGGGAAGACCAGAACCTGGTGCGCCAGCCACGCGCGGCGAATCGCCGCCACGGTCTGCGGCGCCAGTTCGCGGCGCAGGTCCAGGCCGTGCACGATGGCACCACAGGGTGCGTCTTGGGGATGGACGGACAGTGGCATGGGGTGTCTCCGGGTCGCTGCAGGCGGGGTCGCTGCGCAGGTCCTGCCACGGCAGCATAACCGCCCCCCAAGCAAACAACCCGGCAAGGGCCGGGTTGCAGACAGGGGATGGATGCTGAACTCAGCGGCGCCTGCGGGCGCGCCAGCCAACCGCGCCGAGCCCGAGAATGACCATCGCCCAGATTTCCGGTTCGGGGACCGCGGCGGGTGTCGCGTACAGGAAGTCGTCCATGATCACGAAGTCGGAGGACTCGTTGGCCCGCACCCCGTTGGAGATCAGGAAGTTGTCCGGCGTGGTGATGCGTACCCGCGCAATCCGTTCGCCGGCATCTGCCACCCCGCCGAGAAACGACAGGCCACCCCGGTTGTCACCATTGGTTAACTGAAAGTTCGCGGCGGTGACGTTGTGGCTGAAGATCACCGCATCGCTCTGGTCGAAGAACTCCATGCGCGTGAAGTTGGCCGCATCGTTGAACTCGGCATCCACGAAGATGGCGGCAAACGCGCGCGTGGTTGCTGCGGTGCTGGTGCCCGGGACAAAGAAGCGGATGTCGGTGACACGGCTGTTCGTGGTCGCGAACAGCCGCTGCGGGCTGAAGGTCTGCAGGTCGCCGGGAAAACCGAACAGGATCGGTTGCCCCGAGGCCGTGGTGGAACTGACCAGGAAGGTCGCGGCTCCATCAGGCGAGCTGAATACAACGCCCCGCGGCGAGTTGACGTTGAAAAAGTTCGCAGGCAGGGCGTTCGGGGCGGAACGGGCGTCGGGCACGCCATCCCAGTTGATCTCGCGTCGCACACCGCCGAAGTCGCCGTTCGCCGCTGCTGCCGTGCCTCCTCCGACCGCGGCGCGGAAACCGTCGCGCGTCGACGTGATGTCCGCCGCAGTGGCTCCCGTCGAATCAAAAACCGAGAACGCAGCGTGGGCCTCGCCCAGCAGGCCCACGGCGACCGGCACCGCCAGCAGCACGCATTGCGCCCATCGTTTCAGCCGGTACCCGGCGAACTCGAATCTGGAAAAGTACTGTGCGTGCATAGGATGGCCCCCGGATGGTTGATATGTCGATCCAATGCGCATTGAGCGCGTCGGTGACGCCAAGTTCAATAGTCCGAACGGACTAGTGACGCAGGGCGGACGCAGGTGATGCGAGGCCTTCAGATCGCGATGGTCATCCCGCCATCCACGATCAGCACCTGCCCGGTCATGAAGGCCGAGGCATCGCCCGAGAGGAACACTGCCGTGCCGGCCAGGTCCTGCGCAGTGCCCCAGCGTTTCATGGGGGTGCGGTTGCGGATCCACTCGTAGCGTGCCGGGTCGGCCCGAAAGCCGGTGTTGATGTCGGTCGCGATGTAGCCGGGTGCGATGCAATTGACGGTGACCCCGCGGGTGGCCACTTCGGAGGCCATGCCGCGGGTCAGGCCCTCCAAAGCGGCTTTGGCGGTGATGTAGGCGGTGTTGGTGCCGCGGCCGATGCGCGCGTTGACCGACGAGATCATCACCACCCGGCCCCAGCCCCGCTGCACCATGCCTGCGGCGGCCTTGCGCGACAGGCGGAAACACGCGTCCAGCGCCACGTCCATCGAGACACGCCAGTCGTCGTCGGAGATGTCGAAAAAGTCGCGCGCCACACCGAACGCGGCATTGTTGATGAGGATGTCCAGATGGCCGAATTGCGCCTCGATGGCGTCGATGGCGGCGTCCGCTGCCGCGCGGTCGCGCACGTCAAAGGCGGCCACGGTCGCCTGGCCGCCACCCGCGTCGATTTCGGCGCGTCGCGCCTCCAGCGTCACAGGATCGCGCCCGTTCAGGACCACCCGCGCGCCAGCCTGCGCCAGCCCCTGCGCCATCGCGAAACCCAGGCCACGCGATGCACCGGTGACGAGTGCGACGCGACCGGTGAGAGAAAAGGCAGAGGGCATGTCAGTGGCTCCTGGTTGCAAGGGCGGGGGCCCGGCTCAGCCACCCATGTACAAGCCGCCGGTGACCAGGATCGCCTCGCCGGTGATGAAGCTGGCGGCGTCGCTGCACAGGAAGGCAATCAGGCTGGCCACTTCATCCGGCCGGCCCAGGCGCTTGAGTGGCGTGTTGGCGATCACCTCGCCGCGTTTGGTCACCAGGGCGCGCGCGACCATCGGCGTGTCGATGACGCCCGGCGAGACCGCATTGACCCGGATTTCCGGCCCGAGCTCACGCGCCAGCGTGCGGGTGAACGCGATGATCGCGCCCTTGGTGGCGCCGTAGTGCGCATGCTCCACGCTGCCGCCGGTGTGGCCGGCCTGCGAGGCCAGGTTGACGATGGCGCCCCCCTTGCCCATGACGGCTGCGGCCTGTCGCACCAGGTAGAACACGCCGTTCAGGTTGACCGCCATGGTGGTCTCCCACTGGGTGTCGCTCATCGTGCGCACCACCTGGTCTTCGTAGATGGCGGCGGCCGGAACCAGGTAGTCGAGCCGGCCGAAACGCCGAATGCACGCATCGACCAGCGCCTGGGCATCCTGCGAGCGGCTGGCGTCGTACCGCATCGCCTGGATACGCTTGCCGGTCGGGTCCAGCGATCGCGCGACGTTGGCCGCTGCGGTTTCGTTGATGTCGCCGATCATGACCCGCGCGCCGCAGGCATGGAAATACGCCGCCGTGGCACTGCCGATACCCCCGCCGGCACCGGTGACCAGCAGCACGCGACGCTTGAAGTCGAACATGGCCGCGGCCTCAGGCGGCGAAGAGCAAGGCGGCGTCGGGCGTGTAGCGCGCCACCTTCTCGGGGTCGAGCTCCATGCCCAGACCCGGGGTGTCGGGAATGTTCAGGTAGCCCTCGCCATCGACCACGAAAGGCTCGCGCAGGATGCCGTCCACATAGGGACTGCCGCCGATGTACTCCACCAGATCGGTGTCGGGGAAGGCGCTGGCCAATTGCAGGTCTGCGGCCAGTCCGAGTGCGGTGTTCCAGCCGTGGCCGATGTACTTGACGCCGAAGTCATGGGCCATCCAGGCGATGCGGCGCTGTTCGCTGATGCCGCCGACCTTGGTCACGTCGGGCTGCACGATGTCGAAGGCACCCCGCACCAGCCAGGGCTGGAAGGTCTGCCGCCGCGTCAACACCTCGCCACCGGCAATCGGCACCGGGCTGGCGCGGCGCAGGTGGCAGAAGTCCTCCAGGGCGTCGGGCTTGAGGGCTTCCTCGAACCAGCCCACGTTGTGCCGGGCCAGCATGTCGGCGGTGCGCAGGGCCCACTTCAGTCCGTGTGGCCAGTGGGCGTCGCTGGCGCCGGCGTCGACGAACAGCTGCGTGTCGGGGCCGGCGGCATCGCGGGCAGCGCGCACGATGTCCTCGTCGAGTTTCGCATTCATGGCGCGTCCGAAGGGGCCCCAGCCGATCTTGAAGGCGCGAAAGCCCTGCTTGCGGAAACGCGTGATCACCTCGAACATCTCCGCTGGCTGCTCCATGAGCAGTGAGCAGTAGGGCTGCACCCGGGTGCGGTAGGTGCCGCCCAGCAAGCGGCCCACCGGCATGCGGGTGGCCTTGCCCAGGATGTCCCACAACGCGATATCGATGCCGCTGATGGCGTGGGTCAGGCTGCCGCCGCGGCCCATCCAGAAGGTGTTCTGGTGCAGCTTCTCGGTCACGCGTTCGGGCTCCAGCGCGTTTTCGCCGATGAACAGGGGCTCGAGAACTTTCAGCGCCGCCTGCACCAGGCGGCCGTCGGTGAAGACACTGCCAAACCCGGTGATGCCGGCGTCGGTGTGCACCGCAATCAGCGCGTGGATCGAATCCTCCGGCTTGATCTCGGCCGACCAGCCGCCCTTGGGGCTTTCGCCGATCAGCGGTACGGAGCTGATGGCGCGGATCTTGACGGCGTGCAGTGCGCCGGTGCTGCTGGGCTGGGCGTGGGGCATGGGGTGTCACCCTTCGGTCAGGACATGTCTGCTGCCATAGCGGCTTCCGAGCGGCGCCTGGCGATGATGTTCTCGAGATCGACCTTGTGGATCTCCACGTCGATATGGTCGTTGATGGCGTGGGCCATGTCGGCCGCGTTGCCGGAAGCGAACACCCGGATCAGCGTGCGGTGTTCGTCCACGATGTCGGCCATCGGTTTGCCGAGTGCCGAGAGGCCGAAGATGATGGTCATCTGGCGTGCCAGCATCTCCCACATGTCACTGAGCACGGTGTTGCCTGCGAAGCTGCAGAAGCTGCGGTGGAAGCTGGTGTCGGCGGTGGCAAAACCGAACACGTCGTTGCGCGTCGCCATGGATTCCATTTCCTGCACGATCTGTTCGAGCTCATGCAGCTGCGCCGTGGTGTTGTGCCCCTGGCGAATGGCACTGGTTGCCGCCGTGGTTTCCAGGGCGACCCGCACTTCGATCAGCTGGTCGATGCGTTCTGCCGTGACCGGTGTGAGCCGGATGCCCTTGTAAGGTTCGTTGACCACGATGCCCTGGCTCTCCAGCACCCGCAGCGCCTCGCGCACCGGCACCCGGCTGACGCCGAGCTGGGTGGCGAGTTCGGTTTCGACGATGCGGTCGCCCGGGAGGATCAGGCCTTCGGAGGCGCCAGCGACCAGGGCGTCGATGACCTGATGCACCAGCGTGCGCGGCTGCAGTTTCAGGAACGCGGGCGTGGTGACCGACGGCGTTTGTTCCACCAGATGAAGCGATTTGCTTTTTTCATTTCGCATTTTGAAGATTGTATACATTTAGAGAATATGCTATTCTGACTTTCATGCACCAGCCCAAGGGAACCCAGGAATGACATCGGTTGCGAGCCGCGTGCGTTGCGACATCGACTTCGACCGTTTGGGGCGCCAGGCCGGCTATTTGCGCGCGCCGCAATCGCGCAACACCTCCGGCTGGGGCGTGGTGGAGATCCCGATCTATGTGTTCAAGAACGGCAGTGGCCCCACACTGCTGCTGACCGGGGGGGTGCACGGGGACGAATACGAGGGCCAGATCGCCGTCTCCCGCCTGGCCCAGACGCTCAAGCTCGAAGAACTGTCGGGCCGGCTGATCCTGATCCCGGCCGTCAACCTGCCGGCCGCGCTGAATGCCACCCGTACCTCGCCGATCGACGGGCGCGACATCAACCGCTGTTTCCCCGGCAATGCGGCAGGCACCTTTTCGGAGATGCTGGCGCATTTCATCGACAGCCGCATCGTGCCGCTGGCCGATGCCGCGGTCGATCTGCACACGGCCGGGCATTCCGCCGATTGCACACCCAGCACCAACATGCATTACGTGGACGACCCGGCCTTGCGCGCGCGCACCATGGCCGCGGCGGCGGCCTTCGGCGCGCCGTACAACGTGGTTTTCTGGGGCGTGGACGAAGGCGCCACCCTGACCTCCGCGGTGGAGCGGCGCAAGGTGCTGTGCGTCGGCACCGAGATCGGCGGCTGGGGGCGCGTGAGTGTCGAAGGGGTGCGGCTGGGCGAACGCGGTGTGCGCAACATGCTCAAGCACCTCGGCATGCTCGCCGGCACGCCCGAGACGGTGCAGCGCGACGGTGCACCCGGCACGCGCCACATGATGGTGCGCGACCCGGC
>Ga0105047_10007087_pt1 | contig 18952 bp, 20 predicted proteins | sample MAT04_FD_78384 | JGI IMG/M metagenome (GOLD analysis project Ga0105047, IMG submission 78384) | Freshwater microbial communities from Lake Fryxell liftoff mats and glacier meltwater in Antarctica - MAT-04 (megahit assembly) | ecosystem: Environmental > Aquatic > Freshwater > Ice > Liftoff... | reverse complement strand
CACAACCACCTCCACCCTGACACCATCCCGACAACCAACATCGACCACACCGATATCCAACGCGCGGCCGTCGCCGTTGCCGACCACGACAGCTACTCGACCCTCACTGCAGCAATCAATCACCTCGCCCGCAGCCTCCCGCAGGATTCGAAGACGCGACCTCGAATCGTTCAGCAGGGACCTGGACATCTCGAAGTTCTGCTCACCCACCCGGCCACTACTGCGGTCGACGGATGGCGTCCCGAGGCGGGCGGAAGCATCTGGACACGCTCCCATCCGATCGACCGAGCGCTCGATGACGACCTTGAGAGCGAGAGTGGCTGGGGGCCGGCGGCGCCCCTACTGGTCGCGCTCGGACTACCGGACGACACCGGCGCCCAACTCTACGTCGACCTCGAAGCGGCCGGGCTTACCGCACTCACCGGCGACCACGACACCGCCCTCGGTATCGCCCGATCCTTCATCACCGAACTCGCCTACTCGCCACTCGCCGAACGCATCAACCTCGTACTCGTCGGCGACCTCGAAGCCCATGCTGCATCCCGCCTCGAACGCGTCACCACCGTCAACGACTGGGACAACATCACCGGCGACCTGACCTCATGGGCCGAACAATCACACCGCATCCACACTGAACGGAACTGGCCCAACTCGTTCCTCGCCCGCGCCCACCACGACCACGACGCCCTGACCCCACTCGTCATCATCGCCGCCACACCCAACGACCCCGACCTTGGCGAACTCCTCGCGACGCTGATTCCAGCAGCGATTGCCGTTGTCAGCGTCGGGCCAGCGACGACCGGCGCGAGCATCATCGACTGCGCCCCAGACCGCCTCACCATCATCGATCTCGGGCTCACCTGCGAACCCCAAACCATCACCGCCGCAGCCGTCGAACAGATCACCGACCTGCTTGACCCCACCGATGACCCCCTTCGCTTACCGATCCAGATCACCACCGCACCGGGCTCCGCGTCCCACACACTCGCGGGCGGCCCTCATACCGGGAATGTGGACAGCGAAGTTCCGGAGGTGACGCCGGATGTCAAGTCGATCACGTATACGGATCCGAGCGTCGACGTGATCGTGCACCTCCTCGGCGATATCCGAGTCGATGGCGGCAGCAAGGCGCTCACTCCGAAGCAGACAGCCGTCGTTGCCTACATCGCGCTGCAACAACCAGTCAGCATCGACCGCCTCGAAGACGCCGTGTGGGCAGCTCCGAGCAGCGGGCCACGCCGCAAACGAGTCCTGAACACGGTGTCCGAATGCCGCGGTCTGCTTGGCGCCAGCAACCTCCCGGCCGCCAGCAACGATGGCCGCTACACGACCACCGGCTCGGTCATCACCGACCTCGAACTCTTTGACCGACGCGTCAGCCACGCCGCCAATCAATTGGCCGCGGACGCGATTGAAACCCTGCGCGGTGCGCTCGACCTCGTTACCGGACCCGTCTTCACCTACCGCTCGGCCGACCGCCACTCCTTTGCCTGGGTCGACGTCGAGAACTGGGTAAGCAGGTGGGAGCCAAAGATTGCCGCCGTCGCACAGCACCTTGCTCAACTCTGTCTCGATCAACACGACCCGCCCGCCGCGATCGACGTCGCTGACCACGCATTGCGCATCGTTCCCACCCACACCGGCCTCACCGAAGCTTTGATGCGCGCCCACGCCGCCAACGCCGACCACACGAGCATCGACGCCGTCTATCGGGCGCACACCGCCGCCCTCGAACAACTCGACATCGACAACGTCGCCGACTCCACCCTCGCGCTCTACGAACGGCTTCACCGAACTCGGATTCCGACCGGGTCCGCGGCGCCGTGAAGCAAGACCGGTCCCCGCGCGACGCCAAGAAATGCATCGGCGCGGTCCCTATCCGCCGATCGCCCACCTGCTCGTGCCGAGTTCACGTGGGACCGCTCGCCCGGGATGTACGAGCTCGGTAAAGCCGATACTTCGGCCGGGACTTTCCGTCCGGCTGGGGGCGCAGCGCCTCGAACTTGAGGCAGCGACACCCCCAGCTCTTGACCGTGTCGTGCCCCGCCGGACACGGATGACGCCGTTCGTACTTACGGCCGGTAGGCCACGAACGGTGACTTGCTCAACCCGGTCAACAACAGACAAGCGTTGGCGACCAGATCCGGATCGTTGAAGGACACCTTCAGGCGGTCAAGAGCGCGCGATATTCGGGGGTCACTGAACGTTTCTCCTGTGGTTGTGAGCTAAACGAGGTCAGTGTTCGCGAAGAGGAAGGGTCTCGGTCGCAAAGCCGGGCCACCGGTGCACGACGATCTCGTCAAACCCCACGTCAAAGCCGACACACCGGACCGAGTGTGGTTGACCGACATCACCGCACTGGACCGACGAAGGCAAGCTCTACATGTGCGCCTTCAAAGACGTCTGCTCCGGCCGGATCGTCGGCTACGCCATGTCCGATCGGATGACGTCTGCGTTGGACGTAAGGGCGCTCGACATCGCCGTCGCCGGTCGTAAACACCGCGGCACGATCGTTCATTCGGACCGGGGCAGCCCAGTTGAATCCGCCCAGTTCCGTTCCAGAGCCTTCGTTGCCCGCCTCAAACGGCACGGCATGACCGGCTCCATGGGGGAGGGTTGGCGCGAGTGTTGACAACGCGATGATGGAATCATTCTTCTCGCTCCTCCAAAAGAACGTCCTCGACCGGCAACGCTGGCGAACGCGTCCGCAGTTGACGTCTCGGATCGTGAACTGGGTCGAGCGGACCTACCATCGACGCCGACGACAAGCACGCCTCGGCAGACTCACACCAGTCGAGTTCGAACTCGTCTTCAACACACAGGCCACAGCCGCCTGAAACTTCACAATCTCGGTTTCAACCAAACTGGGTGCAGACCCATTGCCATCCCGGCTCAGCCTTATTGGCACTCTGGAATTCGTTCTATTCAGCCTCGATTCCCCAGTGCGACCGCCGCATTCGCTAGCACCTCGGCTCTGAGCTTCTCGAACTCCTGAAGGGCCGTCGGGTTGCCATTGATTGCATCGCTCTGCAGGGCACGTTCGATGCTGCGAAGCTGCGCGACGTATTCGACCTCCTCCTTGCACGCGACGTCAGCAACCGCAGTGTCAATCTCGGTGGTCCCCGGCCGCGGTTCGTCCCACTCCTGCCCGAAGGGCTCGAAGATGCTCTCGTACGTGTAGCCCGATGAAGACATGCAGGCGGCCCAGTCCGCTGCAGCGTGTATGGCGACGTCAGAGGCGAAGGTGGCTTCGATGGCCGCCTGAAGGGTCAGTTGAAGCCAGTTCGACAGCGTCTGGTACCTCGCATAGGTTTCAACTGATCCGAAGAGTTTGAGGTCAGCGGTGCCTAAGCATCCTCGCGGGAAGTTGATAAAATCGGGAACGCCAGCGAGGGCTGAGTTGTCGACTTTGATCACGTTCGGCAGCGTTTCGTCGCCGTTGAGCGCAAGCGTGAACTTACTCTTCTCATCCGGATCGCTCGGAAATTTCGCGAGTTCAATTGCCATTAGATCGGGGGCGTCCTCCAGTCCGGGCTGCAAATAGCCATGCGTACGGGCTTGATCGGCGTTCGTCAATCCGTAGGTTCCGTAGTAAAGATCTGGTTGACCATACTCGGATGGGGCAAAGTCGAATCCCGACAGTTTCATACATTCGGACATGAGTACTTGCTCACTATTGAAAATAGTCGCTCGTGTGGTCGTGAATTCATTGCGGAAGGGATCTAACGGCAATGCCTCGCCTGCCAGAGCAGCTGACGACGACATCGCGGTTCTGGGGGTGCTCACTGTCGTGGTGTTGGCTGACCCGCCGCTGTCTGTACAGCCAGCAGTGATCTGCGATACGAGTACTGCGAGCAAGGGCCCGGCGGTCACCAGCCGAGCCCTCGTCCAGAATCGATGTGGGGTCACGATTGAGTTCTCCCGAAGGGGTCAGCAGCTCCGGTACGCGGACACACTTGAAAGTGGTGACTCGTCCGTGCCGTGCAGCAGGCAGAACCCAGTCGGCCCCGTGTACGTTGCCGGCGAGGCCGTCGATGAGTTGGTGTACATCTGCACCGATATATTCGAGGTGAACTTGTTCGAAACATAATTCACCTCATTGTTCATGTTTACACCGTTGGTGAACGCGAGATTATTTTGGAAGTTTGAGTCGCGCGATGTCGCCTTGTTGACGACGCCATCAGCCGGGCCTACGTCGTAGAAGCAGACGTATCCGCTGGCGCATCCATTTGACCAGTTACCGAAGTCTTCAGCGTGTGCCGCCGGCGCGAGGACGGCGGCTGACGCTGCCGCCAACGCAAGACCCACTACCAGCTTGTGGTTTCTCATTTTCGGTCTCCTTTGCTCAGGATGCACCCCTCGTGCGCCACTCATATAAGTAGATCCCCGCTGATGCCGATTTGTTTCACCGGGCGACTCGGCTGGTCGGGCAACGCCGGACTCCGGTCGCTGGCTCTCGTGACAGTGCTGGTACTGATGTGCCGTCGAGCCTGGGCCGCTTACGCAACTTCACGGCTGCCTGTCAGGTTCGAAGCGTTTCAGCGGGTGGCGTGCGGTAAGCCTTGAGGGCGGGGATAGGCCCGGCGAGTGTGCCAGTGGCGATGCCGATGGCTGGGGGGCGCACGATCGGGTGATGATGACCAACACCAGCGGGATCGAGAAACGGCAGGCAGCGACCGAGCACTACGCAATCGCGAAAACGATCAACACAGTGTTCGACCGATGTGACGAGTTGCGAGCCGTTCTCGCTGTCATCGCATCAACATGCGCAGGGGCCGACCCGGTCAGGGCGGCACGTGACAAGCTCGAGCCGGGCCCACGACTTGTCGCCGCGCTCGAGTTCCTCGTTGCAGCCGCTGTGGACGCTGCACCATTTCGCAGTCGAGCCGAGATCTCAACCGACATCGACACCAAGTCATCGCTGTTGTTCGCAAAGAACGTCGTCGGCAGCCGCAACCGTGGAACCCGATCGTCATCGTTGGAACGCAGCGATGCCACAGAACCGGCCGACGAGACTCTTGCTGGCGGTGCGAAAGATCTGGCGTCGACGCAGCTCACGCAAGATCCACGTCGTCGGCCATCGCGAGCCGGGCAGCCTTGACGCTTGACCTGATCCAATTGAGGCTCAGTTCTCAATCAGCAGCATTCCCGACAGCGGCGCACCAGACGTATTGATCGCCGTCGCGTGTGACGGATTCGGTGAGCATCAACCGCCGGCCACGGCGTCGTCGACGACCCGTTGGACAGCGCCGAGGGGGGTGTAGCCGCGAACCTTGCCAACCGGACCGACGATCGTGTTGGCGAGCCAGACCGACAACCCGACGAGATTGGAAGGATCGGACCGGCCGCTGCTGATCGTGTGTTCTGCCATGAACGCGAACTCGTTCATCACACCGAGAACCTGACGACTTGCGGTCTTGGCGAGCACGACGGAGCCCATCTGTTCGGTTTCCGACGTCACGAACCGCGGATCGATTCGCAGCGCCCGGAACACGTCAGCCATCGCGGCAGGGAATCGAGCGATCACACCGGCCGACGGAGCGAGCGGAATCAGCACCGGGACGAACGTGACCGCGTTGACGAACATGGCGACTTGCGGTCGCCAGAACAATACGTTGCGTACCAGTCGCCCAGTACCGTCGACGACGGGGGCGGTTCGAGGTGCGGTCGGCCGACGCGGTCCAAGAACTTGTTCGTGCCTCGGATAGTGAGCACGACTACCCCGGCGCCAACGTCTGTTCGAGCGCCGCGCACGCCTCATCGAGCAGCCGCATGCGACGCCGATTGGCTTCCGCGTTCGCCTCCGCCGCGACACACTCGACCAACTCCTCGAACGCGCCCGTCCGACCTGCGAGGACCACCCCGTCCGCGTGCCCTTCGGCCCGGGCGACCAGCAGCTCGCCCGCGTCGCCGATCTGGAGCACGTCCCAGAGCACCGCAAACAGGTCCCGTGCGATCAGCAGTGCAACTGCGTCACCTTCGACGTAGCTGTCATCAAGCGTTGACAGATCGGCCGGTGACCCTGCCCAACCGTGGATCACACCGTCATCCCCGCACGCATCACAGCTCCACGCGATCTCCCGGTTCGCGCTACGCATAATCATGATGAACCCTTCGCACGGTTGATGGCCCGGCCGACGAGTGCACCCGACCGCCGACCTCACACCACTGGCGACTGGGCGGACACTTCCCGCGCGCACGATCGTCGCCAGTTGAACACCGAGCCGCCGAGCGGGCCCAGGAGCTTCATCGGGCATGTCCAGGAAGTGGCGGAGATCACTGACGAGCACAACGCCACGGTAGTAGCCCCGCCCTTCATCAACGGGCGCTCACCCCGGGTTCCGATCCCACCTCCCGACTACTCCGCCATCAGGGTCGACGTCGACCTGTCGACAGACGTACGGGGCGGGCAGATGATGTTGGCCGCCGACGTTCGAGTCGCGATAATTGGGTTGTGGCTCAGTTCGTAGATTTTAGTGCTGCTCGAAGGCTGATCGATCGCGATCGGTCGGTGTCTGCCGAGGTTCGTCAGCGTGCCTTCTGGGCGTGGGTGGGAATGTTTGATCTCGCGGACGAGCGTCTCTCGATTGAGATGTCGGCCGAGGCGTTGGGCGACCATTTCGAGGTGACTCGCGTGACGTGGATCGGTTACCGCGACGTTCTCGTTCGCTGTGGCCTGGTGGAGTGTGGCCCCGTGCGTGGCCCCTATCCGCAGGTCCTTTATCTCCTGCCGTGGGCCTCGCACTAACCGAGTCGCCTGAGGGCAATCATTCCCGGTCAATAGTCCCGTAGCCTGACGTCAGCGAGCCAACAGCGCACGGTTCGGGCATGAAACTCTTCGTCGCCCTCCTTTCCGACCACGATCGACTTGGCCCGCTCCCCAGTCAGCGGCCGGCAACATCCTTCGGGAGTGGGAGCGGGACGGTCGTGAGCCTCGAATCCCGCTGGACAGCAGGATCGACGCAAGACGTTGAGGCTCGGAACTCGGTGAATCCAGTCCGACCGGCTGTCCCACGCTCGACGGTTGCGGCATGTGGTGACCCAGTTGGGTGGCGCGACGCTTCTCGACATCTCATCTGCGCGGGTCGAACGAAGATGCTGCTACCCGAAGGTGCAGCCCGCGGCCGTCCAGGTCCACGGCCCGGCGTCACCTCCGTAGAGCGCGGCGACGATTGGTTGTGGGCAGTACTGGGTGCCGTCGAGGCGGAACTCAAGGTGAAGGTGTGGTGTGCCGGATCGGCCGGTGTCGCCGGAGATGGCGATCTCTTGTCCGGCGGTGACCTGGTCACCGATGGCAACGAGTGCGGTGGTGTTGTGGCAGTAGGTGTGGCGGAGCCCGTTGTCGGACTGGATGGTGACACCGACGCCGCAGGTGTCGCATCCTGTTGAGTCGCGGCCGCATCCGTTCCGCCACCAGTTGTGCGGCCAGTTCCGGATCGAGGCGACGGTGCCGCCGGTCACCGCGTGGACCGCGGTCCCTTCGGGGATGATGAGATCCCACGCTGGGTAGTCGTGGTGAGGATCGTCGAGCTGGTCCGGGTTGAACGCGTCGGCGGCGACGGGAACAGACCACGCTCGTCCAGTGTCGTCGATGATCGTCGCGACAGGGCCGCCGCGCGAAGCACATGAGGTTGGTATTGCAGGGGTGATCTCAGCGCCGTCGAGTCCGTTATGGGTGAGCATGTCGGTGTAGACGTCGCGAATGACGTCCCAGTAGTTGAGGGCGGTGGCCCAGGTGCCTGCGAGTCCGCCCCAGGTGGCGGAGCGTCGTCCCGCCTTGATGCCCAGGTCTGGGTTGACGAGTTCGACGTCGTTGCCCGAGGCGAACATCCTGAGCAGTTGGGCTTGGGCGCGTATACCTGTCCGGGCCTCCGAGTAAGCGTTGCCCGATACCCGGCTGTCGTAGTGGCCGATACCGGCGAAGTTGTTGATCGAGGTGTCACTGTTGGTGAACGAGCCGGTCTCGACGATCGATTGGGCGAACATGATGTCGCCTCGGACGCCTTCAGTTGCGGCTTCGGAGAGGTAGAGCGCGATGGCGTCGTGGATCGGGATCGACAGCCGTACCGGTTGCCGGTTCTTGTTGGTGTCCCACCAGTCGATGAGTTGGGCGACGGTCAGTGTTGATGGGCCGAGGATGGTCGGCGTCCCATCGTCGGTTGCGGGGGTGTCGACGGTTCGGGTGAGCGGGCATTGGGGCATCCCGCCGGTTCCGCTGCTGATCGCGAGGAACGGGATTCCGAGCATGCCGACGACGAGTAGGCCGAATGATGCGGCGATGGTGATGCCGAGGTGTTGGGGGCGTTTCATGTCGTTCTAGGCCGCGCCCGGCGGTAGGCGATCTGCTCGGCTCGGAACGCAGCCGGAGCGGTGAGACGTGGTGTCGGGCTGGTCGGCCTAGTGGGTTGTGAACAGCCAAGAGGAGGCCGGACGATGAAGGTTCTGTCGCAGTTTGTTGCGGATGTGTCGGTTGAACCAGACGCGACCGGGATGCCCGGTGCGGCGTTGATTCAGCAGCTTTTGAACTGGGCGCAGATGATCGCCCTGTGGGGGTCGTTGGGGGCGTTGCTGGTCGGTGCAGCGATGTACGGGTTGGCGCGTGAGGGCGGCAGCTACGGCGGGGCCGGCCGCGGCAAGACGTTGGCGATGGGCGGCGTGGTGGGCGCGATCCTGGCTGGGCTCGCACCGACGTTGGTCAACATGCTGTTCGACGCGGCAAGCGCATGAGCCGCCGCAATGTTGTGGTCGGTGGAATGATCGCGGTCACGTTGCTGGCGGTCGGCGCGCTGATGGTGCGAGTCGCAGCCCGAGGCAGCGACCACGACGCGCCGAGGCCCGCGACGTCGGTTGCTACGACCGTGGCCGGCGACGTCGACGACGATGACCTGGATTCTGCACCGCCGTCGACCGTTGGCCGTCCGGTGCGGGAGGCAGGCCCGTTGGCAGTGGAGGCGGGGGTGCCGGTCGGGTTCGCCCCGACGGAGGAGGGCGCGGTCGCTGCAGCGTTGGTGTACGCGTCGGCGTCGCAGCGTTGGTTGTACTTCGATGACACCGAGATCATTGCGGCGGTTGCGGTACTCGCGACACCGGCCGCAGCTGAGACATTGACGGCGGAGGTCGTGGCCGAGATCATAATGGCCCGCGATCAGCTTGCGGCGTCGTCGGGTCGGGTGTGGTGGCTGGTGCGTCCCTTGGCGACGCGTGTCGAGTTCTTCACCGAGGCGGCGGCGCGGGTGTCGGTGTGGACGGTCACGGTGTTGTCGGCGACCGGGGTCGCTGTCCCGCAGGCCGAATGGTTGACCGTCATGGTCGACTTGAAGTGGTCTGAAGGCGACTGGCGTGTCGACGGTGTGCGGAGCACGCCGGGGCCGACACCAATCCTGTCGCCGAAGGATGAGCCGTGGACAGCGGACCGGTTCGACGACGGCCTCGACGGGTTCACCCGTGTCGACAGTGAGGCGGGCGGGTCGTGAGCGGGGTGTTGGCGTTCGGGTTCCCGAATCCGATTGGTTGGGTTGCGGACAAGATCGGCGGGTTCGTCGACGGGGTCGCGACCGCCGGATTCGAGTTGGTGATCGGCGGCCTGGTCGCATGGGTCGTCGACGCTGTGGTGTGGGTGGTCGGCGGGGTGTTCAACTTCTTCCTCGATTCCCTCGACCCGAACGTTCAGGCCGACTGGTTCATCACCGGCGACGGCCCGTACGCGACGACCGCCACGATCGGCGCGACGTTGATGGTCGGGTTCATCCTGATCGGGATCACCCAAGGTGTGCTCGCTGGGGACGTGGGCGGGATGCTCCGCCGGATCGCGTTGGAGCTCCCGTTGTCGGTGCTCGGCATCGTCGGTCTCGTCACGATCACCCAGGCATTGATCGCGTTGACCGACGCCTTGTCAGGTGCGGTCCTGGCGAACTTCCAAGAAGACATCGCCCAGTTCACGACCGTGGTCGGGTCGCTGTCCACACTTGGCGGCGGCCCGGCATCGGCGTTCGTCGTGTTCTTGTTGGGGTTGGTCACCGTGCTAGCCGGGATGGTGATGGTCGCGGAGTTGGCGATCCGTGCCGCGTTGATCTACATCGTCGTCGCGTTGGCCCCGCTAATGTTCGCCGCCCAGTTATGGCCCGCGCTCAAGGGTGCGGGCCGCAAAGTGCTCGAGCTGTTGTGCGCGTTGATCCTGTCGAAGCTGGTGATCGCAATCGCGCTCTCGGTCGCCGCGGCGGCAGCGGTCGGGGCGGCTTCGGGCGGCGAGGTGACATCGCTGGCGGAACCGGAAATCGCCGCCGAGGACCCGGCCGGGTCGGTCACCCAAGCGGTCGGAATCTTGCTCGCCGCAACCGCGGCGTTCGGTGTGTCCGCGTTCTCGCCGTTGTTGATCGCCAAGCTGCTCCCACTCACCGAGGCGGCGATGATCGCCCAAGGGGTGCGGTCGGGTCCGGTACGCGCCGGACAGCAGGGCATGTCGATGGCGTACTCGGCAAAAATGCTCGGCGGTCACCGCTTCCAGCAACTCGCCGCCGGCCGAACCCCAGCCGGAGGCAGCGCCGCAGCCGGCGCCGGCGCCGCGAGTGCCAAAGGTGCAGGGATAGCCGGTCCAGCCGGCCTCGCTCTCGCCGCCGGGTCCAAGGTCGGCACCGCCGCCAAGCCGACCGTCAGCTCAGCGACACAGACGATGACCGGAACAACCGGTACAACCGGGCCTCAACGCCCGACGTCGTCCACCTCATCGAAGCGTGCCGGAACCACCGGCCCATCCACTGGCGGGCCACGACCTGGCTCCTCGCAGCCGAGGACTGGGCGGAACCCGTCGCCCGATCGGCCTCCGATGGCGCAGCCACCAGCTCGCCCGCAGGGACGTCCTCGCCCACCAGGCAGCGGCGGGCACGGTTCGACGGGCGGGGAGAGCGATCGTGGCTGAGCGCGAGGAGCGCCTCTATCGGCTGGAACCGCTCGACGGGTCTGGCGTGTTCCTTGGGTTGGGCATCGTCCAATGCGCCCTGCTCGGCGCCGGGATCACCGTAGCGGTGCTGGTCTTGACGGCCGGGCTGGCGTTGCCGTTCGCGATCATCCCGGTCGCTGTCGCGGTGGCCGTGAGCTTCACCAGAGCGGCCGGGCATCCGCTGTGGGAATGGCTGCCGCTCTCCGTGACGTGGCTGTCGGGTCGTGTCCGACGCGGGCGCCGCTGGACCGCACGACTCCCTCTCCTCCCAACGATCGGCGGTGGGAAAGGAATGTCGTTGCCGCCATGCCTGGCGGGGTTGGAAATCGTCGAGGTGGCCTGGCGAGGGAACTCGACGATCGGCGCGGTCCATGACCGTCAACGGCACACCTTGACCGGGCTCGCGACCGTGACCGGCCCCCAGTTCGTCGTCCAAACCCGCGTCGAGCAGGAACGGCTGCTCGCCGGATGGGGCGACGTCTTGTCGCAGTACGCAGTCGAACGAGGAGCGGTCACCCACATCGCATGGTCCGACCTCGCCCGACCGTCAGGGATGCGCGAACACCTCGCCTGGCTCAACCACTCCACCCTCAGCACCGGCGGTGACGACAATGGTGACGGGGCTGCGCTGCGGTCGTATGAGGAACTGGTCGCGACCGGCACCGCGCAGGCGACCGGCCATGAGGTCACCGTCGCGATCACCGTCGCAAAGGACCGGCTCACCCGCCGCAACCGTCAGACTGCCAGCAACGTCGAGGCGCTGGAACGTGCGCTTGTGTCCGCACTGGATGCGTTGGCCCGCGGGTTGCGCTCGGCGGACCTGACCGAGAGCGACCCACTCGACGCCGACGCGGTACGTCTGCTGTTGCGGACGCGGATCGACCCAGTCAACAGTGCTGCGCGCCCGCGCCGGGGCCGACTGATCGAACGGCTCGGCCTCGCCCCAGCAGCGGCGGGCCCGTTGCTGGTCGAACCGCAGTGGCGGCAGGTCCGCATCGACGGGGCATGGCATCGCACCTACTGGATTGGTTGCTGGCCGCGGCTGGCCGTCCCACCGTCGTGGATGGAACCGTTTCTCGCCAACGGGGGTGTGACCCGAACCGTCACCGTCGTCTTGGTGCCGGTGCCGTCCCATCAGTCACGCCGCCGGATCGAACGCGACCTCGTCAAGCTGGAATCCGACGCCGCCACCAAAGAAGACAAGGGCCGCCGCGTCGACGCCCGTCACCGCCGCGCCACCCAAGCCCTGTTGGACCGGGAGGAAGAACTGGTCGCCGGGTACACGGAGATCGCCTACTGCGGGCTCGTCACCGTCACCGCCCGCACCGAAGCCGAGTTGGAGGAACACGCCGAGATCGTCGAGCAACTCGCCCGCGAATCCGGCCTCGATCTCCGCCTGCTCGACGGCCGCCAAGACCTCGCCTGGGCGGCTGGCCTGCCGTTCGGTCTCGCGCCACGCAAGCTGCTCGCAGGATGAACCGCCCATCACTGCGGCTCGCGTATCACCGTGGGACGACCGCCCATGTCGCGTCGTTGTATCCGTGCTCGGTGCAACCCGGCTTCGGTTACCGCGGCGCCTACATCGGTATCGACCTGCTCGCCGGTGGCGCCGAGTTCTGTTGGGATCCGTTCGAGGCGTACTCGTCCGGGCTCGTCACCAACCCCAACTGTTGGATCCTTGGCGAACCCGGCAACGGCAAGTCCGCACTGTTGAAAAGTCTGCTGTGGCGGATGGCCGCGATCTACGGGATCGGCGACGGCGGGCGGACGGTCGCGATCATCGACCCGAAAGGCGAGTATCGGCTGCTCGCCGAGTATCTCGGACTGACCGTGGTCCGGTTGACGCCGGGCGGGAGCGTGCGAATCAACCCGCTCGCCCCCGGCCCCGCCGCAGAACACGAACCCGCCGACAAACAGATACTCCGCAAGGCCGAAATGTTGTGCGCGCTCGTCGCGACCGTCCTCGAACGTTCCCTCACCCAGCTGGAAGACGCCGCGATGTTCGCCGCGGTCGAGCACCTCACCCACAGCCCGCTTGCCGAGCCGACCCTCGCCGACGTCGCCGCACTGCTGCTGGACCCGTCACCGTCGATGCTCGAACGACTGCACCGCACCGACGACGAACTCGCGGTCGAGCTGGCAGCGGCGTCGTACGCGCTCGACAAACTGTTGTCGCGGTCGTTGCGCGGGATCTTCGACGGACCGTCCACGGTCCCGTTGATCTGGAACGGCCCCGGTCTCGTCATCGACCTGTCCGCGATTCCGCTCGACTCCGAAGCGTTGCCGTTGGTGATGGTCGCCGCCGCAGGCTGGCTGCAACAGCTGATGGCCTGCCCCGGCCCGCAACGAGTGCAGGTCCTCGACGAAGCCTGGGCGCTGCTCGCCAACCGGCACACCGCCAGCTACCTGCAGACCTGCTTCAAGCTCGGCCGCACCTACGGCGTCGCGAACGTGTGCGTCGCTCACCGCCCATCCGACCTCGCCGCCCAAGCCGACGACGGCACCAGCACCGCAAAGATCGCCGCCGGTCTCCTCGCCGACTCGGCGACCAAGATCATCCTCCGCCAAGCCCCCGACCAACTCGCCGCCGCAGCGTCGACCGTTGGCCTGACCGACCCGGAATCCCGGATCGTCGGGCAACTCACCCGCGGCCGCGCCCTGTGGAAAATGGGGAGCCGCACCGCTGTCGTTCACCACGTCCTCGCCCCCGGTCTCGAAGCGAACCTGGTCGACACCGATGCCCGCATGACGTCCAGTGAGATTCGACCCGACGACGGTGAGGTGGACGTGACGGTTGATGGTTGGGCGGCGTGAGCCGTGTACGACCGGACCCTGATCATCGCTGCAGTCGACCTGCGCGTGCTCGCCGACGAAGAACTCGGCGGGTCACGGGGCACCGGCCAAGCCGCGAGATGGTCATGCCCCAATCCCGACCACCCACAGACGGGCCGCACCCCACCCGTCACTATCCACACCAGCCACCACGGTGAGCAACGCTGGCGCTGCCACGCCTGCGGTGACGGCGGCACCGCGATCGACCTGATCATCCGCACCCGCCACACAGACACCCGCACCGCCCTCCAACTCCTCGCCACACGAACCGGGATCACCGAAACGACCACCGGGCCGACACCGCCACTGCGGTCAGCCCGACGCCGTGACATCGAACCGCCGGTGCCTCAGCCAGCGAACGGGGCGCTGTGCCGTTACGTGGACGAGTGCGCTCGACGACTCCACGAACCGGCCGGTGGCGACGTTCTCGACTGGCTGACCACCACCCGCGGGTTGCCCGTCGACCTGCTCGCCCGGAACAGGGTCGGAGCCGACATCGGCGCCCGCCAAGGCCGACCATGGGGCCTGCCGATCCCGGCCGCTGGTGCAACGGTGCTGCCCGCCGTCCATCGCGACGACCTCGTGTACGTCCAACTTCGGCTCCTCCACCCGGAACCTGGCCGGGACCGGTGGCTGAACCCAACCCACCACCTCGCCGCGAACCCGCGCATCGCCCTCTACCACCCGACTGTGCAACGCCACCCGGAGATCATCGTCACCGAAGGCGCGATCGACGCGCTCTCCGCCGCCGCGGGCGGGTACACGGCTGCAGCTGTCCTCGGCGCGGGCCACGTCCACAACCCCGTCACGGCAACGCTGCTTGCGCGGCTTCCTGGCCGTCTCGTGTTGGTGTTCGATCCCGACCCGGCCGGCGACGCGGCGACCCGCCGACTCCCTCAACTCCTCGCCGTGCACGGCCGCGACGTCGGCGCGATCGAACTCACCGGCGGCGACCTCAACGACCACCACCTCGCCGCCGGGCACCGCTGGCCCGAACTTCTCGAACATCACGTTCGGCACGCCATTCGCCCGCCGTCCACACAGCGTGAGGTGCTCTGCCGTTAGCGATTGTCAGCGGACCACCAGAACGGCCCATTCGTGGCCATTTCGTTTGCGTGACCATAAACGCTCAGTGTGGAGAATTCGTCCGCACCAGACGATCGCCACGCCATAGCGAAACCGGCGGTACGCCGCGGGTGGTCCGCACCACCCTCCATGGAAGGAACAACATGCACATCTACGAGAACAACATCGCCATCGCCCTCGAGGACTTGCCCGCCGATCGGCAGGACAAGATCCGCACCTGGCTGGACGGGGTCGGCATCGACAGCGATAACGTCACCACGATTAACGTGCAGCACGTCGAGAACACTGTCGGGATCGAACGCTGCAGTGCGAACTGGCCCGTTGCTTCTCACTGACCGGACGGACGGCCAGTGCGTACCGGCGTGACTGCGCCGGCACGCGAGAAGAGCCCGGCCGTCACGGCCGGGCCTCTTCACGTTCGCTCCGCCGTCAGTTCAGCCCGAGCACGATCGCGACGACCGCTGTGACGAAACCGAGGAAGGCGAAGATCACCTCAGCGCTCGTGAGACGACGATCGCGCTTCGCCGAAGCGACGTGCTCCAGATCGGACTGGACCTGACGCAGATCGGCTTCCACCTGACGCTGGCGGAGTCCCGCCATCTCGTCGCGCATCTCCCGGATCAACACCGTCTGCTCGTCGATCCGCTGACCCATCGCCGCGTTCAACTCGGCGAGCTCAATCGTCGTCTCGAGAAGTGGGTTCCCCATCAGCGAGAAGTCCGGCAGCTCGATGTCCGAGGCCAGCAACCTGGCTGGCGGCTTGTACGCCGGCAACCAGTCGGAGATCCCGGCCAGGTGGTCGTCCAGCATCGCGGTCCTCGACAACCCGGCCATGTTAAGGGTGGAGGTGAGGCCAGCCACATCGGCCAGCGCCGAACCGGACATCAGATCCAACGACTTGGCGATCTCCGCGGCCGCTGACGTGCCCGCCAACCCGAGCGGGTTGACGTTGATCGAGTCAGCCCAACCGGTCAGCGCCTGCATCGGCGCGTACGCATCCATCAACGACTTCGAGATGGACTCGTCGAGCCCGGCAAGCGGGGACTTCCACGACGCGGTGATCGACTCGAACATGTTGTCGAACCTGGCCGTCTCGCCGAGTGCGACGCCGGATAACTTGATCGTCTTGGCGATCTTGTCGGCGGCCGCCGCGCCGATCGAGTCCAGCCGGGCCAGGCCCATCAACTCGATCATGCTTGGCAGGCCGATCAGGTCGTTCAACGGTGACATCGCCGACTTCCACGGCTCGGTCGCCGCGATCGACATGCTGTCCAACTGGGGCTGCAACGCCGCCTTCGACGCGTCGGCCAGCGCCGAGTACTGATCGGCGAACAGGTCGGCGAAGCGGCATCCGTCGAACGGAGGATCCATTCGGCTGATCAGGGCCTCGAGGTCGCGGGCCGGATCGTCACCGAGATCGTCGTTGTGCTGTTGATCGTCCATGGCGGCCTCAGTCCAACTTGAACGTCGGGACGGTCACCGTCACGGTCGGCTCGGGCGGGATCTCGCCGGTCACCGGATCCGGTTCCCACGGCGACTGATCGGTGACGTACTTGCGCGGGTTGCGGCGCACATCGGCCGCGACCTTCTGCAGGTGCTCGTTGGTGATGGCCTCGACCTGGCGCTTCAGGTTGCGCTCGAAGTCTTTGAAGTTGTCGCTCACGGGAGCTCCTTTCGGTGCGCATACCATGGGGGATGGCATCACACCCAATTGAGTCTCGCGCACCGGTGTCACACAGAAGCGGATTCCTCGAACGTCTGTACGAAAGCCAGGACGGCGCACCCGCTGACGTGGGACGCTAGGTTCAACGCTTGGCGACGTCTACCGGTTGCCCTTGCCCCGGTTGTGTGGAACGCACAACATCTCGCAGTTGTCGAGGTCGGTCTTGCCGCCCTTCGACCAGGCAGCCACGTGGTCCGCTTCCATTTCCCCAGCGTTGTAGATGCGGGCCGTGTTTGCGTTGTTCCCGATGGCGCAGATCGGACAGTTCGACGTCCCGGCAGCCTTGGCTGCTTTCGTCTGGCGTGCATACGCCTCCCGCTTCGTCGTGTCATCGAAGAGACGGAGACCGAGCAACTGCGTACCGATCTTGCCCCCGAGCAGATATTCGTAGATCCCTTTGCGACTGGTGACGAATGGGTCGCTCAAGAGTTCGTCGAGGTCCGTGGCGAGCGCTGCAGCGTCGTACGAGGTGGCGTGATGTGCCTCGTACACGCGCCCCCAGTCCAAGCCCCGCATCTCCTTCTGCGGCGGGCTGGTGAAGACACTGTCGACCCATTCAATGACCGACGTGAAGTAGGTCTTGAGCTCGGTGATGTGCGTGTCGTTGCGGTGCTGTGCAAGGTACGCGTCGATCGAGATCCCTTGCGACTCTGCCACCCATTCGAGAGCGACCTGGAGGACCTCCTGGCGCTTCGGATCACCCTTCACGTAGGCCGCCCACTTCTGCATGTTGGCGTTGTTCGAGTTCGAGAACTCCGTCTTCGCCTTCGTGACGAACGGACCCGAGTAGATGGCGTTCAGCAACTCCTGCGAGTTCAAGGGAACGCCAGCGATGTTGATCGTCCGGAACCAATCCTTGATCTCGGTCTCTGTGCCTTTGCACTCCCAGACGAGGAGCACGCTGTCGAGGATCTTCTTTCGAACATCCTCGGGCAGCGACTTGAATATCTGCTCTTGCCCGGCGACCTTGATCGCGAACTTGCCGGTGACGAACCGGCCAACGCTCGTGATGCGCTGCTGCCCGTCGAGCACCTCGAGCTTGTCGCCGTTCACGTTGAAATAAATCAGCCCGAGCGGGTATCCCTTCAACAACGAGTCGATGACAGCGACGTCGCGTTTGCCGTCGTTGTATATGTAGTGGCGCTGAAACTCGGGCTGGATAACGAGCTTTCCGGCGAGTCCGAACACGCCCTTGCCTTCGTACTCGTTGTACTGGAACCCTTCGAGGACCTGCTCGACCGTGTAGTGCTGGAGGTTCGTATCCATCATGTAGCCCTTCTCCGAATGATGATTCGCTTGAACGGCACGTTCGGTGTCGCCCCGTACAGGAAGAGCTTGCGTCGCCCTTTGCTGTTGGCGCCTGTCCCGCCAGCTGCGAAGTAGTCGGCGACCCGCTTCTCACCGAGCGGTTCGACACCGAACAACTTGTTCTGCTCCATGTCCTCCGAGTTGAAGACGATCTCGAACTGATCCGGGTTGTACTTGTCCAGGAAGGTGCTCGGTACACCCATCAGCCCGTCATAGTCCGACGGGATCGCAGAGACGTACGGCACGTCGATCGCATCGAAGTTGTCGTACTTCTTGTAGCCGACCCCTCGGATTTCCTCGTGCTTGCTGAACTTCATGTTGTCGGCCATCGTCATCAGCTGGAGCGGTTCGTGGCGTCGCCCGTGATCGATGTTCGTGAACCAGCAGGTGTTGCCTTTGCGGGTGAAGTCGTAGTCGTCGGTCGAGGGGTAGCCGAGCTTCTCTGCCTTTGCCTTGTCGGCGGGCGCGACGGGAGTGCCTTTCGGCACACCAAACACCATGTCGGTGTTGTTGGCCGTTGCGCCCTTCCACATCCGGTTGTGTTGGATAAGCTGGAAGATGTCGTTGTACGTGGTTGCGTTGGCGTTGCCCACAACGGAGAACTTGACGTCACCTTCCACGAGCCAACCGATGAATGCACGGAACAAGCTGAACGGCGGGTTGGTGATAACGATGTCCGCTTCGTCACGTAAGGATCCACGACAGGTTAGTACGCGCGGTGTAGTGTGTTGGTGTGGAGGTGACAGCCGAGGGACTCGCGCGATTCTTTGAGGTGGTGTTGCCGCATATGAACGAAGTGCAGCGTCGTGTGGTCGGTGGCGCGGCTGCGGAGATGTTTGGTCGGGGCGGCAAGACCGCGGTGGCGGTGGCGTCGGGGATGTCTCGCAACACGATCATCAAGGCCGAAGCCGAAGTCGCTGCGGGGATCGTCCCGTCGGGACGGCTGCGTGCCGAGGGTGGCGGGGACAAGCCGTTGATCGACAAGCAGCCCGGCCTGTTAGAAGCGCTCGACGGGCTGGTCCACCCCGAGACGCGTGGCAACCCGATGTCGCTGCTGCGCTGGACAT
>Ga0105047_10007086_pt1 | contig 18952 bp, 17 predicted proteins | sample MAT04_FD_78384 | JGI IMG/M metagenome (GOLD analysis project Ga0105047, IMG submission 78384) | Freshwater microbial communities from Lake Fryxell liftoff mats and glacier meltwater in Antarctica - MAT-04 (megahit assembly) | ecosystem: Environmental > Aquatic > Freshwater > Ice > Liftoff... | reverse complement strand
GGCTATGCCGATCCTGGCAGGCCGTTTCCGTTACCAATGATTTACCCGAGCCGGGGACGAATAGCAAGCTCTGTCGGCAGCGCACACCGGCAGAAATGACATGGTCGGACAGATGCCGTGTGAGCAGGAGAGAGACATGATTAACGAGAAAAGAAGAGCTAAGCGATTTATGGCAAAACACTTCCGGCTGCAGCACTTTGAATTCCACCCGGAATATTCCCCGTTTCTTCCGCAGATTTCGTATTTCCCCACAGCGGAATCCGCAGCTACAATGGAGGAGACGACCAAACACCTCCTGTCATCGCCAGTCTTCCAATCATTTCAGACGTTGCGGCGCTGTCCGCGTCTCACATTCAGGGAGTCCCTTCATGCCGGCGTTTCTGGTTCCCGTGAAGCCCGGATTGTGCGTGATTCCCTTGGAAAAGGCGATTGTGCTGATCGGCCGGCAGTCGGATTGTGATGTCTCGCTGACGGAAAGCCGTAAAGTCTCCCGCCGGCATTGCTGCCTGGCCCAGGTCAACAACCAGATTCTGGCCCGCGATTTGGGCAGCACCAATGGAATTTTCCTCAACGGCGAGCGGGTTAAACGGGAGTGCCGGTTGAAGTTGGGCGACGAGCTGATGATCGGCGATCTCAAATTTCGTCTACAGAACGATCCGAATCCGCCGGTGCCGAAACCGGTAGTGGCCAAACTCCCTCCCACCAAGCCTGTGAAAGCCGAGCGGGCGTCTCAGACGCCGATGGTCGACCCGTTTGGGACATTTTCGAGCAAGCCGACACCGTTCGTTCGAGGCGTGCCGGGGGGTGAATTGCCGAGCATGGACATTCCGGTGATTCTACCCGAGGAAGACCTCGATTTCGCGGTGGAACCGTCACTCGCCCGGATGCCGCAGCCAAGAGCCGAAAGTGGCCCCTTGGTGCCGTATCTGCCGCCGCGCAAGGCTGACTCGGAGGGGGATGTCATCCCGTTGGGAACGGACAGCGGGATTTAGCTCGATGGAAATCGTCGGCGCGGTCGGGTGGCCGGGGCTGGAGCCGCTCTGAGCGAAGCCCCGGAGGCTGAATGCGCCATCACCGGGGCTTCGCGAAGCGCTCCAGCCCCGGCCACCCGTTGGTGCGATGGGTGCGGGCTTTTTTGATCTTGCGGCAGGAAAAATGCCGATAGTATGGATGTTGAAGGCGTTCCGACGACTCAACCGGCAATAGACCGGAAGGCAGAACGGAAAGTTCTGCGTGAGTGGGGGTTGTGGGCTGGAGTCGAATCCGGTCCCAACCGCACAGTTGCGTCGGGAAAAGAGATGTTCCCCTCAGAACGCCCAGAGCCGGTCGAAAAGTTCGACCAAGCACGGGGAACGTCTCATGTCGCGCGACATCCAAATTCGATTGTACGAATCCGCCTCCTTCCGGTATAATTTGCCGGTCAGGGATGCGGACGGCGGACAAGTGCCACCGTCAGCGGTATTCCCCACACCGACTCAGGAGGGGACCACGGGCATGGATGTCAAAGGCGTTGGATCAACCTTCGGTACGGCTCCGGTTCGCACAACCGGGGGAGTCTCCGCACCGAAACAGGCGACAGGCGGCAAACCTGTTTCGCCGACCGATGAACTGGAAATCTCTTCGGCAGGGAAAATGTTGGACCAGTTGAGCCAAACCACCGACGTTCGGCAGGAACGGATTTCCGCCATCAAAGCCGCCATCGAAAACGGCACTTACGACACGGATGCAAAACTGGAAGCGGCGTTGTCGAGAATGTTCGACTCGCTCGGTCTCGATCTGGATTCCGAATGACGGCGGTACGAGACAGCGTTGTGGGGGAATTGTCGGCACTGGAAGTTCTGGTCACTCCAGTCGACAAGTTCCGTGAATTCCTGCGCACCAAAGGGTTACGGCTCACGCCGGAACGTGAAGCCGTGGTCCGCGCGGTCTACGCCACCCACGACCATTTCGACGCCGATCACTGGGTCAGCACACTGGCGTTGGAAAAAGGGAAGAAGCAGGCCAGCCGCTCCACCATTTATCGCACGCTCGACAAAATGGTGGATGCGGGTCTGATCCGCCGTGTCGCCCGGGTGAATGACCGGGCCGTGTACGAGCACGACTATGGCTACCCTCAGCACGATCATCTGATCTGCAAGAAATGCCAGAAGCTGATCGAGTTCCCGAACGAAGAGATCGCCGCCGTCGTGCAGAAGGTCGCCGAGGAACACGGCTTCCGCATGACGGGGCACCGACTGGAAGTCGAAGGCCTCTGCTCCGAATGCGCCCGCCCGCCCCGACGGTCGCACCGCAAGCTGGAAATGATCTGAAGCAAAGCCCGGCGTTGGCAACGCCGGGACCGGTCTGATGTGTCGACTCACGAACTGGTCCCGCCGTCGCCGACGGCGGGCTTTGGGGATCGCTCGACTTTGCCGGGGATGCTGCGATAAGCGATGAGCAGGCCGAGCAGCAGCACGAAGCCCACACTGGCGATGCCGCCGAGGATCAGCAGCCCGTAGGCGTCGCCGAACACGGTGCGAGTCCGTTCCCACAACGGCCCCCAGCCGAACAACACCAGCACGGCTCCCGCGCCGAGAAACGGCCCGTACGGGATATAGGGCTTGTTGGTCAGCACTCTGAGCGGGATGCCAACGAACAGCCCGATCAGCGGGGCGATCACGAACGCGCAGACCGTGGGCTGCCAGCCGAGAAAGCTGCCGATCATCCCCATGAACGTCACATCGCCAAAGCCGAGTGTTTCCCGGCCCAGCACACGGCTGCTGACCGCGCGAATCAGCCAGGTCAAACCGGCCCCCACCACAAGGCCGGTTCCGCTCCACGCCAGCCCATGCAGCTGCCGCTGCCGATCAAACCACTCCGGGAAATAGGGGCCGCGTAAGCCGGGAATGGCCTGATTCCAATCGACCCACAGATGAATCAGTTGAAGTTCGCCGAGGAGAGTCGCCGCCGCCAGTCCGAGTAGCATGCCGGGGAATGTGATCTGATCGGGAATGATGGTGCCGTCCCAGTCAACGACCGTGGCCACCAGAATCAATCCGATCAGTGCTTGATGAAAGAGCTGCCGCGCGATCAGGCCGGTTTCCGAGGGCAAGACTTCCGGCGTGGCTTGCAGGCCCGCCCGCAGGGCAAGGTGCAACGCCGCGCTCAGCCCGGCGAAGACAATCGCCAGGACGCCGATACGCCGTCGCGATTCCGCAACGGTCCCCAACGGCCGCCGCATCAAACTGCGATCCGCGGCGATCATGCGCTCGGCCCACACACCCAGCAACCAGCCGATGGGGAGGCTGCCGAGGAAGGTCATCCAGAATGAAAACTCGCTCAGCACGGTCCATTCCAAAATTTATGGCTCAATGCATGAGTCCCGATTGGCGGTCAAACTTAGTCATCGAAATCGCGTTGCTGAATGTAAGGTTTGCAGAGGCGAACCAGATTCCAGATGCAGCAAAAAAAAGGTTCGCCTCGACGACTCGGCAAACCCTACATGGAAAGGGTTCCGCTGCAAACTTAGTGGCGATCTTTTGTAATCGGACTGCGATCATAGTACGCTCCGGGACACAAATCGAACGCGAGCAGTCATCTCGGTCTGGCATTCGGATTGCGTACCAATCCATCGCTGTCGACTTGATCCGTCAATCTCCATCGTCCCGTTCACACGGTTCTCAAACAAAGATTCCACGAAAGTCACTGGGCTTTCGTAGGGAAACCGCCATTCAACTTGAGTCACAACCTATTACCGGACAGAGAGTTATCCAATGCCATTGTTTGGGAGCCTGCTCACAGCCTGCGTGCTGCTCGGCTTAACAGCCGATTCTGTCTTCAGTCAGGAAGCGCCAGCATCTCTTGGCGAAGTTGCCCCCGCAGTCGCTGCCCCGGTGCCGCTTGATAAAGCCGACATCGCGTGGGTGCTTGTTTCGTCGGCACTCGTGCTAATGATGGCGGCACCTGGGCTGGCGATGTTCTACGGCGGACTGGTCCGCAAGAAAAATATTCTCGGCATCTTCATGCAGTGCTTCACGCTCATGGGCATCATGTCGATCGTCTGGGCCATGTGGGGTTACAGCCTCGTCTTCAGCGGCGATGTCGGCGGTTTGGGGCTGATTGGTGACTTCGGATACGTTGGACTGAAGGGAGTGCTGCCTTACATTGACGCGAACAACGTCCAGCAGATTCCTCAAATTTTGACCGTTCCCAAGTCATTGCACATGGTTTTTCAGATGATGTTCTTCATCATCACGCCGGGCCTCATCTGTGGAGCTTATGCCGAGCGGATGAAGTTCTCGTCGATGGTCGTCTTCTCGATTCTCTGGGGCACACTGGTCTATTGCCCGGTCGCCCACTGGGTCTGGTCGGATTTCGGCTGGTGCTCGGAATTCAATCTCAGCCCCACAGCGAAGATCAAAGCGATTGACTTTGCCGGCGGAACGGTCGTCCATATCACGTCGGGCATTTCGGCCCTTGTCTGTGCGATCATGATCGGGAAGCGGTTAGGTTTCGGCCAGGAACCAATGCCGCCACACAATCTGACTTACACCACAATTGGCGCGGCTCTACTATGGGTCGGCTGGTTTGGCTTCAATGGCGGCAGTGCTCTCGCCGCGGATGCCCGAGCGGTGAATGCGATGGTGGCGACGCACATGGCCGCCGCCGCGGGAGTGATCGCTTGGGCGGGCATGGAGTGGCTGACCCGTGGCAAAGCGAGCATTCTGGGAGCCTGTTCCGGCGCGGTTGCCGGGTTGGTCTGCATCACGCCCGCGTGTGGCTCCGTCACGCCCATCTCGGCGATTATTTTCGGCCTCGCGGGGGGTGTCGCCTGCTTTTATGCCTGCACGAAACTGAAAAATCATTTCCGTTATGATGACACCCTCGACGCCTTCGGCGTGCATGGCGTCGGCGGCATCCTCGGCGCGATTCTGACCGGCGTGTTCGCCACCAAGGCGATCACCGGTCCGAACGGCCTGCATGGCGTGATCGAAGGCAACATGAAACAGTTGGGCGATCAATTCATCGCCATCGGCGCGTCCATGTTGATCGCCGTCGTTGGCACAGTTCTCCTGTTGAAATTGATCGACGCGATTATCGGACTCCGCATCAGCCAAGCCGGCGAATTGCAAGGACTGGATGTCGCCGAACACGGTGAAGAAGGTTACATTTTCCTGTGAGTGATCGCGGGGGCTACTTGCAAGATTTGTCTGATCCCCCAGATTTGTCTGATCCCAAGGTGCATTCGTGAAAAAGATCGAAGCGGTCATTCGGCACTTCATGCTGGAAGAGGTCAAAGATGCGTTGACCGCATCCGGCATGCAGGGCATGACCGTGTCCGAGATTCGCGGATTCGGCCGACAGAAAGGTCATCGGGATCAATATCGCGGCGCGGAGTACACCGTCGATTTCATCCCCAAGGTGAAAATCGAAGTTGTGGTGACTGACGACAATTATGGCGCGGCCATCGAGACCATTCTCCGTTCGGCCCAGACCGGAAAAATCGGCGACGGCAAGATCTTCGTGACCGACCTGGAAGCCGTCTATCGCATTCGTACCGGGGAATCCGGCGCGGACGCGCTTTAGCGCAGCCCCCCGCTGGGATAGACTATCTGTCTCACAGATTGACCGGTTCGGGGTGGAATGCCATGTGCGGAGAATGAACCGTCCAACGGCCATGCAGATTTGAAGGATTCGTGTTGTGAAAAAAATTGAAGCGGTGATTCGTCACTACAAGCTGGAAGAAGTCAAAAACGCCTTGTCTCAGGCCGGCGTGCAGGGCATGACTGTCAGCGAAGTGCGGGGCTTCGGCCGGCAGCGCGGCCACAAGGAAACATATCGCGGCGCGGAATACACGGTCGACTTTCTGCCGAAAGTGAAGCTGGAAGTCGTCGTCGATGACGCCGAGGCCGACGCCGTGATTCAGACCATCGCCTCCACCGCTCGGACAGGTCAGATTGGTGATGGCAAGATCTTTGTCACGAATCTGGCCGATGTCATCCGCATCCGCACGGGCGAAACGGGTAAAGAGGCGATCTGACCCGGTTTCCATGACGGTGTCTTCTCTCCAGGTGGCACGTCCCTGAGGCTTTGCGAAGGGCGTGGTCTGCGAGTATTCGCCACGCCCTGCGAGGACTCAGGGTCGTGCCACCCTCAAGTGTTTTATTGGATAGACCTTGGTCACTCGACGGCTCGATGATGTCAGATGAGGCGGACAGGCTGGCGACGCAACCGCTGCTCGGGCGTCTGGAGACGAATCGCCGGCAGTTGCTCGCGATTCGCCAGACCGCCGCGTTGCGCTTGCAGCAACCGGCGACCGGTTCGCAAATCGCCGGCGGCATCGCTCTCGGATTTGAAGAACTGCTGAAGACGCTGCTGAACGAAGCCTGTGGCACGTTTGCCGCGGACGAACAGCGGAAAATCATCCAGTCCGGCGCGGTGCTGGCTGTCGGCGGGTTCGGACGCGGAGAAATGGCCCCGTATTCCGACGTCGATCTGCTTTTTCTCTACCGACCCCAAATCGAACCGTTGTTCGCATCCTTCGTGGCGCAGGTCGTACGCGACAGTTGGGACACCGGGGTGAAAATCAGCCAAAGCGTGCGCACCGTCCGCGATGCGCTGTCCACGGCCCGCACCGACATACAATTCGCCACCTCACTGACTTCCGGTCGCCGCCTGTGGGGTTCCGAGGAACTCGCCCAAGAATTGCTGCGGCGCTTTCAACGACAGATTCTGCGCCGGCAGCGCACGACTTTTCTCGCCGAGTGTATCGCGGCTCGGGAAGAGGAGCGGCAGGAAGCCGGCGGAGCGGTTCTGCAACTGGAACCGGACATCAAACGCTCTTATGGCGGCCTGCGTGACATCCATCTGTTGAGGTGGATCGGCTATGCGAAATCGGGCACGAGCGATCCCGCATCGCTGCGGCTGCATGGGGAAATCACGTCCGACGAATCGCTGCGGCTGACGGCCGCGCAGGACTTTCTCCTCACGCTGCGGACGAATCTTCATTTGCACGATCGGAAAGCGCACGATGTGCTGACCCGTGATCATCAACTGCGGATCGCATCGGAACAGGCCATCAGCGGCTCGTCGGGGCAGCGTCCGGTTGAGAAGTTCATGCAGACGTATTTCCGCCATAGCCTGGCGGTCGCCGAGATCGCGGACCGATTGGTGGCCCGACACCGCCGCGCGTCGTGGCTGGGTCGCCTGGGCCGTTTTCTGCTGACGGTGCGTATCGACGACATTTACCTGGTCGGTGCCGGGCGCTTGGATGTGCGGCGGCGAGATCGCGTGCAGGTTTGCCAAAGCCTCGAAGGGGTTTTGCGAGTTTACCTGACAGCCGCCCGCTACCGCGTCATCCCGACCGACCGCCTGCAAGCGCAGATCGAGCAGCACAGTCGGGAGTTTTCAGCGGACATCAGCCCGGAAGCCGCCGAATTATTTCTGCAGATGCTGGCCGCTCCCGGGCGATTGGGGCCGCTGCTGCGCAGTTTGTTTCACCTGGGTGTGCTGGAAATCGTGCTGCCCGCGCTAAAGCATGTGCGCTGCTTATTGCAATTCAATCAGTATCACTCGTACACGGTGGATGAGCATACGCTGCGGACCATCGAAATCGCAGAACAGTTCGAGGTTGATACCGGACCGATTGGCGAGACGTATCGCGAATTGCGGCACAAGGAAATTCTGCATCTCGCACTTTTGCTGCATGATGCCGGCAAGGGATTTCCCGAGGACCACTCCGAAATCGGCCAGCGGTTGGCTGTGGACGCGGCCAAGCGGCTACAACTTTCGGAAGCCTCGCGCGAACTTTTGGAGTTCCTGGTGCATCGTCATCTGCTGATGGCCGATTTAGCCTTCCGCCGCGATTCGTCGGACCCGAGTGTGTTGCTGCAATTCAGTCATGCGGTTGGCAGTCCGGAAACGCTGAAGCATTTGTATGTGATGACCGTGGCGGATATCAGTGCCGTGGGACCGGGCGTGTGGACGGAATGGAAAGCCGATCTACTGGCCACCCTCTTTCAACGCACCATGCAATGGCTGAGCGGGCAGAGCCATCGGTGGGAAGCCACATCCCGACGGACGGCGGTCCTGCGGGATGTCATCCGCTTGTTGCCAGCAATGCGCGACCGGGTGGAACTCCGCCGGTTGTGGGATCAGTTTCCAGATCATTACCTCTTCTCAACCACGTCGGAACAAATCGCCGGCGATTTGCAGATTGTCGCTGCCCGCGCGACAGGCGATCTGCATGTTGAAGGCCGATACGAACCGGAAACGGGCACGGTCCTTTTCCGCGTGATCACCCACGAACAGGTGGTGCAGGGCTGCTTTCACAAGTTAACGGGCGTGCTGACCGCCTTGCGCATGGGGATTCTAACGGCGTCCATCTGCACCAGCCAGACGGGCGTGATTATCGACGGCTACCAGGTTTTCGACGGCGACTTCGACGGCGAAGTCCCGCAGTTCCGCATTGACGAAGTCTGCCAGACGATCCGGCGAATCCTGTCGGGCAATAATGTGGTGGAATCGCTGTTGAACAATCGTCGGCGGATCGACCGACGCCGGTTTGAAGGTCCGGTCTCGAATTTGCCGCTGCGGGTCGTGATCGACCAGGATTCATCCGAGCGATTCACCATCCTCGAGGTTTTCGCCCATGATCAGCCGGGGCTGTTGTATCTGGTAGCCCGCACGATTTTCGAGTTGGAACTGTCGGTCATTCGTGCCCGAATTTCGACCCATTTCGATCAGGTGGTCGACGGCTTTTATGTCACGGATCGCGACGGCCGCAAGATCGAGGACGAACAGCGGTTGAAGGGGGTGCAAGATCGATTGGTGGAGGAAATCCGCCGGTTGGAACCAAACTCCCTGACGAATGTTCGTACCGAAAGTTGAGTCCGCAGTCAGCAGAAACCACTTCGCCCCTGAAAATCCGGTGGAATTCCGGCGGAGTGGGACGCGATGGGCTGGTCAATCGTTCGCGGACGGATAAACTGATATTGTTCGGAGTGGTTGATGCCCGCGGCCAATGCTGGCTGTGGATCCGCTTCGCCTGCCTGGGAGTTCCCGCCGATGAAACCTTGGATTTCCTGCCTGTCCCTGACGTTGCTCGCTCTGTCCACCCTCTCCTACGCCGAGGAAAAGAAAGTGCCAGAATTATTGCAGGGCAAAACGAAGTCGCTGCAAGGCAAAGATGTTGATCTGACGAAGTATCAGGGCAAAGTCCTGCTGATCGTCAATGTCGCGAGCCAATGCGGCGCGACACCGCAATATGAACAGCTCGAAGACCTGCACGAGAAGTACGCTGAACAGGGCTTGGCCGTCATCGGCGTGCCGTGCAACCAGTTCGGCCAGCAGGAACCCGGCTCCGCCAAGGAGATCGACGAATTCTGCAAAAGCACCTATGAAGTCCAGTTCGACCTGCTGGAGAAAGTCGACGTCAACGGCGAGAAAACGTCGCCGCTGTTCAAGAAGCTGAAAGATCAGGCCGGAAAAGTGAACGCCGACGCCGCCGGCGACGTGAAATGGAACTTCGAGAAGTTCCTCGTCTCCCGCGACGGCAAAGTGGTCGCCCGTTACCGCACCGGCGTGAAACCCGACGCCCCGGAAGTCGTGAAGACGATTGAAGCGGAACTCGGCAAGAAGGCGCAATAGTTTCCATAACTCCCGAGCGGGGGGCGTAAGCCCCCTGACTGCGGTTGATATGGCCCCGTCATTCGCAAATTTGCACACATGCTCGAGCGACAACGCCAACTCTTGGAGTCCATCGAAGCGGCTTTTGCCAATGTCCAACTCGGTGAAGGTGTCAGTCTTCATGAAACCGAAGTCTTGGATATGTATGGCAGCGATGAAGAACGTCTCGCTGCACGAAGCCGAGATGAGCAGCATGATTGGCGACGGCTCATCCACAGTCCGGATTTGATCGAAGTTTGCGGAATCGGCGGATTGAGTTTCTACGACCCTGAAGGTCTGCGATTTCACCTTCCGGCTTATTTATCCCGCGTGGTGACCAATCCACTTGAAGATCAGGCTTCGAGTGTTTTCGAAAGCCTTATATTCACGTTGACCAGTTTAAGTGACTATCAGCTGGAAAGATTATCGATTCTTAACGCTGATCAGCGGCACTGCTGTGGTGATGTATTGGAATATGTGCGCGATGTGTGGGCGGCTGAATGGGATTATGACGGAACAGAGATTAACTCAGCTGTGAAGCAGTACTGGTCGTTGGGAATGGGCTCAAACCACGGCGATCTGCGCTAGCCTTTACCCCCGATGTGAAAGCTGGCTGCTTTCAATCAGCTGGCTTCGCGAACGCGAACACCTTCACCGGCAGCGCCACGCGCAGATAATCCCCAGTCCCCAAAATGACCGAATCCGTCAGCGACCCGGCGTTGAATGCAATCCGGTCGTTCGCCGTGATGCCTTGATCGACATACAGCTCGAATGGCAGGATCGGCTTGCCAAAAGGCGGCACCGATCCGGGCACAAGGCCAGTCAGCTCGAGTAATTCCTCGGCCGTCGCAAACCGGGTCTTTTTCAGCCCCAGCTCACGGCGGATGGCTGTCGAATCGAGCTTGGTATCCGCCGGTAGAATGAACAAACGGAACTGCTCATCCTCGGCTTTCAGCAGTAATGCCTTACCGCCGATGCGCAGCGGCTCACCCCGTGCCGCCGCGGATTCTTCGGAGGTCCGCGTCGGCAGATGATGCATTTCGCGAAACGGGCAGGCTGACGTGTTCAGCAAAGCGCGGATTGCCGTCAGCACGGCAGCGGCCCGAGGACCATTTTGCGGCAGGGGTGATTCATCGGCCATGATTGAAAGAATTATGGCCGCAAAATGGCGCAAGAATCGCAAAAAAGAACCTACGAAAGCCTCTGAAGAACAGTCGGCTGCTTAACAAACGATCCATTCCACGTTTTGCGTTTCGTGCGCCTTTTTGCGGCCAACTCGGATTTCCTTTATTCGATGATTGCGTCTGGTTCCGGTTGCACATAGGCCCAAGCCGCATGCGGGCCTTCGCTTGTCGTGACTGTGACGAGTTTTCGTTCGTACTCGTGGCCGACGAGTTGCCCGGGGTGCAGTTCTTCCAGTTCATCGCAGCCGGCCAACGTGGCGGCATACTCGTCGGGTTTGAGGAAATAAAGTTCCCCCAAGACCTCGGCGTTCGGTCGCACGGCAATCATCAGCGGGGCAATGCGCTGATATCCGGCCAATGTCACGGGGAGCATCCTATCAAAATGCCCGGCGAGATAATGGTGATTCTCCGCGCCGCACCGCAGCGTGCCGAAGACGAACAGGGGAGGGTGCAATTCGGACATAACTTTAGCGACACTTCGCAGAAGTGTGGTCCCGCCGACGGCCGTCGGCGGGCTTTGCCGATGAAATTCAATTGAGTGCGGCGAGAACCAAATCTCCCATTTGTGTCGTGCCGATGGGCGTGCTCCCGCCGGCGAGGTCGGCCGTGCGGTGACCGGCTGCGAGAACCTGATCGACCGCGGCTTCCACAGCGGCGGCTTCCGTTTCGAGGTTCAGCGAATGCCGCAGCAGCATCGCGGCGGCGAGAATTGTCCCCAGCGGGTTGGCGATCCCCTTGCCGGCGATGTCCGGGGCCGAGCCGTGGATCGGTTCGTACAAGCCGGGACCGGGATTGCCGAGCGATGCTGAGGGGAGCATGCCGAGCGAACCGGGGAGCATCGAGCCTTCGTCGGTGAGGATGTCGCCGAACATGTTTTCGGTGACGATGACATCGAACTTCGTGGGCCGCGAGATGAGATACATGGCCATCGCATCGACGAGGACGTTCTCGTACTGCACATCGGGGAATTCGGTTTTCATCACCCGTTCAAAGGTCTGCCGCCAGAGCCGCGACACTTCCAGCACGTTGGCTTTGTCGACGGATGTGACTTTATTTTTGCGTTTGCGTGCGGCTTCCGCCGCCAGCCGCACGATGCGTTCGATCTCGCCGGTGCTGTAAATCATCGTGTTGTAGGCCGTTTCGCCGTCGGCCGAGGGTTCCCGCTGCGACTTGCCGAAATACAGCCCGCCCGTCAGCTCGCGGAAGAAGAGCAAATCCGTCCCGGCGACGATCTCCGCCTTCAGCGGTGAGGCGGCGACGAGATGTCGGCTGACGGTAATCGGCCGGAGATTCGCGAACAGGCCAAGCTCCTTGCGGATTTTCAACAAGCCCACTTCCGGACGTGTTTTCGCCGCCGGATTATCCCATTTCGGACCGCCGACCGCACCCAGCAGAATCGCCTGCGACTTGCGGCACAAAGCCAATGTCTCATCGGGCAGCGCAGTGCCATGCTGATCGATCGCACATCCGCCGATCAACCCGGTCGCGAAGGTGAATTGATGGCCGAACTTGCCGGCGATGGCGGACAAAATTCGCTGTCCCTGAGCTACCACTTCCGGTCCGATGCCGTCTCCCGGCAGGAGCATAATCTGAGCGTGCAAGGCAATTCCTTTGGGCAATAAGTCGATTGGCAAATGCTCGTCATCTGAACGGATAGTTTACGTTGACCGTGCCCGAGCGGAAAGTGTGTGCGGCAGCGCGAATCCCCTTTTGATCAACGGAAACCTGTAGGTAGTCCGTCTATTTCAAGATGTTGGGATCGGGTGGCACGACCCTGAGGTTTTAGGAAGGGCGTGGTCTTCGAGTCATCGCCACGCTCTTCGAAGACTCTGGGCGTGCCACCCACCAGGATGGTACGTGCGGTTGCAAATTGGTGGGCCTCGCAGAGCCTCGACCACACCCTACGTCAAGAAGGCACCCGCAAAAGTAACTACGGGCGTTTGCGCGGGCGGGGGGTGGTACCGCGGGCGCTGTCGCGGCGGCTTTTCTTGCGGCGGTTGCCTTTCGCCTCTTTGCCTGCGGCGAAGCCGCCTTGATCATCACTGACGTTGGCCATCTGGCCGATCTGATTCTTGAGTTGCAGAATCTTGTCGCGCAATTTAGCAGCTCGTTCAAAATCGAGTTGCTCCGCCGCGGCGAGCATTTCCTGTTCGAGTTCCTGCAGAAACTCCTGCGAGATGAATTGCGATTCATTCCCCGCGCCGGCCGTTTTCTGCACGAGTTGCCGGGCCTGGATTTCTTCCTCGATCCCGCGGCGGATCGCCTTCTTGATCGTCTCCGGCGTGATGCCGTGTTCTTTGTTGTAGGCGAGCTGAATTTCCCGGCGGCGATTGGTTTCGTCAATCGCCCGCTGCATGCTGGGCGTCACTTTGTCGGCATACAGAATGACATGCGCATTAACGTTTCTCGCCGAGCGACCGATGGTTTGAATCAGCGACGTATCGCTACGCAGAAATCCTTCCTTGTCGGCATCAAGGATTGTGACCAGTGAAACCTCCGGCAGATCGAGCCCTTCACGCAGCAGGTTGACGCCGACAACGGCATCGTACTTCTTTTCCCGCAACTCCCGCAGAATCTCGACGCGCTCGAACGCGTTCAATTCGGAGTGCAGCCACGCACAGCGAATGCCTTCTTCCCGCAGATACGTCGTCAAGTCCTCAGCGAGCCGCTTGGTTAACGTGGTGATCAGCACTCGTTCCCCCACGGCGGCCCGCTGGCGAATCTGCTCGATCAGGTGCGGCACCTGTCCCCGCGCGGGATGAATGAAGATCTCAGGATCAACAAGGCCCGTCGGACGGATCACCTGTTCGACAATCTCGCCTTCGGATTGTTCAAGTTCCCAGTCGTTCGGGGTGGCCGAGACGAAGATCGCCTGCTTGCGGCGGGTGTTCCATTCGTCAAACTTGAGCGGCCGATTGTCGAGCGCCATGGGCAAACGAAAACCGTGTTCGACGAGCGTTGTCTTGCGGGCGAAATCGCCGGCGAACATCGCGCGGATTTGCGGAATCGAGACATGCGATTCATCAACGAACAGCAGATAGTCCTCGGGAAAGAAGTCCAACAGTGTGTAGGGTGGCTCGCCCGGTTTTCGTCCGGAGAGGGCACGGCTGTAGTTTTCGATGCCCGGGCAAAAGCCGATTTCATGCAGCATTTCGAGATCATGCCGGGTGCGGGCGTTGAGCCGCTGGGCCTCGAGCAGTTTTCCTTCGCGGCGGAACTTTTCGAGCTGTGAAACGAGTTCGCCCTCGATCTCCTTGCAAGCGGCGTCGATGCGGTCTTCGGGCAGAACGTAATGTTTCGCGGGATAGACATAAATCTCGTCGAGTCGTTTGAGTTCCTCGCCGGTGAGGGGGTTGATGATGGCCAGCTTCTCGACTTCCTCGCCCCAGAGTTCCACACGGTAGGCGAACTCTTCGTAGGCCGGCCAGACTTCGACGACATCGCCCCGCACGCGGAAATGGGCGCGTTTCGGCACGATATCATTGCGGGTGTACTGGATTTCACAGAGCTTGCGCAGAAACTCATCTCGGTCAACCAATTCCCCCACGCGCAGCGGAACCATCGCTTCCAGATAATCTTTAGGAGAACCAAGGCCATAGATGCAGCTCACGGAGGCGACAACCACGACATCCCGCCGGCTCACCAACGCGCTGGTCGCCGCCAGACGCAGCCGGTCGATTTCTTCGTTGATCGAAGAATCTTTTTCGATGTAGATATCGCGCTGCGGGATGTAGGCCTCGGGTTGATAGTAGTCGTAATAGCTGACGAAGTAGCTCACCGCGTTGTGCGGAAAGAAGTCGCGGAATTCGGAGTACAACTGAGCCGCCAGGGTTTTGTTGTGCGAGAGCACAAGCGCCGGCCGCTGCAACTGCGAGATGACGTTCGCCATCGTGAACGTCTTGCCGGAACCGGTCACACCCAGCAGCGTCTGGCTCGGCTTTCCTTCCTGCAAGCCGCGCACCAGCGACGCAATCGCCTGCGGCTGATCCCCGGCGGGAGCGAAATCGGACACGAGTTGAAATTCGGGCATCGAGATTCAATCGCTAAAAGATGAGTGTCAGGGGGTCAGTGATGTTCGCACCCATTGGCGAAATGTGCGAATCCAGGTGGTTTCGTCCACCTGCGGATCACGGACGATGAACCGGCGGAATTCGTCCAGGGGGAGCAGCGGGAACGCCCGGCTCTGTTCGCTTTCCGCGTACTCGCCCGTCGCTGTCAGACAAAAAACCGTCAACTGTTGATCGGCATACCGCCAGACTTCCGGCACGCCGAGCCGGGCATACACGGGCATCCGCGGCAGCGAGGAGTTAGTCCAATCGATTTCAATCGCCAAGTCGGGGGGCGGGTCGCGATCAGGATCGTAATCGGTCTTGTTCCGCATCTCGGCTTCGTGAGTCAGATAAAAACATTCGTCCGGCTCGATCCCTTTCGCGCGACGTTGATTGCGAATTGTCAGCGAGCCGACGCAGAGGATCGGAATGTTGAGTTCCTCGGTGAGCGTCTCCACCAGCCAGCTCAGAAGTTTTTTAGGGCCTGCATGCTGCAAACCGACAGGAGACATGATTTCCAAGGCACCGTCATCAAAAGTATGGCGGACATATCTGTCCTTAAATTCTTCAAGAAACTGCTCGTAGAACTCCCACGAGACATCCTCGAACGTCACACAGCCGGGGGTTGGGGCGGTCAAAATTGCCATGCTCGCTGATCTCGCTGGTGAGAAAGTCCCCGGACAGATCGTCCTCTTCATGATCACTGTATCATACGAGGGAATCGCGAGGCAGGCTCGGAATTTCTCTGACCGCAGTGGCCGCTGATGCTCGCATCAACCGTGGCGAATCGGTAGGCTGTCGCAGGTGTTTTTCGTCAATAACCAACCGAGATCAGCGATCATGATGCGACAGACTCTCCGCTCGGCTCTCTGCTTCACACTCCTGCTCGCCACCTGGACCGCGACTCACGCCGGGGAAGATTTTCCCTTCAAAGCCGGCGATCGCGTGATGTTTCTCGGGGACAGCATCACCGAGCAATACCAATACTCCACCGATGTGGAACTTTATCTCGCCACGCGATTTCCCGCCTGGAAACTGTCGTTCATGAACGCCGGCATTTCGGGCGACACGGCGACCGGCGGGGCGAATCGTTTTCAGCAGCAGGTTCTCGATGAGCAGCCGACCGTTGTCACGATCAACTTCGGCATGAATGACGGGGGCTATGGTGCCTTCGATCCGAATCGCAACAAGGGCTTCGTCGACAACACGACCAAGATGCTCCAGATGTCGAAAGACGCCGGGGTCCGCGTGGTGCTGATGTCGCCCAACGCCGTCGATGTGCGAAAAGGGGAGCGGTTCAAACTCTACCTCGAAACGCAGAAGCAGTTTTACGAACCGCTCAAAGCACTCGCCGCGGCGAATCAGGCGACGTTTGTGGATCAGTATGCCATCACGCGAACCGGCCTCGAAAAGATGGCGGCTGACAAGGCCGACGCGGCGAATCCGTTTCCGGATGGTTTTCATACCGGCCCCTCGGGTGGCTTGTTCATGGCCCATGCGATTCTGACCGGCTTGCACGCCCCGGCCGTTGTCAGTGAGGTCTCGATCCCCGCAACCGGCGAGGCACAGGTCACGCGCGCGGCGGTGACCAATCTGAAACGGGAGGGAGCAACGCTCAGTTTTGAACGGCTCGACGAAGCCCTGCCGATGCCGATTCCCGCCGATTGGGATTCCGTGCTCCCCTATGTGAATCAGCTTAAGGACTTGAACTGGTACGGCGTGAAAGCCGCAGGATTACCGGCCGGCAAATATGACATCTCGATTGATGACACGAAGGTGGCGACCTTCACCGCTGAGGAACTGGCCGCGGGCGTTAACCTCGGTAATCTCCGCGTCGGCCCGGTCTACGAACAGGCGGCGAAAGTCTTCGCGGCGATCAATGCCAAGAATGGCACCGTCCACCAACGATTCCGCGGCGTGATTCTGGCCGCCGTGCCCGATTGGCTTGCCGATGTCGCCGTGGAACGCAAACCAAAAGAACTCGCCCGGCGGAAGCAGTTGATTGATGAGCAGCAGACGGCGATTCATGAACTGGCGCTGCCCGTGAAGCATGTCTGGACGATCAACCCGGCGTCGTAGGGACTGCGAAAACGCAAGCGACACAACCCTCGCTGATTACCCCTGATTAGTAGACTCATACAAGTCGAGTACCAATTATCGCTTGCGGTTTTGCACGCCCAGAAGTGTCCCTTCGCTAGAATTCTCTCCCATGTCGCTCGCCGCGAATCCTGACGATGACTGTCCGTTGCCGGTGGCGACGCAGAACTGGAACATCACATGTTTCGCGGTGTTCTGGGCGATTTATTATCTCGTGGCCCCGATTTCGTACATCGGCTCCACGCACGCCAACATTCTGAAGTCGCTAGGCAATTCGGATGAAACCAGCAATCTGCCGGCCGCCGTGTACTTGTGGCTGACGCCGATTCCGGTGCTGATCACCTGGCTGTTCCCCCATTCGCGGTATCTCAAACCGCTGGGAGTATTGTCCGTCACCGTGATGACGCTGATCACCGCGGCTGTGGCGGTTGTGTTGTGGAGCGATGCCAGTTCTGTCGCGAAGACGAATATGGTCATCGCCCATGGCGCGATGTTTGGTGCGGCCAATGGATTTCTGATCACCGCATTGTGGGATGCCCTGCGACGCGGCGTATCGACTTCGCGGCGCGGTAAATCCCTCGGGCTGACGTTTGGCATCGGGCCGCTGTTCGCGTGCGTTGGCTCGGTGTTGCAGGACGCGTGTTTCGACGGCAGCTTGCTCGGCGGTCGGACATTCGGGCTGACATTTCCGAACAATTATGTCGCCATGTTCGCCGCGACATCGCCTTTGATTCTGCTCGCCGGCGTGTTCGTGGGGCTGCTGGTGGTCCCGCCGGCGACCGCTGGGGATGAACCGAGCGAAGATCGGCTGGCCGAGATTGTCGATGGGCTGAAACAGTTTCTGCGCAGCCGGAATGTACTGTGGGCGGTGGTGATCTATGTCATCGTCTATTCCGGCGGCAACGCGATTTTGTCGAATGTTTCGCTGTATGCGAAGAATGTGCTCGGCGATGCGACCGACACCGTCGGACAACAAAACTTCCTGCGGTTCGGCTTCAAGGCGGTCGCCGGGGCGTTGCTCGGATTACTACTGGCGAAGGCGAACCCACGCGCGACGCTGCTGGCGACGACCTCGGTGCTGCTGGCTGGGATGGGTTGGGCGCTGATCAGTGGCGGTTGGGGTTGGATCTTCATGCTCACGTTCGGCATTCTCGGAGCCGGCGAATTGTTCGGTGCCCACTTCCCGAATTATGTCACCACGGCGTCGGAGAAAAAATACGTCCGCATCAACATGGCGTATCTCGGCGTGCTGAGCGCCTTCGTCGGCTTTTCCGCCTATGCCTTCGGCTGGATTTCCACGCATTACGGCAAGCTGTACGGCGAAGTTCAGGGCCGCATCATCAGCATTTATGTCGCCGCGGGCCTGCTGGTTCTGGGGCTGGGTTTGATCATGGCGTTACTTCCCGCGAACCCCACGCCGCGCAGAACGGCAGAGACTGAATAGATGGTGCCGGGTTTATGGACCGCTCAGCGCAAGCGTACTAATGGATTCCGATATGACAACGACCTTGATTCCCGCGATCGACGTGCATGCCCATTATGGAATTTACGATTGCGGCAAGCCGGACATCATTAACGACTTGATGACGGGCGATGGAGCCGTCGTCGCAGAGCGTGCCCGGCAATCCAATGTGCGGCTGACGATTGTCTCTCCCCTGAAGGCATTGCTGCCGCGCGGGAAAGGGGATACGGTCGCGGGCAACATCGAGGCGGCGAAAGTCGTGGCGGAAACGCCGGGCCTGTTGCAGTATGTGGTGATCGATCCGCGGGTGCCGGAGTCGTATCGCCAGGCGGAGGAAATGTTACAGACGCCAAAATGCGTGGGGATCAAGATTCATCCGGAAGAACACCTCTATCATATCAACGAGTTTGGCGAACCGCTGTTCGAGTTTGCCGCCAAACATAATGCGGTGGTGCTCTCGCATAGCAGCGAGAAAAACAGTCTCGCGGATGACCTGGTCGATTGGGCCAATCGCT